>Ga0181527_1005707_pt1 | contig 10218 bp, 5 predicted proteins | sample PEATcosm2014_Bin_30_FD_119762 | JGI IMG/M metagenome (GOLD analysis project Ga0181527, IMG submission 119762) | Peatland microbial communities from MTU Mesocosm Facility, Houghton, MI, USA - PEATcosm2014_Bin06_60_metaG | ecosystem: Environmental > Terrestrial > Soil > Wetlands > Peat | place...
ATTGGTGCTCGGCGCGGCCGATTTGCGGGCGGAGGTGAAGTTGCCCAGCCTGCTTTCTGACGGCATGGTGCTCCAACAGGGTGTGAGAGCGGACATCTGGGGGACCGCCAACCCTGGCGAACATGTGGCCGCGACCTTGAACGATCAGCACGCCACTGCGGTTACCGACGGCAAGGGCCAGTGGCACCTAAAGCTGGGTCCGCTTAGCGCCGGAGGGCCGTTCACGCTGACCATCGTCGGCAAGAACACCATCACGCTGCATGATGTGATGGTGGGAGAGGTCTGGGTGTGTTCAGGGCAATCCAACATGCAGATGCCTGTGGGTGTAAACCCGGAGGGATGGAGCTCAGGTGTGGACAACTTTCAGGACGAGATCGCACGCGCCGACTATCCTACGCTCAGGATGTTCACGGTTCGACATGCCGTGGCGGACAAGCCTCAATCAGATGTCCAGGGCTATTGGGTGGCAGCGCACGGGCAGGCCGTTAGCGATTTTTCGGCGGTGGGCTACTTCTTCGGCCGTGACCTAGTGAAGGTTCTGAACATTCCCATCGGTCTGATCCACTCGTCCTGGGGAGGTACGCCCGCGGAGTCTTGGACCAGCCGGGGCACTCTCGAATCCGAGCCGGAATTCAAGTCCATCCTTGAGGATGGAACGAAACTCCTCTCCTCTTACCCCAAGGTCTTCGAAGATTTCGAACAACGATTGGCCCAGTGGCGGTTGGAATCTGATAAGTCCGAAGCTGACGGCGCGCCGGTACCACAGCCTCCCACAGTGCCCAAGGACCCGAGGGCCAATCCCTGGCGCCCGGCTAGTCTTTACAACGCCATGCTGATGCCGCTCACGCTTTATTCCATTCGAGGCGTCATCTGGTACCAGGGAGAAGCAAATGCCGACCGGCCCGCCCAGTATCGCAAGTTGTTTCCCTCGATGATCCACGACTGGCGGCAAGCGTGGGGCGAAGGCGATTTCCCCTTCCTCTTTGTTCAGCTCGCCAATTGGGGTGTTCACAGCCTGAAATGGCGTTGGCCCGAATTGCGCGAAGCGCAGTTAATGGCACTTTCGCTGCCTAAGACAGGCATGGCGGTGACCGTTGACATCGGCGACGCCTCCACTGTTCATCCCAAGAACAAACAGGAAGTTGGCCATCGACTCGCGCTGGCCGCACAGGGCATTGCCTATGGTCGCGACGTGATCTATTCCGGCCCCAGTTATGAGTCCATGGCCGTCGAGGAGGGAAAGATCCGCTTGCACTTCCAGCATGTGTACGGAGGTTTGGTGACGAAGAGCCTGGCAAATGTCATCGTCTCGGGCTTCGAGATTGCGGGGGAGGATCGCAGATTCGTGGCGGCTAATGCCAAGATCGATGGCGACTCGGTGGTCGTCAGCAGCGAGAAGGTTGCGCACCCTGTTGCCGTCCGTTATGCGTGGGGGATGAACCCACAGCCCAGCATCTACAACCGCGCGGGGTTGCCGGCATCTCCATTCCGCACCGACAACTGGGAAGACTCGTCGCCGGAAATGTAGGGTGATGCGGGTCGCTCGATGCTGAGCGGAAGCCCACGTCTGGCTGCAAACCCTGGCGGCAGGGTGGTTCCTTAGCGCCCCACACCAGGCATAAAGCCGCCGTCCTTAGTGAAGAATCGCAACCCGGGATGAAAAACGCCGGCTGGCAGAGATTCGAACGCGTGAGCGGCCGATTCTGCGATGCTCCTGAAATTGCCTAGTACGGCGGGCAACTGCTCATCAGTTCGGCTGATGATTTTCGGGTCTCCCTTCCCTTTTGCCCACGGCATGACAAACTTGTGCGCAATCCCCAGGGTTGGCGGTATAGGTCTGATGCATTCTTTCGGACGAATCTCCGCAAAATTGGCAACAGGGCCGTCGATGTTCACCCGGTTCGTACCCAACTACTATGTCCGAGGTCGCCATATATGAACCGAACTATTTTTTTGCTCGTTGCCCTCCACGCATGCGCGTTGAGCGAGACTGCTGGAGCTGCCAGCGTCACCGGACTACACTGCGAATATCAAAAAGAGCCGCTCGGCCTCGACGTCGGTCGCCCGCGCCTGAGTTGGATCATGAATTCCGACCGGCGCGGCGATTTCCAAAGTGCGTACCAAGTATTGGTGGCGAGCACGCCCGAGAAACTTTCGCTGGGGCAGGGGGACCTTTGGGACAGCGGCAGAGTTGAATCGAGTGACAGCGTCCACGTCCCCTACTCGGGAGTTCCACTCGAGTCGCGCGCCCGTTGCTATTGGAAAGTGCGAGTGTGGGACAAGGGGGGACAAGCCTCGCCTTGGAGTGCGGCTGCTTTCTGGACAATGGGCCTCTTGAAACCGGAGGACTGGAAGGCGCGCTGGATTACGGCTTCCCGCTGGTTCGTGCCGCCTGCGCTGCGTCCGAGGGGCTTTGAGACACCTCTGTCAGATTCGCAGGACATATATGCCTGGGCCGACGTGGACCTGGGCGCTTCTTTAGTCGCCGATGTCGTCCAGTTGTATTCTCCGGAGGCGGCTTCGTTCCCCTTGCGGTTCAAGATTGAAGGCAGCGACACGCTGTATTTTGATCACCCGAAGATCATCGCAGACCGTAGTGCAACGGACTATCACGTGGCGGGTGACGGCCCCCAAGATTTCTCGGGTCAAGGGATCCGGGCGCGTTATGTCCGACTGACGATTACCCGTTCACCCGAAACGGCGCCCGGATCCGGGAAATACCGAAGCATCGTGCGGCAAATGGCGGTCCTGTCAGGTGGACGGAATGTCGCGCTGATGCGGCCGACGCGGGAGTTCGGAACTGCTTGGAATTCCGGGCACGCTGTATTCATGGTGGACGGTATACCTTCGGGCAATGAAGGCGACACGTGTCCCATTGACGCCCTCCCGATCACCGCTGCGCCACTCGTGCGCAAGTCGTTTCGCGTGGATGGCGCGGTGAGGCGCGCGACTCTGTATGTGGCCACGCTGGGAATGGCTGATGTCACGGTCAACGGACAAAAAGTCAGCGATGACGTATTGTCGCCGCCCTTCACCGACTACACGAAGCAGACCGTCTATCTGACGCGGGACATTACCGCGCTATTGGGGCGCGGAGAAAACGTTGTCGGCGCGACTCTAGGGAACGGATTTTTCAGCACGCCGGGCCGCGGCTTCGGGGAGCGGCATTCGGGGCACGGTCCGCCGCGACTGCTGGCGCAGATCGAAATCGAATCGACGGACGGCAGACGCCAGACAATCGTAACCGACGAGACTTGGAAGTGGGCACCGAGTGAAATCACTTTCAACGACATTTGGCTCGGCTATCGGGAGGACCGGACCCTTGCGAAGCCCGGTTGGGACAGGCCCGGATGTCGCGACGCCGGCTGGCGCGCGGTCAGCTTGACACAGGGACTGGGCGAAGCGCTGCGCTCCCGGATCGGTCCGCCCGTGCGCGTCGTCGGTGAGTTGAAGCCGGTTCGCGTGGAGGGCAACCGTGCGTTTTTCGACGTCCTGACGGCGGGGTGGCCCAGCGTGCGGGTGGTGGGAAAAGCCGGGCAGACCGTGACGATCTCGGGACGCTGCGCCAAAGATTATGGTCTGCCAGAAATGTCGTTCAAGCTGGGGAGCGAGGGTCCCACGGTGCTGGAGCCGCGATTCATGGTTTTGTCCGGACCGCTCGAACTGAAAGTCGACGGCCTTCCCGGACCGCTGACGCGCGATGCGGTCAGCATCCGTATCGTGCACGCGGACCTCGAATCGGCGGGGACGTTCCAATGCTCAAATCCCTGGCTGAACCAGTTGCACGAAGTGGTGCTGCGAACGCACCTGAACTACAACCTGGATCATCCTCTCGATCCCATGCGTGAGAAGCAGGGGTGGACCCAGGATGCTCAGAATATGTTCGAAACGGCAGCTTACCTGACCGATGTTGCGGCCCTCTATCGCAAGTGGTGGCGCGACTGGGCGGATGCCCAGCAGGCGGATGGGCTGCTCGGTTCTGTCGTGCCGGTGGTGGGCCGGCAGGTCCACGACTGGAACTGCCCGTGGTGGAGCGGGGTTCTGGTGCTGCTCCCGTGGCAGCACTACCTTTACTATGGCGATCGCCGGATTCTGGAAGAAGCATATGAGCCCATGCGGCGGTATGTGGATTATCTGGGGTTCTTGGCAGGAACGGGGGCCGGCAGAAGGACACTCGATTATCCGGATCCACACCGGGACGTGGATGCCGACGCCGGCCGGCAGAAGATGCTGATCTGGATCGGCGCCGGAGACTGGTTGAACCCCACAGCTACCCACACGAACAATGCGCTGCCTGGGGCGATGACGGCGATGCCGGCCTGGTCCTACTATGCAGGGATCCTCAGTAAGACGGCTATGCTCCTCGGCAAGCCAGACGAGGCGGCATCCTACGCGGCGGTCGCAAAGGACGTAGCAGATCGCTATAACGCGGCTTACTTCCATGCTGATACGGGCGTTTATGGAGATCGGGCAGACCAGCAGATGGCCATGGTGCTGCCGCTCGCACTGCGCATTGTGCCGGAGGATCGCCGCGAGTTGGTTCTGGCACGGCTGATCGATGCCATCCACGCACACAACGATCATGTCGGCGTGGGGTTCGTCGGTCTGCCGTTCTTGCTGGGGACGCTCACAGAAATCCGTCGCGCGGATCTCGCCAATCAGATGGTGAATCAACGCGACTATCCGAGTTGGGCGACTCTAATGCACGACGGCGTGCTGTCCGAGAAGTGGGGCGGAGGTGGGGCTCAGATGCCGTCCTGCGGCGGAGCCGTGGGTATGTGGATGTATCAGGCGGTGCTGGGCATCCGGCCCGATCCGGCGGGTCCCGGTTTTCGGAGGTTCATTCTGGCGCCGCAGCCGGATGCTGCGACTGGGCTTACGTGGGCGCGGGGCAGCTATCAGTCGGTCCACGGAATGATCGAGAGTGAGTGGAGGTATTCTGACGGCCAATTCACGCTTCGCGCCGTCGTTCCGGCCAACACCAGTGCAACCATTTATGTTCCGGCCGAAGCAGCCGAGGCGGTAACCGAATCTGGCAGGCCTGCCACGCATTCGGCCGGAGTTCGATTTCTACGAATGGAACGCGACGCGGCGGTATACGAAGTGGGCTCCGGTACGTATGTGTTTCGGGCGCTTTGGGTGTCGCACTGACCCTCGCCCTTGTTCAAGGGCTCGGAGGACACCCTGCGAGATCTATGGCGGTGTACGCACTTTGTACTGAAGGTGTGGAACACAGCCCACTAATACTATGGAGACCGGCTTTGAAATCTCTGACTACGAATGAGTGTATGTTGAACGTTCAGCGGGCAAAGACAGTGATCCCCGCGTTCAACATCCCCTACCTGCCCATGATGGAGGGGGTCGTCGCGGCGCTCCGCGACACCGATAATTTCGGCCTCATTATGGTGGCCCGGCTGGAGTGGATCAAGTTCGAAGCGCAGAGTATTCGGGCCATCTATGACGAGTACGAGCGGGTCAAGGATGAACGGTTCACGCGATTACACTTGGATCATGTCCCGGTCATTGACGAGGACAACCTGAAAGTGGATTATGAGGCCGTGATCCAGGAGGCGATCCAACTCGGTTATGGGTCTGTGATGGTGGATGGTTCGCGTCTGCCGCTGGAGGAGAACATCCAGGCGACGGGGAAGATTACGCGAATGGCTCATGCTGCTGGAATTCCTGTCGAGGGCGAATTGGGCGCGGTTCTTGGACACGAAGCCGGTCCCCTCCCGCCCTACGAGGAACTTTTTGCCAGCGGGAAAGGGTTCACGGCCCCGGAAGACGCCAAGCGATTCGTTGCCGAGACCAGCGTGGACTGGCTTTCGGTCGCGGTCGGGAATGTCCACGGCGCCATTTCCGGGGTGATGCGGCACAGCAAGAAGGTCGAGGCCAGGCTGAACCTTGAACACCTCGAGCGAATTTATGGAGAGGTTCGAATTCCTCTGGTCTTGCACGGCGGAAGCGGGATCCAGAAAGAGTGCATCCAGGAAGCGATTCGACGGGGAATCGCCAAGATCAACATCGGCACGGCAATTCGGCAGCCTTATGAGGCAGCCCGCAAAGAATCGCCGGTGGCCGCGAAGAAGGCAGTATTTAACGCCACGCTGCGAGTACTCACGGAGGACTTGGAACTCCAAGGAAGTCGGCGGCTCATCAACCCGGAGGCTTGAGGGGCCTGGATAGGGGCGCTGCCGTGAGGAGCGGCTGGCCGGAAGTCAGGAACGGATTGAAACCTTTTCGACGATAGCTTTAAGGAGGCTTAATATGAACAGCGGAAAGTCATCTTTTGCATTATTCATTGGCAATCGTGGGTTTTTCCCCGCTTCACTCCTGGCGGAGGCACGGAAGGAAATGGCCGAGGTGGTGGAAGGTTTGGGCCATGAGGTCTTGATGCTCGACGCGGGAGCGACGCGCCATGGGGCGGTCGAAACCGCCCAGGAAGGCAAGGTCTATGCCAATTTCCTGCGCCAGAACGTAGGGAAGTATGATGGCGTCGTCGTGTGCCTTCCGAATTTCGGTGACGAAACGGGAGCGGTGGCGGCGCTCAAGGAAGCCGGTGTGCCGATCCTGATTCAAGCCTACCCGGACGAATTGGATCATATGGCTCCGGAGAAGCGGCGCGATTCCTTCTGCGGGAAGATGTCCATCATGGATATGCTGTGCCAATATGGGACGGCGTTCACCGCGCTGCAACCCCACACGGTGCATCCCCGAAGTCCGCGCTTTGCGTCCAACATCGATTACTTTGACCGGCTGTGCCGCGTGGTCAAGGGGATGAAATCCATGGTCGTCGGAGCCATCGGCGCGCGAACCACGGCCTTCAAGACCGTACGCATCGACGAAGTGGCGCTCCAGCAACATGGGATCACGATGGAAACGCTGGATCTTTCGGATATCTTCGCGCGCGTGGCGGCGCTGAGTTTGTCTGACGCGAAAGTGAAAGCCAAGGCAGAGAGGCTGAGGGGGTACACTTCGTGGACGGGAGTCCCCGATTCAGCGTTGGCGACCCTGGCGAAGCTGGGCGTGGTCTTTGACGCCGTCGTCGAGGAATACCACCTCGATGCGTGCGCCATTCGTTGTTGGATTGAAATGCAGCAACAACTGAAGATCTCGCCTTGTGTTCTGCTGAGCGAGATGAATGACCGAGGCGTTATCGCAGCGTGTGAAGTGGACGTGGGCAATGCCGTCACCATGCGGGCGCTCAGTCTGGCTTCGGGCAAGGTCGCAACGTGTCTGGATTGGAATAACAACTACGGTGAAGAAGACGACAAATGCATTCTTTTTCACTGCGGCCCCGTTCCTCAGTCGCTGATGGTCTCGAAGGGACAAGTTACGGACCACTCGATCCTCGCCAATGCCGTGGGTATCGGATGCAGCTACGGATGCAACACCGGCCGAATTGCCCCCACGCCGTTCACTTTTGGGAGCCTGCTGACCCAAAAGGGAGGGCTGAAGTTTTATCTCGGCCAAGGACGATTTACGAAGGATCCGATTCCGGAAGATTTTTTCGGTTGTGCGGGCGTGGCGCAGATCGATAACTTGCAGGATACTCTACAGACAATCGGCTACCTTGGGCACCGCCACCACGTGAGCGTCACGCCGGGACACTTGGCGGCTCCGGTCCGAGAGGCGTTCGAGAAGTATCTTGGGTACGAGGTGACCCCGGTGTGAGCCTGCTGGGTGTGGATGTGGGAACGACCGGGTGCAAGGCGGCGGCTTTTTCCGAGCTTGGGTTGTGTCTTGCCAGCGCCTATCGGGAATACCCCACCTTGCACCCTGGCGATGGCTGGGCGGAGCTGGACAGCCGCCACGTGTGGGACTGTGTCCGAGCGACGATTGGGAAAGTCGCCGCCCAGGTGGCGAAGGATCCGATCCGTGCGCTTTCGGTCAGTTCCATGGGCGAGGCGGCAACGCCGGTATCCAAACAAAGGGAGATCCTTAGCTCCTGCATTCTCTCTTCCGACACGCGGGGCGCCGATTACATTGAGGCCCTAACGCGCGAGATAAGCCAGGAGGACTTCTACTCGATCAACCCCAATATTCTGGGTGCGCAGTACACTCTGCCCAAGCTCCTTTGGCTGCGCCAGCACCAGCCCGATCTGTACTCTCGGGCTGACAAGTTCCTGCTTTGGGGTGATCTTGTCACTTGCCTGCTGGGGTGCGACCCGCTTACCAGTTACTCGCATGCCAATCGGACGCTCTTGTTTGATATTCGCGCGGGAGACTGGTCCGAGCGGCTGCTCTCTCTCACGAGAATCGAAAGGACGAAGTTGCCCACGCCCGTGCCGAGCGGCACAGTCGCCGGGAAGGTCAGCAGCCACGCGGCCCGCCAAATGAATCTCCCTGAAGGGGTGCTGGTGGTCGTGGGCGGGCACGACCAGTGCTGCAATTCACTGGGTGCGGGAATCCACGCGGCGGGCCGGGCGGTTTGTGGAATCGGGACCTTTGAGTGCATCACCCCCTCTTACGACCGCATTCCCGAGTCGGGGCCGATGTTGCGCAATGGTCTCAACGTCGAGCATCACGTCCTGCCCGGACTCTTCGTTTCGTTCATCTACAACCAAAGCGGTTCACTGGTACGGTGGTTCCGCGACACCTTCGCTCGCGCCGACCGAAAACTGCTCTCTCCCGAGAAGGACACCTACGAGGCGCTTGCCGGTGAGATGCCCGAGGCGCCCACCCGTCTCTTTACGCTCCCCTATTTTGAGCCCACCGGCCCGCCGCACTTTGTCGCGGAGGCTTCCGGGGTCATCCTGGGCATGAAAACCACAACCAGCCGTGGCGAAATCCTGAAGTCCATCATGGAATCCGTGACTTTCTATCTTGCTGAGAGCACGAAGGCCCTGGCGGAAATGGGCGTGGATATTTCCGAATTCGTCGCCACGGGAGGGGGAGCGAAGTCCGATGCCTGGCTACAGATTAAGGCCGATATTTTCGGTGTTCCCTTTGTCAGGCTCGCTATCACGGAAGGAAGCGTTCTCGGGGCGGCAATGCTGGCGGGAGTCTCCACCGGAGTTTATGCCAGTCCCGCTGACGCCGCCTCTCATTTCGTCAAGCGCGGGCGAGTCTTCGACCCAGAGCCCAACCGCCACAAGATTTACCAGGAAAAACTCCAGGTCTATCGAGAGCTGTTTCCTCTCCTCAAGGATTTCCTGGTCAAGCACGAGAAAACCGAACAAAAACGCACGGTCGGCCGCAAGCTGGCGGCTTGAGCCTCGTGGGTTGTGCATCGCCATAAACGCATCCAACGGAAATTGAACCGGCGTCGTTCGCCAATAAAGGAATCAGTTACAAAAGACATCTTGGCCGACACCGGAAAAAGTCAATTGTCGTCGAGAAAGTGCCGTGGGCTGCCGGCAAGCATCAGCTGACCAAGTTCTGCATGCAGTTCCTGGCGCACTGGGCGCGCCAACTCTCCTGGCAGGAGACGGCGGAAGCGTTCCGCTCCTGGGAGAAGGTCTGCCAGGCGGTGGAGTATGTGGTGAACTGGGAGCTGGAGCATCGCACCTTGGCGCCCCTTCGTGCCATCGGGGTCGATGAGATCCAGTATGCCAAGGGACGCAAGTACCTGACCTTGGTGTACCAGATTGATGCTCATCTCACACGGCTGCTCTGAGGCAAGATCAACCAGAAGGCCACGCGGCCCCAGGACAAGCCAGTGGCCCTGACTCGGTTGAATGCGGACGATCTGCGGTTGATCGTGACGCGCTATCCGGAACTGAAGACCTAGCGAGCGTTCGCCCAGATGCGCGAGGCGCGCATTTCAATTAGACTGCCAGCGGGAGCAATTCTCAATATGCGTGGACCGCTGTGTTTTGTTGGCTGTGTCCGCCACAATCCAATCTGCATCACGGAAGGTGTATAGTCGGCGAGATCTACGGGCTGGGATGAAGGTTGGTTCTGGCGGTAAATGTTTCCTGGCAATGTCATGCTCACGATTGCCTGGGAATACCAATCCGGGCGGAACCTCACCGCCCGCCCAGATTCGTTGCAAGCCGCTACAAGGGGGACACTTCCGATCTAATTTCGGGATCCGGCCTGGGAAGTCAGCTACCCATCGACAATCCCGGCGCTTGGCTGGATTCCGGCGCGGGATGGGCGTTTGAACGAAGCCGCTGGGGCGGCGGACGCTTCGCGTGCGTGGAGTTGAACGTTTATCCTGATCAGGTAAGGTCGGGTCATAAGGAGGATCCCTATGACCCGTCTACGCCAAAT
>Ga0181527_1005710_pt1 | contig 10208 bp, 7 predicted proteins | sample PEATcosm2014_Bin_30_FD_119762 | JGI IMG/M metagenome (GOLD analysis project Ga0181527, IMG submission 119762) | Peatland microbial communities from MTU Mesocosm Facility, Houghton, MI, USA - PEATcosm2014_Bin06_60_metaG | ecosystem: Environmental > Terrestrial > Soil > Wetlands > Peat | place...
AGCCACCACCGAGCCAAAGCAGAAAGTAGAAAGCAGAAAGCAGAAAGGCGCCCAAAGCCACGCCGGGGCGAAGGTAGAAGGCAGAATGCCGAATGCAGAAAGATGGGGAAAAGCGGCCTAAAGCCAGGTACATGCGTGGTACAAGCCAGGTACAAGCCATGTGCTTGGGAGGGGATTGGGAGGTGCAAGCCAGGTATATGCGAGGTACATGCGAGGTACATGCGTGGTACATGCGTGGGACAAGCCACCCGTAAGCCAGCCGCTGGCGAAGCCGGCTCTTAGCGCCGGCCCAGGCGTCCGAGCAGCTTCCCGTGGATGCCGCCGAAGCCGCCGTTGCTGAAGACGACCACGACTTCACCGCCCTGCACGCCCTGCGCGACGTGGGCGACGATGGCGTCCACATCGGGCAGGTAGGCAGCATCTTTGCCTAGCGCTTTCAAATCTTGCATCAGCAAAGCGGGGTCGAGGCGTTCCTCGGGCGCCAGCAGTTCCAGGCGGGCCACTTGGGCGACGACCACCGCGTCGGCATCCACGAAGGCGCTGGCCAGCTCGGCTTGAAAGATGTTGCGGCGGGTGGTGTTGGTACGCGGCTCGAAGATGGCCCAGACCTTCTGCGTGGGATATTTGATCCGCAGCGCGCGCAGGGTCTCGCGAATCGCGGTCGGATGATGGCCGAAGTCGTCCACCACGGTCACCCCGCCCGCAATGCCGCGCACTTCCATCCGGCGCTTGATGCCCTTGAAGGTGTCGAAGGCGGACTGAATCTGGTGGTTCTTGAGGCCGCAATGCTTGGCGCACGCGACCACGGCCAGCGCGTTGCGCACGTTTAATTCCCCCACGAAGTTGGTGTGGAACTTGAAGCTGGGGATCTCGAACTCGGTGGCCGTGGGCCCGTAGCGGATGTTGAATGCCTGGACGGAGTTGCCTTCACCCAGCCCGAAGCGCTTCACGGGGCAAAGCGTGACGTTGAGCAACGGCGCCAGGTTCGCGTCGTCGCCATTGGCCAGCAGCAGGCCGTTGCGTGGGATGAGGCGGATGAAATACTTGAAAGCGGTCTGGATGGACTCCAGGCTGTCGAAGATGTCGGCATGGTCGAATTCGAGGTTGTTGATGAGCGCCACCTCGGGGAGGTAATGCACGAACTTGCTGCGCTTGTCGAAGAAGGCGGTGTCGTATTCGTCACCCTCGATGATGAACCACTCGCTGTCGGTGAAGTGCGCTCCCTGGCCGAGGTTGTTCGGCATGCCGCCGATGAGGTAGCTCGGGCGCAGGCCGTTGTGCTCGAATACCCAGGTCAGCAGCGCCGTCGTGGTGGTCTTGCCGTGGGTGCCGGTGACGACCAACGAACGCTTGCCGCGGATGAAAAAGTCCTTCAGCAGCTCCGGCAGCGAGCAGTAGGGCAGTTTGTGGTCGAGCACGTATTCGGCTTCCGGGTTGCCGCGGGAGATGGCGTTGCCGATGACCACCAGGTCGGGCTTATGCGCCAGATTTTGCTCGGCGTAACCGGAGATTACTTCGATCTTGCGGTCCGCCAGGAAGGTGGACATGGGCGGATAGACGTTCTGGTCCGAGCCTGTGACCTTCAAGCCTTTTTCCTGCATCGCCGCGGCGACTGAAGCCATGGCCGTGCCGCAGATACCGACGAAATGGACAGATTGAATGCGCGAGAACATTGCCCGCATCATATAACCCAGCTTTCGCGTGAAAAGGGAAAAGGACGGACCCCACCGCTGCCGCAAAGAATTCCCTCTCCCGACGACGAAGGAGGGGGGAGAGGGTCAGGGAGAGAACCCCCGACATTTTGACGCGCTTTGCGCCCGGTCCCCTCGCCCCAACCCTCTCCCCTTCGGAAGGGGAGAGGGGGATTCGTCGGCTGGTCTCTGGCGAACCGAGGTTCAGGGGCAGGGAGTGGACCGGCGCTCCGGTGGCACCGTGTAGATGCGTCCGAATGGGACTTGGCCGTGCCCGGCAGGTTGTGCCAGCCTGTGGCGATGCGATTGATACCGGCCCTTTGTGCCCAACGGCTCGATTTCGGCCGGGTGGGTTTGCTTGCGTTCGCGTTCTTGCACGGCGCCCTGGCCGCGCCCGCACCGGAGATGACACTCACGACCAATGTCGCGCCGGCGGGCTTCGTGGAGGTAACTGGCGTGGAAGCGGGCGAGTTCAATCCGCTGATCTGGCAGGCCGGCACGCTCAACTTTGTGCCGGACCTGCGGTCTCCGTTGTTGGCGCCTCGAAGCGGGAAGTTCCGCAATATCTACGCGCCGTCGGCCGTGGAGACGCCCGGGGGCTATCGTCTCTTCTACGGTGCGTGGGACGGCGTTCCGTCCGGGAACGACCGCATTTATAGCGCCAGGACGGACACCCGTTTTCAGGACTTCTTCGATCGACACATGGTCATCGTGCCGGGCAGCTACACCCATGTGTGCAATGTCAACGCGCTGGGGGCCGAGGACGGATCATTCACGCTGTTCGCGACGGTTTACCCGGTCGCGAATCTGAACAAGCCTGCCTTTTTCTGGAGCGATGCCACGGGCACGAATTGGAACGGGCTTCCGGGTGAGCCGTACACCGTGCAGGCGCGGGACGTGGTGGACATTAGCGGCTATGCTTACGCCAAGGCGGACATCAATGGCATGAACGTGATGCTCCGCGAGAGCGGGGTGTATCGGCTTTACTTCGGTGACTTCAGGAACCCTGGCGGCACTTTCCGGGCCACGAGCACGGATGGCAAACGCTGTACCTTCGAGGCGAAGGTGCTGAATGGTCCCGGGTTCGTGAATGACGTGAAGAAGTTCAGGGTCGGGGCAGCCACCTATTACCTCATGGGCCTGCATGAGAATGGCGCGCGCTTGTGGCAGACGGTTTCCACCAACGGGCTGGCGTTTCCTCCTGCGCGGACGTTGCTGACCAACCTCGACACCGCCGACGCATTTATCGTCGCGCTGGGATGGGTGGTGCGCGGTTCGCAGGAATCGCCTGGACGCAAGTTGCTTGGGGTCCTCTATGGCGCGGGGCCGGTTTCGGCGCTCGACCAGAATAGCATTTACGCGCGCTGGCTGCAAAGGAGGGTCGTCCTCGTGGCCGATGACGGGACGCGCCATCCGGGAACCAAGGCACTCGGCCCCGACCGGCAGCTTCTGGCACTTCCAAATGCCAGACCTGTCACCGGCAGGTTCGAGGTCTATGCCGAGGATGGCGAGACGCTGCTTGGCACGTCGGCGCCGCAAACGGTGAGGATCGGCCAGAGTTACAGGCTGCGGTGAGCGGGGGGTGCCGGTCAGCCGTAGGGATAGCGCGCCTTTTCGATCGGCATGCCGCGCAGGTCAATCTGCGCCAGGTCGGCTGTGCCCAACCCAGCCTGCTCGGCCAGCAGCAGATGATTGTCGCAGTCCTGAAAGGGCTTTATGCCGCGAGGGGCGCGGGGATTGGCATACCCCATCACGGCTGTGCCGACGGCATCCGTTGCGACCGGGTTCAGCCCGGCAATGAGCACGCCGGGAGAAGTCACTTTCAAGCGTTCCTCGCCGCACCAGGGGCCTTCGCCGCCGCTCATGGCCATGATGCCGTCAATGATCGCCAGGTGAATGGGCCGCGCGGCGCACACATCCACGGTGATGCGCGGCACGCGCCATGTCGGATCGGTCGAGGTGATGCCCTCTTTCAACCCGGGCAGCTTCAGGCTTTCGAAACCTTTGGGATCATGGAGCGGGAAGCGCGGACCGGTCGCGGTCTCCTTGCCGGCGTCGATGCCATACAGCGAGTTCGGCGGGAGGCCGAAGAGATTCTTCAGCGAGAGTGTCACGCCGGCGGTGGCATGGTTCTTGAGCTTGGCCAGGGAGACCAGCACATCGGTGTCCTCGTAAGCGTGGTTGAGATCGAAGGCGGAGAACATGTAGCCGCCCCCGGGCACGCGCAGGCGGGAGTATTTCCTACCTTGGCCCAGGTTGCGCGTGTTCTCGAACTCGAGCTTGCCCAGGGCGCTTAGCGCCGGCACATCCCAGCCTGCCTCCGTCAGCAAGGACTCCAGCCCGTCTCTCTTCTGCGTGGATTCCACCAGTCGAACGCGCCGGGCGCCCGCGGCGAACAGCAGCGAACTCAACGCCATCGCGGTCGCGTAATGTGTCATGTACGTTTCGCTGACGGGCCGGCCCAGGAGCGGTTTGAGGTCGCCGCCGGTCAGGTTCAACTTCACGGTCACAGTCTTGTTCTTGACGAGCGAGCCGATGCCGCCGAGCAGGTCAAAACACTTCTCCAGCGCCGGGCGGACTTCCGGCCCATAAGTGCGACAAGGCGCAATTGCCACTTTAGCGGCGGAACGGTCGGCCCGGGCTGAGGTTTGGCTGAGTCCGCCTGCAATGTCGGCGGCCAGCAGGCCGCTGCGGGTGTATGAGAATACTAGCGGGGTGGCGGCCAGTGCCAACCCTTGCTGGATGAAGCTCCGGCGGCTAAACGTTTTCATCTTCATAAGACAGGTCGAATACAGTTTTGGATGCTCGCATCACTCTGCCCCGAACTTCGTGCCAGTCAAGTGTGCTCCCTTGCGCAGCGCCGTCGCTCCCGCTGTGCGCCGGGACCGTTTGCCTTGAAAACCTGGTGGCGAGAGGTAGTTTGGCCGGGATGACAGCCGCCAGTTCCCCCGATCGGATGAAAGACGCGGGTCTTGGTGCCCGGCTTTGCCGCGCAGTCTGGCTGGTGGCCGTTTTCCTGGCCGCAGGTGGAACCAGCCCCGCCGCCGAAGCCGGCGCTCAGACGCCCCGCCTGACGCTAGCCATCCTGACCTTCGAGGATCAAACCGCCGATCCGGAGGCAGCGCATTGGCGCTATACCATTAAGAGATTGCTCGGGGAGCAACTTCAGGAGGCGAAAGCGCTCAGGCGAGCTCCAGCCGCATTTGGCTACCGGCAACTAAAAGTGAAGCAGGGCGGGCCAATCAGCGTAGAGCAGGCGCGCAAGATCGGCGAGCTCATCGAAGCGCGGCGAGTGGTCTGGGGAAGTTATCGCCGGGAAGGCCCACAGTGGCTGGTGACCGCGCGGGTGCTGAACGTGGCGAGCGGCGACGCGGGGAACGAGCTTAAGGCAGCTTCCACCAACTGGTTTGAGGTGCGGGACCAACTGGGGGCGCAGGTCCTGGGTGAACTCGGGGTCAAGCCGACGGAGGCGGAACGCGAGAAGATGCTGCGGCGTGGGACCAGTTCCCCGTCGGCACTGGAGTGGTATAGCCAGGCGTACGCGGGGCAAGAGGAGCGAAAGCCGAAGGCGGAACAGGAGGCTAGCATTCGCAAGGCTCTGGATGCGGACCCGCAATTCGCCGAAGCGTACGTGGCACTGGCCGCCGTCCTGGGAAGCCAGGGGAAGTCCGAGCAGGCTGAGGAGGCGGTTCGCCAAGCCGTGAAGCTTCGACCCGACAGCGCGAGCGCGCACCAGATCCTGGGCTTCGCATTGATGTTCCAAGGGAAGTTTGCGGAGGCGGAAAAGGAAATGCGCGAAGCGCTGCGGCTCGAACCGGATGACGCTGAAACTCTCTCGCTCCTGGGTGAATGCGCCCAAGAACAGGGCAAACTGGATGCCGCGATTGCCCTTTGGACCAAGGCGAAACGACTCGATCCAACCGATGCGCCCACGCACGCCCACCTGGGCGACGCCTATGCCAAAAAGCGCGCGCGGGAAGAGGCTCTCCGAGAACTGAAAGAGGCCGAGCGCCTCGAGCCGGAGGGAGTGAACTCGGAGCAAATCGTCTGGCAGGGCTACGCCGCCTTGCACGAGATACCGCTGGCCTTGGAGCATCTGGAGCGGTTCGTGGCCTTGGCGCGCACGGAGGGCCTGGCGCCCGCAATCGTGAATTACATGGCGGAGTGCGGTCGCGAATTGAAGGCTCGGTTGACACCCCATGAAATCAGCGTCGCTCCGCCCAGGAGTTATAGCGCGCCAGCCCTGGATGCGGCCCTGCGCGAGCGGCTCACGCGAGCGGAGTATGTGCAGGTCATCAATCCACTCGCCAGCACGCCGGCGATGGACCGCTGGGCGCAGGAACTGATTCGCGGGGCCACCAATGACCCGGGCAAGGCCAGGAAGATTTTCGACGCGCTCGCGCGGCACCTGGATACCAGCGAGTCCGGCACCCGCACCGCCCAGGAAGTGTTTGCGGCTTGGAACGACCCAGCCCAGTCCTTTTGCTGTCAGGAGTACGCCAAGCTGTACGTGGCGCTGGCGCGGGCAGTGGGCGTGAGGGCTTTCTATGTGCACCTGGAAAAGGACTACTCCGGCGAAATCGTTTATCACGATTGCGCCGCTGTATTCGCCGAGGGCAAGGCCCTGCTGGTGGACCCGGCGTATCAATGGTTCGGCGCGCCGCACAAGGAATACCTGGTGCTGGACGACCTGCAGACCGTCGCCCACCAATACTACCAGCCGGCGGGGAAGGGGGACCAGGTGGTGCGCTGCCGGCTGGCGGCAAAGCTGCACCCGGATACCGCCTGGGGACAAGTCCGGCTGGCCAGCGCTTTGATTAAGGCAAACGAGTTAGTCCAGGCCGCCCAGGCGTTGAAGGTCGCGGAGCGGCTTGAGCCGGGACGATGGGACACCTTGACGTGCCGGGGAGTGATTGCGGCCAGGACCGACGATCTGAATGGCGCGGCGACAGACTTGTGCAAGTCGCTCGAAATAAACCCGAAGCATGGGCCCAGCCATTTCGTGCTGGCGTGGGTGCTGAGCAAACAGGGCAAACTGGAGGAGGCGCGAGACGAATACCGCCTGGCCCTGCTCTATGACTCGTTGCTCTCAGCAGAGGACAAGGCAACCGTGCTGCGCGCGATTGCCGATATCAACGAAAAGACAGCCTTCAAGTGAGCTCAACCTGAAAAGCGCGTTGTGTAACCGACGTGTGACCGATGTGGAACTGGCGCGTAACGGATATGGAACCGAATTGAAACCGAATCGGAACGGACCACCTCCCAACCTTGTCCATACCTCGTCCGGAGTTGAGGTAGGTACGCGCTAACGGGTGTGCGCGTACATAAGCCGCCACAGGAGGTCCGAATGCAGCACGGCGGAACCAGGCATGGCCCGCAGCAGTGGCGTGAACATCATCCACTGCAAGCACCGTGCCCAGGCGAGTCGCCGCGCAAACGCGCGGTCGCAAGCCTCCGCTACGCTTTGCCGCGTCTCGCTCCACGAACACCCGCCCCGGCTGTAGGCGGCCAGGGGACTGATGGCCATCTCGGCGGCCTCGAACGCCATTGACATGCCATTCCCGGTCACGGGTGGAATCATCGTCAGCGCGTCACCGAGACAGCACTCGCTGCGTGAGACGGCACGGTGCGGCTTGAGTGAGAACCCAGCGACCGAACAGAACGAGCCCTGGTCAAAAGCCGCGCCGGCGAGGCGCTCCCACAAAGGCGTGCCCGGTTGGCCGCGCAGGAGGTCACGCCAGGTCTGCGCAGAATCCGGTTTGCCGGCGGTGCGGCGGAACAGGCCGCAGACATTGACTTCACCGCCACGCAGGCGGCAAAAGCCGACATAGCCAGTCTGCGAGCCATGCATTTCGAGATCCGCCGCCAGCAGCACGTTATGGGCGTGGACCTTGAGGCCAAACCAGTGGCACCCGTCTTCGCGCGGTTGCAGGCGCCGGCCATTGGCGCGCACGACACCCTCGCCATAATCTTCATCCCGCCAGCGGGCATCTTCGCGCAGCTCCCCGCCCGCCTGCCGCAAATGCCCGGCCAGGAGCGCATCCATGGCGAAGCGGGACAGGCACAACGCGGGTGTGGACATGGGCCGCACGGGGGAACTGGCCCGGCCCAGGTAGAAAGCCGCCGTGCGGGCGAAAATCGATCCCGCCCGGAAGAACGACTCCAGCAGACCCAGCCGCGCCAGAACGTCCTGGCCGCGACCGCTGATGAACTCGCCGCAGACGCGGTGCCGCGGATAATGCCCCGCTTCCCAGACCGTGACAGGAACGCCTTTTTGGCGGAGCCCGATCCCGAGCGTCAATCCCGCCAGGCCGCCGCCGACGATGATAATGGGTTTGGGTGCCGGCATAGTCTAGTCCATCCGTTGCGCGATGAACAAATGACTAAACCACCCCGCCGGGCGCTCCTGCAACGACCAGCTTTGGCCAGATGGCCAAAGCTGCGACAACTCTTGCCCGGCAAAGCCGGCGCGGATGCTAATCGGAGCATCATGCCGCGTCACCCGGTTGCAGCCGATGAGCCGAAGCAAGCGGCTGAAGCAGAGACATCGCTCCGAGCGGCGCGGCTCCACGGCGATGAATACCCGGGTTAATCGCGCGGCCGCGCGCAGAAGCACGGCCAGTTGGGCCTCGGTGAAATGATGCAGGAACAAATTCGCAATCATTGCGTCGCAAGCGGGAGCGGCCGGCTGCTCCAGCCAATCCAGAGCGTCTGCCTCCAAGAATTCCGTGCGCCAGCCCAATGTTTCGAAGTCCTGGCGGGTTTCCTGCGAGATTATCTTCAGGCGATCGAGCAGCACCGCGCTTGTGCCTTGCCAATCGGCCGAGAGCCGCCGCGCCACGCACAGCAGGAGTTTCCCATCCCCGGCGCCCAGCTCGACGATGGGTCGGGCTACTGGTCCGCGGCAGGTTGACCGCAACGCCCGGACCATGATCCCGCAGTTGCCCATCCAGGCGTTTACGCGTAGCAAATCCTTGCGCGACCGCACGGCGCGAGGATCAGCCGGCGGTAACTCATCCAGCAATTCAGGTTTTATGCAGCGTTCCATTGTCCGTGAAACGTGAAACGTGAGGTGTGGCTGAGCGGCTCTGCACGCATTACTTTTCACGCTTCACGTTTCACGTATCACCCCTCACCCCACTTCCAGCAACGCCCCGTGACAACTGAACCCGGCACCAAACGCTGACATCCACCAATAGCCGCCGGGCGCCGAGTCTCCCAGCGCGGCTTGCAGGACGAAGTACACCGACGCGCTGCTCAGGTTGCCGAATTCGCGCAGCACGGCGGCGCTCCAGCGCAGGTCGTGCTCGCTCAAACCCAGCCGCTCGCTCAGCGCCAGCAACACATCCCGTCCGCCGGGATGCATCACCCAACCCGTCACTTGCGACCGCTGCACGCCGGCCCTCGCCAGCACCTGGTCGAGAACTGTCGCAGCATGCTGCGCGGCGATCGCCGGCACTTGCGGCGACAAGATGTTACGGAGCATGCCGGCCTTGTGCTCGAAGCGCAGCAGATCCCGGTCGTTCGGCTGGAGCAGAGAACTGCTGGTCTTCCATTTCACGGGCCGCTTCCCGTCCGGAGAATTCGCGAGCACTGCCGCGCCCGCGCCGTCGCCGAAGAGGCAGGCGCTGATGAGCACGCCCGGATCGTCGTCGAAGTAGAGCGCAGCGCTGCACACTTCCACGCAAATGGACAGTACCCGTTGGCAGCGGCCAGCCGCCAGCAGTGCCTCGCTCGCACAGAGATTCGGCAGGGCGGCGACACAACCCTGGCCGACAAGGTCCAGCGTCAGCACATCCGGCCGGCAGCCAAGCCGTTCGCTGACATAGCTCGTCAGGCCGGGGCACAAGTAACCGGTGCAGGTGCTGATAATGAGGGCATCGATGTCGTCCGGCCGGTTGCCGGCATGGGCGAGCGCGCGTTCCGCGGCCTGGGTTGCGAGCAGGGGCGCGTTCCTCGTAAAACGCGCCTGCAGCACATCGGGCGTCAGTTCAAAGGCCTGGCCCAAATTCTCCAGCGCCAGGTGGCGCGTGGCGATGCCGCTGCTGCCGTTGAGAACCTTTTTCAGGATCGCACGCGAGCGGGGTTGGAACTGGTGAAACCGGCTCGATTGCAAAAGTGCCTCCCAGCAGTCCCCCTGCGCGTACCGTTGTGGCGGCACCGCCGTCCCCAATCCCGTGATGAACATATTGGAAGCTAGCGCGGTTTCCCGCGGAGTGCCACCTCCTGGACGCGCTTTGAAGCAGGAAGAGAGCACCCGCTTGCCTATTTGGGCAGGGGCAAGAGCCCGGTCACGCCCTCGGCGCTGCCGAGACGGCTGGCACCCGCTTCCAGCAGCGCCAGGGCCGTTTGCGCATCGCTCAAGCCGGCGGCTTTGACCCCGAATTCCTCTCCCACTGCCGCGCGCAGGCTCCTGACATCTTCTACGGTCGCGGCGGACCTCAGCCCGGTGCCCGTGCAGACACAATGCACACCCGAATCGAGCGCCAATTCGCACGCGCGGCGCACTTCCTCCGG
>Ga0181527_1005712_pt1 | contig 10201 bp, 7 predicted proteins | sample PEATcosm2014_Bin_30_FD_119762 | JGI IMG/M metagenome (GOLD analysis project Ga0181527, IMG submission 119762) | Peatland microbial communities from MTU Mesocosm Facility, Houghton, MI, USA - PEATcosm2014_Bin06_60_metaG | ecosystem: Environmental > Terrestrial > Soil > Wetlands > Peat | place...
ATACGAGCCCCTCTGTTTTTGGCGTTGGGGCCTACTCCCAGCGCCAAAACATTATGTCCGGCACAATTATAAAAAAGACAGTGTTCAATATTTACATTTTCCCCACCGGCTATTCTTAAGGCCATTGCATTACGTATTTTACCGGCAGGAGTTAGGTTATTTGACCCATTCATATCGAACTTAATTTTCCTAATCGATACATCGGATAGATTGCCGCCTCCCATCATGTGAGCGTTGCTTTGATTATCGTTTCGATTATCTAGCATGTGATTCGCAAGTTTAAGTATCGATTGCTCGCCGCTTCCAGCTATAGATAAATTTGAATGCAATGTCAGAATACAATTTTCGAGATAATAGGTTTTAGTGGTTATTTTTCCTAATATGTAAACACCTTCAGGTACATAAATGTTAGCGCCAGCGTCTATGGCTTTTTGAATTGCATAGGTATCATCAGTATACCCGTCTCCTTTTGCTCCCCACCATTGAGGATAAACAGTCTGACCGGTATTGTTGAAGACGATGGCTCCATCACCAAAAAAAATACGTGCAATGGGTGCAATAAACTTTCCATTGATGGTTAATCTATTCGTTGCGGGGATGGTAACGGAAGCGCCCTCTTCCAATCGAAGCGTAATGTACTCCGGAACTTCAAGATCTGTCGTAATTGTCCAGTTGCGGGAAGATAACACTAACGTCTGGCGATCACGACTTGCTTTGCTGATAACGCTTTGTAAATCATTCGGTTTGCTACCTTGCAGGGGTTCGCTTGTTGCTGAAAGTGAGAAAATTAGAACACTAAAGAAACCTAGAATAAGCAGGGCAATTTTAATCGGAAGAATTCCTCGCACTGTCTGGAGGGAAGGCGTGAATAGAAACTGTTCTCTCCCGCAGGCTCGACCTTTATCTCTTGCCATAATAGGGGATTACCTCTTTTTTTGCTCCCTTGTTGGCGGGCGATAATTCCAGTGCTTTCTTGTAGCAAAGCCCGGCTTCCTGGCGGCGGACCAGCATCTCAAGGACATCCCTGAGAGCGATCCTGTAATCCGCCACAGTACCGGTTTGACTCGACTAGTCTTGTGTTTGTTTTCGCTGCCGACAATAACAAAGCGTTGAAGTAAATGGAAGTAAAAACAGGATTTGAGCTGTAGGGCGTTGAGGCCGGAGGCATTTTAGTCTTCCGCCTGCTTGTTCGCCTTGCCGGCATCCGCGTCAAACCCTATTCCACCGAGGGAAGGAGGCTGATACTGAAATCCTAAACCCCGGGCATCGGGAAGCAGTCAACGCCACGTGCTATAATACTCCAACACCTTCTTCTTTGCCTCCTGGTTTGCGGGGGATAATTCCAAGGCCTTTTCATAGCAGAGCCTCGCTTCCCGGCGCAGGCCTTGCTTTTCATACACCTCGCCGAGGGCCAACCTGTAATCGGCAACGCGGGGTCTGGCGACGACCAAGGACGACAGTTCCTCCCGCGCCAGATCGAGCCGGCCTTGACGAACATGGAGATCGGCAAGGAGGTAGTTGAAATCCTGGAGGACGCTTTTCTTTGCTTCCACCTCGATCACCCCCATTTCAGGGGGAGAAAGGCTTTCATCGGCGAGTATCTTCTTCCATGTGGAGATTGCCTCGACCCTCTCGCCCAGCGCGAAGCAGAGCGCAAGCTTTTTGATGGCAAAGGGCCAATCGACAGGGGGCTGTATAACAGTTCGTTTCAACCAGAAGACGGCTCGATTTGTGTCACCTTTCTCGGCGGAGATTGAACCGAGGGCGAGACACAGATGCGGGTCGGACACAAGCGCGTGGTCAAGGGCAAGGCTGAGGTTCAGATTCAGCTCCGCCAGATTCCTGTAAAGGAACCTTTTTTCTTCCGGGATCTCAGGAAGGGCATCGGACAGGTAAAGACCTGTTCGAAGGTACGTTTCAGGCCGGCTGGGGTTCAAAGACAGGGCCTTTTCGCACCGCGCAAGACCTTCATCGATCCGGCCATGTTTCCCTTCAACCTCGCCCCACAGCACCCAGGCTTCGGGGTTAATTGCATCGACGCATACGGCCCCGCGCACCGATCTATCGGCATTCGGATCATTGATCGCCATCAGTGACCGGGCGAGAAAGGTCTTGTAAGCGGAGGAGAGAGGGTCGAGCATCGATAACCGTTGCAGGATCAAAAGCAGAGTCTCAGGTGTGTAATGGGCGGCGGGAGACGGGCAAGTCCAGAGAGAACTCGAATCAATGGCAATGACCAGCTCGCTGAAGCATCTCACGCCGGATAGGTAGACCAGGATGGACAAAAGGAAGGTGAGAAGAATCCTGGCCACTGCTCACTCTCTTATATCCGCGTGAATTTCCCCCGGGTAATTACGCTCAAACCCGATCCTGCCAGGCCCAGAGGCTCGATGATCAAATCCCAACGTGAGATCGGCGGGAGGTGGTGCGGCCACGGCCTGTCCCTCCACAGGTTGCAGCCCGGTTTCCTGGTCGCCGCCTTCCGCTCCCCTGTCTTTGTCAGAGATTCTGCTACTGATGTTCTTTGTTTTTGCGCCGTAGTCGATCTTACGTTTGTTGGCTTTGACCCCCTCTGTGCCCGGTCCGGGCGTACCCTGGGCATCGGCCGGACTTGCCGCCGAGTCGAGTCTGTCGACATCCAGCATATTCTCAGGTGCATCGGCGGTCTTTCCGCACGTATCCGCCGTATTCTCGAATACAGGCAGATTGGGCAGGACCGGAAGACGCATTTCACCTGCCATACTCAAGGTGGAAAAGAGAAAGACGATCAGCGGGGCGCATAGTGCGCATCTTTTCATCCTCTCCGAACGCATCGGCGCCATGTCCTTACGCTCCATCCTCTCTGCTCCACGAGAAAGACGTATGTACTACCCGCCACGTAAGGCCCATGATCAAAAAAAGCAGCATGGCGTTGGCCGGGATCTGGAGGTTGAAGTCGGCCAGGGAATGGACGAGCAGGGCCACGATGGCAGCCAGGCCGCTAGCCCCGAGGAATATCGAGTACCGGCTGCGGCGTGTAAGCAAGGCGCGAACGGAAGAGGCGAGGAACAGAAGAAAGAATGCCAGCCACGGAATGAAGCCGATCAGCCCCACTTCCGAAAGAAACTCCAGGTAGTCGTTGTGGGCGTGGTCCATGATCATTGCGCCAAATTTCTGCGGCTTATAAGGGGGGTACGCAAGCTCATAGGTACCGAGCCCGGTCCCGGTGAGGGGAAAGTGCTTGATCAACGTAAAGGTGGTTTGCCAGACGAGAAAGCGGTCCTCGTAGCTGGTTTCAATCGTCTGCCAACGCTCCTCAACCGGGGCCAGGCCTTTCCACATGCCCCAAAGGCACCCCAGACCGAGCACGAGCGCCAGGACAATCGGCAGGGCCGCGTGGCGCGTTTTTGTCGCGGCCATCAGCAACAGGACGAAGAGCACGGCCGCAGCCAGGCTCAAGTGGGCCATGCGCGACATGGAAAAGATGAGTCCGAGGACCATGACGATGATCCCCGCAAACAGGAAATAGAGAAAAAGGAAACGACGGGCCTTGACGCGTGAAGTGATACCGGAGACAAAGAGGCCGATCGAAACAGGTATACACATGTTCATAAGCCCGGCGAAATGGTTGCGGTTGATATAGGTTCCGGTTACACAGTCTATGCAGTACTTTTTCGTGAACCATAGAAGAGAGCCGGAGTGATTAAGATAGACATAGAGGCCGTATATCGCGTCGGCAAACCCAATGATGAAGACGGCGACAAGCAGCCGCGTAATCGAAGAATGAAGAAGTGGGTGAGGAAGTGTTGAGTGTTGAGTGTTGAGTTTTGAGTTTTGAAACCAATAGGCTGGCGAGGGACGGAATGGCGAATCCTGAGGCGTGAACGTGGCGACGACAAAGAAAATAGATGCATAGGCCAGCCATTTCAGGAGAGCGGCGCTCGTGGCGGAGAGGCTGAGACTCAAAGGGAGCAGAGGGCATAGAGCAGAGGGCATAGAGCCGGGACCGAAGGTTGGAGCGAGACCCAGGCGCTGGTAGAGGCCGGCGGCGTTGGGAGACATTTTCTGGAGAAATGAGAAAGGCAAAGGCGCCATCTGAAAAAGACAAAAGAGAAGGAAGAGGAAGAGGGGAAACATGAGCCACAGGGTGCGGTGCAAATAGGAAGAATGTGTTGAGTTTTGAGTTTTGAGTTTTGAGTTATCGGAAGAACGCGACATTTCCGCGTCGAGGCGGGAAAAGTCGGTTGTCCAGAGGTGCAGAAGAAGTAATGAAAAGATCAGAAGCTCCATCGCTGAGTAGGTAACGATGTAGACCGAACCAACGGCGGCAGGAGCGCAAATGATGAGCATGATTAAGCCGATGAGAATGATAGGGGAAGAGAACATTAAGAGCCGTTCACTTAGAACTCAAAACTCGACGCTCCGGAAGCCCTGCCTAAGAAGACGCGAAAATAGCCCCGGCTTCTTAGGCAGGGCTTCCGGAGCGTCGATGTGTTTGCCGGCGATGATGGCGGCGGGATACTCTTTCACGAGTTTGTGCGCATATTCAGCGCCGATGAGAGATGAAGCGAGCTTGAAGGCCTTCGAGAGCACAGGCGGTCGCCTCTTGGCTGAATGTGCATCCGACGCAATCACATGGACTAGCTGATATTTGAGCAGCTCCTCGGAGCACTTCCGGATCTCGGGACCGAAGTCTCCGGTGAGGCTCATGGCCGTCAACTGGACGAGTCCGCCTTTCTCGACCCAGTTCCGCACGATGTCCGTCTTCCCGTGCACGGCGGTGTTCCGCTCCGGGTGCGTGAGAATCGGGGTGAAGCCGGCAAGGGTGAGATGGAACATCCATTCGATGTACCTGGGCGGTATCACATGCCGGGGGAATTCCACCATCACGTACCGCATGTTGTCGTTTACGGTCAACACTTCCCGGTTCTTTACCAGTGAATCGAGATGCTCGTGCACGTGTATATCTGCGCCGGGCAATACCTCTAGAGGGATTTTGCCCCGCTCGATCTCTGCATTCAGTGTGCGGACCCCGTCGAAAATAACATCGGGGGTGGTATTGTACGTCCCGTTGGGTACGTGCGGCGTGGCAACGATAGTCGTGATCCCATCACGGGCTGCGACCAGGCACATCCGGACTGCCTCGTCGAGGTCCTTAGCGCCGTCGTCAAGACCGGGGAGAATATGGGCGTGGAGGTCGATCATGCGTGTGGCGTCACCGGATCGATTTCACTACCTATGCCTGCTGGTCGGGCTGTTTGCTCCCCTTGTTTCCGGAGGGGGATTTCCTGGAAAAAAAACCTTTTTTGGGCTGGTCCCACTCGTGACGCTTGCGCGTTTTCTTGCCCTCGCCGTCGTGGCCGTAGTAATCATAGTAATGGTAGTAGTAGTGATAGTAGTGGGAGTAGTAATAGCTTTCCCGGCCGATATCTATGTTGTTCAGGACAGCGCCTATCACCTTCGCGCCGCTATCTCTCATGACCCTGGACCCGTGTTGGGCCGTTTCCCTTGTGGTAGCGCCTCCATGGACCACATAGACCACACCGTCCATAAGCTTGCTCAACACCACCGCGTCCGTGACCGAGCTTATCGGGGGGGAATCGAGGATGATCTTGTCGTAGGCGCCCTTCATCTGATCGATAAATTCCGCCATCTTCTTCGAGCCGAGGAGCTCCGCCGGGTTGGGAGGCACGGGGCCGCAGGTCATGACATCGAGCTTTTCGTGCAGGACCGATCGATAAATGTCCGGCTCCTCACCTACAATGACGTTGCTCAACCCTCGACGGTTCTCCAGGCCGAAGACCTTGTGGATCTGAGGCTTCCTCATGTCTGCGTCGACGAGGAGGACGGATTCCCCGGAATAGGCGATCACGAGGGCGAGGTTGGCAGTGATGAACGTTTTGCCCTCCTTCGGGATAAAACTCCCGATCAGGATCGTTTTGAGGGGGGCGTCGGGTGACGAAAAGAGCACGGCCGTGCGCAGGCTGCGAAACCCTTCCGCGACCGTGGACTTTGGCTTATGGTGCACGATGATCTCCGGGCTCGACACTTTTTGCCCTATCTCTTCCATAAAGTTTATCCTGGGGATGAGGGCCAGGCACGGGGTCTCCAGATACTTCTCGATGTCATCGGGGGTCTTGAGGGTGTTGTCGAGGTACTCGAAGAAAAAGGCCATGCCGCAGCCCATGAAAAGACCGACTACAACCGAGAGTAGTATATACTGCAGGGGCTTGGGCCGGGCGGGCAATATCGGCACTTCGGCCCTGTCCACGATCCTTACGTTGGTAGTCCCCAGCTCGCCCGCCACGCTCGTCTCTTTCAGCCTCTTCAGGAGGTTCTCGTAAAGCTCCCTATTCTTATCCGCCTCCCTGGCGAGCACGCTGTACTCTATCGATCTTTCACTCAGCTTCTGGGTCTCCGCCTTTTGGCCTTCCACGGCGATGCGCGCATTGGCTTCCCTCGCCCTCGCGATAGCCAGCTCGTTCTTGATGGAGGCCAGCACGTTCTGTGATTCCGACTTGATCTTCTGCCGGTTGGCCTCGATCTCCGATTTGAGCTGGGTCATTTTCGGGTGCTTTTTACCATACTTCTGGGATAGCTCCGACATCTGTGTGACGAGCCTCGCCTCGTTCTCTTTGAGCCTCTGGATCAGGTAATTGTCCATCACCTGGGGCATGGACTCGATGGGTACCCCTTTTGAGAGAAGGTCCTGCACCTCCTTGTAGCGCGCTTCGACCTCAACCCTCCTCGTCTGTTCGTCGACGAGCCTGCCGGTCAGGCCGCCCAGCTTCTGCATGGCAATGTTTTCTTTCTCCTTGTCCCCCTGAAAGGGAGTGATCTGCACGATGCCGTACCGTTCTTTATATGCTTGCAGCGCCTGTTCCGATTCCTCGAGGGTCTTCTTCTGCTCCTCTATCTGCTTCGTGAGGAAGTCCTTGGCCTCACCGGACGTTTCACTCGCCCATGCAATGTTTTGCTCGATGAACCCCTTTGCCGTCATATTGACGATGTCTGAGGCGAGGTGCCTGTCCGTGCTTTCGTAACTGATATCGACAAGGCGGCTGTTCCTGATCGGGTCAATTTTCAGGCGCTTTGATAACTTATCTGCGAGTAAGGTTTCTTTGGCCTTTTTGTCCAACGTCGAGCCGTGCTGCGATTTCGGTGGATTGAACACGGGGTTCTCTGACAAGTTGAGCGCCTGGATCACGCGCAGGGCCAAAGAGCGGCTCTGGAGGACCTTGTACTGCGTCTGGTAGAACTCCGTGCTGTTCGCATCAATCGGCAGGAGCTCCTGCATGTTGAGTACTTTTGGCGCCTCCCTTTCAATCAGTATCCTTGTCGTCGCCTTGTATACGGGCGTCATGGTAAAGGAAGCGATGGCCACCGTACCGACAATGACTGCAAAACAGACCAGGGAAACGCGACGCCACTTGTAGAAGGTACGGAGATAGTCGTAGATGTGTGTTTCGTTGGTTTGGCCGGGAATGTTCATTTAAATAATCCCTCCGGATGTTCGTTCACTGCTCAAGGTTCGAGGTTCGAGGTTATTGATAACGGGACGGGTCAGGTGAAAACAACTATGGCAAGATGGAATTGCTTTTTTATCACGTAGAACGCGGAAGCGGTGATATGGAACCGTCTATCACCAGAAGCTTTCGGGTACGACGATCGTGTCCCCGGGTTCGATGAGGTCCTCCATCGTGAGGAAGAGATCCACCTTCTTGCCGTCCTTCTCCCTTACCGTCTTTACCTTTTTCTTGGCAGCCTTTTCTGTAAAACCACCTGCTGTGCTGATGGCGTGCAAGACGGTCATCCCCTTCATGAAGGTGTACTGGCCCGGCCGCTTCACTTCTCCCGTCACGTAGAATACCTTGATCTTCGGTATAAAAATGGTGTCGAGGTTAAGAACCTGAACGTTCTGGCTCCTCTCACCTTCGAGGACGTCCCTGAGTCTGACTTTGATCAGCTCGGAGGGATCGGCCTGATCAGGCAGAAGCGGAGTTTGCACTCCGACTTTCTCCTTGGGCCTGACGATCATGATCTCCTGGTCCGCTTCCGGCTTTACCCCACCCGCCATGGCTATGGCCTCTACAAGCAGGGTCTTTCTCGTCAGAGGATATGCCCCCGGGGAGTTAACCTCTCCTATGACAAAGATCTTCTGGCTCCTGTACTCGGTCACCTGCACGCTCACCTGAGGGTCCACGATGTACCCGCCCGCGAGCATCTCCTTCAGCTTTTTTTCTACCTGAAGCTGACTGAGGCCCGTGACTTGAAGCTCTCCGATAAGGGGAAAACTTATTTTTCCCTCTATGTTGATCCGCGCTTTCCTTGTCAGATCAGGATGATCCCAGACCGTGATCGAAATCTCGTCTTCGGGGCCTAACACATAATCGGCATCGGCGAACACAGCGCGGGGGAGCAGAGAGTAAAGAAGGAGAGCCGCGAGCGCGAAGCGGGAAGCGCGAAGCAGGAAGACGGATAACGAACGACGAACGACGAGTAACGGGTTCTTGCTATTCATATACCTATTCACCTATTGTGATACGTTAGCCGGGGCCCGAAAGGCCGGGCCCCGGTCTCTGTCTTACAGAGAAAGAATAAGCTTGAAAATTATGCGCTGGTCAGTATAGGAGTACTGATCAAAGTTCGACTTTGCATCCGAGTACTGGTACTCGAGCCTGGCCTGGAGCCATTTTTGTATGTTGTAAAAGACTCCGGCTCCGCCGGTCCATATCTCGTCGCTGCGCTTTTTCGATGCGCCTGTGACAGGTTCTGTCAGGTTGTCAATATAGTCGCGTTCCCGATAGGAGATTGCTGCCGTGGCTCCTATCTTGCCTGTGAAGAAATGCTGAAGGGTAAGGGTCACCGACGTGTTGACGTAGGAGGCGTTGGCCACCTGGGTATCATCTGCAAGGGCTCTAAGGGCGTCAAGGGTCAAGCTTGTCCTCGCGTCAAAGTCGTTAACGAGCTGGCCGGCCATGATCCAGTTGCGGGGACTGTTATCCCTGCCCGGCACGTTCGTGTCAAACTCCTTCCAGCCGTAGCCTACCTTGAAATTTCCCCTCAGCTTTCCCGCAGGGTCAAAGGCAACACCCAGGTAGGCAAACTGGTCTTTGTGGTCTGCAAGACGGTCGGACACAAAGTCCTTGACGGCGTAGTCGTACTCGACCAATCCCGACATGCGTGGGAGGAAACGATAATAGAGGCTTGCACCGACGAGATTATTCGAATATTCTACGGACCGGTCGCGAAACTCGTCGAAGGCCAGATCCTCGCGGTTATACTTTGCCTCGATCTTCCACCTGTCGGCAAAGCTGTAAGCGGCAGCGGCGGTAAGAAAATTATCATGGAAAGGCATCTGGTGCGTCATTAGTTGAACACGTTCGATGGTACTTCTTGTAAAGTTGTCTCCGAGGGTAAACTCGAGCCCGCCCGGCGCAACGAGATGGAGAAGCGCGTTGGCCCGGTGATCCTGGTAATTGTTCGCCGAGTACTTGGCGAAGTTGACGAACCCTACCTTGTAGCCGAGGTCAAACGAACTCTGCCCGAAGAGATACTTGAGGCTCATGCCGGGGGTGACCGTGGTGACGTAGTCCGACTTCTTGTCCGATTGTGTCAGAAATACGTTGCTCCTGAACATTTCCTGGAGGCCAAGCTCGGGCAGCAAAGTGAAGTTTTGATATCGGATGTCGGCCCTGACAGGACCAACGAGCAGGATGGATAGAGCACCGATGAGCAGGCAAACGATAACAATTGTTTTCATCCTTTTCTCTCCTCTCCAGCCTCTTCGCGCCTATTTGGAAGGGCTCGCGGTTCCACCACCACCACCGCTGCCTCCGGTACCACCTGTTCCACCGGTACCACCTGTTCCACCGGTACCACCGGTACCACCCGGCGAGGGTCCTGCCGGCGCTGTCGCCGCCGCGATCGCCGCATTCACGGTTGTAGCCGGTACACCATCGCCAATGGCCGCATTCTGTATCGCAGTCGTCGCAGCCGGATCGGCAGTCACCGCGGCAGTGATGGCGGAAGCGGCATTTACCCCCGGCGCCCCAAGTACGGCATTCAGGATGCTCACTACAGCTGAGGGGCTTTGAGCCACTGCGGCACTCACAATCGCTGCTGCCGCGCCGGCATTTATCGCAACAGCAGCGGTTACCACTGCAACAGGGTCTGCGCCCGCCTGTATCGCCTGGGTGACCGCGTCTTGAATACTAACCCC
>Ga0181527_1005713_pt1 | contig 10196 bp, 7 predicted proteins | sample PEATcosm2014_Bin_30_FD_119762 | JGI IMG/M metagenome (GOLD analysis project Ga0181527, IMG submission 119762) | Peatland microbial communities from MTU Mesocosm Facility, Houghton, MI, USA - PEATcosm2014_Bin06_60_metaG | ecosystem: Environmental > Terrestrial > Soil > Wetlands > Peat | place...
GATGGAGACGACGATGACTGAGGAGATTCAACAGCTCTTGAAGAACCTCCGCCTGCGCAAGATGGCCGAGATCGTGGAAGGTGAACTGGCCGCCGCCCGCAAAGCCTCGCCTTCCTATACCGATCTCCTGGCCCGACTGCTGCGGGCGGAGTGGCTCGATCAGCAGGAAAGAAGGTTACAATCACGCATCAAGCACGCTCACCTACCCGAGCCGTGGACTTTGGAGTCGTTCCCCTTCAAGCAGCAACCCGGCGTCTCGCGCCGCCAGATCCGTGAACTCGCCGAACTGGAGTTCATTCCGAAAGCCGTCAATTTAGTCTTCATCGGTCCAACCGGAGTCGGTAAAACTGGATTAGCGTCCGGACTCTTGCTGAAGGCTCTGCAGAACGGCTATCGCGGGCTGTTCATCCGCGCCCAGGACTTGTTCGACGAGATGTACGCTTCCATCGCCGATCGAGCCTCGCGCGAGCTCATCCGGCGCTGGGCCCGTCTCGACGTCCTGTTAATCGATGAAGTGGGATATCTCAATCTGCGTCCCGAGCAGACAAATATCTTTTTCAAACTGATGGAAGAGCGCTACCGCCGCAAGGCCACACTCATCACCACGAATCTTGAGTACGACCAATGGGCACGCTTGCTCGGCAATAAAGACCTGACCGACGCCCTGCTCAGCCGCTTACGACACCAGTGCCAGACGATTCACATCAACGGACCTTCCTTGCGAGAGCCCCAAGGCTAATCGCACCCACCTCACAATACACCCACACCCATGCCACGAGCGCCGGTGCTGCACCTTGCCTGCCCCTCCTGTCACAAAATGGATTCTAAGTTGCGTTACCCAAGCGGGTCACTTTAGACGAGCACGGGTGGGTCATTTCTGGCGAGCGCCGAGGTGTGTGTAAGCGCTCTTCAACCGTTCCCTTACGAAGCTGAAATCCACGCAGTGGTCCAGGCGCTTCAGCAGATGATGCTCAGGGATCTGATCTTCCGCACGAATGTAATACAACAACGGCCCACTGCGCGCTGTTCAGCTATCATCGTCGGCAGCCCTCCTGCAGATTTCGTTGCCATTTCCATACATCCCAATCGCAGACAGGAGCAGCGCAAAGGCGGTAAAGCTCCAAACCCGCGTCACGGGGAAGCCGAACTTGCCGAAATGCTGCGGCACGATTTCATCCACCGGCTGGAGGTCTTCAACAGGTTGATCCCGGTCCACGGATTGGACAGCGTCCCTCACAGAAAATGTTGTGATCTAAGGCGAGGTGATCCTCCCGCGAGCGGCAGAGGACGGGAATAGCCCATCCCTCAGCCAGATGCCCCCGCGGGTCGACGGCTTTCGAAATCGCTGCACAGCAAAAAGAAGTGTTTGACAACGACGTTTTCATGATGCTAGTTTGGGCGTGGTACCGGTACCGTAACTGGAAATCCGGCATGGTAGGGGGAGGGAGCCTCTGCAAACCGCAGGAAAGCCGCTTGTGGAACCAGGGTGTCAGGGTGTCGCAGAGGGCCAGTCATTGCCAGAAAACGAGGGTGAATCACGATGCGGGTATGGGCAAGGACGGTGTGCGGGTTGGTAAGCCTTTGCATGGTCGTTGTGCCGGCCGTGCAGGGACAGGAGCAAGCTGCTGCGAAGCCCTTCGACCTGATCGAATGGAACGGCGGCAAATTCGTCTATGGTGTGGATTACTATCCGGAAGCGTGGGACGAGAGTCAATGGGGGAAGGACGCGACGATGATGCAGGAGGCCGGAATCAACTTCGTCCGGCTGGCGGAATATGCCTGGGTGAAGATGGAACCCCAGGAAGGCCACTTCAACTTCGATTGGCTCGACCGGGCGCTGAAGGTGCTGAATGCTCATGGTATCAAAGCCGTGCTGGGAACACCCACCGCCTCGCCGCCCGCTTGGCTGTATGCGAAGTATCCCGACATCGCCGTAATGGGCGCCAATGGAATCCGCTATCGATACGGCTCACGCCACAACTGCTGCATCCACAATCCTGCTTTCATCGCGGCTACACGCCGGATCGTCACGGCCATGGCGGAACACTATAAGGATCATCCCGGAGTGATCGGCTGGCAGATTGACGACGACGAGGTGGGAGATCCGAAATGCTTTGACCCTGTTAGCCGCGTCGCCTTCCAAAAGTGGTGCCAGCACAAATATCAGACCCTCGACGCATTGAACCAGGCATGGGGCACGGTTTTCTGGGGCCACACGTATCAAGTCTGGTCGGAAATTCCGCTGCCCGGGAACACGGTCTTTAACGCCCCCAACCCCAGTCTGTCGCTCGATTTCGACCGCTTTAGCAGCGATTCGGCGCACAAGTACCTCGACATCCAGGCGGCGATTCTCCGCCAGATCGCCCCCCGCCAAGCCATCACCCACGACGAAATGGGCATGTATCCGGGCGTTGACTACTACGACTTAAATCGGTCGATCGACTTCTCCGGCTGGAACGACTATCCGATGATGGAGGAGAAGGATTACGCGCAGTATACCGTACCCGGGCTGGAGCACGACGTGATGCGCGGATCGAAGGACAACCAGAATTTCATGGTGATGGAGCAGGGCATTGGCATACCCGGCTGGTATGCATTCTGGGGACGACAGGCCCCACCTGAACTATATCGCGTGTGGGCCTACCAATCTGTGGCGCACGGTGCGGACGGCGTCTGCTACTTCCGATGGCGAACTTCACGCTATGGCACAGAGCAATACTGGCAAGGAGTCTTGGACCAGGACAGCTACCCCAATTCCCGCTACCAGGCCGTTGCGCGCACCGGGAAAGAACTGGGGAAGCTGACAGAACTTCTGCACGGCTCGAAGGTCGTGTCGCCTGTCGCCATGCTGATTTCCCCCGATTCTCGTTGGGCATTTGAGATCCAGCCGTTGGTCGAAGGCTTCAGCTACGACCGGCAGTTCCACGACTTCTACGATGCCTTCCGCAGGGCTGGCGTCAGCGTGGACGTGGCGTTCCCGCAGAGTGATGTTTCCACTTATCGAGTGGTTGTGGCGCCCTCGCTGTTCGTCGCGGACCAAAGATTGGCCGACAAGCTCACTGCCTTCGTGACGAACGGCGGGACACTGATCCTCACCTTTCGCTCAGGGGTGAAAGACGAGCACAACGTGGTGACCAACCGGACCCTTCCGGGTGCCTTCGCCGAACTCACCGGCGTGGCCATCCATGATTTCGACCCGCAACTCAATGAGGAACAGGAGGTGATGGGACCCGGCGAGCAACACTTCCCCGCGCGCGTCTGGTCCGATATCCTCGAACCCACCTCGGCCAAAGTCGTGGCGTATTACGGCAAAGGCTACTACGCGGGTAAGGCGGCCGTGACCGAAAACAGTGTGGGGAGAGGCTTGGTGTATTATGTAGGCACCGAATCGGCCTCGCCCTTTTTCTACGACCGGCTGATTGCCAGCGCTGCACAGAAGAATACACTGGCGCTGAATAGCAAGATCCCGCAGGGCGTAGAGGTGGCCGCACGCCAAAAGCCCGGCACGAGAATCCTCTTCCTGCTGAACTACACGAGCAGTCCGCAAACGGTGCCGCTCGATCAGGCCTGCCACAACGCTTTGACCGGAAAGACAGAACCGATGGACGTCCAGGTTCTCCCGTACGACGTGAAGGTGCTGACGACCCAGTAGTGGCGGGCTTCAGCCTAGTCCGCTGGTAGACCCCCGGCTCGCCACGCCTCTCGAGAAGCGCCGGCGGGATTCGATGGCACCTACCGTGCCATGTCAGCAGCCAGTCGCGAAATCACTTGCCTCGCGAATTACCGATCTTCGAAGCCCGCCGAGCGGTCACGCCTCGTCATCCCCGCAGGGGATGGCTGTTCCAGAAAAAGGCCAGCCCCGTCTCCGCCAGGCCAGGAGAAGAAACACAGCGAGGCCGGCGGCAACCGTCACGAAGGCATAGAATATATACATCCAGCCACCGGGCTTTGCCGCCGGACTCCAGAACACATAGAGCCATCCAATCAGGGCTACCACCGCCGGAGCCGGGTAGAGCCACATCTTGAACGGCCTCTCAGCGTCCGGACGGCGTCTTCGGAAAACGAATAGTCCAATGATTTGTCCCACGAACTGGATGAGCAAACGGGCCAAGATCATGGCCGTAATGATCTGCGCCAGATCAAACAAGCTTGCAATTATCACTAGCAGTCCGACCAGAACAAGAGATCGGTTCGGAAACTCTCCAGTCGGGTGCAGGCTTCCGAACCAACGAAAGAAAGCACCGTCGAGTGCAGCCGCATAAGGGATGCGAGAATAACCAAGCATCAGGGCGAAGGCGCAGGCAAAGGAAGTGATGAGGATCAGGACCGTGATTGCGACGGCAGCCCATTCCCCGTAGATCCGTGCCATAAATACCGAGGCTAGTGCATTATAGGCAGGTGAACCTCTCTCCACGATTTCTCTCCAGGGGACCACGGAGACGAAGCTGAATGAAACAATAAAGTCAATCGCACTCACCGCGAGGATCGAAAGGATCACAGCATAGGGGATTGTTCGCTCAGGATTCTTGACCTCTCCACCCAAATAGCAGACCTGGTAGTACCCAAGGTAATTGTAAATAACCAGCACTGTCCCGTTCCCAAGCCCAGTGAGGAATGCCAGATTCAGACCGAATGCATGGGGCGGGAAGTCCAGGGCCAATCCGAGATTCATGTGGGTCAACCCCGCAACGATGACCCAACCGGTCGTAACCAGCGTCACGATCCAAAGCAACATCATCACGCGGGCTACATCATGTATCTTCCGGTATAATGCAAACATGACGAGTGTGGAAATGCCCGCTGCCATGAATTTGAGCACCCATGGGTGCCCCAGCAGCGCCCTCCACAGAAAGCTGAGATACTGCACCATACCAATACTCACGGAAGCTATCTCGAGTGTCCCGCTGAAGAGGAATTGCCAAACAAAGAGCCATGCCATTAGCTTCCCCAAACGGTCTCGACCAAAGCTGTCCCGAAGATAAACGTAGGACCCTCCGGAACCAGGTAGGGCCGCCCCAAGTTCAGCAACCACCAAGCCATCGCACAAGGCCAATACTGCTCCCACCAGCCAGCTCAGTAGCGACTGAGGCCCTCCCAATGTAGCTATAATGGGAGGGACGGTGATGAAGATCCCGATCCCGATCATGTTGGACATGTTGATGGAAGTTGCGTTAAGGATCCCGAGCTCTCGTCTGACCTGAGTTTTTGCAGGGACTTGCTCTGCAGGGAAAGCACTCATCTCTGGTGGTTCGCTCAACATATCCCTCCACCTCGAAATCCGAACGGGATGACAACATCCGCCACAGCGGTGAGTTGGGCCGGAGAGGCACACAGGGGAACGCTGCCCGAAAAGTTTAGGAGACGGCCATGTCACTCAGCAGGTAAGACCGCTGTGCGTGTCCGGTACCGCGATCTCGCGTAAGTTAGCAGACCTGTGCGCTGCCTGCAATAGGAAAAACGACCGCACCCGGCGATTCATTGAGGCGAGAGGATTCCGACAGTGGGCAGGATGGCAAAAAGGTCGAAGGCTAGCGAACGGCACAGCACAGAAGATTGGAAGAATGTGATATGCTCATGGTTGCGAGGACGTGCAACCAACTCGCTTGACGTCGCCTTTTTGCAGTACAGACCATGAGAAAGATCGGACTAAGACAAATCGCAAAGCTAGCAAACGTCTCTCTGGGGACTGTCGACCGCGCCCTAAATGGCCGGAAGGGCGTTAACAAGAGTACAAGGAAGCGTATCTTCGAGATTGCGGAGAAAGCAGGCTATAGACCAGATCCGGCGGCGCGTGCGTTGTCTTTGGGACGGGTACCGATCCTGGTGGGAGTTTGCATCCCACGGGAGATTCACTATTACTTTGACGAGTTACTGCGCGGCATCCTAACAGAAGCCAGCAGGCTGGAGCGACTAGGGGTCCGGGTTCTCTATCGTCCAACCGCGCGACTCGGCGCCGAGGAAGTTGAAAGGTTTACGGAGTTGTTGAACCATGAGGTCCAAGCTATCCTTATCGCTCCTGGCGATCTTGCAAAACTGACCCCTGTCATTGATGAAGCTGAGAAAAAGAACGTGCGAGTGGTCTGTGTGGACAGCGATGCGCCTGCCAGCGCTCGATCAACCGTAGTCTCCGTGAACGCGGAAATCGCTGGCAAGGTGGCGGCCGAACTTATGAGTTGCTTCGTCATACCCCACTCGCAGGTGGCGATTGTCACAGGGATGCTGGCCACGGAGGACCACGGCAAGAAGACGAAAGGCTTCTCCGAGCTATATCCGCAATTAAGTAATGGCGGAAGAGTGGTTAAGGTGGTTGAGGCCCATGAGGAGGAGGAAGAGGCCTTTCAAAAGTGCTTTGCACTCCTCCGACGATACAGGTCTCTCGCTGGTCTTTATGTTAACACGGTTAATTGTCTCCCAGTTTGTCGGGCAATCTGTGCCCATGGACTCTCAGGCAAGATCGCGCTCATCACGACCGATCTGTTTGCAGGCATGATTCCATATTTCGAGAAGGGCACAATTCGCGCCTCCATACACGGACGCCCCTTTGTTCAGGGAGAGCTCGCCATGCGGTTGGTGGTCGATCACATTGCGAACCATCGTCCCTTCCCGCCGTTCTACTACGTATCCCCCCATATTGTTCTGAAGTCCAACCTCTACGCTTTTCGCGAAACTCGTTACTCTGACGGCGAAGTTGGTCTTGTAGCTCCATCCCGCGACCAGATCCTTCCGTGGGACGGTCCTCCCCAGCAAACCGCCGACATAATGACAGGCGAGTCCAGACTGAGTCCAAAATAAGGAATCTCGTCTGCCCTCGATTTTTGAGCGTTGCTAACAACACTTCTCCAAAATGTCTTGACAAGGGGATTTTTAATGGTATCGTAAGCACTCGGTACCGGTACCGTCATGGAAGCTGTCTAAATCGCAGGAGGATCAAAAATGGCTTATATTGTGCGGTTTGTCCAACATTATCATCCGGAGCAGCGCGCGGCCTTTATGAAGGTGGAAGCCAAGTTCGCTGCCATGGAGCAGCGCCGAACTGATTGGCCGAAAGGGCGACGTTCTCAGCCTTTTGCTGGGCGCGAACCATCGCACACCCTCATTTGGGAGTCCGAGTTTCCATCCCTCGCAGAAGCTGAAGGGGCTCTTTCAAAGATCTCAACGGATGCCGAACACACAGCCCTGTTCGCGGAGCAGGCGCCTTACATGACCGAATCTTACGCAGAAATCAATGAAATCCTTGACTCCTGTCGATAGTCAAGGTTGATAGTCATCGCTACTGGGCAGACCTTGAGCTGGGTTCGAGGACCGTGAGGAATTACCGTCTGCCGCTTTCAAATCCTCAGACCAGGGCCTCAGCGGCCAAAGTCGGCATGGAATCCTGATGGCGGTCTCTCTTCGTGTTACGATCGAACCCCAGATCTGATGGGCGATGGCGTCACTGCATTGTCTCAAGGTCGATTGCTTACTATAGAATTCGAAATCACTTGGACGGAGGTAGAGCATGAGTCACGTTGCCCTCAGGGACCTCTATAAATGGTGCAACATCCCTGCTGAAAAGCTACCTGAACGCCACGATTTGCGCGTTCGTTTCCGTATCGTGCGCGACTCTGGTGAGATGGGTCAATTGATGGCGCGTGAGTTCCTCGAATTGATCCAAGAAAACAACACATTGAAGCGTCCGACGCGGGCTATTGTTCCCTGCGGGCCGAATTGCTGGTATAGGCCTTTCACCGAAATGGTGAATTCCAAGAGGATTTCGCTTCGGCATTTATTTGTCTTCCATATGGATGAATGTCTGGATTGGCAGGGTCATCCACTGCCGACGAATCATCCGTACAATTTCCGCACCTTTATGGAGAAGCGTTTCTACGGGGGCATCACGGCTGACCTTGCGGTTCCGGAATCTCAAAGGTTCTGGCTGCTACCCTCAACCATCGATCGCGTCCGTGCGGCCCTGGAACAGGCGCCGGTCGACGTCACAATTGGAGGCTGGGGACAGGATGGTCATATTGCTTACAATCAGGCTCGCAGACACCCGTTCAGCCACTTAACTCTCGATGACGTAGCCAATTCAACCATCCGCATTCAGGAGAACAACCTGGATACGGTTCTGGCCCTGGCCCAACGAACCTTGGGCGCTGCTTACCAGTTCGTCCCGCCGATGTCCGTGACGCTGGGCGTTCGTGAGTGCTTATCCGCAAGACGTGTCCGGGTATACAGCGACACAGGCGCCTGGAAGCAAACTGCGCTGAGAGTGGCGTTGTTTTCAGAACCGACGCCGGAGTACCCAATGACCCTATTACAGCGACACCCTGACGCGATCGTCACTGCGACACTTGAGACGGCCCGTCATCCTATAAGCGAGCACCCCGAGTGGGAGCTCTTTTGATTCCGGACTTAAAGGGTTCACGATGCCTCCGCGAACACTGCAATTCAATCCTCATTCTCCGTACCGGCGGCTGGTTGGAGTCGGCGGTATCGGGACTGGCCTTTTCTTTGCGCTGGAAGGCCAACATACTCTGGGCCGGAATGAAAGCCGCCCAGCCCGGTTACTGAATATTCGCGATTACTGCAAGCTTCACATCATCAGTCATTACATTGCCATTCTGCTCGGTGCTGAGCCAAGCGGCTCGCCTTTTCATGTTGTCCCCGTCGGCAAGGTGGGCGACGATGACGCTGGCCGTCGGATGATTCAAGAAATGGCTGCTGTCGGCATGGACACCCAATACGTCGATATCCTCCAAGACAGGCCGACCCTCCTCAGTGTGTGCTTCCAATATCCCGATGGTTCGGGCGGGAATGTCACGACCAGTGAATCCGCCGCCTCTGCATTGACGCACGGCGATGTCGATCGGTGCGCTGAACTTCTAGCCCCCGGGGACTCACACAGTATTGCCTTAGCAGCGCCGGAAGTACCTATTGAGACGCGTGACCACCTGCTGAAGGTGGCGGATCGGCATCACGCATTTCGCGCAGCCTCTTTTACCTCGTCGGAAATGCAGACGGCCAGCAGGGAAGGCATGTTGTCCCATGTTGACCTGTTGGCCATGAACGAAGATGAGGCTGGAATGCTGGTCGGTGAGACCTTCGACGCTGCCAACGCTCAGGCCTTTCTTGACCGCGGTGCTGACACGCTCAGGGCCTACCAACCCCTTATCCAGATAATCGTCAGTTTCGGGAAGCAGGGAGCCTTCGCCTTTGCTCACGGAACTTGGGACTACTGTCCGGCTGCAAATGTTCCGGTGGTCAGTACGGCTGGAGCCGGCGACGCATTGCTGGCTGGAGTACTATCGGCAATCGCCGTGGGAATGCCCTTCATCAGGCCCGGCCCGGCGCGAACGTCCTTTTCCGATCGTCCACTGGAGAGCGCCCTCGATTTCGGCGCGCTTTTGGCGGCGTACACTGTTACCTCACCTCACACCATTCATCCCGATGCGAGTCTTGAAACACTTCTGTCTTTCGGCCACAAGCTGGGTGTAACTTTTTCAAGCGCGCTGACGCGTTACTTTGAGCCATTGACCTGTGAGGGAGGCTCGGACTAAGCCTCAGACATCGTGAGGGACAGACTCCCGCCCTACGATCCCAGCGCCTGCTGCATTGGCCGACCGTATGAGCGAATAGTGGAAATAAATGGCTTGACACGCGCAATTCTGTGTGTTACGAAGTCACTGAGCGTGACCGGTACCGCTCAAAGCGAACCCATATGTTATTCCGGCGGTTTTAACCGAATTTGCATGCGATCTCGGAAGGGAGAGTGCTTCGATGCGAGGACGAGGTTCTTATCTACGGTTTCTCTTAGCCCTGGCGATGCCTGCGGCCTTTATTTTTTCCAGCGTAAAGGTTCGCGCCCAAGTTGATTCCGGCGCAATTTATGGGACGGTCAAGGACCAATCCGGGGCGGTGGTCCCAGGAGCGAAAGTCACGGCGACCAGCCAAGAGACAGGACTTTCAGTTTCGACGGTGACGGTGTCGGATGGCAACTTTGCGTTCACGCCAATTAAGATTGGCACGTACACTCTGACCGCTGAGTTCACAGGCTTTCAAAAGCTGATTCGGAAGGATGTCTCAGTGGAGGTGCAACAGCGGGTAGCCATAGACTTGATCCTCCAACCCGGCATGGTGAGCCAGACGGTCGAGGTGACGGGCGCGCCTCCAGCACTTCAGACCCAGGACGCATCCGTTGGACAAGTGGTTGGCAC
>Ga0181527_1005714_pt1 | contig 10195 bp, 3 predicted proteins | sample PEATcosm2014_Bin_30_FD_119762 | JGI IMG/M metagenome (GOLD analysis project Ga0181527, IMG submission 119762) | Peatland microbial communities from MTU Mesocosm Facility, Houghton, MI, USA - PEATcosm2014_Bin06_60_metaG | ecosystem: Environmental > Terrestrial > Soil > Wetlands > Peat | place...
GAGCCTGACGAGTGCGCTGCAAAAATATGTGCGCTTTCGCCAACAGTCTGTTTCTTGAGTTGCTTCGCGTACTCATATTCCGAGGAACTCCTTGCTATTTCAAGAAATATAAAGAAACGGAGTCCACACACTTTTGTAGTGGCTGGTGGCGCCGGAGTTAGCGCCTATCCACTTTATTTTATTAGAGATAACAGTATAGATTTCGCAATTGTCGGCGAAGCGGAGAGAAGCTTGCCCTCATTCGTTAGTACCATAACAAACAATTACTTAACGTTTGAAAGAGTTCCCAACCTATTTTGGAAAAAAAACGGTATTGTTCAATCACCGACAGCAATTGAGCTTGCTGCTTCCGAAACGATCGAACCGGTTCTATCAAAAACGCATGAAACCAGAAATGCGGTTCATTTTTCAACGTCATTGAGCAGAGGTTGCCCCAAACATTGCAGATTCTGTTCCAATTCAATTTCTCATGGCAGTAGGTTCAGGGTTGCTGGTCTCAAAAGGCTCGAACACGCTTTCAATCGATTGAAAATCGATGAAAATTTATCAAAAAAGGCACTTTTCTTCAATTTTGAGGACGACAATCTTTTGCTTGACCCTGAGTATTTCCTGGAAATAATGGCCATGATCAGCTCCAGATTTCCAAATGCCAGGTTCCTCGCCGAGAACGGTGTCGACCATTCGCTGCTTTCCTCTGGCTTAGCCGATCGATTGATCAAAGCAGGATTGTCCGGGTTCAATTTCACGTTTGGATCAGCGAGCGACGAGGTTCTCTCCATTCAAAATCGTTTCCATTCTTCGGACCGTTTTGCATCATTGGTCAGGCACATATCCGGCAAAGGAATCGGCGTCCTATCCTATTTTATCGCGGGCCTAAAAGGCGATACAAAACAAAATGTGGTTGAATCCCTTGCGTTTCTCGGCAATTTGCCGACTCGGATTGGAATATCGATGTTCTATGCTGTTCCCGGACTTACAGATTTTAGAGATACTGCTATTTTTGACCGGCTTAGCCCGAAAATGGGCAACGGTTCTTCGGCATATCCGTGGAATTCGACGTTAACGACTGCAGAGATTGTAACAGCATTTAGGCTAAGCAGATACATTAATTTATTGAAGTCACAAAAGAAGTCTGATTTGGAACTGCGATTGATTGAAGAGATCAAAAACGAAAAGAAACTATTTACCTTAGTCAATGATAATAAAGCGATTACAATTGTTGAAGTGCCTGACCATGACGAAGAAATGGTGGGCTTGTTGCTGGAACAGCTGGAGTAATTGTACCTTATTGAATTGTTGCCTTCAACTCTCCCATCGGATTCATCAAGTCCTGAAAATGAAATACACCGCCCCGACAAGGCACAAACCGGACCAGAGAAAATTGAGCCTCAATGGTTGCCTCATGTAAAGAACCGCAAACGGCACAAACACGCTCAGCGCGATTACTTCCTGAAGGATCTTAAGCTGCCCCAGGTTGAGCGCAGAATAGCCGATCCTGTTTGCAGGCACCTGGATCATGTATTCGAAGAACGCAATCGACCAGCTTACGATCGCAGCAATATACCACTTCCGATCGAGCAGGTTTCTCAGGTGCGCGTACCATGCAAAGGTCATGAAAACGTTTGAAAGAATCAGGAGGCAGGTGGTTTTGAAAATTACCGGCATAAAACCAGTTTCTCCTTTTCTACGGGTTCTCGGGTGTCGGATTTGAGAGAAAATAATTGAACTAACGGAGGGGTACTAAACTGGTGGAACCTATGCTGCCGGGAATCGCAAGGGCTTCCTGGGCGTTTGTGCCCCTGAACGCGAGCTTGAAGTAATTACCCGTGTCGTCCGTGTCCAGCCATATACGGCCGTTGTGGGCGGTCATAACCATCTTGCAGAAGAACAGGCCCAATCCTTTTGAATATTGGGATCCTTTGCTGTCAACCCGGGCATACTTATCGAACAGCAGCCCCTTTTCTTCATCGGGAATCGGATTTCCCGAGTTGAAAAACATCAGCAGGTGCTCGTCGTTCGTTATATCGAGGCTGAGGATTACCTTCCCGCCTTTGGGGACATATTTGGCCGCGTTGCTGAAGATGTTCTGCATGACGCGTTCAATAAGGTAAAAATCCGCCTCGACGGCAAACAGGTCATTGGTCTTGTCGACAAGAGAAACGGCAATGCTCTTTTCCTCGAACATCACGTTCTGTTTGAGTTGGTCCGCCATGTCGAACAGGACGCTCCTGGTGAGCATTTCCTTTTTCAAGGTCAGTTTGCCATCTTCCATTTTGCCGATGTCAAGCAAATTAGACGCAAGGCTCACAATGCTCAGACAGCAGTCCGAAACAATGCGCGTAGTCTTGAGTATTTTCGGGTCGTTGGGATATTGACGCGCGAGCAAGGTGGCGTTTCCCTCTATGCCCGAAGTATAATTCTTGATGTCATGCACGATGGTGCCCCCGAGAATGTCTTTCATGCGCTCCGACTCAACGACCTTGACGTTGAAATTCTGTAATTGCTTGTTCTTTTCCTCAATGTCACTGGTCTGTTCCTTCACCTTTTTTTCCAGGTTCCGGTTGAGGCGTTTGAATTCATCCATGAGGTAGGCGTTGTGCAGGAGGACGTCCGCCTGGACGGAAAGGATCTGCGCGGCTTTCTTGGCGCTTTCCGAAAAAAGCCCGCTCACCATGTCGTTGCCGAGATAGACGCAGCCCAGATAATATTCGCCGTGACACAGGGGGACGCAAAGGACCGAACGTACCCTGGCGGTATCTGGTCTTTTGAAGTCTTCGTCAGGCGTACTCTTGATAAGAACGATGGACTTTTGTGCCCTGGTTTCTTCAATGATCTTATCAGAACAATGTATCTCTTTTGGATCCATCATTGCTCCGTCGAAATTCATTCCGATCGCCTTTTCAGGAATATCGTCATCTTCGTTCCCATCCAGAAAGATGCAACCGTATTGAGCTCCTGTGGCCTTGATCATAGATGATAGGATTTGCTTGAGCAGCTCATCAATGTTGTCGATTTCCTTCATGGATGCGCTCATCTCGTACAGGGTGTCTATACGGAGTTGGCTTACCTCCGACATTGAGGCCTGCGGATTGGTTGTTTTCGACGGAGCTTCTTTCTTGTATTCCATAACGACAATATCCGCTTTGCCTTTCAGCCGCTCCGTTTCAAGCACTGCTCCGCATTGGTGAAAAAGCTTGTACGCGGCGTTGAACCGGTCCCGAGCGAGACCGGGCAGGCTGCAATCCTCAAGGAACAGGCCATAATCGCGAAGGGATTTTGCTTCTTCGTAGCGCATGTCGAGAATGTGGTGTTTCTTGATTGCCTTCAAGAAGAAGTATTTTGCAATGCGGTGGCGGCCCTTGAAGGCGTTGTACCAGGCAAGGCAGCGCAGGGCGGCGCCTAGATGCGCGGGATATACGATACCTTGAAAAAGAGCTTTCCTGCTGTTGAGAATAAGGTCTTTGAGAAGTTTCTTTTCGGAGAGATCCAATTGCTTGCTGGATTCGTTGGCGAGTCTGTTTCGCTTTTCGGCAATGAGGATTTCGCAATGGGTGGAATAGGCTGAGGCGATGTATTCCTGGTTGAGGTGTTTTTCTTTGATGGTCTTGTTCAGTTGTAACGAAATGTTGAAAGATTCCTTCACGTCGTTTAACAACAAGGAAATGGTGGCAAATGAAATATTCGTCATCGTCCTTACGAGCGAATCTTTTATCTGCTCGGATTTTTCTTTCAATTCACTTAAATCTGCATTGCCGTTCTTGTCTTCCAGAAACGCAATAAAGAATGATACCCTTTTCGCGAGAACTACTCCTCTAATGTCGTTGCATTCGATGCTTCGGCGCTCTTCTGTATTCATGACTTCTTTGCTCTTGGTAAAGTTGCCGATATAGAAGGCTACATAACCAAGATGTTCTAAAGGAGCTAGCTGGCCCCAAAAATCACCAACAGATTTATAATCTTCAATGCTTTGGGAAAGATACTTTTCAGCAACCTTCCATTTCGCGTCATAAAAATTGATTAGCCCCCCAAAGCTTTCGGTAAAGGACAGTATGTCCCTTCGCCTAATTTTGTTTGAGATGTCAATCGACTTATGCAAATAGTTAAATGAGCGCTTTCTTAACAGCATCTGAAAAGAAGGGACCATATGGGCAGCATAAGTTTGGACTTTTTCAAAACTATCATCTATTAAATCAGCAAGATTCATCGCTCTTAAGTGTATTTGTAGGCACAAAAGCATATCTTGGAAATATAGCGAATACGTCAACATGTTCAATATCTTAACAATTAACAAATGTTTTGGATCTTTCTTTCTCTTAAGCAAATATTTCAACCCTAAAGAATGAAATATTTGTACAATAGCCTCATATGAAAGCTGAAAGAGAATGTTTATTCTATGAACTGGCATGTCGATTTTGAGTCTATGAAGAGCGTCAGTGAAATACCTAATCGAATTTGCAAATTCACCCATATTATGATAGATAGAACCGATTTTAAACTTTATTTCCAGTATAACATTCTCATCAAATTCGGTAGAACTGTTATGGAGTTTTAGATAAATATTCAATGCCTGCTGGTTTCTACCGGTCATCATCAATACGTTTCCGAACTCCATCTGCACCTTGACCAAGTCCACAGGAACAGGCAGCCCAAGGCTCGGGCATTGTGAAGCCATAAGTGATGTGTTTTTGAAATACCGCGTGGCAATTTCGAACACCACTTTTTCGGACGCGTAACGCGCAGCTTCATAGCAGATTTCTATGGCCTTCACAAGGTTTTTGCTCTTGAGGTAATATTCTGCTGCGTTGAATATCATGTCCCTATTTGCGGCCATTTTGTCTTCATAAACGAGCGCTATTTTCTCATTGAGCGCAAATGCATCTTCTTTGGCCACGCGCAAGCCGATGGATTCCTGGACCCTATCGTGGACGAAATAGAAAGCGTCTTCGGATTTTCGGATTATGAAACCGAGGTTTTCGAGCTTGCGGAGAATCGGGCTCACTTCCTCCCTTTCGAACTCCCCGATCTTCTCCAGTACGCTGGTTTCGATTTTCCCCTGAATGAGTGAGGCAAGCATCAGATATCTTTTCTCATTTTCATTCAATTTCTCCAGCCTGGAAAGGACAAGAGACACGGGGTCAAATTTCTCCGGCAGCGACTCAATTTCCGTCTTGCTGTACACCCAACCTAACAGGGAAGGTTTAAGTATCGAGGAGTTCACCAAATACTGCATTGCTTCCGAAACAGTAAACGGATTGCCGTCCGTTTTGGTGCACAGCGCTTCATTCAGGACTTCTGCGTCCTGAATATCACCTATGCGGGAGGAAATAAGCTCCTTAATTTCCATCCGGGAAAAGGGCTTGATGCCAAGAATCTTCTTTATTCCGATTTTCCTAAGGTCCGTGCCATGGGCAAAGATTTCGGCATCCGATTTTTCTGTCCTAAAGGAAATCACGAGCATGCATGCAGGCTGTGTGCCAAGAAATTTCTTAAGCACTTCAAAAGAAATCTGGTCTATCCACTGGAAATCGTCCACAAAGATTATTGATTGTCTGAAAAGGCTGATCGAAGCAAAAAGCTGGGAAAGGACATGGATGATGCGCTCGGTTTCTTTTTCCTTTTCTACCTTGTCTATCTCCCCTACTTTTTCAAAATGTTCCTGGAGTTCAGGAATTATCGAGCAGATAACTCCTGAATAATCTGCAAGGTCCTTCTGCAGGATTTCCCTGAACCGCTCTTTTTCGCCGAGACCACTAAACGAGATTTTCGAAAGCAGTTGAAGCACAACATGGCGGACAACGGAGTACGGCTGGCTCGAACTAAACCTGTTGCACTTCGAAGAAAGGAAAAATATCTTCTCTTCGTTTACTCTCATTTTGAAACGGTTGACGACCTCGGTTTTGCCCACACCCGACCTTCCAAAAATGAGAAACGAGGAACCCTTTCCTCGTTCCAATTGGTCGAGTCCATGGTAAAGAGCGTCGATTTCTGCATCGCGGCCGACAAACGTTCTTGACCGGCTCGCAGCCAATATGGCGTCCCTTTCGCCCGGAGTAAATGTCTTTTTGCCTTCCTCCTTGATGCAGAGCATAGCCTGCTCTACGTCGTGCTTGAACCCGCTCGCAGTCTGATACCGGTCGTCAGGAGTCGGTCTTAAAGATTTTAGAAGAATGGTGTTAAGATAAGCAGGAATGTTCTTAACAGGCTTTACTTCGGTCTTAAGCGTAAATTTCAGAAGTTCTTCCAGGGAATCCTTGTAATCCGGAAAAGGCAGGCTGCCTCCGATCATCCTGTATAACATGATTCCAGTGCAGAAAAGGTCGGATCTGGAATCTATTTTGAAATCCGTAAACCCCATTTGCTCCGGCGAAAGATACGGCAAGGTCCCTATTATTCTGCCTTCAGGCAGCTTTCGCGCCTCTTCCTCGAGCATGGAAAGGCCGAAATCAAGAAGCTCAAGGCCCTTTTCCTCATTGATGTAAAGGTTGTGCGGGTTCAGGTCGCAATGGATGATGCCACGGGCATGGATATATTCGAGCGCATCCAGGATCTGATGAGCATACAGGAGAGCTTCTTCCGGCGCCAGCGCCTTTTTGCTTTCGCAGATTTTCGCGAGCGTTGTTCCCTGACGGTATGGATACAGGATCGAATACGTGGTTTCGTCAGCGAATGTCTCCGTAGGCCTGGCAATATTGGGGTGATCGAACGAAGATACGGTGTCAACTTCTTTTCTGAACCGTATTTTTCTTTGAAGGGACTCGCCGGAAGCGTCTTTCTGCTCGTTGAGGGACTTGAGAAGAAAATGCTCTCCTGTTTCCTTTTTCCTCGTAAGAAATACGTCGCTGTCTCGACTGGAGGAAACGAGGTTGATAATGTCGAAATGTTGCTTAAGCGCCTGCATGCTTACTTAATGGAATTGATTGAAGAGATATCCATGTGAGAACGGATTAATGTGAGTAAATTAGATCTTATTATTGCAAAGGCCATTAAGTCAAGGAAAAAAAAGGAAGTTTTGGGCAAATGGTACTCAATCCGTTGAAGATTCTCTTCAAAGAGAAACAAGTTGTCCATCACACTTTTTCTCTAAGTGTTTTTGTAAAGGCCTTCATCAGATAAGGGTTGGATTTGATGTCTTTGGTTTGCCCCATTTCTTTCATTGTTTGTACCATTTGTGATTTCACAGGAAGGTGTTGTTCGTAATCGTAATAGACAGTTATTATCGAAGATTGGTGATTCCTATTATGCTGTATTGATTCATTAATACTTTTCTCTATGTCTGGTGCGGAATGGACCTCATGATAATGGACCCCAAACGCCTGCGCCAGATATTTGTAGTCGGGGTTTTGTATCTTCGTACAAAATTCCAATCCCCCACCGTAAGACAAACATTGATTGATCTGGATCATGTTGTAAAAATCATCCTTAAAAATTATCCAGGTAATACCGAGATTATATTGTACGGCAGTCAAGACCTCATTACCGTGCATTAGAAAAGCCCCGTCACCGCAAAGACAAAGAACGAATTTATCTGGAAATGCGCATTTACCGCCGATGCATCCGGCAACACTTTGCCCCATAGCATATCCCGCGGCGGATGTGAAATACCCGTTTTGCCGGGTTTTGAGGTGTCTTACTGAGGAAAACGACGAGGCGCCCGTGTCGGCAAAAACAAGGGCATCTTGCGGAAGCAATTTTGAGATTTCAGCGTAGATATACTCTATTTTCAGCGGAGTTGTAATTTGCTCCATGATATTATTTTGAGCTGTATTGGCTGAAATAATATCTTCAGCGATTTGTTTTACCTGTGTTGCCGGCGAAAACTTCTCTTGTTTTAACAGAGCACATAACAGGTTCAATGTGGAAGGGATATCTCCCGCAATGGCAAATTCGACAGGGTAGCTCATAGCAAAACGACATGTGTCGGAATCAATGGCAATGATCTTCGAATTCTTGAAAAGATCTGGATCGTATGCAAGAGTCTCGGCCTCAGAAAAATCCATTCCTATTGCTAAAACAAAGTCGCTTTGCCTGATGAGTTTTTCAGCCGACCGGTGTCCGTAATAATCAATAACTCCGCCGCACAGCTCTTGGTATTCGTCCAGAATTCCTTTCGAGCCGTGAGTTAAAACAAACGGTGATTGAATTGCATTAACTAGTGCTTGAAGTTCGCTGCTGGAATTAGGATATACGCACCTGTTCCCGATGCAAATTATTGGGTTCTTAGCTTCTTTTAGCAAGGAGATTATGCGTTGCGTTTTGCTATTTTCAACGCGACTGTCCTTCACTAGCCGATAGTGATCGGGTTTTACATCGTCGTACTCAATTTCCACGCTGAAGTAATCGCTTGGAATCCCTAGATGCGTGGGTCCATAGGGTGCTGACAGAGAATTACGGAAAAGTTCTCTCAAGTCATCTGGCACTTGCTCCGGGCTGTATGCCAAGATGGATCTCTTTGTAATGCAACTAAGCAAACCATTAATTGAGTACGAAACTCCATAGCCAGAATCTTCCTGATAGGCATTACGCCCAAAAAAGTTGGAAGAAACGAGAGGTGTTATTACGATCCCAGGAATTCCAGCCTTATACATTTCTGAAATACCGCTGACTAGGTTTATGGCTCCAGGCCCCGCCGTCCCTAGCATGAGGGCTGGTTTTTGGGAAGTCTTTGTGTAATTGAGCGCCATAAAACCCGCGGCCCCTTCGTGCTTTACCGATATGTATTTTATTGTTGAGTCTTTAAGCGCGTTGAAGAATGATAGGTAATGGGAACCGGATATACCGAAGGCATATTCTATGCCTTCGAGTTCCAAGCACCGGACAATTACCTGCGCGACAGTTCTTTTCACGTAGTTTTCCTCACCACAATGTATTGTTGTCTATTGTTTAATATAATTATTTCCAGAGAAAATTCACTATGCGAATCGGACTGATTTCACCCAAAGGAAGGTTCATCAGTAATATTCCGGCATTCACTGAGTTCTGGAATGGTTCAACCTATTTGTCAAGTTACCGTCAAAATTGGTCAGGGCTTAGTACTGCACTACTCGTAATTGCCGCCTTGACGCCCCCTTCCCGCGCCATCGAAATAATTGACGAAAACATTGAGGAGCTTGACTTCGGTAAAAAATATGATCTCGTCGCCATAACCGCGATGACTCAACAAGCGACAAGAGCATATGAAATAGCTGATAAGTATAGAACAATGGGTGTAAAAGTGATCATTGGAGGACTCCACGCTACTTGTTTGCCAACTGAAGCAAAGCAGCATGCAGATAGCGTTGTGATCGGCGAGGTTGAATATCTATGGAAAAGCATATTGAATGATTTTGCTTGTCACCAATTGAAACCTCTTTATAAATCACACAAAGTAGTTGACCTCAAATGCTCGCCTGCCCCCCGCTATGATCTCATCAAAGAAAAGAAATATTCAGTTGTTTGGGTCCAAACAACCAGAGGATGCCCTCATAATTGTGACTTTTGTGCTGCATCCAATATCTACGGAAAGAAATATCGAACTAAATCTTCGGAACAAGTAATAAATGAGATACAGCAGATACAAAGATTTTTTCCCAATGCGATCATCGGCTTTGGTGAGGATAATTTTTTGACGAAGAAAGATTTCTATTTTCCACTCTTAGAAAAACTCGCCAACTTAAGGGTAAGATGGATGTCGCAAACTGATATTTCGATTGCACTGAATGATGACTTGCTTCAATTGATAAAGAGAAGTGGTTGTATTCACTTATTAATTGGCCTTGAAAGTTTGTCAACAAGGAACTTGGACAAAATTGAAAATAATAATTGGAAGTTGAAGCAAAGAGAACACTATGCTGAGTATGTCTCCAAAATACAGTCCTTTGGAATTGGCGTATTAGGCTCCTTTATTGTCGGACTAGAGGATGATGATATGTCAACGTTTGATAATATCAGTAGGTTTATTGAGGATACAAACCTGTATTCCGCCCAAATTACTATTGCTACGCCTTTCCCTGGCACGCGTTTAAGAGCTAGGCTAGAGGAACAGTGTAAACTACTAGCTACTAATTGGGAGAATTACACCGCATTCGATGTTAATTTTATTCACAATTCCCTTTCAAAAGAGCAAATGGAAAATGGGGTTTTGGGGGTTTATAAAACCATTTACAGTCAGGAGGTATATTTGAAAAAAATGGAATATTTTAAGCAGATTCAGAAGAAA
>Ga0181527_1005716_pt1 | contig 10190 bp, 10 predicted proteins | sample PEATcosm2014_Bin_30_FD_119762 | JGI IMG/M metagenome (GOLD analysis project Ga0181527, IMG submission 119762) | Peatland microbial communities from MTU Mesocosm Facility, Houghton, MI, USA - PEATcosm2014_Bin06_60_metaG | ecosystem: Environmental > Terrestrial > Soil > Wetlands > Peat | place...
CGTCACGCGCTCGTAAGTCTCCCGTGTGACGCCGTAAACCGTGATTTCGATGTCCCGCGGCGGGTACTGGCGGAACAGGCGCAGGTGGTCCTCGGTGAGGATCTGCGCGGTGGTGAAGACGGAAACCAGCAGGCCCTTGCGCTTCAAGGCCATGTAGACGTCGGCGAAGTCCTCGCGCAGCAGCGGCTCGCCGCCCGTGACCAGGCACCAGAGCGCGCCCAGCGAGACGGCCTCGCCCGCGATGCGGCCGATCTCGGCCAGCGAAAGTTCCTTCCGCCGCACCTCCTGATCCCCCGCTGGCAGGCCGATGTAGCAGTGACGGCAATCGTTCATGCAGCGGGCGGTCAGTTCCAGGTCGAACGAGAAGGGGGCGCGCCTGCTCTCCATCTTGTCCCACAGGGCAAAATCCTGGATTTCGAGCGTTGTGGTCATGGAATTACGCTTTGCAGCGTCATCCCGCTGCGCGCCAAAATCGCTTCGGCTTGCGTGATGAGCGCGTCGTCCAAGCCCGCGCCGCGATAGCGCGCGCGGACGTGCGATTCTTCGACACGCCAGGCGTGGTCTCCATCACGCCCGAACGTCGCCCACGCCGCGGGCTGACGCGCATCGCTCAAACGAAGCGCGAGCGTCCAGCGTTCGACTGCGCGCCTTTGCCACTCCATCCGCACGTCAAACTCGGCGGGCGCGAGTGGATGGTATACGCCGTCAAGCTTGGAGTTGAACGGCAACTGCACGGTGTACCTAACCTGCGGATGGAGCAGCGCCAGCGACCCTCTTGCCATGCGCCGATACAGCGCGCTGTCTTGAATGCGGGCAAGCCTGGTCATCAGGCCGTCCAAAACACGTGGCTGGAGTTCGGTCAGCGCCAGGCATGCGGCACAATACCGGCGCGCGAGCCACGGATACCCTGTAGGTTGGAGCGGCACCCGCTTGCCGTTGCGCTCGATGGCGATGACCACGCCGAGCAGGTTTTCATCGAACGTCGGCGCGTCGCTCCCGTCGCGCGAACGGTCGGGACGCGTGACGACGTACGGGTGTCCATCTTGTTCGCCCTTGCCGATGACGCGATGGCTGAAGAGCCACTCGGGCGCGCGACAAACGGCGATGTCGCCTACCTCCACGTTGCCGGCAGGGCGCGATTGGATGCGCAAAACGTCGCCGGGGCGGACGGTCGGGAACATGCACGTCCCTTGCGCGCGGAACGTCACACCATCGCGATCCGCGAGCACGCGTCCGATGTCGAGCGAGGCGAGGACGAGACTGGAGTGCGTAAAGGAGGAAGACTGAAGACGGAAGGATGAATCACTTGCCGGTTGATTCTTCATCCGTCATGCTTTGCGACAAGCATTCCCCGCCGCGTCAACTCGCTCGCAAGTCCGAGCACGTCGGTTTCGAGTTCAGGGAGCGGCGCGCTAAATTCGCCCGCGAGCAGCACCACTACGTCTTGGAGCGTCCGCTGGCCGTCGAGTTTCTGCCAGATGGCGTGCCCGGTTTCGTTCAGCGTATAGAGTTCGTCGTCGATGTCGCCCATGCCGGCGGTCAGCGGGACCAGGATCAGCTCGCCTTCGATTTCCCGCGCCACCACGTCTTCGGACGGCGCGCACACAGCATTCAAATTTAGTTGGGTTACCATGGTGTCTCTTATGCGTTCGTGATTCAGCAAAACCGGGCCGGGCAGATTGCGCCCGATGCCTGCTCCTTCGTTTCGCTCGGCACAAGCTCCGCCCCTCGAAGGGAGCTCATACCCCTTGCCATCCGCGGCAGGATCCGTGAACCCCGCCCTCCCTCACGGATTCCCAAGGGCCAAAGGCCAAGGGATCAAGGGGTAAACAAGCTACGAACCCCTATTCGAATCACATGGCCCACAAGTAGTATGAGGTGTACTCTGGCAACGATTGTTCTTAGAACTTGCACCACCAGCGCCAGCGCTAGTCTTACACGCCTGCAATACCGCCTCCTCAGGCTTGCTCCGCAACAGGACGACCAACTCTGGTTTCTGCCATTGCCTTCTGATTTCCTTGTTCATTTTACTTTCCTCCATATCCATCTATCACCCATCGTCATTTACCGGCGACGACCTGACTCTCTTCCGCCCATCGATCACCTGCCATCCCCGCTCATGTTCGCCCAGCCAGCCGAGGTAACGAGCCTGCGCGTGCGCCACCTCGCACAAATACTCGACCGGCGTGTCCAGTGTACCATGCTCCATCCACGATTTGGCGGGGCATTGCTCGCATAAGCCTTTGAGGAAACAGACCGCGCAGTGCCGCAGGTAGTCGGGGTTGGCGGCTTGCAGTTCACGCAGGTGGGAGAACCGATCCATCGCATCTCGCAGGGGCGAATGGCCATTCGCCCCCGCGACCTGGCACGTCAGTTCCGGCGCGCGGACGCCCATACACGGTTGGGCGCGTCCATACGCATCCACCGAGATGCCGCATCCGGCGCCGCAACCGAACAGTTGGCCGCCGCACGGTCCCATGAATTTCGACGCAAACTCGGCCATTTCCCTGCGATACTGTGCTTCGTCGCGTGCCAGCACCGCCAGCCCGTCTTCGGGCGAGAGACGCAGCGATTCGATCAGCCGGTTCTTCCCATCATCGTCGCGGCGATTCCGCAGGTCGAAGAACATCGAATAGCCCGGGCGCTTGGTCATCCACGGAATCTTCTTCGCCCACGCCTCGAATTCGTCTATCTCATGCTTGTTCTGCGGCAAGAGCGCAGACTTGACGACGAACGGCACCTTGCGTTCCAGTAGCAGATTCACGCCGCGCCGGAACTGCGCAAATGAACCGGGCGCGCGAGTCACCGCTTCGTACGATTCCGCGTGCATTCCGTACACCGTGATCTCGATCTCCTCCAGCGGAGGGATGCGCGCCAGCAGGTCGGCCAAGTGCGGCGTGATGAGGCGCGCGTTGGTAAACAGCAGCACCTTCAAGCCCAAACGCCTGGCAAAAACGTACAATTCCTCGAAATCGGGACGCAACAGTGGCTCGCCGCCGGTGAAGCGCACTTGCAGACAACCCAGGCCGGCGGCTTGCTGCAGTATGTCCTTCACCTGCTCTGCCGTCATCTCGCGCGCCCGCGCGTCCGCATCGTTCGCCGGGCGATTGATCGAGCAGTGGATGCAGTCGTTATTGCACCGCTCGGTCAGTTCGATATCAAGCTGGCCGAGGCGTGAAGCCAGGGGCTTGGTTGGCTGCTTGACCTGCCGAACGTATTCGCTCACAAAACCTCCGGCGAAGGCCGCACGGCCGATAAGCGACACTCCACCAGTTTGACCAACTCTGCCACAATCGCGCCGCTCTTGTCAAACTCCATCGTGTAGCACGGCACTTCGTCGACCAACCGCTCCAGCACGTCCAGTTCCTTGCGCCACCACTCCGCCGTCACCATCGGCTTGATAAGCGTGGCGAGCAGACGCTTCCAGATTTCCTTGCGGTCGGTCAGCGGGGTGATTGCATTGCGCGAGTCTTGATGCAAGAACAGAATGGCGCGCAGTGGCGCCGAGGCGGACGATACATCCTCCACGTCGCCGTGGCTCCAGGTCCCGTGGACCCGCCAGCCCTCCTCCCAGCGGCGCGCGATGTTGCGGTCGTCGCAGAGGACTTCGACTTCGAAAGGCGCACCTTGCGCCTGCCCTCCGTTCTTTAACATCGTCACCGTGGTGGATTTGCCCGCGTCCGAATGTCCGACGAAGAGCAAGCCCTGCCCGTTCAGAATCACCGCCGCCGAGTGCATCAGCACCGCGTTGCGATCTGCGAGCAGCGGCGCCAGCCAGATCTGATCGGTTGGGAACAGCGAGAGCGAGTGCCAGCCGTTGGTGCGAACAAGTTCCGCGTCGCGCGGCGGGCTGTAGATCGTGGCGTGCGTGTGGCCGGCGTCGAACACCGCCGCGCGATGCAATTCGGCATCGCTCTCACCAGGGGCGATGCCGCGATAGAACCAGGTCCCATTCTTGCGCGAAATCGCCCACGGCGCCTTGCGGTACAACTCCTCGCCCAGGTCTTTACCCTTCATGTCGGGCAGCTCGAAATAGTGGCGCAGCGTTACATTGTCCTCGCCCGGACCCGCCACGGCGAACGGCGCGAATTCTCTCTTGAATTTGACCTCGTCGAAATCCAAATCGCTTTCCACGCGCACGGTAATTCCGGCGATCTGAAAGTAACGGCGATGTTTGTCCTGCCATTCCATTTTGTATTTCCGCGCCTCCTCGGCGACCGCGCAAAGATAAGGGACAGGTGCGGAATAACGCCCGGTCTCCAGATAACTATAAACCGCGCACCAGCGACAGTCCGCGCGCCGTTCGCACGCGCCGCAATTCGCATGGTACTCGCCGCCGCCGCGCACCTGATCCGCCAGCGACGGGATGAACTCGTCCCAGGCTTCGCGGAAGGCGCCATGCCGCAAATCGTAGCGCAAGCCCGGGTCTTTGATGAACGAGCACCACGACATCATGCCGTATGCGTCAATGTGAAAACTCCTCCGCGTTGCGATGCATTTGGCAAACAACCGGTCGTCGCCGTCCGCGGTGATACAGCAAACGTCTTCGCACGGCTCCTCGCCCGCGCCGATTTCCTCCATCCGTTCGTCATAGGCCGGATTGGGCTTGTCCACTTCGATCGCGTCGCGCGGGGCCAGACGCTGGGCGGCGATTTCGCGATTCCTGCGCGCCGAGCCATCCGACGACAGAAACAGCCATGACGCGCCGACCCGGTAATGCGGCGAAAGCGACTCCGCCAATTCGATCATCCGGTCCCATTGATGCCAATTCGCCCGCATCGGAATCAACTGTACGGTGAATCCCGCGCCGGCTTCACGCAGATACGCGAATCCGCGCATCGCCTCCTCAAAGCCGCCGGGATGGCGCGTGACTGCGTCGTACACCTCCGCCGTCGCCCCGTACAGCGCAATCATCTTCGAGCCCTTGCGCTTCAGTAGTTGGGCGATGGCGGGCGTAATCAGGGTACCGTTGGTGTTCAGGCTGTAGGAGGCCGCGCCGCTGGTGAGGTAGTCGAAAATCCCGGCGAAATCGGGCCGCAGCGTCGGCTCGCCGCCGGAGATTTGCCAGCGCCGGCACCCCATCGCGCGCGCTTCGGCGGCGATGCGCCGGAGTTCGTCGAAGGAAAGCTCATCCTTTTCCTCTGGCGCATCGGGCGGCAGCCGCAGCCAGCAGTGCCGGCAGTTGTTGTTGCACCGGTAGGTCAGATCGATGCTGCCTTCAAGCGGCACGCGCGGCAGTGTGCCAGCGCGCCGCACTGAGACATATTTGGATGCCTCTGTTTCCATGGGCAATCGTGACCGCTTCCGGACGCCTATCCGATACAGCCCTATCGGCTCCTGTCAATCCGGATATTCTGCTTGCACCACTTTAACGAAAAGTTCCGGCCGTTGGCGAGGACGTCTCCGAATTCCACCGCGCGGCAATGACAGCGCCAGGTAAGCACCGAAGTGCTGTAGTTTGTCCCGTGGCGCGGGCACTCGTGCCTGCCGCGTCCCGACTCATCGGGACGCCTGCCGGGCGTGCTCCAAAGCGCGTCCCGATGAGTCGGGACGCAGCAGATCGGCACACCCCCAAGGACTTGAGCACGGTGCGCTTGGTTTGGCCACGCACGAACACGGATGAACCCCGCCCTCAGCGGTATTTCCACAGCAGCCGGAAAGGGCGGCGGAGCACCAGCAGAGGGAATGACGTACACCCGGAGGCCCAGTCCGCAGCCGAGGGACTGGCCAGCAGCAGGGCCGCCTGCCGCACCTTCTGGCCCATTCCGCTCTTTCGAGCGAGATGAAAGCGCGCAACCTCGAGGCTCCGGGGAGACTCCAGCGTCCGCAGCCTCCTGACGATGCCCGTAATCACGGGATGGAGCGAAGCGCATCCCTCGATTCCCTGTCGCACCTCCGCCGGCAATTGGGCGTCCAGAAGGAGTTGCGCCAGCCCGGCCCCCAGAAGCACCGTCCGCTCATTGCCCACCGTGGCGGCTTGGCGAAGAGCCAGTTGCCAGTCCAGGCCGGGGGAGACGCGAATCCACTCGGCGACGTCGCAAATCCACTTCAAGTTCGACCAAAGGTGCCTGGCTCCGTGAACGCACAAGAACAACAACTGGTCCTCCGCGCTGAACCGCCAGGTCCGGCAGCCCTTGAGTTCCCATTCCACCAGGTTGTTCCAGCGTGTTCCCGGATCCAACGGAAAACCAAACCAGCGCTGTGCCAGCCGCCAGTGGATCTCCACAACAATGCCGCTGGCCGTCTTCGTGAATCCCCGTTCACACTCATGGCGCAGGAACAGGGGCCGCTGAGCGCTGACAATGTCCTCCCTTGGTTTGTAGCCCCGGCTCACCAGGAGGCCCTGCACGGCATCCAGGTCGTCGATGCGAACCAACAGATCCAGATCGGAGAACTCCCGCAAGCCGATATCGCCGTAGGCCGCCATGGCGAGCGCCGGACCCTTCAACGGGACTGCCCGGATACCGGCGCCGTCAAACAGCCTCAGCAGGCGGATCAGCTCCGCCGTCAGGAACAAGCATCTGACCGTGCAGTCGCGAGCGGACTTTGCCAGCGCTGTCCGCACATCCGCGGGTAGCCTGTCCCAGCACGTGGATCTCAAGCTGCGATACACCAGGGGGGTGACGCCGTGGGCCTCCGTCAAACCGAGGAACCGCGAGAAATCAAACCCCTGTTCGAACGCGCCGGCTATCCAGGAGACGTCTTCCGCTGCAGGCTGGGTGTGCAAGCAATGCAGCAGAGTCTGGAACTCAGGGTCGAGAGCGGATGCCATTCGGGCCATCAACGGATCGGAGCGTTCGTTTTCAACGCGGAGAACTGCCCGCATGAGTTAGGCGGGGACGGCGCGGGCCGGGATTACGCGTTTTAAGAGGTGAGCGCTGGGGCTGTAGTCCAGGACGGTCGGAGGAGCATCCCGCTGGGCGGCGAGACTGATACCACTCAATCGTCTTCAGGAGGCCGAAATCGAACTGCGTCGTCGCGCGGAAGCCGAATTCGCGCTCAGCGCGGGTTACGTCCAGACAACGGCGCGGCTGGCCGTTGGGCTGGGTGGCGTCCCAAATGATCCGCCCCGCGAAGCCGGTTAGGCTTGCGATCTTGGTGGCCAAATCGCGGATCGAGATTTCTATGCCGGCTCCGAGATTGACTGGATCCGGCTTGTCGTAGTGCTCGGTTGCCAGAATGATGCCTTCGGCTGCGTCCTCGACGTAGAGGAACTCGCGCGTCGGCGACCCGTCGCCCCACAGCACAATCTCGTCGCGCCCCTGGTCAACGGCCTCCACGCACTTCCGTATCAGCGCCGGTATCACGTGGGACGATTCCGGATCGAAGTTGTCGCCCGGCCCGTAGAGGTTCACCGGCAGGAGGAAGATGGCGTTCATGCCGTACTGCTCGCGGTACGCCTGGCACTGCACCAGCAACGCCTTCTTCGCAATACCGTACGGGGCGTTGGTCTCCTCCGGATATCCGTTCCACATCTCCTCCTCGCGAAAGGGCACCGGGGTGAACTTGGGATACGCGCAAATCGTCCCCAGAACCACCGTCTTCTCCACGCCATGCCGCCGCGCGCCCTCAATGAGTTGAATGCCCATGATCGCGTTGTCGTAGAAGAAGCGTCCTGGGTTCGCACGATTCGCGCCAATTCCACCCACCACCGCCGCCAGGTGAATCAGTACCTCCGGCCGCTGTTCCACGAACAGCCGCTCCACGTCGTCGCTGCGCGTGAAATCGTACTCCGGGTAGGTGGGTACGAAGACGTTGCCGCAGCCCAGTTTCTCAAGCCGCCGGACCAGGTGGCTCCCCAGGAACCCCGCGCCGCCCGTAACCACGACTCGCTTATCCGCAAGGCCGGTCACGAATGCCTCCCCTCAGCGGTGACCGCAAACTGGAGCGCTTCGGCGCCGCCTTTGAGCCGGGCTTCCACCGCCTTCATGTCCGCCTCAACCATGATGCGAACCAGTTCGTCGAAGGCCACGGTTGGCTCCCAGCCGAGCGCTCTCCTGGCCTTGGAGGCGTCCGCGCACAGGTAATCCACCTCGGCCGGCCGGAAGTAGCGTGCGTCCACCTCCACATGCTCCTTCCAATCCATACCGGCATGCGCAAAGGCAAGCTCGACGAACTTACGGACGGTATGGGCTTCCCCCGTGCCCACAACAAAATCATCGGGTGTCTCCTGTTGCAGCATCAGCCACATCGCGCGAACGTAGTCCGGAGCGTAGCCCCAGTCCCGGCGCGCCTCCAGGTTGCCCAGGTAGAGTTTCTTCTGGACACCGTGCTTGATGTGCGCCACCGCGCGGGTGATCTTGCGGGTGACAAACGTCTCGCCGCGGCGTGGGGACTCGTGGTTGAACAGGATGCCGCTCGACGCATGCAGGCCGTAACTCTCCCGGTAGTTCACCGTGATGTTGTGTCCAAAGACCTTGGCGCAAGCGTAGGGGCTGCGGGGGTGGAAAGCCGTGGCCTCGCTCTGCGGAGGCGGCGCGCTGCCGAACATCTCGCTCGATGACGCCTGGTAGAAGCGACACTTCACGCCCGTATGTCGCATGGCCTCGAGTAGGCGCAGCGTTCCGCTCGCGACCACATCGGCGGTGAATTCCGGCACCTCGAAGCTCACCTTCACGTGGCTCTGTGCGCCCAGGTTGTAGATCTCGTCGGGCCGGATATCGTGAAGGAGCCAGGCCAGCGAACTGCCATCGGTCAGGTCGGCGTAGTGGAGGAAGAAGCGCGATCCGGCCTCGTGCAGGTCCCGATAGATGTGGTCGAGCCTGTCGGTATTCAGGCTGGAGGCGCGGCGCTTCAGGCCGTGGACCTCATAGCCTTTGCCGAGAAGGAACTCCGTCAGATAAGAGCCGTCCTGTCCCGTGCAACCGGTGATTAGGGCTTTAGTCATGATAATGGCCACGGATGAACACGGATGAACACGGATAAGGGAATCTAGGCGACGTGAACGAACGGGCCGTAGGCGGTAAGAAGGCCGTCAGCGGTTAGCAGGATGAGGTTCTCCACCTGGGCTTGTGCCACCAGCATGCGATCGAAGGGATCGCGGTGGCGCCAGGGAAGCAGCGAGATCGGCCGGGTGTGGGAGGCTGTCAGGGGCAGGCTCTCGAAGGGCTCCCCGGCCAGCCTCTCGGTGAAGTCAACCGGGAGGCGTAGCTTGCCCAGGCTTTGCTTGAGCCAGATTTCCCATAGCGACACGGCACTCACGAAGACCGTGTTCTCCGGGTCGCGGATCATCTCGCTGGCTTGGGCCGAGAGCGACGGACTGCCGTCCAGCCACCAGAGCAGCAGGTGGGTGTCCAGCAGAATCCTCAAGCGCGTGGCTCCTTGATTCCGAAGGCCTCCTGGAGATCGTCGGGCAGGGTGTCGAAGTCGGGGGCGATCCAGATTTGACCGGCCATGGAGCCCGGCGTGCGCGGGCGGATGGGGTGGCGGAAAGGAACCAGCCGGGCAACGGGCTTGCCGGCCTTGGCGATGATGACCTCGTTTCCGTTGAGCACCACTTCGATGAGCGCGGAAAGTTGCGTCTTCGCTTCCGAGATGTTGCGGACTACCATAATCAAATCATAGCATTGACCAGACCAGGTCTGGTCAATAAGTGGCGCAGGCACTCCTGCCTGCCGCGTCGGCACTCATGCCGACGCTTCGCTTCCACGCTTTGTCACAACCGCAAATAGGTTCGAAACGGTCCTCGACCCGCCGATTACCACCTGATGTACTCCGATTACAGCCATGAGAGCCCGGGGACAGACTCCGTTTTTCGCGCCGTCTGCGAAAAATGGCTGTCTGTCCCCGAATTTTCTCACAGAAGTTGGCGGAACTGGTGCGGCGTAAGGCCGGCATCCCGGACAATACCGCCCATGGTGAGCGCGTCCACGGGGTCGTGCCTTGGGATGGTCACGATGCGCCTGCCGTCCGTCATGACGATGTGCTTGCCTTGCCTCGCGACTTGGAAACCGGCCCTCTCAAGCGCCCTCACAGCCCGTAGGTGGGGTATCCCGGGTATCTTGGCCACGCGCTACGCGGGGATCTCCACTTCCCTCAGGTTTTGCCGGCCTGCCAGTTGCTTGGCGACTTCCAGGTATTCGCCGATCGCATCCTGGATGTTGGCCAAAGCCTCTTCTTCCGTGGCGCCTTGCGACCAGCACCCGGGCAGACCGGGGCAAGAGACGCTGTACCCCTCTTCGGTTCGCATC
>Ga0181527_1005722_pt1 | contig 10185 bp, 6 predicted proteins | sample PEATcosm2014_Bin_30_FD_119762 | JGI IMG/M metagenome (GOLD analysis project Ga0181527, IMG submission 119762) | Peatland microbial communities from MTU Mesocosm Facility, Houghton, MI, USA - PEATcosm2014_Bin06_60_metaG | ecosystem: Environmental > Terrestrial > Soil > Wetlands > Peat | place...
CCCCACCCGTTCACCCTCCTCGCCTTCGAGGAGCCCGAACGGGGTGTGGTGGTCCGGTGCCGGGCGGTCGTCGTCGCGACCGGCAGCTTCGATGCGCAGCTGCTGTTCGGGGGAAACGACCGGCCGGGGATCGTCTCCGCCGAGCTCGCACTCCAGATGGCCCGGCCGGGACGGTCGTCGCCCGTGCGTCGGGCGGTCGTAGTGGGAGGAGGGGCACGCTCGGCCGAGGTGCTCGACCGGCTCGGTCCGGCCGTCTGCGCGGTCGTGGCTCCGTCCGACATCGGACCGGACGTCACACGGCGCGCCTCCGACCTCGGGATCCCTCTCTACCCCCGTTCGCTCGTGCTCCGCGCCGAGGGACGCTCCCGCGTACGGTCGGTCCACCTGCGGGGCCGCGGCGGTGGACCGCATTTCTCGATCCCGTGCGACTCGGTCGTCCTCGCCCATCGTCGCGTCCCGCAGGGCCAGCTGTTCTTCCAGGCCGGCGCCGCGCTCGCCTGGCGGCCGGATCCCGGGGCGTACTTTCCCCGGCTCACCTCCGGCGGGACGACGACCGTCGCCGGTCTCCTCGCGGCGGGGTCGGTCGGCGGTTTCGGCCCGGACGAGGCGGTCCCGAGCGGGGAGCGGGCGGCCGAGTCGATCCTCGGTGCGGCCGCCCCCGCGCCGCCCTCGGCGGACCCTCCGCCCGTCGTTTCCGGTGCCTTGGAAGGGTACTACCGGGAGCTGCTCCGCGAGCCCCGGAGGGGACGATGGATCGCCTGCGCGTGCGAGGACATTCTGCTCGACGAGGTCGAGCGGGCGAGGGACCGGGGATACTCGGGCATCGAGGTCGTCAAACGGTACACCGGGCTCGGCAGCGGCCTCTGTCAGGGGCGGTACTGCCTGCCCGATGCGCTGCTGCTCCTCTCGATCCTCGAAGAACGACCTCCGACCGAGGTCGGTTACATCACCCAGCGCCCCCCGGCGATCCCCACGCCCTTGGCCGCGCTCGCGGCCCTCTCGGACGAGTTCCCCCCGGGGGCGATCGAGTGACGTTCGCCCGGGACCGGTACCGGACCGTGGTCGTCGGCGCCGGCATCGTCGGCCTCTTCACGGCCTACCGGCTCGCCCGGGCCGGCGCGGGGCCGACACTCGTCATCGACCGGGGGTTCCTCTCGGGGGGTGGCTCGGGCCGCAACGGCGGAGGGATCCGGCAGCAGTGGGAGACCCGATCGACGGTTCGCCTCGCTCGCGAAAGCGTCCGGGCCTACCGCGACTTCGGCGTGGAGTTCGGCTACAACATCTGGTTCCGCCAGGGAGGCTACTTGTTCCTCGCGGAAACCCCGTCAGAGCTCGTCCGGCTCGGCGCGGTCCATGACCTCCTCCGCTCCGAGGGCCTTCCCAGCCGGATCCTCGGGCCGGAGGCCGTGGAGCGGCTCGTGCCCGGGATCCGCCCGGGGGCGTCCGTGGGAGGGTCGTACCTCGCCTCGGACGGGACGCTCTACCCGTTCCCGGCGGTCTGGGGGGTCTACGACACGATCCGTTCCCTCGGGGTGGAGGTCGCGCTCGGCATCGAGGCGCTCGGGGTGAGCGCGCGCGACGGGAAGGTCGCGACCGTCACCACCTCGAAGGGGGCGGTCGCGACCGAATCGGTCGTCAACGCCGCGGGCGGATGGTCCGGCGAGTTCTCCCGACGGGCCGGGCTCGACGTCCCGAACGTCGCGACCCGACACGAGATCCTGGCGACCGAACCGATGAAGACGTTCCTCGACCCGATGGTCGTGCGGACCCGGGACGGACTCTACTTCAGCCAGACGATGCGCGGGGAGCTCGTCGGGGGCCTGACGGTACCCCACACCCCCGGTACCGCGCGCGGAGTGCCGAGCTCCGCCCGGTTCCTCACCGCGATGGCGCGGGCGCTCGTGGACCTCATCCCGCGCCTCGGCGGGCTCTGCGTCCTTCGCGCGTGGACCGGGTTCTACGACGATACCCCCGACGGGTTCCCCGTGATCGGCGAGGACCCGCGCCTGCCGGGGTTCGTGCACGCGAACGGGTTCGGCGGTCACGGCTTCATGCTCGCACCGGCGGCGAGCCGCCGGATCGCCGCCGCCGTCCTCTCCGAGCCGGTCGACCTCGACCCCCGGGAGTGCTCCCCGGCCCGCTTCGCCGGTCCCGCGGCGACGACGCGCGCGGAGCGCCTCCAGCTCGGCTGACGGGCGACGGCGGCCCGCCACCGTATTGACCCCGGCGCCCGGTCCGGTGCCCGTGATCGGCCGGTTCCCCTGGGACCCGTTCCCTCCCGGGACGCCGGACCCGAAAGGGCCGGACCCGCTGCAGGCGCTCGTCTTCCGCTCGGCGGTCACGGGGGCGGACGCCTACCGTTCGGTTCGCTCCGTGCTGCGACGCGAGAACGGCGTACTGCGGGTAGGGAACCGGTTCGTCGCCGACGGGAGGTACCGGGAGGTCGCGTTCGTCGCGGTCGGGCACGCCGCGAACTCGATGGCGCTGGCCGTGCTCGCGGTCCTCGACGAGCGGGTCACCCAGGGATACCTCGCCGGGCCGGAGCCGGTGGCCGAGGAGATCCCGTTCCGGGGGACCGAGCTGTCGGCCGGGTGGGGAGGGGCCGAGGGCGCGCCCGAGGTCGTCCGGGCGGTCGGAGAGATCGCCGAGCGGCTCGGGGAATCGGACCTGATGCTCCTGCTCCTCTCGCCGGGCGCGCTGCGGGCGATCGGAACCCCGCCCCCCGGAATGACGGCCGCCGAGTTCTCCCGGCTCGTCGAAATGGCGCACGGGCGGGGCGCCACGGGGCGGGAGGTCGGCCTCCTGGCCCGGGTGCTGGGCTCCCAGGGGACGGGCGGCGGGCTGCTCCCTCCCACGACCCGGGCCGACGTCGAGACGTTCGTGGTTGAGCGGGGCGACGGAGCGGCGTTCGTGGGAGGGGGTCCGACGGTCGCCGTCCGTCCTGCCGAGCGCGTCGACGCCCGGTCGACGCTCGACCGCCTCGAGATCCTCGCGGAACTACCGGCGTCGGCGGTGGAATGGCTTCGGCCCGGCTCGGCCCCCGCCAGCGCACTGCCCCCCGGCGCACGGCGTCCCGTGGTCGTGGCGGGACCTCCGGATGCCTTGCGGGCCGCGGCCGACACCGCGTTCGACAAGGGCTGGACGGCGCGCCTCGCGGCGCTCCAGTTGCGCGAGGCACCCTCCCGGGCGGCCGACCGGTTCCTCGACCTGGTCGAAACGCTCGTCCGCGCCGAAGGGACGGGGTCCGACCAGCCCGCGAAGGGCATGGCCGCGTTCGCGACGCTCACCCTCGACCTTCCGGAAGGCACGGACGAGGGCCCGGCGATGGCCGAGTTCCTGGACCGTGCCCGGACCGAGCTCCGACGGCGTGAGATGAGCATCGGCCTCTTTCGGACGGCCGGTGCGGTCGGCGCCCCGGAGTACCCGGCGGGCGCTGTGGTCGGAGCTCCGGCGGACCCGGCCGCGACGTTGGATCGGAGCCGGGCGAGACCGGTTCCCATGCGGCAGGGGATCACCGACGTCGGCCTGCTCGCCGCCGCGGTGGTTCCGCGGTCGGCGGCCGCCGCGCGGGGTTGAGGTCAGCGCAGGCCGCCCGGCCCGGCTCCCTCGTTCTCGGCAGCTTCGAAGTGGCGCTTGAGCGCCATGTACTCGGCGAACGAGATCTGCCGACGGGCCCGTACCGCCCCGGCCTGCTTGAGCGACACGATCTCGTAGGTTCGCAACAGCTCGGCGACGGTCCGCCCCGCGGGTGGGCTCGAGTCGGCGGCTACCGGGGCCGCCGCGATCGGATGATCGACCTCGGAGGCCGCGGGACGGGAGGCAGGGGGCCGCGGGCTACCGGTGAGATGGTCCACCAGACGGGCGTGCTCGGTCGGAGTGATCTCCCCGTCCGCGAGCAAGAGGTCGACCAGCTCCCGCTGGCGCGGCCGGTACGTCTCCACGAGCTCGCCCACCTCACGGTCGGCCCGGCCGATGGGAGCCGCAGCGAGCGGAACACCGACGATCGCGTCGAGGTCGGCGAGGAGCTTCTCGAGAGTCGCCTTCAACTCGGCCGGGGTGGGACCGGTCCCGTCGGAGCCGGGCTCGAAGCGGACGGTGAGTCGGGCGATCCCACCCACGGACCCCACCGGCCCGACCGGACGCTCGACCGACAGCTCCACCTCGTGACGACGAGTGGCCACGCTCCCGGACGGACGCAACGGAAGAAAACGTACGCCGCGCCGTGGCCTCCGCCCTGGAAGCCGGGGGTGCCCACTGAGTTACTATATTTCACTTGATGTAGGGCGGTAACTATAAATCCGCTCGTACCCTCGGACCCCCAGGAGCGAAAAGATGGAGAGCGACCGGGGTCGGCGGCCCGCCGGCCCGAGCGCGGCCGACACCGACAGCTGTGACGGACGAGACGGCCAGACCCTCTGCCCGGTTCTCGCGGCGGTCGGGGTGATCGGGACCGAGTGGCGACTGGCGATCGTACACCGCTTGCTCGAGGGCCCGCAGCGGTTCAGCGAGATTCTTCGGTCGAACCCGCGCCTGAACGCCAAGACCCTCAGTGCGACGCTCAAGTTCCTCGAGAACCAGGGTGTCGTGCAGCGGACGGTCGTGAGCACGCGGCCGTTCTCGGTCGTCTATTCGCTCACGGAGATGGGCCTCGGCCTCGCTCCGGCCGCGAGGGAGCTTCGCCAGTGGGGAGAGCGTTGGCTCCTTCCGCGGCGCGCCGCGGCCCGTGCCGGAGCACCGGCGCGGAGGACCCCGGTGATCCAAGGCGAGCTGCCCCGGATCGTCGCCGAGGCCGACGGTCGCGCGAAGCACTGACGGCCGCCCCCCGCCACGGTCCGGAGACCCCCCAGCCCATCGGCCACGTGGCACAGTGGGCTCCCGGGACCGTTTCAGTACCCCCCGTTCCGGGGTTCAAATAGCCGGAACGGGGTCTTCGTACCGCAGCCACCCCCAGGAAGGGTCACCCCTACATCGCCCAAAGGAGACAGCACCGTGTCTCGGGCGTGCGGGGGACCTTTCCGTCCCGTGGTCCACTGGTGGCACATTCCATGATTCTTAGAGCCCCCAAGGGGCATCCCTCGATACGGACCTCGGCTGGGTGACCTCGATGACCACCCGCCCACGATCGCCCAGCCCGAACCGACGCCCGCACGACCCCACGGTCCTGCCCCTTGCCGCAATCGTGCCTGACGATCGGAACGCCTCCCCGGAATCCGCGACCGGACCGCTCGATCCCCGCGGACGCACCGTCCGCCCCCGGACCCACCGGCCCTACCGCACGACCGCGTAGCTCCCGACCCTGATCCGACGCTGTTCGCGCGGCGGATCGCCGGGCGGACGCCCGTTCGACGCGTTCGTAGAACTCCGCTCCGGATTCGATAGGCGAGCCGGAGGAACCCGCGATCGAGGCTCGTTTCCGGCGGGGTGGGCTTCGGACTTGAGGTCGGAGTGCGTGAGAACATGAAAGCGCAACCGAGCGCGTCCGCGCGGCCCGAACCCATTCCCAGCCAACCCGTTCGTCGCCGAACGACCGAGTCGCCGTTTCCCCGGGGCCGGCACCCATGACGCTCGAGGAGACGGTCTCCCTGAGGTGCCAGGGCCCCGACGGGCTTCGACGCCGACTCTATCGAACGTTGGCCCGCGCGATGGGGGCGAGCCGATCCCCCGCGGTCGCCGTGTTCGCAACCACGCCCGAAGCCTCCGAGCCGTGGCTCATCGTTCGACCCAGGACGATTGTCGACGTCGTCCGGTCCGAGCCCGCGTTCACGGAGGCATGGACGCCGACGCTCCCAGCGTCGTTCTCGCCTCCCCCGGAATGGCCCGGACGCCTCGCGGCCGTGGTTCCGCATCGGGGATACCTGGTCCCGGTCCCGTCCGGCGATCCGATCGACCTCCCGCTCCCCGATCCCCTCGTCGGGCCGGGGGGCCAGCTCGCGACACAAACTCTCTGGATCGGAGGAGGGGGCGGCCGGCTCTGGACCGCGCGGCGGTGGTGGTTCGCCACGCCCTCCCGCCGGGAGCTGGACGAGCGGTTCGACGGAATCTCGGCCGCGGTCGCGCACGCGTGGACCCTCGCCACCGGGGTTCCCTCGGGTCCGTACGATCTCTCGATAGGGGCGAGGCGCGACTGGCGTCGCCTCGGGACGGGGTCGCTCCCGCGGAGAGCGTGGATGGCCATCGACCCGGACCGGATCGACCGGACCCCCGAGCCGTACTGGGCCCCACGCCCTCCGTTCGTTCCCGCCCGCGCCGGGCACGCGGTCGTCCTCGGGGCGACGGGGGCGGGGAAAACGTGGTTCCTCGCGGACCGTGCGGCGGGCGCGATCGCCCGTGGGGAATCGGTCGTGGCGATCGATCTGCATGGCGACCTCACCCCCTCGATCACCTCCCGTCTCGGTCCGGCGGCCCGTGCCCGGATCGTCTGCGTCGACCTCTCCGACCGACCGTTCCCGGGAATCGCCGCGATCGATTCGGCGTCCTCCCCGGAACGCGCCGCGGCCCACCTCGTGGCGGCCCTCAAGCGGTTGACTCCGGACGGGTCCGAGGTCTACTGGGGCTTCCGACTCGAGCGAATCCTCGACGCATTCGTCCGGCTCGTTCAGGAATCGAGGGGCTCTCTCCTCGACCTCTACGCGCTCCTGACCGACCCGGACCTTCGCGACGCGACCCGGCTCGCCACGGCCGAGCCCGACCTCTCCCGGTTCCTCGAGGAACTGGGCCCCATCGTGCGGCGAACCCCCGACTTCCTCTGGGGCGCGGCGGCTCGGCTGGCGAAGGTCGTCGCGGTCCCTTCGCTCGCCGAGCTCCTGGCACCGGGAGACGGCGGCCTCCCGGTCGAGGACCTCCTCGGGGCGGGGCGTTCCCTCCTCGTCCGCATCCCCTTCGCGCTGCTCGGTCCGGAGGCCGCGGCGTTCGCGGGCACGCTGGTCCTAGCGAGGATCTATCTCGGCGTCGCCGCCCTTCCTCCGGAGGCGCCGCGACGCCCGTCGACGCTGGTCGTGCTCGACGAGGTCCAAGGGCTCTCCCCCAGGTTGGTCGCCGAGATGCTCGCGGAAAGTCGAAAGTTCGGTTTCCGCCTACTGGTCGCAACCCAGTTCCCCGAGCGATTGACCCCCGAACTGCGTTCGGCCGTCGCGGGGGTGGTACGGGACATCGTGGCCTTCCGGATTCCCCGACCGAGCGTCGCCGTGGCCGGGGCCTGGCTCGGCATGACGCAGGCCGACTCCGAGCGCTGGCTGGTCGACCTACCGGTCGGGCACGGCCTGGCAAGGAGCCCCGACGCCCCGACGATCCGACCGATAGCTCCCATCCCCCGGGCACCCACCGACGACGGGTCGAGCTGGGTCCGCGCGGTGAGCATGACCCGCGGCGAATTCGGCCCCCGCTCGCCCGCCGACCTCGGACCGCGACCCGATGACCCGCTCACCGAGCGACTCCTCCTCGCCATCCTCGCCGCCGAAGAGCAGACCCGCCCCCTCGATCTTGGCGACCTCGCCGCCGCCGCCGAGCGGCTCCCGGGACCGCCGGCGGAGGTGGCCGCCCTCGCGTTGCGCGTCTCCCCGCTCGAACGGAGGGGATACTTCTGGAGGGCTCCGGACGGAGTGCGGCTCACGCCGGCCGGCGAGCGACGCCTCGGGCTCACGGCGCCCTCGGGGGCCACCAAGGAGAGCGCGGAGCACCGGAGGCTCGTGATGACTGCGTTCCGTCTGTTCGCGCGCCGAGGTCACCTCCTCGAGGTCGTGCGTCAGGGTCGGTTCGACACCCGGCTACCGGACGCGTACTACCGACAGATCCCCGAGCGGGTCCGTGCGGGTCCGCCGGGGGAACTGGTCGCCGCCCTCGATCGTGTCCGGCGTGGATGGGCGTGGCGATTCTTCGGCGGACGGGACGTCCATGTCGAAGCCGAGGTTTCCGGTGCGCTGCGGCCCGCGCGCATACGACACGGCTTCGCGAAGGCCGAGGCCCGTCACGCGTTCGCCCTCTTTCTCGTGGCCGACGGCCGACGTGCGGCGCGCGTGCGCACTACCCTGCAAGGACTCGGGGTTGGCATCGACCGTGCCCAGGTCTGGACCCTACCGCCCGGTCGAACGGCCGGCGACACTATGGACCCGAGGCGCGGCGAGCGTTCCCCGGGACGCTGGGGGGGCGGGATCGCGGCCACGGATCCGGTAGGGGACGTACCGTAAAGCCCGGCCGTGGCGTGCGCCTATCGGATGCGTGCATTCGTCGCCGTCGAGGTCCCGCCGGGCGACACTCGGTCCCAGGATGTCGAACCGACGCCGATGCACCTGACCCTCCTTTTTCTGGGCGAGGTCCCGAGAGAGCGGACGGTTACGATCGGCGACCGGTTGAGGGCGGTGGCGGCGACGTGCGCGCCGTTCGACCTTCGGATCGAGGGAATCGGCGCGTTTCCGTCCGCGGTAGCCCCCCGGGTCGTCTGGATCGGCACGGGGGTGGGCCGGGAAGAGGTCGGACGGCTCGCCGAGAAGGTCCGCGCGGCCCTCCGCGGCGAAGGGAGCTCGACGCCGGAGGAGTCGTTCGTTCCCCACCTCACCTTGTTTCGGGTGCGCTCGGCCGCGACCCGGCGGGCCGCGCTCGACCTGCTCGAAGGGCGGCGCGCCCCCCCCGGACCCTGGCAGTTCCGGGTCCGGGAGTTCGTACTGAAGGAGAGCATCCTGGGCGCCGGGGGCGCGGTCCACCGGACGCTCGCTGCCTTCCCGCTGGAGGGCCCGGGCGAGCCCGTGCCCTAGTCGGCCGGTCTCGCCCCGCGTTCCTCGACGAGCTCGCGCCAGAGGTATAGCGTGACCGGGATCCCCCAACCCCGATAGTGCCTCTCGGCCCACTCGCGGGGCAACGAGGTGAGCCGAGGAGGTACGATCGTCTGCGGACCGGTCGTGGCACGATCAATCCACTGCCCCGGGGTCGTGAGGGCGTGGAGGGCGTCATCGTTCACCGTCCGCCCGCGGTCCGGGAACGGTTAAGGGCGCGTGGGCTGCCCGGCCGCCGGCCCTCGCTCGCCCCGGGGGCTCGCGGGGGGAGGAATGACGGTCCGAGGCTCCGTCGGGCGCACGACGCTCGTGTGCCTCGTCGTCGCCGCCCTGGCAATGACAGCGGTCGGTAGACCTCCCGTCCCGGCCCCTACGCCGCTCGTCCAGCCTGCCGTCGTCACCAACGGACCGTGCCGCGGAGCCTTGACCTCGGAGAGCCAAGCAGGGGTACTGACGATCGAAGGCGGGCCCCTGGGATCGACCGCCGCCTCGGGTGTCACGATCAACTACTCGTACTTCCTCGAAGTGCAGTTCGTCGCGAGGGGTACGACCACCGCCCTCACGACGATCTGCCTCAGCCAGGCGGGGAACGTCACCACCGGTCCCTCGGGTGCGTTCGATTTCTCGCTCGTCGTGCCGGCCACGGATTGCAGTCTTCACCCGGGGATTTGCATCGAGTACACCGGTCCGTACGTCCCGGTCTCCGTCCGCCCGAGCGGGCCGCCTCCCGTGGGGTACTCCACCTCGATTTCCGGCGCCGCGGCCGACTTTGCCATCGCATTCGTATACGACCTCGCCTCCGTGCACCTATCCCCCGCAGGACCTACGCTGACCGTTGCCCCCGGGGCCCCCACCACCTTCGTTGCGGAGGGGCTGATGGCGAACGGCTCGGTGACTCCCCTGGACGTCACATTCGCATGGTCCCTGAGCGGGACCGGATGGTCGTTCGACCCCACCCCGTCGGGATCGACCGCGACCGTCGTCGCCGTTCCCGGCGCGTCGGTCGGGACGCTCGGGGTGGGCGCGACGGCCACCGTCCCAGACGCCGTGCTCACGTCGCCACCCGCCGCGCTCACGCTGCTCCAGCAGCCCACGGCAATCGAAGATGCGCTGATCGACCGAACTACGGCCGACGTCGGATCGACGCTCACTGCCCGCCTCTGGGGGGTCGGCGCGGTCGGGTACCCGTACTCGGCTAGCGTGGATCCGGGCCTCGGGCTGGGGCCGGTCGTGGCTTCCTGCGTCGCGAGCGCCTCCGGTCCCGGAACGACGACGGTCAACTGCACGGCGAACCTCACCTATCCGTCGCCCGGAATCGCCCAACCGACGGCGGTCCTCACCAACGGCTTCTCGGCCTCCGAATGGCAGTTCCCCGACGTGACGATCGACCCCACGCCGCTACTGTCGGTCGAGCCCGGAA
>Ga0181527_1005727_pt1 | contig 10179 bp, 13 predicted proteins | sample PEATcosm2014_Bin_30_FD_119762 | JGI IMG/M metagenome (GOLD analysis project Ga0181527, IMG submission 119762) | Peatland microbial communities from MTU Mesocosm Facility, Houghton, MI, USA - PEATcosm2014_Bin06_60_metaG | ecosystem: Environmental > Terrestrial > Soil > Wetlands > Peat | place...
AAAGTACGCGAATGAATGGGGCACCGGCCACCCGGCGTCCTCACGATTCAATATTTCTCTGTGGTACAGGTCGTCGGCACTCAATCTTGCGCTTTCTGCCTCTACTTCCCGTTCTGAATCTCGATCTCCGGGAACTTCCGGCTGACCGCAGCCGCAACCGCGGTGTGTTCAGGCTTTCCGCTGGAGCGCGCCAGAGCATCGCGAGCGTGAGCGGCATCCTCAATCGGGTAGCGCCGGGTTTTTGGATATATAAAATCGGCTTTTGGCAGGTCTGCCCGTTCTGTGTGCGTCAGTTTCGTCATTCTGTATGCTCCTGGCTTTTTCTGTCTCTCAATAGGTATTTTTGACTCCAGGGTATGGCGCGGGTCTGTGCAAAGTTGCACTCATGGGAAGATTTGCCCGGCAATTGCGGCATCGATCCTGCTGTTCACTATTTCCTTTATCTGCCCACTACAATTAGGTCAGATGCTGCATTTCTTCACTCCTCCCGCCTTCATTGACTGGCACTGGCTTTGGCTTACCGTGGCGGCGTTTCTGGCTGGGGTGCTGAATGCGGTGGCGGGCGGCGGCTCGTTCCTGTCCTTTCCGGCGATGCTGGGGATGAAAATGCTGCCCATCCAGGCCAATGCCACCAACTCGGTGGCCGTGTGGCCGGGCCAACTGACCTCGGTGGCCGCCTACCGCGAGGACATTCGCAAGAACCTGCGCCTGGCACAGCTGATGAGCGCGGCGGGATTTACAGGCGGCACGGCCGGGGCGCTGGTGCTGATCCACACGCCACAGATGACTTTTTTGCATCTGGTGCCCTGGTTGCTGCTGGGGGCGGCATCGATCTTCGCGGTGAGCGGCCCGGTTTCGCGCTGGCTGGAGAGGCGCAAGAGCGTACCGAGCCAGCCGTCGCGGGGGCTGCCGGTCTTTCTGGCGACGGCTGCGGTCTGCTTTTATATCGGCTACTTCGGAGCAGGGGCGGGATTTTTGCTTATCACGGCTCTTTCGCTTTTCGGCCACCAGGACTTGCACGAGATCAACGCGTTGAAGGTCGCGGCCACCACCTCGGCCAATGGCATTGCCTGCACCATCTTCGCCGTGAGCGGACAGGTGGTTTGGCGCTACTGCCTGGTGGCGATGATCTCTTGCGCAATCGGAGGCTATGCCTCGGCGCGGCTGGCGCGGCGCGTGCCGCAACCGGTGCTTCGCGGACTGGTGGTGGCGATCGGGCTTTCGATGGCGGCTTGGTTTTTCTGGAGAAATGGTTAATGATGTTGATAGTCAATCCGTTATCTCCCAGCTTTTTCAATTGGGTCGGTTCCCTTGCGGCCACCTGCACAACCATCTCCTTTCTGCCGCAACTTCTCCGCGTCTGGCGGCGTAAAAGCGCTCGCGACATTTCGCTGGTGATGTTTCTGCTTTTCAGTTTTGGGCTGGCCTGCTGGCTGGTTTACGGCCTGGGCATCGGATCCGTACCGATTGTCGTTGCCAACGTCATCACACTGACCCTGGCTCTGGCGATTCTAGTTTTGAAACTCCGCTATGATCGGGGGAACTAAAATAGGCTTATGAGCCATGAAGGCATCCGCTTTGTACCTAAGGAAGACGAGGCCCGCGAGAGCGAAGAAGCACGTCCGCTGCCGCGCATTGCCATTACACCGGAGAAGGTGCGGGTGCTGCTGACCGAGGGCAAAGGCGTGGAGATCGATTGGTCGGACGGCCACCGCAGCGCCTGGAGCTTTGCCTGGCTGCGCGAGGCCTGCCCTTGCGCCACCTGCGTCGAGGAGCGCAAGCTGGAGGGCCGCAAAGCCGGCCAACCCAAGGCCAAGCCGGCCGCCGTGCTGCTGATGTACACCCCGCCCGCCAAACCCGCCAGCGCCCATGCCGTGGGCCGTTATGCGATTCAGTTCAATTGGCAAGACGGCCACTCTGGCGGGATCTATTCGTGGGATTACCTGCGGCGGTCTTGCCAGTGCAAGGAGTGCACGTTTGCTGCCGCGGAGACTACGGGCGCGCCGAACTAGAGCGCGTTTTCAAATGTAAGGTGCATCGGTACGAGATGACAGGTAACTTCTTGAGCGCTCTGGATTTATGAAGGCGCCAACGGTGGTGTGAGACGGCCACCGAAAGCTCTTCCCGGTAAGGGCTGGAATACCGGCGTCCGGAGTGGGCCCTTCCGCGAATGGTCGTCGGGCGGTCTATAGTATTGGAACCCGTTTTCTACCCCACCTTTCGCGTAATCTGCACCCCTAGCCGCACACGCTCTGCATTAAGCGGGGATACACGAAAATCGATACTTATTGGTGCATCAAACGGTAGTTGGAGCTGATAGGCTGCGGTCTCGAATTGCGATTCATCTTCCTCGTGAAGTACACTTTGGAACAATTGGGTGAGCATGGCGCGATGCCGCGCATTCCGAGGGACAGTCTCGCCACTTTCCCACTTCGTCACCGCTAACGCTTGGACGTTGAATCTGGCCGCGAACACTTCCTGTGTCTCGCCCAGCCGTTTCCGGGTAATGGCGATTTTTTCTGCATCTTTCAGTTGAAGTCCGGCCATGACGGTTAACCTGAAGCATTGAATACTATGGTTCAATACCATTTTTGCACAGATTGAACATAGTTTTCTATGCTACATTACTTTTTATGGGAAGACAACTGCTACCCTATGGGAGGACACTATGCTGGCCACAATGAGTGACAACACCAACTCCCTGTCTCTTGCACTTGACGCACGTACCGCGGTCAAGGCGCTGAACGTGCTTCGGAAGAGCGGCGGTGAAGCAGATTCGGAGCTGAAAACGGCTATGGAGGACGCGCTTATCTCCTTGAAAGCCCTTAATTCTGGAGCTCCGCTCTTTGCGAGCCTGAGCCCCTCATCTGCCTTCGAGAACTATGAGCAGATTCAGACGCTTCAAGAGGTAGAATCAGCTTTCCCCGGTGTGGATGTGCAGGCAAAACTTGCTACGGTCACCAACGACAACGACCCCGCTCAACGTCATGTGGGGATCACGTTTGCAATTGAGTTCTTCTCAGCACTAGAGAAGCGGGCGCTGCAAAAATTCAACCGATCCTACGGTTTCGGGATCTGACCGCGAGTGAAGCGGGATGTCCAACATACAGGATCAAGTTCGTCAGGATGCGGCGTCATTGCATACGTTTGTCAGTTCCATCTCTGATAAATGCGTGCGTCGAAATGGCGCCGTCTCTTATCCTGAGCCTTCTGAACGCTTCTTTTCCTATATTTCTGAACTCGCGGCAAAAACGAAGTCCTATCTGCAAGCGGAAATTGAAATCCCCAATAAGGCACCTGAAGATTGCCTTGATTTGCGAAGGGATATTGCGATCCTTCAAGCAAGTTGGGGTTTTATGCACCAATTTGTTAAGCCTGTGCTGGATGCAGATACGCTTAAATTGCCGACCGCTTTCTTGCAAGGGCTTATAGCAAGGTTTCAAGAGATTCCAATATTTTCCTCAACTGATTTTATCTTTTATCATTCATCTCTGCTCAATTACTTCAATGTTAAGCTGGGTGTGTTCAAACCACGGGCGGATCAGATATCTCGGATCGTTGATGGTCCCAAGTTCCCTGAAAAACTCGGCTTAATAGGGATACCGTATTCGCAATCCTCATCTCTATTCATCAATTGCCTCATTCCTCATGAAATGGGCCATTACGTCTTCGGCGAATTGTCTTTGCGTAAACGGTTTTGCAAAAGCATTGAGGGGATGCTGATTTCTTGCTTGGATGTTAGTTTTCCTGGGGGAAGGCGGACAGAACTCATTGAATGCATTGCTAACTGGGTAGAGGAATTATTTTGCGATCTGTTCGCAGTGAGGCTCATGGGTTTCAGCTTTTCACTTGCATTCGTGGAACTGTTCAATTCCGCTACTGCACTCGATGATCAATCAAGGTATAAGGAGTCGAAGGAGGCGCTGGAGTTCGACCCCAACTACCCTCCCGACTTGTTCCGTTTGCGGAAACAAGTTGCCGTCCTGAAATCCGACGGTTGGTGGGAGGAGTTGCAGAAGACTAACTCTCATTACGTAAGAACATTGGAAGTGGCGGAGAAGCTCGACGACACCGACTTTAACTTCGGAGTGTTAACACCATCAGATAAATCGTATGATCCAGCAAAGGTTGTGGAAACTTTCCTCGGCATCTTACCCAACATCATAGAGAAACTGAATGAAGTCACGGCTGGAGATGCAGAAAAACCCGGTATACAGAATGGAGCAGGACTATGGAAGAGTAGCGGAAAATTGATCGAGGAATACCTAAAAAACGGCGTTGTTCCATCTAGTCTTATTCCTGATAGTGGTGCTGAGCCGGTTTTCCCGAGCCCCGTTGCTCTAATTAATGCCTCCTACAGATATTACGTTGATGTTGAGTCCCTGCCTAAGCTTTTATCTAGCATAGAGAATACGAACTGCAACTCAATTGGAGACTTGTCATATTGGGCGAAAAGAGTGGAGATGTGGACCGCAAAGGCCATCGAGGATGTGATTCTACTTGCCAAAGAGAGGCATTGAATGGCGGTGCTTTCCAAGGTCGAGATTCGCGAGAGATTGAGGCTAAAAGTCGACTGTCAGAGAAGCCTGGTAATCACCCCATTGCTTGACCCTGGGGCTTTCGACGAGGACAATATCGAGCTTGACCCTGGAAGCTTCGATCAGGACTCAATCGACCTACGCTTAGGCACACACTTTTTGATGCCCCAGGTTCCTCCAGAGCCATATGTTGACATAACCGGGTCAGAGGTTACAAGCCTTTCCTACCTGCAATTACACGCTCCCCTCGGAAGCTATTTTGTACTTCCCGCGCATCAGACTGTTCTCGGCGCCACGCTCGAATTTGTCAAGCTGCCTTATGATGTGTCAGGGGAGATACTGACCAAATCCTCTATCGCGCGGACGTTCATTATGATAGAAACGGCCCCGTGGATACACCCCTCGTATCGCGGATGCCTTACGTTGGAAATCGCAAATGTGTCCAACACAGCTATCCTTCTCTATCCGGGGACACCGATCGGTCAGCTTGTGTTGTTCCACACTGGCGTTACGACGCCTCCTAGTAAACTGTCCGGCTCTTATCTCGGCCCTATCTATCCCGAAGCGCCCAAACTTAAGCCGCCGCGCGAGGTTCTCGGGAAAATTGGGCAAGGCAAGTATCGTCGCCCCGGCCATGGCTGGATTGATGATGTAAAGATTCGCACCGAAGTCGCGAATGCCATGGGCAAGTTGAGCCTGTCAGAGCAAACAAATGTGAAAGAGATCATCGATATTTTGCGCAAGAACAACAGTTTTCCTACTGATAGTGATATTAGCGCCGTTTTTAAACAATTCTGACATAAAGAATCAGATGCGCATGGGCATCAGGACGTAGCGGTACTTGTACTCGGCGTCGGGGTCTTCGGGGCGCATCTGGCCGGCGGATTGGGAGTCCTTGAACTCCAAGCGGACCTCGCCCTCGTTGTTGAGTGCTTTGAGGAAGTCGAGGATGTAGGCGGAGTTGAAGCCGACGGCGATGGGGTCGTTGGAGTAGGGCGTGTCGATGGTGTCTTCGCTCTCGCCGGACTCGGTGGAGCTGGAGCTGATTTTGAGCTCGTTGCTCTCGAGGCGGATGCGGATGGCGCCGGAACGCTCGTCGGCGAATTGGGCAACGCGCTGGATGGCCGAGGCCAGCTCGCTGGAGCTGACTACGGCGAATTTATTATTGTCGCGCGGCATGACGGCTTCAAAGTTGGGAAACTGGCCTGAGAGCTTGCGGGTGCTCAGCGTGCGATGGCCAACGCGGAAGAAGAGGGTGTGCTCGTCGTCGGAGAACTCGACCTTTTCGGCCTCGGTGTAAGTGAGCAACTGTTGCAGCTCCTGAAGGGCCTTGCGGGGAATGAGGACGCGCTTCTCGCCGCTGATGCCTTCGAGGATCTCATTGGGCTTTTCGACGTAGGCTAGGCGATGGCCGTCGGTGGAGACCATGGCAAGCGACTCGGCTTTGATGACCAGTAGCGCGCCGTTGAGCGTGTAGCGCGACTCTTCGTTGGAGATGGCGAAGATGGTGCGATTGATGAGCGTCTTGAGAGCCAGCGAGGAGATGCTGGTGGCAGTGACGGCGGGGAACTCGGGAACTTGAGGGTAGTTGGCGCGGGCCATGCCGACCATTTTGGTGTTGGAGCGGCCTGAGCGGATTTGCACCCAGTGGTTATCAAGCAGCTTGATAGAAATGTCGCCATCAGGGAGGAGCTTGACGTAGTCGTAGAGCTTGCGCGCTGGGATGGTACAGGCTCCGGACTTCTTGACCTTGGCGGCGGCGCTGGTGCGAATCGCCTGGTCGAGGTCGGTGGCGGTGATGTTGAGGCGGTCGCCATCGGCTTCAATGAGAAAGTTGGAGAGGATGGGAATGGTGGTTTTACGCTCAACGACGCTTTGTGTGGCGGTGAGCTCCTTGACCAGGTCCTGACGAGTTACGGTAATCTCCATCGCTGCTCCTGATGCGGTCGGCTTCTCAACTTCTTGATTTTCCACGTTCGCCATGAACTCACCCTCGTCTTGCGACTACTGAAAAAAGCGATTGAAGCAGAATCCGCGCTGGCCACACTGTACAACAAGTAGCCGCCTGACGGAAACGGTTTTCTCTTCTTCCTCTTGATTGTATTCACCTTTGAGTAGATTTGGAGGTGGAAAAGAGGGGTTCTTCTCTGGATTCCCGGGATCTGTTGACTTGAGATGTAGCGTTCGGGGTAGAGGGAGGGTTTGGCGCAGGATGATTGAAGGGTTTACAGGTGGAGGAGTGCAGCGCGACGGGTAAGAGGAAAACGTATAAGAGATAAAGAAATAAGATAGTAGTACCCGTCGTTCAGGCAGGAAAAGTGGAAATGTGGCTGAAATAGCTGGAAGAGATAGAGTTGGCAGGTGGGTGAGTTTTCTAAATCGTGGCTGTGGAATTGAGGGGAATTGGAAAACTGGGTGGGCGGAGGTGTTGAGCGACCCATATTTCCCACGACTTCCACAGGAGGCGCAAAAAGGGCTGTGCAACGCGAATGGTTTATGTGAAAAGCGGGCCCAGAGAGGTGTGTGGCAAGGGGTTACAGAGGACAGGCTATGCACAAAGACAGGAAAGAAGGCTCATGTTGTGTCATGTGTACTGCGAGCACAGCGCTGCAACTACTGATGCGCCGTTAAGGCAATTACGCGCGGCATGGGATGAGGCTCTTATACTTATCTTTCCATGTCTTATCAAGCTGCTATCGATCAATTGAACGCCATGACGCCGGAGCTGTATACGCAGCCCGGAGCAGCGCGGCGGAAGTTTTCCCTGGACGAGGTTCGCACGCTGCTGGCGGCGCTGGGTGATCCACAGCGGCACATTCGGTCGTTGCTAATTGCCGGGACCAACGGCAAAGGATCGACGGCGTCTACGCTGGCGTCGATTTTGACCGCTTCAGGGGTGCGTGCCGGGCTGTATACTTCTCCGCACCTGGTGCGAGTAAATGAGCGCATTCGCATCGGCAGGGAAGAGATTGGCGACGAGGCTTTTGCCAGACTGTTTTTTCGTGTAATGGAAGCGGCGCGGGCGCTGGTGCGGGAGGGCACGCTACCGCAGCTTCCCAGCTTCTTTGAGATTCTGACGGCGCAGGCGCTAGTGTACTTTGCCGAACAGGAGGTAGAGCTGGCGGTGCTGGAGGTGGGGATGGGTGGACGACTGGACGCGACCAACGCCGTCGATCCGCTGCTGTCGGTGATTACCGATATTTCGCTCGACCATACGGAATGGCTGGGCTCGACGATAGCCGCCATCACGCGGGAGAAGACGGGGATTCTGCGGCGTGGCGGGACACTGATCACGTTGCCGCAACATCCGGAGGCGAACCAGGTACTGAGCGAGACAGCGGCGGCGCTGAATGTGCGCGTAGTGAACGCAGCGGAATATATGCCGCCGATTGGCGCGAGCACGACTGGTTCCTATTCTGTAGAGGCGCTGGGCGCGGTGATTGAGGTGGATTCCCCACTGACTGGTGCGCATCAGCAGCGCAACGTGGCGCTGGCCATTGCTGCAGCCGTGGAATTGGCAGAGACACAGGGATTTCCCATTTCTCCAGCGGCGATTGCCGCGGGGATACGGCAGACGCGCTGGCCGGCGCGGTTGGAACGCATTGAGGCGAGGGGCGTGGAATGGATTCTGGATGTGGCGCATAACCCGGCGGGGGCCTGGGCGCTACGCGCTGGGCTATACGGACTGCTGAGTGATACGCGGCCTCGGCACCTGATTTTCAGTTGTTTGCGCGACAAACCAGTAGGTGAGATGGCCCAGATTCTCTTTCCGCTGTTTGAGCAGGTGATCCTCGCGCCCATCCACTCAACCCGGGCGGCCGCGATGGAGGATCTGGAGGCTGCGGGAAGAGCAACGGGGACTCCGGCGGTGAACGCCGGGTCGGTTCGAGAGGCGCTGCAATGGGCCGAGGAACGTGGACAGGGCGGGGTAGTGGTCGTCTCCGGATCGGTTTACCTGGTGGGCGAGGCGCGGTCGCTACTGCTAGGTGAAGGAGGCATCGGATGAGAGTGCGTCCCAACCCGCTGCCAAGGATCTATCGCTGGCGGTCGAATCTGATTCATGTGCCGCTGATGACGGTGGTCACGGTGGTGTGCGGAAGCCTCTCACTGCTGGTCTCGCTGTTGGACAAGAAGGGCAATGCGCAGCATAGGATCGCACAGTTCTGGGCGCTGGGCTGCATATGGGCCTCCGGGTCAAAACTTAGGGTGGTGGGGGCGGAGAACCTGCGCAAACACCTGGCGGCCGTCTACGCTTCGAACCACACTTCGTACATGGATACGCCCGTCATCTTTGCCGCCTTACCCTTCCAGTTTCGTATTCTGGCGCGGACGGTATTATGGCCTATCCCATTCATAGGATGGTACTTAAATCGATCAAGGCAAATTCCTATTGATACCAATAATCCGCGTGCCACACTCTCCAGTCTGGGCGCGGGGGTCAAGGCGCTGCGCTCCGGCATGGCGCTGTTCGTCTTTCCGGAGGGAGGGCGGACGGCGGACGGCGAACTACGACCGTTTCTTTCAGGAGCGGCCTATCTAGCCATTCGCGCGCAAGTTCCTCTGGTGCCGATGGCTCTGAGCGGAGTCTACGAACTGCTGCCGATTCATACCCGCCACCTTTACCCCGGAGAGCTGACGCTGACGATTGGCGAGCCTATGCAGACAGCGGGAATGACCGTGCGGCAGACCGATGAGCTGACGGCGCAACTGCGGATGGCGATTGAACGGCTTTGTCCGGCGCGGGGCGCGGAGGGATTGCAACTGGCGGGGGTTGAGGCTGAAGGTACGAAGGTTTGACTCTTGGTCCATGCCCCCTATCGCATTGGACGCTGGTGTGATTACAATGTTGCCTGCCATGTGCGTTCATATCGCTATTCCCGAGCCCACCGGCAGCGATCCGGGATACAATCAGCGGTCGCTGCCAGCCTATCTTGTCGCCCTGCGTTCGGCTGGGGCAACGCCGATTCTTGTTCCACTTCACGAACGTCAGGACCGCGTCGCAAGGCTGCTTGCGGGGGTGCAGGGAATCCTGCTGCCGGGCAGCAGATTCGATGTTGATCCACAGAGATATGGCGAAGATCCGATTCCGGAGTGCGGCGAGGCAGATCCTGCCCGAACCGCCGTTGACGAACTGCTGCTACAGGATGCCTTCAGTCTGCACAAGCCTGTCCTGGCTATCTGTCATGGCGTGCAGAGCCTGAACGTGTGGCTGAATGGATCGCTGGTGCAGGATTTGCAGACCGCTGTCAATCACAAGCCGGGCCGGGATGTGGTCGAGGCTCATCCGGTGCGGATTGCGCCTGGATCGCGGCTGGCGGGGCTGGTTCCGCAGAGTTATACGGCTGATCCCGTGGTTAACTCCAGCCACCACCAGGCGATTCGAGTTCCAGGCGACGGTCTGTTGGTGAGCGCAGTTTCCACGGAGGATGGCGGCGTGGAGGCGGTGGAACTGGACTCGCGCGAGCATTTTGTCCTGGGGGTGCAGTGGCATCCCGAGAGGACATATACGCAGAGCGCCTTTTCCCGCGCCATCTTCGCGGCGTTCGTGCAGGCGGCGGTGGTCTGGCAGCCGCGGAGGATTCAGGAATCGGTGGCGCCGGCGTGAACGAAGGATTGCATTCAGCAGGCGTACGTCTCAACG
>Ga0181527_1005729_pt1 | contig 10178 bp, 8 predicted proteins | sample PEATcosm2014_Bin_30_FD_119762 | JGI IMG/M metagenome (GOLD analysis project Ga0181527, IMG submission 119762) | Peatland microbial communities from MTU Mesocosm Facility, Houghton, MI, USA - PEATcosm2014_Bin06_60_metaG | ecosystem: Environmental > Terrestrial > Soil > Wetlands > Peat | place...
CGCCGTTGGCGGCGCTGAACCGGTACAGTTCCCGGGAGTTGGGTTTATACCGATACAGGTATCGTTGGTCCAATTGAGCAATCGTTCCCCCAATGGGGTAGTAACGCCCGAGGAGCAATTCTCCTGCTGAAAGACTCACTCCGATCGAGCATGCCAAGAGTAAGACCTTTCCCAGGAAGCCCTGCACTAGATGGTTGCGCCCCGTCCCGCGCAATCTCGCGACGAAGCTGTTATCTGTCGCTCCCTTGTCCTCCTGTATGGTCTTCATCAAGCTTGAATCGATTCCTCCAGTCCTGGCTTTCGGCTTGTTTCGGCCGTTCCTTGTTGGGCTGGTTCCAACAGAGAGTGCGGCGCGGCTAGAACAAAGTGTAGACAAACGGGGCGACCGCCGATCCTCCTGCGAGCGCTATCAGGGCCCCAAGTAATAAGAGAATCACGATGAGAGGTAAGAGCCAGAATTTTTTCCTGTGCCTCAGGAAAGCCCACAAGTCCTTCAAAAAGCCCATCGTCCCCTCCCGTGAGTGACAGACGCTATCAATGCTGGCGACAGTTCTCGCCGCCCAGTTTCATGCCTGGCGGTATGTTGTAAAGATGCAGCCCGCTAAGTCGCTCGGTAGGAGCGATCTGCTCGTACCAGGGCTTCGACATCTGGGACCCCCGGTAGAATCCGCTTTCAGGCCATCGGCTCAGAGACTGTTCAACCGTGGTGCTAACGACGTTCCAACCGGGCGCTGGAGTACAGGTATCAGCAAGCTTGGGGTGCGGCAGTCCGTACCAAGACTCGAGATAATCGTAGCGCTTGGGAAACGAGTTGCCTACGCCATCCACCGTGGCGAGCGAAACTTCCTTAACGCCCAGCTTGTGCAGGCGTTTGGCCAGCAGTTTTAAGTCCTGTCCCCAGTCATAATTGGAATCCACCAGGATCCTTTCCGGCTTGTCGCCGGCAAATCCATTAAAGTACGCTAAGTAGTCAGGGTGGTGGACGGCGACCGATATTACCATCCATGCCACCAGAGCGCCGCCCATGAGTGCAAAGATGATACCCCGGCGGCGCCACTGGAGCAGTTGCTCGAGCCCGAGCGCTGCGATGATTGAGAGGCCGATCCAGACAGGTTCAACGTGCCGAATGCCGATGTCGATCTGGCTTCGCATGGCGGGCAGCAGGATTCCAAGACTAAAGGCAAGTGGCACCAGGTAGCCAGGGCGAGCACGCTTTCTAAGGCAGATGATTGTCCCCACCCCAACCAGAATCAAGAAGGCAATGGGCGTCTTCACCATCAGGGCCACGGGAAAGTAATACCACCAGCCGTGCCGGTTGAATTCGCCGAGGAGGAAAGAGCCGTGCCCATACCGGTTATGTTCGAGGGCGGTGCGGATGCCCTCGAAGAATTCGGGTGCGGGCAGGCCGATGACTTTGCCGAACCGATGGCTATAAAAGCCGCCAACGGAGAACCAATAACCGGCCCAGATCAGCAGCGCCGCGGCCGCGGCGGCAAGTGCGAAGGCAGGGGCACGCTGTTTCGTTAGCATCCACAATCCGCGCCAGCCGGGCCAGCGGATCGCCAGGTAGCAAGCCAATGCCAAACATCCGGCGCTGGGGAGGTATCCCAAGGCTGTAAACCTGGACAGGCAGGCCAGCGCGGTAAACAATCCCATTAGGAGCGCTCTCAACGGGCTAGGATTCTCAGCCCAGAGGATTAAGGCGAGAAATGCAGCTCCCACATTGGCCCCAAGTGCCATGTCGGTAGTGGCTAATCCCGCGTCGGCCAGCACCGCGGGGAGCAAGGTAAACAGCCCGGTCGCCAAGACGGCAACGCGTCTGCCGAACATGTGCCACGACCAACCGCAGACCACCAGGCAGGCCAGCAAAAAGAAAGGCAAGTTTCCCAACCGCATCAGAAAAATAGTTCGATCGACATGGCCCGTCTGGGCGATTATGCTGAGACCCTCCCCGTTCGGGCCGGGCAGCGGAACTAGCGGTCGTGCGCCCAAGAGGTACGGTCCCAGGGCGAGCATTATGAGCGAAAGAGGCGCGTGCTGCAGATCGATCCGGTAAACGTGTTTTGCTAAGTACTCGAGACCGCAGACAAAATGCGTTGGCTCGTCGGTCGTGAGGCTCAGCGCGCTGTAAGTGGAGATAATTCGGGCGCAGGCGACGCCGACGAGGCCTAAGCACAAGACCCAAGAGTACTTGTCAAAGCAGGGCGCAATTCGAGTTTCCCAAAAACCCGAATGCGTTCGCTGTCCGAGTCCGGGGGCGTCTTTTATAGCGGAGTTGGCTCCCAACATTCTCTCAAAAAACCAGCACGTGAATGATTAGGTTTCCTCTTATCGATGCGCATCCTTGACGAAGAGAAGATACTCGCTCTGCCCAGGCATCATCGGGGCAAAGAAGCTCGATCGGAGCGAGCACCCCCGTTTGGCAAAGTATTGAATTACGAAGTGCCGCGGCAGCATGCAGGGGTAAATGACTCCGCTAGCGATCCATTTCTCGAGGGTCTCATCAGGCATGCAATTCTCCGATACAATGTCGAAAACAATCTGGCCTCCAGGGCGCGTGACGCGGATCATTTCGCCGAAGTACTGGCACGCGACGACAAAGAACAGACACACGAAGACCTTGTGTGCGTGCATGAGGTCCACTGAATTACTGGCTGTGTTGCCAAGGCACCGGCCATCCGATTCATGGGCCGTCACGGCGTAGGTGCGCACAAGCCAATCAGACCACTCTTTTTCGGGTTCGTAGATCTCGTAGGACCGCGGGGCGCACAACCGCTGGACCTTTTCGAGGTACCGGCCGGACCCAGGGCCAATTTCACACACGCTCTGTATTTTCTCATTGAAGACGCCGAGTCCGGCCAACCGATCGATTGTGGCCTGTGTCGCCCCTGGTACGTGGAATTTGGAGTCGAGGTAGTCACCCACTGACAGCCCTGCTTGTCTTGCGGCCTCAAGGGTCTTCCTAAACGGCTGAAAAGATTTGATGTGGTTCCTTTCGCCTGGCCGGACCAGTTGAAAGCCGGCATGGCCCAGCAGGATATTAAGCTTGTTGCGTGCAGCCTTCCGAAAAGTCGCCATAACTCACGCCCTGCCAGCGGCATTTCGAGAGGATTTCATTCTCAGCCACATGCCGCGCGCCGAAACGGACAGACGATGACTGGGGTCGTGTGCTTACGTCGTCAAAGCCAGACCATGACCGTACTAAGATCCTACCTCATTCGAGGTCACGCTCTTCCCGACTCGGGGTGCCGCGGCAGCTTCCTCGTCCGACGCCGGGCGAATCTCCTGGCGAATGACCTTCGGGAAGCAATGGACGGTGCCCCGGACATCCTCCTCAGAGTTGATATAGATGGTCGTCGCGGGTGCCCATCGGTCATACTCGGTCTCCATGTCGTACCGGTAAACCAAAACCGAGGGATGAAAAACGCCATTCGCCATGTTCAGGCGCAACTCAAACGTGCAGGTAAAGACCTCACCCTCCTCGAGGGAAAAGTTGCCGTGTCCCAGGCGCTCCGTGGAGGCATCGAAAACATTCTGGAATTGGTCGTCCGTAATATAAAGGGTCAGAGACAGTTTGCTGGCACGAGCGTGCGCCAGCAGTTCTACATCGATCCATGCTTTTTCTCCAGACTGGAACCGCGAGCATTCCCCATATTGGTTACGGACTTTGACCTTTGAAATAACGACTGGGCTTGAATTTACGTCCGCGCCATGATTCATTCGAGAGCGATTCAAATAGGAGGAGACCACCTGCTCCACCGGGCCAATAATGAGCGGGCGTCCGCGTTCCAGCAGCAGGCATCTTGGGCAGAACTCGGCGACCGTCTTCAGGTTGTGCGAAACGAACAAAACTGTGGCCCCGCCTCTGATGACCTTGTTCATGTGCTCGACGCACTTCCGTTGAAACACGTAATCACCTACGCTTAGAACTTCGTCGACTAGCAGCACGTCTGGGTTGACGTGAGACGCGACGGCGAAGCCGAGGCGCGCGTACATGCCGGAGGAATATCGCTTTATGGGAGTGTCGATGAACTCGGCGAGTCCGGAAAAATCCACGATGGCGTCAAACTTGGAGACAATCTCACGCCTGGTCATTCCCAAAATGGAGCCATAGAGATAGATGTTTTCCCGCCCCGTGAGGTCTTGGTGAAAGCCCGCGCCCAGTTCGATTAATGCAGAACATCTGCCAGCGAGGTTAATTGACCCACGCGTGGGCTTCATGACGCGGCTCAGGAGCTTCAGCATGGTACTCTTGCCCGCCCCGTTGGGCCCTATGATGCCAAATGCCTGCCCGCGTTTTACCTCGAGTGAGACATCCTGCAAGGCCCAGAATTCGCGTTTATCACTCGGGCTGAGACCCTGCCGGCGGAACATTCTTCCTGTCAAAGCAGGGATCAAGTCGCGCAGGGAGTCAAAAACCTCGCCCTTGAGAAACATTTTGTAAACGTGCTCCATGCGGAGCGCAACGTCAGACACAGGAATCTCTTGTCGAAAGCTGTTGCTAAGGGTCGGAAGGAGGCAAAAGCGTTATAGATGTGTGCATGGGATTCGCCTCATTCCCGGAGGTCGGCACTGCCGGGCGCAGGCAGTCCAGCACCTGCGTCGTCGATCACCAATACCCAGTCGTTTGAATCCGGCGGTGTGAAGCTTCGCAGGCCAGAAGTGGCAAAGGTGTTAATCAAACTCGCAGCGCCGGAAGAGGGGTTGAACCACCAGCATCTGGCGGTTTGGCTCGAACTGGTAATCTGGCTCATGTCTACTAAGATCGTTGCTGCGCTGCCGTTGGGAATATAGGCGATGATCGTCTGGCCGTCGCTGGTCCGCGAGGCGACCGTGAGCGTCGAGCCGGTACCGTAGCCCCCCATGGCCACCGTGTGGTTGACGTCGGGAACCATCTTCCAGTGCTCGCGGCTGCGAAACAGTTGTCCAAGACGCTGCTGGTCAGCAGAGGGTGTAGCGTCGATATCCGTTTGCCATGTATAGCCGCTCGGCTCACAGCAAGTAGCATTGAAGGGCCAAATGGCAGAACTCCCAAAGAGCCTGCCCAGGTAAGCCCCGCCCAGAACCTCGGAGTAACCCTCCTGGCGCAATTGCTGATTATTGTACGGTGCCCCGCCTGGCTCCGTCTCATAGGGGTCTTCGACGCTGAAGTACGGGACAAAGGGGCTAGAACTAGTTTCCGTTACATTCTGGGAGACGATTTGCGAAATCTCCAATGAGAAAGTGTTGGATGGGATGCCCTTGGGATAAATCGTGCCGAGGGTGATCCATCCGTTTGGATTGCTAGGAGTGGTGATGTAGGCTGACCAGTTGAGTGCGCTGGGTTCGCCCCAAGTGCTGCCGGTCGCCTCAATCGTCATCAAATGCACTGGATCGGCCGATCGGATACCCGTGGCGATGTCGTTCAGCTTGGTTGCGATGCCAGGACTGCAAAGAGTGTAGCTAGCATCGCCGCCCAGCAACCAGATGATGTTGGGATAAGACTGGTACCGGTTGCCCAGAAACTGGCCGTAGGCCGTCATGGTTGCGTCTGATGCCGATGCCATTGAACCGTAGTAGGGAGCGGAGCAACTGTCAAACGTTCCCGTGAACGCCGTGCCGGCCAAAACCGTGATGCCGTGAGCGGCCGCCCGTTGAAGCACATAGTCCACGTGAGACCAATAGGCAGTCGCGCCGCTCATGCCGGTGAAGTCAGCTCCCCCGTTCCAAGGGTTGTTTCCGGAGGCATCGTTCTCCGTTTTTCCGTTAAGATGAAAGTCAGCATCCACGAGCGTTACCCAGATGAGGTTTATCCCTTTGGTTTGTCGGTCAGAAAGATAGGTTTCGATGTCCGCATTCGAGGAAAGCTGAACCGACAGGCTAAAGGCGGTATCTCCAGTAATAAAGACTGGCTGATTGGTAATGGTGTTCACCAAGTAAGTTCCAGAGGCGCTCAGAGTCATGTATTGGCCCGTACCCGTTCCTGTCAGGCTCACGGTCTGAGGGCTGCCGCTGGCGTTGTCCGTAATCGTCACCGAGGCCGTGCGGATTCCGTCAGCCGTCGGCGTAAACGTTATGCTAATCGTGCAACTGTCTTCCGCTCCTACTGAACTACCGCACGTGTTCGTCTGCGCAAAGTCAACGGCATTCGTGCCCGTGATCGCGATACTCGATATGCCCAGCGAGGCGTTGCCGGTATTGGAAAGGGTCACACTCTGCGGTGAGCTGCTTGTGCCCGCCCCCACCTGCGGAAACATGAGACTCATGACCGAAAGGCTTACGTTGCTCTGCACAGCTGTAGGTTGACTGCTTCCTCCTCCGCTGCAACCGCTACAGCCGGACAGTAAACTCAAGCCGATCACAATTCCAAGAAGGCGGCACAGATGGGTGCGCGAATCCTTCCTGAGCATCAGTGCACGGCCTCCGTTTAGATGCTGCTGAAAACTAACGTAGACGAACCCCTCGCGTAGTTGAGCGCGAATTTACCGGGGGATGGATCAAGCGGCATTGGCAATCGGCAGATAGCAGAATCTTCGGGGCAGGGCAGCGCTTCCAGCCGCTGCCGAGTCGGCCCCGGTACGATCGATACCCGACAGCCTAACCGTTCAAATCTAGGGAGTGAAAGCCGGGGTCGCGAAACGTAATGTCCCAAATCCGCGTGGTTAAATGCTCTCCGCAAAGGCCGGCTCCAGATGTTTGAAGACGATATAGCCGCCCAACAGCGCCAATACTCCAAAAACGAAGCTATACGCAAGCCAAATCAGTTCCGGCGGCTGGTGGTGGGCGACGCAGGCGCTAAGCCCGTCCAGAATTGGAGCGGCAGGATTGATCAACAACCATTTGCCTTTCGCGCCGAGCATTTGGACATCGTAAAAAACCGGCGTGAAGAAAATTCCGAATGTCAAGACGACCTCGACGATATACTTCACATCGCGGAAGAAAAGGCTGGCGGCGGAGACCACCATGCCGATTCCGGTAGATAGAACCACCATGGTCAGGAGCAGTGCCGGGGTCCAAAACAGGCAGGCGCTCCAACCAGTTCGGATCGCCAGCAAAAGGATCAATAAGGCTCCGGACGCCACGAAGAAATCGAACAGGCTGGCTACTACCGCCGCCAGGGGGAAAATTTCCTTCGGGAAGTAGACCTTGGTTACCAGGTCGCGATTGTTGGTGAGGCTGTTGCAACCAAAGCGAATGCTGGAAACCAGAAACGCCCAGGGAAGCGATTTCACCGCGACACTTGCGATATCCGCCATCACCAGAGGTTTCCCGGATGCCAGGGCATAGGCATAACGGATCACGACGCCGGACATGACGATGAGGACCGGCATCAGAATCGCCCAAAGGAAGCCCATGATCGACTGCTTGTAGCGGATTCTTATATCCCGGTAGGCTATCATATAAAGCAGTTCGCGATAGCGATATAGCTCGAGCAACTCTTCCTTCATGCGCCAACGAATCCTTCTGCCTAATTGAACTTTCTGTTGACCGGTCTTACGGGACGTCCTACCAGGTACTTGCCAATCCCTTCCTTCAGCGCCTTGCGATAGATTTTGTGCGCTTCGTGCACGGCCTCGGCCGTACTTTCGATATCCTCATCGGTGTGTGAGTAGCTCACCACAAACGAAGGGGCGATCACTCCCCGCCGGATGAGTTCCTGCAGGAACAGGGTGCGGAAGGCTTGCGAGCGATTGCCGTCCTGGTCACACGTTGCGAAAACCAGGTTGCACGGCCGCCCCACAAGCTCGAAAAAGCCCTCTAGGTGATTTTCCGCTATCGACCGGTTCACCAGCGTACGGAGCCGCTCCCCTTGTTTCCAGAGGAAGTCGACCACTTCCTGTTCACGATAAATGCGGATGGTTTCCAGCGAAGCCGCCAAGGCGTGCGTCTCGGCCCCGTGGGTGGTGGACAGCAGGAAGACCCTGGGCTGGTCGTGGTCCAACCCGCCCAGGCGCATGATTTCACGCTTGCCGACCAGCGCCGAAAGTGCGAATCCGTTGGCCATCGCTTTGCCGAATGTCGACAGGTGCGGAACCACGCCGTGAAACTTTTGGGCTCCACCCAGGTGCCAACGGAAACCCGTGATCATCTCGTCGAAAATGAGCACGGTCCCGCGCTCCTCGCACAGTTCTTTGACAGCATTGAGGTAACCTGGGGCAGGGGGATTTCCTGCTTCTGCCTCCATCACGACGCAGGCGATCTGCCCGGGATGTCGGTCGAAGACTTCCCGCAAGCTTCCCAGATCATTGTAATGGAACTTCAGAGTCATTTCACTTATTGCCCGGGGAATTCCCGCGTTCAACTCTGTTGTGCCGATAAACCAATCGTCGATCGAAAAGAATGGCTGGTCGACGCAGATAGCGACCAAATCCCGGCCAGTGTAAGCCCTGGCCAGTTTAACGGCGGCGGTAGTCACGTCGGAGCCGTTCTTGGCGAATTTCACCATATCCGCCCCGTCGATAATCTCCAGCAGCGCCGCTGCGAGATCCACCTCGACCTTCGCAGGCCGGGTGAAATTGGCCCCAAGCTGCATTTGCCGGTAGGCAGCGTCGACGACGGGTTGAAAAGCGTGTCCCAATGTCACCGCGCGTAAACCCATGCCGTATTCGATGAATTCGTTTCCGTCGACGTCCCAGACGCGGCATCCCTTGCCGCGCACGATAAAGGCGGGAGCCCGTTCCGGAAATTGGTCGTCACCCTTCGAGTAGGTGTGGGCGCCGCCCGGGATGAGGCGGTGTGCCTTGGATTGAAGGGCGCGGGACGCCGAAAAATCGCGGTGACTGTCGGCTGCCTGTCGCACTGCCATCTCGGGATCTTGGATCTTAGCCATGTTGGGTCTTTGCCTTTAGACTGCCGCTTGTAGAACGGCCTTTCGAACGTGGAAGGCCTCCGCGTAACCGCTGGGAGAGTTCGACTCCATACCACGAATGCGCATCAGGCCCAGAAAGGTCTCGCGGTCAAACCACGGCTTGGCGTATTGAGATTTGAATGCCTCAAATAAATGTTCAACTTTGTGTTCGTACAAGGGTGTTTCGAGAGGCACGAAAATATTGGGGCGTCCCAAGTCACCGTCGTATTTCGGTATTTCGTATTCGAGGATCAGATGGTTTCGAAATGTGTTCCATGCAAGCTCTGCCAGCAGGCGGTGGTCTTGGTGCGCATCTCTGTGCCAGGGGACAAAAATCAAATCCGGGTTCACTTCACCCTTCATCCGCTCGAAGAAATCCTTCACTTCGGCCCCGCGGTAGGGCAGGAACCCGTCGCGGTAGTTTTCGAGAACGACCTCCTTGTCAGACCCCGCCGTGAACAGCTCGGCACCTTTCAATGCTTCCTGGCGACGAGATCCCGGGGTGCTGAAAACCACCCAGTGAAACCTTAGCCGCGACAGGGCTCCCCCGAGGTACAGCAAAGTCCCGCCGCAGCCAATTTCGATGTCATCCGCATGAGCACCAATACAGAGCACGATGAGGGGTTCGTCTTTTCTCAGAATGGTCAGCTTGATCAAGCTACGCCCCGCCTCGCCGAGCGCCCATTCTTCCATAAACACCACGGAGCTTCGCCGGAGGCCTCCAACTCGTCGAGGATCTGCTTGTCTCGAAAAGTGTCCATGCACTGCCAAAACCCTGTGTATCTTTTCGACCAGACGCGGCCCTCAGCAATCATCCGCCCGAAGGGCTCGTAAACCAACTCCTCCCGCGGTTTGATGTATCGAAAAACTTCTTTCCGCAAGACGAAGTAGCCCCCGTTCACCCAGATATTGGATTCTTTCATGCATTTGATCGCGCGCACGCAGCCATCCTCGTCCATCTGAACGGTGTCCAGGCTGCTCGTTCGAGGTTGCACGGCTAAGAAAGACGCGGAACAGTCGCGGCGGCAAAACTCCTCAGTCATCTCGGGCAACTGAAAGTCCGTCAGGCCATCGCTGTAATTGGCCAGAAACATCTCATCACCTTGCAAGTACGGCTCGGCGAGGCGCAGTCGATCCGCAATCGTTGACTGAAGTCCTGTGTCGACGAAGGTGATTGTCCAGTCATCGATGTCTCGCTGCATGAACTCGAGCTTTCTACCGCCCTGGGAGAACACAAAGTCGTTGGAAACGGATTCCTCGTAGTCGAGAAAGTAGCTTTTGATGACGTTGGCCTTGTAACCCAGTAAGAGGATAAAGTCCTTGTGGCCAAAGTGCGCATAGTACTTCATGA
>Ga0181527_1005734_pt1 | contig 10171 bp, 5 predicted proteins | sample PEATcosm2014_Bin_30_FD_119762 | JGI IMG/M metagenome (GOLD analysis project Ga0181527, IMG submission 119762) | Peatland microbial communities from MTU Mesocosm Facility, Houghton, MI, USA - PEATcosm2014_Bin06_60_metaG | ecosystem: Environmental > Terrestrial > Soil > Wetlands > Peat | place...
GCGGCCTTCGACCAGATCGTCCTCGGCCGGACCGAATCTGACCTGCCGCGGCCGTGACACCCCGCACGGGTGTAACAAGTGGCTGTATAAGCTGTTATGTCGGTTGGCGTCGCCGTCGGGCGTCATACAACATCTGTTAGTGGTATAATACCACTCCTCCGCTGCGTTGCCTAACCGTCATATACGTCATATTGTCAGATCTGAAAAGGTGAAGGGAGTTCTATGAGCAACGCAACTCAGACCTTCGATCTCACTCCCCTCCGTGCCAATAATAGGTGAGACAAGGGCCTCCAAACGCTCCAAGAACGTCTCATCCCCCGGTGGCCGACCCGTGCGGCCGTGCCCGCGCAACTCTTTCAGCTCCTCTTCCCGTAGGGCGCTGCTGAGCAAACCATTCCAATCGCCAACCATCGGCAGCAATGGGCCGGCCTTGACCAATCGGCCGTTACGCCGCGACAGGCGCGCCCCGCGGCAAGGTTTTTGGGGGCTGCGTCATGAGCTTCAACGTAACGCGGCAAGGCCGGCCTGGCAAGCGGTGTCCGCCGAAGGGGGAAGACCGCACGGGCGCGGACATGCACGTCCCCGCGTCCCCATGTCCCGCCGGCGGTCGTCATTCCTTACCCCGGGGGAATGGCCCGCCGCGTCCGCACCTCTTCGCTCCCGGACCATTGACATTTGGGCAGGAATTGATAGCCTGGAGGCCCGTAAAAGAATTCGGGAGTCCTCGCTGATAAGATAGGAGAGCATAACGATTCCTGAACCGTGAACCACCAAAGGGTCATGGACCGGCCGTGAAGATGCTGTCTTGCAGGAGGAATACACATGGAGCCCGCTAACGCAGCCCGTGGCGAAACACTCGTGGTGCGATGTCGGCCTGCCGTCCGCCTGCTCGTGGCCGTGCTCGGCTTGGCCGGTGCGGCCTATCTGATTGTCGGGCTTGTCCGCGGCGGCCGCTTTCCGCTAGAGGACGTGAGGCTCGTCTTCCTCGCGGTTGCGTTCGTGGTCGCCGCAGTGTTCATCTTCATTATGTTCTTTATGTCGCCGGGCCGGATCGAGATCGACGCGGAAGAAATCCGCCAGTATCGCGGGGCAAAGTTGCTGCGGCGCGCGCCGATTCGCACGATCCGCGCGATCGCCCTGGGCCTGCAAACGAAGATCCTGCGCTTCGACGGCGGAGAGGAATTTACGTTGTACGACGGCTTTGAGAACGCCGCGGCGACGGTGGCGTTCTTCCAAGCGATTCTCGATGCACGGGCGTCGGCGGGACCGCCGGGCCCATCGCCGGCCGGCATGGCGGCCGCGGCTGCGGCGCCGCCCGCCGTGGACTTGAAGGATGCCGGCGGGGCGCTGCCCGTCAGAGCGCCCGTCGGAACGCGCGTGACGCTGCCGCTGCAATACGTGGTATTCCCCGCGCGGTGCTGCCGCTGCGGCCGGGCGGCGGCGACCACTTGCCAGGTCAGCACATCGCGGGGCATTTGGCTGCTCTTCACCACGTTGTGGACCACCGCCACGGTTATGGTGCCCGCTTGCAAGTGGTGCAAAACGAAGCGGAGCGTGGCCGGCATCCTGAGCTTGCTCTTCCTGCTCCTCGCGATGATGGCCGGGATCATCGCGATTTTCGTGTTCGGCATGGATCGCGGCGGGCAGGGGATCACCCTGGCGGCCCTCGCCGTTTTCCTGGTCTTGATGTGGATCCTGCTTCGAAGCATGGACGGCCTGCTCGACGCACATTTCGTGGGCGTGCGGGCCATCTCGATGAGCAAGACTGTCCAGACGATTACCCTACGTTTCCGCGATGCGGGCATGGCGGCGACGGTCGCCGAGCTGACCGAGCGGCGGCGCGCCGCGCAAGTGGCCGGTGCCAAGCAGGTGTTGGGCGAGGCGTAATGCAGCCGCAGAGCGGTGAAAGCCACGAGCCCGGCCCGTAAGGGCCGGGAAAGGGATCGAGATTTGCGTTCCTAGCTCCGAATGAGTGACTCTCCGCAAGCTGGGCACGGGGACCGTGGCCTCGGGCTGTACCCAGGCAGGGCAGCGTTGCACATCGGGGGCGGCACAGCCGGTGCCGAGGGAGGATGGTTATGAAGGCTCTCAGTTTGTTGCTGACTTTCACCCTTGTTGGTGCGTGTCTTGGGGCCGAACCGGAACGTCCGGCTGCGGGGAAGATGGATCAAGCAGACGTCCCGGGCCTCGCGGAATTACTCCGCGACAAGGACGAGGCCGTGCGTAGCATTGCCGCCCAACTCCTGGAGGGGGACGGTCCAGCCGCGGTCCCGGCTCTCACCACCTTGCTCCAGGACAAGGAAGCGACCGTTCGCAGTGCCGCCGCGTCAGTCCTCGGGCACATAGGTCGCGAAGCGAACGCCGCCGTCCCGGCGCTCACGAAATTACTCCGCGACAATAACGCGGATGTTCGCAGGACCGCCGCCTGGGCACTGGGAGAAATGGGTCCGGCAACTGTCCCGACTCTCAGAGAATTACTCCGAGACAACGACCACCAGATTCGCAGTATCGCCGCCAAGGCCCTCGGGAGAATCGGCCCCGAGGCGAAAATCACTATCCCGGCCCTCGCCGGGTTACTCCAGGACAATGAAGCGGCGGTGCGAATTGCTGCCGCCGAAGCCCTGGGGGGAATCGGTCCCGCGGCGAGACCCAGCATCCCGGCCCTCGCCGGGTTACTCCAGGACAAGGAAGCAACTGTCCGAATTGCTGCTGCCGAAGCCCTGGGGAGACTCGATCCCGAAGCGAAAATCGTTATCTCGGCCCTCATCAAATTGCTCCAGGACAAGGAGACGGCCGTTCGAAGTGCCGCCGCCTCCGTCCTCGGGCACATGGGTCCCGAGGCGAAAACCGCCATCCCGGTTCTCGTCGAGTTGCTCAAGGACAAAGATGGGCACGTTCGGGTTGCTGTCGCCAGAGCGTTAGGCGGGATGGGTCCAGAGGGGAGAGTAGCCGCCACTCCCGCTTTCGCGAAGTTACTCCAGGACAAAGACGCAGCCGTTCGGCAGGATGCCGCCTCGGGGTTGGGGGAGGCGAGCGAGGCCGGGACCCCGGCGGAAAGGGGTGCGATGGCGAAAACAACCGTTCCGGCCCTCACGGACTTGCTCCGAGACCAAGAGGAGCAGGTTCGCTGGGCGGCCGCCCGAACCCTGGGGAAAATCGGTCCCGGGGCAAAGACGGCCATCCCGGCCCTTACCGAATTGCTCCGGGACGAAGACGCGAACGCTCGGTGGGCTGCCGCTGATGGCCTCGGGGGAATCGGTCCCGAGGCCAAGACGGCCATCCCGGCGATCACCGAATTGCTCACGGACAAGGATTCGGGGGACGAAAGTCGCATTGCTGCCGCCGAGGCCCTGGGGCAGATCGGTCCCCGAATGGAAACCGTCATCCAGACCCTCATCAGGTTGCTTCCGGACGAGGAACCGACCGTTCGCAGTGCCGCTGCCAGAGTCCTGGGAAGCATTGGCTCTGGGGCGAAGGCGGCCGTCCCGGCCCTCACCAGATCGCTCAAAGATGAAGAGAGCGTAGTTCGCCAGGATGCCGCCCGGGCCCTGGGGCAAATGGGTCCCGAAGCAAGAACCGCCGTCCCAACACTCAGCGCGTTGCTCAAGGACGAAGAGTGCTCCGTTAGCGAGGATGCCGCCGGGGCCCTGGGGCAGATAGGTCCCGCGGCGAAGGCGGCCATTCCCGCGCTCACCGAATTGCTTCGCGGCAAGGACGTTTCCACCACTGCCGCTTGGGCTCTGGGGAGAATCGGTCCCCAGGCGAAGGCCGCCGTCCCGGCCCTCACCGGGTTGCTCAAGGACAAAGACGCAGGGGTTCGCATTTATGCCGCCTGGGCCCTGGTGAAAATCGGTTCCGACGCGGACAGGGCAATCCTGGCCCTCACCCGATCGCTCAAGGACACGGACTGGAAATTCCGCGTTGCTGCCGCCAGGGCCCTTGGGGAGATAGGTCCCGAGGCGAAGACGGCGATCCCGGCCCTCACGGAACTGCTCCAAGACACCAATGGAGAGGTCCACAAGGTGGCAGCCCAGGCGATTGAGGATATCAAGAAGGGAAAAGCACAGGGCAGGAACTTGGAGCGGGAGGCTACGCCTCCTGAGCCGCTTCCGTTTTCTGTTCCGAGCTTCTTTTGAGCGGGCCGAGGGCCCAGCCGCTCACTCAGCCCAAGGGCGTCGCTCTGGGCACCGGTTCTCCGCCTGCCCTGGCCCTCACCCTAACCCTCTCCCAGGGGGAGAGGGGACCTGTCTTCCACCTTCCGCCCTCCCACTGCCCGCCTTCCCCTACACCAGCCCGCGGAGGCTGGCCAGGCCGAGCGGCTCGCGGCTGGCGAAGGCCTCGCCGTAACGGGTGCCGATGGCCCAGCCCCAGGCGGCCGCCTGGTCGCGGAGGCGATCGAGAAACGTGGGCGACTCCTCGGGCCGGCCCTCGATGAACTGGCTGCGGTAGCAGGCAATCGCCGCCAGCTTCTTCTGCCAAAACTCGCTGATGTCCAGCACAAAAGCCGGCTGCGGGAGCTGCCGCAGGTGGAAACAGTAGTAGTAGAAGATCCGCTCGGGATAATGCGGCTGGCCGGGCAGGTCGGTCTTGCTCAGCTTGGACCAGAACCGCGCGGCCTCGACCAACGGCGTCGCCGCCACGTGGTCCGGATGGGCATCGACCCAGTAAGGGGCGAAGATCCAGCGGGGCCGGGTGCGGCGGAACACGCCCGCCAGTTGCCCCCGCGCAGTGAGGCTCGGCTCCAGGCTGCGGTTGGGCAGGCCCAGGTTCTCGCGCCAGTCCAGGCCCAGCACGGCCGTGGCGGCGGCCGTTTCCCGCGCGCGGATCTCCGGCGAGCCGAAGGGGGTCGGCTCGCCGTCGCTCAGGTCGAGGACTCCGACCGAGCAGCCCTCCGCCTTCAGCCGCAGGATGGCCCCGCCCATGCCAAGCTCGGCGTCATCCGGATGGGGGGATACAACGAGGATGTCTAGCATGGGTCAGGTGTTAGGTGTCAGGTGCTAGGTGTCAGGTGCTAGCGGACGGGGGCGGCTCCTCCAGCAATGTTGCCGACCGGAGGGCCGCGGTCAAGGGCGGTCACGGCCAATTCTCGCGCCGCGGGAGGAAAACAATGCCATGCAGGGAACGGGGTTCTGCTGCGAATCGGTTGGACGTTCCACGCCGGTCCGATAGAATGGATCGTTTTCCGCGGACAATCTCGCCAGGACCCGCAAACCATGCAGCGCAGACTAGAGCACCGGCGGCGAAGCGACGAGGAGGCGGTCAAGGAAGCGGGCCTGATCCTCGACTTCGACGAGATCGCCCGCAAGGGCAGCATGTCCCGCGAAGAGATCACGGTGGCCAAGGCCTACGGCATCTATCACTCGCGGCAGGCCGGCAACCACATGGCGCGGGTGGTCATCCCGGGCGGGCAGCTCACCAGCGTCCAGGCCCGCGCGCTGGCGCGGCTGGCGGCGGTCTACGGGCCCGGGCGGATCTCCTTCACCACGCGGCAGAGCGCGCAACTGCACTGCCTGAAGCTCCAGGAGCTGCCGGCGTTCTTGCGGGAGGTGCGGGAGGCGGGCTTGACGACCTTCCACGGCTGCGGCGACGACGTGCGGAACGTGGTTGCCTGCCCCTGGGCGGCGATCTGCCCGCACCGCATCTTCGACGTGCTGCCGCACGCCCGGCACATCGCCCACGAGCTGTCCGCCTGCCGCGAGCTGGACAACCTGCCGCGGAAGTTCAAGGTCTCGCTGTCCGGCTGCGAGGGCTGCTGCGGCCAGCCGTATATTAACGACGTGGGGCTGGTGGCCGTGGCCCGGCAAAGGGCGGGCGGGCCGAGCGAGGCGGGGTTCCGCGTGGCGATCGGCGGGGGCATGGGCTGGGCGCCTTACGTGGCCCAGCACCTCTACGGCTTCGTGCCGCCGGAGCAGGCCGTGGCAGTGTGCCGCGCGGTCGTGCTCTTGCACCGCGACCACGGCGACCGGCAGGTGCGGATGTACGCGCGGCTGAAGTTCGTCGTCGAGCGGCTCGGCATCCAGCGCTGTCGCGAGCTGGTGAACCAGTCGTTGGACGAAGCGGGGGTGGAGCGGGGCCGGATCGTCGAGCAGCCGGTTCCCGACACTGCCCCTGCGGTCCCAGACCGGCCGCTGGCCCACCCGGACCCGCACGGGACCGATGGCCTGGCCATCCAGCGGATCCAGATCCCCAAGGGCGAGCTGGCGGCGGAACACCTGGCGCGGATCGCCGAGTTGGCGGAAATCTACGCCGACAAGCACGTCTACAGCACCAACCGGCAGAACCTGGAGCTGCACGGCATCGACCCGCGGCGGCTGCCGGAGCTCCGCGGGGAGGTCCGCACGCTGGGCCTGGCGACCGACGGCTTCTTCGGGCTCGCGGACGTGGTCAGTTGCGTCGGCACGACCTATTGCCCCCTGGCCGTCTCGTCGACCCACACGATGTTCGATCTGCTGGCCAACGTGGTGCGGGCCGAGAAGTACGCCCCCATCGCCGACGGGGTGCTGGTGAACATCTGCGGCTGCCCCAACTCCTGCTCGCCTTACAAGATTGCCGACATCGGGCTGCGGGGGCTGCGGATTCGCGGCGAGAGCGGGTCGAGCGAGGGCTACCAGGTCACGGTGGGCGGCACGGAGCGGGGCTTCGGCCGCGAGGTAGGCCAGTTCCACCAGAACGATTGTGTCCGCGTGGTCGAGACGATCCTGGACACGTTCCTGGCGGTTCGCTCGGGCACGGAGACGCTGGTCGGCAGCGTGGCCCGCCTGGGCCTCGCGCCCTACCGGGAGGCGGTCGCCGCGCTGGGCATGGAGTATGCCAAGGCGGTCAACCCGCTGGAAACGTCAGTCTTCGTCGGGCGGGGCGAGACGGAACTGGACCTGAAGACGCTCTCCCGCGACGTGCCCTGCCGCACCGCCTGCCCCGCGCGGACGAACATCCCCGAGTACATCCGGCACATCGCCCACGGGCGGCTGGACGAGGCCCACCGCATCAACCAGGAAGACAACGTGCTGCCCAACATTCTGGGGCGGATCTGCACGCGGCCTTGCGAGGGCCGCTGCCGCTACCAGTGGACGAGCATTCTCGGGCCGGTGCGGATTTGCCATCTCAAGCGGGCGGCCGCCGACGGCAAGCCGCAGCCGAGCCGGCCGTTGGCGCCCTACTTCCCCCCCTCCGGCAAGCGGGTGGCAATCGTCGGCGGCGGGCCGGCCGGGCTGGCCGCCGCCCGCGAGCTGAAACGCTGCGGCCACGCCGTGACGCTGCTGGAGCGGGAGTCGTACCTCGGCGGGCAGATCACGATGGGCGTGCCCGCCTTCCGCCTGCCGCGGGCCGCCGTCGAAGAAGATTTCTCCGCCATCGTGCAGAGTGGGATCGAAGTCCGCTGCAACGCGCCGGTCACCGCCCGGGAAATCGACGACCTCTGCCGCCGCTCGGACGCCGTGCTGGTGGCCGCGGGGGCCAACCACCTGCTCCGCCTGAACCTGGAAGGGCTGAGCGAGGAGCTGGAAATCCCCGGCCTGGGGTTCATGAAGTGCTTCAACGAGGGGCATCCGCTGCCGTTGGCGGGCGACGTGGTGATCGTCGGCGGCGGATTCACGGCCGTGGACTGCGCGCGGACCTCCCGCCGCTTGCTGGGGCCGCAGGGGCGGATCGCCCTGATGTACCGCCGCGGCGAGGCGCAGATGGCCGCCAGCCCCGAAGAGCTGGAAGAAATGCGCCGCGAGGACATCCGCATCGAGACGCTCGTCTCGCCCGTCGCAGCGGTGCTGGCCGGGGGGCGGCTCCGCGCGGTCGTCTTCTGCCGCAACACCTGGGCGCCCGGCGACGCCCAGCAGGGGAAGAAGCCGGCGATCCGGCCCGTCCCCAACAGCCAGTTCGAGGTGCCCTGCGACACGCTGATCTCGGCCATCGGCCAGACGCAGGACTGGGCCATGCTGCCCGCGGGCGTGCAACCTTCCGGCGACCACCGCACCAACCGGGCGAACCTCTTCCTGGCCGGGGACTTCAGCACGGGCAGCGGCGACGTGATCCACGCCGTGGCCGACGGCAAGGGGGCCGCCGAGGCGATCGACGCGTTTCTAATGGGCGGCAGGAGGCGGGGGCATTTCATCCGCATCGCCGAGGCCAACCTGACCGGCCGTTTGCGCGACCACGACCTCGCCGCGCCGCCCCCCATGCCGCTCTTGCCGCTGGCGGGCCGCGGGCCGGCGGACGAGGTCGAGCTGGGCTTCGGGCCCGAGGCCGCCGCGACCCACGCCTGGCGCTGCTACCTCTGCAACCACAAGTTCGAGATCGACCAGGACAAGTGCATCCACTGCGACTGGTGCATCCGGGTCTCGCCGCGGAACTGCATCTTGCGGCTGGACCGGCTGCGTCGCGACGCCGACGGCGCCCCGCTGGATTGGAGCGAGGTGCCGGCCGCCGTGGCCGACGCCACCACCTACATCTGGATCGACAGCGACCAGTGCATCCGCTGCGGCAACTGCATCAACATCTGCCCCGTCGGGGCGATCTCGCTGCGCAAGTGCGACGCCGAGGAGGAGGAGAGGAGGTAACTTCCAGGTTTTGGGACGCCAGAAGCGAGTCAGCCACGGATTGAACACGGATTAAACACGGATGCTTCAGTAAACAAAGCGCTTGAACTCGACCTTCGTTCTGCCAAAGTTGATCAACAAACCGACCTTGCTGCCGGTGGCCTTCAACTCGTTGAGCAATTGTGGTTCATCTTCAGTATTGTACGCTCTCGCCACTTTCAGTTCGACAATCACACAATCGTTGACGAAGAGGTCGGCCTTGTAGAAGCCAACCTCGCTGCCCTTGTAGATCACCCGAATCTCACTTTCCATTTCCGCATTCAGGCCGCGGGCTCGAAGTTCAACCTGCATCGCTCTCTGATAGACTTTCTCCAAGAACCCGTAGCCCAGGGTGTTGTAGACTTCAAAAGCCGCTCCGATAATCTGCTCGGTAAGTTCCTTGTGCTGTAGGTCCATCTTTGATCCCCTGTCTTCGATCTGTGTTTGATCCGTGTTCCATCCGTGGCTGAATCTGGAGGTTATTCTTCGATCGGGCGTTGGTTTCCCCAATCCATGGCCCGCTGTCGCCCCCTTATCCCCTTATCCCCTCATCCCCTTGTTCCCGAGATCGAGATCCGCTGCCGGACCTCGTCGTAGACGAAAAGCTCTCCGAAGCGGGCCCAGCGGAGAAAGGTGTTGAAGATCTTTTCGTAATCCTCGTAGGGCATGCGGGTGACGATGGTCTCCAGCACGAAATCGCGATCGATTGAGTGGGCCGCTGCGCGCTGGAGAACCTCGTACACCTCGCGGAAGAGTCCCAGCGTGAGCAGTTGCTCGCGCCACAGGGTCCGCCGCTCGTCGGGCGGCGCGTCGAGGAAGCCCTTGCCGCGCGGGACCAGCAGCAAGTCCTGGCCGGGCGTCTCGATGAATCCCAGCATCTCGGCGGCCTTGACGATGGCGATCACGCGGGCGAACTCGCGGTTGGTTTCCTCGCAGATGTGGAAGATGTCGACCCGGCCGCCGTGGACCCCCAGGTGCACGACCAGCCCGACAACGTCGGCGGCGGCGACGTCGGGCAGGGGCTCGACGAGCGAGCGGGCCTCGGCTTCCAGGTCCGCGGCGGCGGCCTCCGTGGGCAGTGGGGGCACGAGGATGCGATAGAACACGGGCACCACGAACATCGTCAGCGCCGTCGAGCTGAACAGCCCCCAGACGATGACCGTGGCCAGCGGCCGCTGCACGTCCGAGCCCAGCCCGGTGGCCAATGACGCCGGCAGCAGGCCGAAAATGGCCACGATCGAGGCCATCAGGATGGACCGCAGGCGTTCCAGGGCCCCCTCGACGATGGCTTCCTCCAGCGCCACTCCCTGCGTGCGGAGGGTCGATATCCAGCGGACCATGAGCACGCCGTTCATGATCGACACGCCGAACAGCGCGGTGAAGCCCACGGCGCCGGACATGTTCAGGTGCATGCCGCGGACCCAGAGGGCCAGCACGCCGCCGACGCAGGCGAAGGGCACCGCCAGCAGCACGACCACGGCCGCCCGCTGCGAGCCGAGCGTCACCCACAGCAACACGTAGATCAGGGCGATGGTCAGGGGGATCAGCACGAGGAAGTGTACCCGGGCCCGCGCCAGGTTCTCGAACATCCCCAGCCACTCGAC
>Ga0181527_1005737_pt1 | contig 10169 bp, 5 predicted proteins | sample PEATcosm2014_Bin_30_FD_119762 | JGI IMG/M metagenome (GOLD analysis project Ga0181527, IMG submission 119762) | Peatland microbial communities from MTU Mesocosm Facility, Houghton, MI, USA - PEATcosm2014_Bin06_60_metaG | ecosystem: Environmental > Terrestrial > Soil > Wetlands > Peat | place...
CAGGCGACGCCCGCCAGGAGAGCGACGTCCTTGAACTTCCCCCGCCTGTCGTTATGGAACAGGGAGTTTGGCGATACGTCGTTGGCCACAAAGATGTCGGGGTAGCCGTCGTTGTCATAGTCCGCCGCGACCACCCCCATGCCGTAGGTCGGGTAGGCGGCAAACCCCGCGCGTGCACTGACGTCCGTGAACGTTCCATCGCCGTTGTTGTGAAACAAGTTGTGGGTCTCGGGAGGGTAGAGCGAGGGGACGGCGTAGATGGGGAAGCCGCTGACGGTCTGCACGACGGGTTTCGCCTCGGAGAACTTCACGTAATTGGCCGTGAAGAGGTCGAGGTAGCCGTCGTTGTCGTAGTCCAGGAAGCAGGCCCCGGCGCCGACCTTGCGTCCCCGCCCCACGCCCGCCTTCTTCGTCACGTCCGTAAATGTCCCGTCGCCGTTGTTATGGTAGAGGATGTTCTCTCCATAGTTGCTCACGTAAAGGTCTTGGTAGCCGTCGTTGTCGTAGTCGCCGACGCACACCCCCAACCCGAATCCCGCCGCTCCACCGACGCCCGCTTCATCCGTCACGTCTTTGAAGCGGAACCCGCCCAGGTTGCGGTAGAGACGATTCTTGGGCTGTACTTTGCTCTTAGTGCCCGCCAGCGGCCTGCCGTTGAGGAAGTAGATGTCGGTCTTTCCGTCGTTGTCATAGTCGAACAGGGCTAGGCCGGCGGTCACCGTCTCGACGATATACTTCCTGTCGCTGCCGCCGTGCGTGTGAACGAAATCGATGCCGGTCTGGGCGGTCACGTCGCGGAACTTGATGGGGCATTCCGCCCTCGCCGGGGCGGCCGAGAGGCAGCTCAACAGGGCGGCGGCCCACCAGCCCGCTCCCCACCGGCGCAAAACGGACCCGAGAAGCACGAGTTCATTTCCTCCCTTGGAGCTGTTCCAGCATGTGGCGGCACTCCTCGCTGCCGGGTGCGAGATCGACCGCCTTCCTGGCCGCCAGACGTGCGGCATCGAACTGCTGCAAACGAGTGTGGAGCATGGCCAAGTGCAAGTAGTGCTCGGCATTGTTCGGCTCGATTTCGATCAACTCCTTGCACATTGCGACCGCTTCCGGCTCGCGCTTGGTCTGTAGGAAGAGCAGGGCCAGTTGCATTCGGCACGCAGTGTCTTGCGGGTCGACTGCGGCTCCCCGCCGTAGGAGTGCTTCCGCCTTTGCCAGCTTGTGCTGCCCGAGATGGACTGTCGCCGCCAGGGAGCAGGTTCCTGCCAGAATGCGACGGTATCGGGGCGCGTCGAATTCAACGCCCCGGCGGCTCCGCTGGCTTTTCATAGACTCCGCTTCCAGCTTCTGGTACCGGTCCATGGATTGCTGGGACTGGTCTTCCAGCCCGAGTTTCGCGCAAGCCACGGCAAGTCCATAGTGGCAACGCGGGTTGCCGGGCTGGAGTCGGACTGCCTGCTCGTAGCTCGCCTTGGCCTGCTCATACTCCTTCAACAGTGAATAGGACATTCCCAAGCAGTAGTGGCTGTCACCATCGTTCGGTGCCACCTGGATTGCACGCTGCAGCTCGCTCACGGCCTCCTCCGGCCTGCCCATGCCGTTGAGCGCTTCCGCCAGGTAGCGGTGGAGTTCCGGTATCCCACCGCTGCTGGCGAGTCCCTTGCGGCAGAGTTCCGCAGCCTTTTCGTACTCTGCCTTGCGAAGCGCCACCACCGCCATTGCGGCGTAAACGTCGGGCCGTTTGGGATCGCGTTGCAAGACCTGTTCCCAGCACTGCCAGGCTTTCGCGCTCTCGCCGCAATTGACATATACCGTGCCCAGAAGTCCAATCCCAGCCGTACTGTTGGGGTACTCTTGCACCAGACTCTCGGCAATCTGCAACGATTCCTTCTTGAGGGCCTCGATTTCCGCTCGCACAGCGGCTGGTTGATCGGACGGCGAAGCCGACTTCGCGGGAGATTTCGTTTCGCCTTCGGCCTTGGGATCGGCTTGTGGTTGTCGTGGCCGGGCCACTGGCGGCTCGGGAGCCGGCAGGTCCTGCGCTTTCTCATTGTCGCGCACGGGGGGCGATGGGGCATCCGATTGCGTGACAGGCTGCGACTCTTCCACCTCCAGTTGCCGCGATTCCTCTGCGGAGCCGCCACCGCCGCGCCAGCCAATCCCCCGCACGGAGACGACCGCGGCAGCCGCGCAGGCCACCGCAGCCAGTGGCAGCCACCAGCTCATTCGCCATCGCATAGCACGGCGCTGCTCCGGCAGCGGCGGACTAGATGCGGCCGCCCCACCCGCCTTATCCGTCCCTAGCGACGGCCCGGCGCTGGTCCTGTTTGGGGCTTTGTGCGATTCTCCACCCCTTCTTCGGCCTTTTCGCCTGCTCATGAAGGGACCTTTGTACTGCGATCCTCCACCAGCGGGGGACGGCAAGACCTTCCGTCACGCCCAAGGACTTCAAGAAAAGATACCAAGAAACTATACCAGAAATTGCTCGCCTACACAAGGTCCTGAGCACACGTGTCGTGCGGCAAGCTCTTCCGGCATTAAGGCACAATCGGCGATCGCTTCGCCAAGTAATCTCGCCGCGCACGCACGTCTCGTTTCTTGACACGGCCAGGTCCTGCTGGTCAAATACTCTTCTAGTATGTCGCGTCTGTAGGACAACACCGCTCACCCAGTCGCAGGCGGCAGGGAATGAGAATGATTGACAAACCTTCCGGTCTGTATGACAGCGAGGTAGTTTGGCGATCGTGGCTTTGCCTTGCGTCTTGGGGTCTGCTCGGCGTCGCGGGTCTCATGACAGGCTGCGGACCGCAAGCCCCTCGCAGCGAACCGCCCTCCGCCCCGCCCGATCCAGCCGCGGTTGCTCGCAAAGAGGCGTCCGAACCGCAGTCTCCGGCGCCGCCCGCCTTTTTCGGCGCGCTGGGCGCGTTCAACCGCGGCGCAGCCCTGCTGGAGCAATACAATTACTCGGCAGCGGCCAAGGCTTTCGAGGCCGTCTTGAAACTCCAGCCTAATTGGGACGCCGCGCGCTTCAACCTGGGCCTGGCCTATTTGAACATGCAGGGCATGGAAGGCAAAGCGGCCCAGTTCGATGCGGCGCGGGACGCGCTGCTGACGGTATTGAAGTCGCCCGCCACCCAATTTCACGCCCGCTTCTGCCTGGGCCTCTACTACCAACACGTCGGCGAGAACGCCAAGGCCCTGGAGTGCTTCGAAGCCGTCCAGCGGCACGATAAGGAAGACCCGGCAGTGGCCTACAAGTGCGGCGAGGCCCTGGCCGCGCTCGGCCGCAACGACGAGGCCATGCAGATGTTCGAGCGGGCGATCAAGCTTGACCCGGGTTTCGTGTCGGCCGTCTACCGCATGGCCCTGCTGTACCAGGCCACGGGCCAAGCGGAGAAAGCCGAGCCTCTTTTCGAACGATTCAAGGAGCTCAATGCGGCCGAACTCACAGGCGGGCTGGTCACCGTGCAGAAAACTTACGGAATGGCCGGCAAATATTACTTCGCGCTGGGGGCCGACAGCCTCCCGCTGCCGCGAGCAGAACCCGCTTCAAGCCGCCGCATCCTCTTCTCTCCCGACGTGCAGCGTCTTGCGACTCCGGCGTCCTCGTGGAAATGGAGCGGCGGGACCGTCGGACTGCCGGGAATTGCAGTTGGCGACCTGACCGGCGGCGGGCACCTGGATCTGGTCATCAGCGGGGTCGGCGCCGAAGGAAGCACTTCCGTTTGGCTCAACGACGGCCAGGGCCGCTTCTCAGCGGGCACGCCTATCACGAGCCAAGGCGTTTCGCCCTGCCTGGGCGACGTGGACAATGCCGGCCGCCTCGACCTCTGGCTGGGAACCGCGGCCGGGGGCCTCTTGTTCAGCCGTGACGGCAAGGGGAAGTTGGCGCGACGGACCGCGGCCGGGCTGCCCGAGACGGCCGCCTTCACCGTCTGCACGCGCCTGCTGGACATCGATAGCGACGGCGATCTGGACTTGTTGGCTTTCCGCCTCAAAAGGGGCTCCGTCCCGGCGGCCGGCGACTCCCTGCCCGCCGCCTGCAGCATTTACCGGAACAACCGCGACGGGACCTTCACGGACATTGCGGCCCAACTTGGGCTGGAGTTGCCGGAAACTCCGCTCGCCGCGGTGGTCTGCGACGATCTCGACAATCGGCGGGACATGGACCTTGTGATCTTCCCGGCCAACGGAAAAGAACCCATCGCCTGGGTCAACGATCGCGCGGGAAAATACCACCTGCTGGACGCAGCCGCGACGGGCTTGCACGTCCGCAACGTGATCAGTGCGACATCCGGCGATCCCAACAAGCACGGAAAACGCGATCTGCTCGTCTTCGCCAAAGATGGCATTCATCTTTACGTCAATCGCGGCGGGTTCCGCTTCGAAGAGCACAAGGGCTTTCGAGACGCTTTCGGCACGCTGGGCGGTAGCGGAGGCCAGTTCGCCGACATGGGCATCCAGGGCCATCTGGACGTCGTGATCGCCGATGCGCACCGCAAGGACGGCACGCGCGGGCCCGTGCTGCTGCTGAACGACTGGCCGCGCGATCGCTTCCTGGATGCCGCGGAGCTGGATCGCGGGCTGCTGCTCAGCGCAATTCAGACCAAGGGTGACGCGAGCTGCGTCGTGGCCGACTTCTGCGGCAAGGGACGGTGCGATATCCTGCTGGCCCCGGCCGGCGACGCGCCGATGCTCATCCAAAACACCACGCCCGGCGGACACTGGATCGAGCTGGACCTGGTCGGTGCGCGCAAGCAGGACAACAAGGCCCGTTCCAACAGCTCGGCGATCGGCGCCCGGCTGGAGATTCGCACCGGCACGCTGTACCAGCAATACGCGGTCGGCGCATCTTCGGGCCCGGTGGCCATGCCGCCGTTGCGGATCCATGCGGGGCTGGGCGACAACAGCAAGGTCGAGTGGTTGCGCATCGTTTGGCCGGACGGCGTTCTGCAAGCGGAGATCGACGTTCCGGCCGACCGCGTGACGAAGATCGAGGAGCTGCCGAGGAAGGTCTCCTCCTGCCCGACCCTGTTTGCCTGGGACGGCTCGCATTACCAGTTCGTCTCCGACTTTGGCGGCGCGGGCGGCCTGGGGTACCTCGTCGCGCCCGGGCAGTACGCTCCGCCGAACCCGCTGGAGTACGTCCGCCTGCCGCACCTCGCGCCGATTCAAGGCGACTACGTGCTGCAGGTCACGGAACCGCTGGAAGAAGTGGTCTATTTCGACGAGGCGAAGCTGATCGCCGTCGATCATCCGGCCGGCACGGAGGTTTTCCCCAACGGGCTGATGGCGGTCAACGCCCCGCCGCCGCGCTTTGAAGTCTTCTGCACAGGGCCGCCGATCGAGCCCGTGCGCGCGACGGACCACCGCGGCGTGGACGTTACCGAGCGACTCCGCCGCTTGGATCGACGCTATGCCGGCGCGACGGACCTGGACCAGCGTTTTACGGGGTTCGCGAAAGAGCACTTCGTGGACTTGGATTTCGGCGACCGCCTGAAGGACCTGGCCCCCGGGACGCGCCTGGTCTTGTTCCTGCAAGGTTGGGTGGAATACGGCTATTCCTCCAGCAACTTCGCCGCCGCCCAGGCAGGGCTGCGGCTGAAGGCACCGAGTGTTCACGCGCTGCGCGGCGGCCGCTGGGTGGAACTGTTCCACGAAGTGGGCTATCCGGCCGGGCTGAACCATACCATGACGCTCGACGTGACCGGCAAGGTCCTTCCCACCGATCGCCGCATGCGGATTTCCAGCAACATGGAGCTTTATTGGGACCGCATCTTCCTGGCGGCCGCCCTCCCCGCGGCCGTGCTCTCCAAGGAAGTGGCAGCCCGCAGCGCAGATTTGCACGTTCTGGGCTATCCCCGCGAGTACTCGCCCGACGGGCACCAGCCGAACCTCTACGACTATCACAACCTGGATCGGAGCTTGGCATGGAAGACCATCGAGGGCGACTACACCCGCTTTGGCGAGGTTGCTGCGCTCCTGCAGGACGCGGACGATTGCTACGTCATCATGGGGCCGGGCGAGGAAGTGACGCTGCGCTTTCCGGCCGGCGCCTTCGGTCCGGTGCCGCCGGGCAAGTCGAGGACGTTCATCCTGAAGACCGACAGTTACTGCAAGGATATGGATCCGCACACGGCGTACCCGGATTCGGTGGGGCCCCTGCCCTTCCACGCCATGAGCGCCTACCCCTACCGCGCCGACGAGCACTATCCCGACAACGAAAAGACCGAGGCGTACCAGCTTCGCTTCAATACCCGTAGCGTGCGCTGCCATTGATCGTCGTTTTCGGGAAGGTAGGGGCCGGCTGGCCGAGTGCCGCCGTCGAGAGGCCCCGCGATCCGACCAACCTCTTCCTGGACCGTGAACAGCAGGGTGACGGGCGGATGCCCGAGCTCTGGTTTTGGAGTTGGAATGGACAGCGAGAAGAGGGTTGCCCCGGGGAAGAGGGAGACGCCGGTTTCCGCGTGCAGCAACCAAGAAGTCCCGATGGTGTAGCGGATCGCACGGGGCTCTCCTAAGGCCCTGGCCCTGGTTCGACTCCAGGTCGGCACACTGAATGTCGCGATGTGGCCCAGGGCTTCCACCAGATCCTGCGGCAGCACCAGCATCACGGCCCCGCTATCCACCACCACATCGACGCGCTGCAAACGGACCCGGTCTTCGGACAACAACCCACGGCTGGCTACCGCTCGATCATCGTAGTTCTCCAACTCCACTTTGACTTTCACTTCGCCCATCCTAAACCTCCGGCCAATCGCTCAGCAATCGCACGTTTCCACCACGCTGTATTCTAGCCGCTCCTGGCGCTGCCGGCGAGTGGCGGGATGGCAGGGGACAGAGGTCAGGGAGTCGAGGGTCCCAAAGTCAAAGAGTCGCAGGCGCTGGGCGTCCCTCCACGTCGGTCCAATTGACCTTGTGGGTCCGCTCCGCCAACTTTTCCGTCCCGCCGGGGGCCGCCCGCAGGTAGTCGGCGGCCAACCGGCGGACGCCTTCGCGGAGCGTGATCCGGGTGTGGAGGAGATTAACCAGATTCGGATGTGCGATGCCAACATCGGCGGCCACGATCGCATCGTCGGCGATAGGCACGTTGCCTCCCTTCTCTCTGTTCTTGAACGGCGTTGATATCAGGCGCTTTCCGGCCCGCGGCGCGCGCTGCGTCTGAGTATGCCGGGCAACGCCGTCACCATGCGGCGAACGGGAGAGAAGACCCGGTCGTTGAGCAATAGGTTCTTCGTCAGGAACAGCTCGCAGGCCGTCAGGAATGCCGCGACCTCCTCCTCGTTAAGCCATCCGCCCCGGGTCGAGGCCGTGTTAAAGAGCGTCGCCGGCCAGCACTTGGTCGGCCCCGACGGAACGGTGACTCCGGGAAGTTACGGTAGCGTCTGCGTGGTGGGCATGCCACGAGCAGGCCCGAAAGGAGGTCGAGAGGCACCTCTCCGCGGTTCTGGAAGACCCGGAAATCTCGCTCGACGTGTATGCTTACATCAGCATGGTCCTTCTCCCGGAGGGAGAAGGGAGACGTTCCGGACGGCCCCTGGGTCCGCGGGCGACCGGGGGGGAATCGCGACGAAAGATTGGGAAGCTATTCGGATGGTCCCTGGGTCCGCGGGTGACCTTTCCGGCCCACGCGGACCTGCTCCTTGATTCGCTGGACGTGTCCTCGGCCCAGGGCTTTCACTTCGCAGCCCAACGCGAAGTATTTGCGGATTTCATCGTCGCTGAGGATTCCAAAACAATCGATCACTGCCAGTGGCGCTCCGGCCCAGCGGACAATCTGCTCGGGATCCAGATGGAGATAATGCCTGTGCGGTACGGCAAGTATCATGGCCTCGGCATGGTGCAAGGCCGCGGCCAGATCGGTCTCGACGCGAATGCCCGTCAGCCCGCTCTGGTTGCGAAAGAATCGGGCCCAGGACAGGCCGATTCCGGGGTACTCGTCCTGGTTTTCCAGCTCATACCAGTGTTCCACGTAGGGGTCGTGGACCCGCATCTCGGCGCCCATCTCCGTCAGCTTGCGGACGACGATTTCGCAGCCGCTGTAGCGGGTGTCGCCCACGTCCTGACGGTAGCTGGCGCCGCAGAGCAGCACGTCGGCCCCAGCGATGTAGCGTCCCATGTTCCGTAGGGCGTCCCGGGTCAACTCGGTGACATGCAGGGCGCGGGTGTCGTTGGTATCGACCGCCACGGGGCTGATTCGAAAAACGCTATTCCCGTCCTCGAAGCCCAGGATGTGCTTGTAGGCCCAGTAGCCCAGTCCCGCGTCCTTAGGCAGGCAGTACCCGCCGATGCCCGGCCCGGGGAAAATGATGTTGCTGTGGGTGGGACGCATCTTGATGGCCTGGATGACCTTGATCAGGTCCACCCCGTTCCGCTCGGCAAACAGGCTCCATTCGTTGAGGAATGCCAGGATGGTAGCCCGATACGAGTTTTCCACGATCTTGGTGGTCTCGGACTCGATGGGGCGATCCATGACCGTCAGCGGATAGTCCGCGGTATTGAGGACCTCGCGGAGAAACTTCTCGACCCGTTGCCGGGCCTCCTCATTGCAGCCTGCACAGACCCGCCAGAAATCGCGAATCGACGCCACGTAATCGCGGCCAGGCATGACCCGCTCGAAGCTGTGTGCCAGGAACGGTTCAGTCTCGATCCCGCGGGCGGCAAACGCCTTCTTCATGATAGGCCAGGCCACGAACTCCGTGGTTCCGGGGGCCACCGTCGTCTCGATCAGCGTCAGGCATTGCGGGGGGATCTTTTCGCCGATCGTCCGCATGGTCGTCTCTAGCGCGCTCATTTCCACCTCTCCGGTCCGCATGTTCCCCAACTCACGCTTGGTGTAGTCGCACTGCACGTCGACGACCACGCAGTCGGCCAGGGCAAGGCAATCGCTATTGAAGGTGGCTGTAAGCGTCTGCTTCTCGCACACGGTACGGGCGATGATCCCATCCACCTCGGGATCTTCAGCCTTCACCGGCGATTGCCCACGGTTCAAAAGCGGGATTTTCCAGTAGCTCCGCGTACTTGGGCGCTGGCAGCCGATCACGAACTTGCTCGGCTTGCCCGTCTGCCTGTCTACGGTGTCGGCGACGATGGCCGCCATCACGCAGCCGACGAATCCCACCCCCATGACGACGACCACTTCCTTACCCTCGCGGCGAGCCGCGCTTGAAAGATGCTCGACTCGCGCGAATTCTGCCGCGTAGTCTGCATTCTCAGGGATAGAGAACTTCTCGCCGGCAGGGCTGATGGAATACTTTGTCATGATGAACCTCTGAGTCTTGGGGGTGGAACTTGGACTCTGGATGCGTGGATTTCAGGGCGAACTGGCGCCATACCAGGCCCCTGGATTGCTGGTGCAGCGAGACGCGCAGCGTCAGTTGGACCGCCCGCTCGTGGAATGCCTGGAGATTCCAGCGCATGGTCTGGACCCGGTACGGCTGGGGAGTCTCTGCGGAAATGCCCGCGCCGGCCGTCTGGCCCGCGCCCCTGGGGCCGGCAACGGTTGCCGCCTTCGCGGGCCGTCTTGGCAAGGGCCCAGGCTCGATGCCGCTATGCTCGTCATGCTCTTGCGTAGCCGGTTCAAGCCGCACCCCATCTACGCGCAACTCGATCACCGGCACGGGCGCATCCTTGGGATGGGCGAAGATCAACTCGACTAGGTCATTTGCCAAGGAAATCGCGGATAGCTTGCGGCTGATCGTCAGCGGTTTCTGGCCCGTGGCAGAGACGGCCGGCAACCAGCATTCCCCTCTCTCGTCCCAATGGGGCCTGATATGCACGCGGGCAACGTCTGCGGGGTCCAGGTTCCATTTTCTCCATCCCGGCACAAAACGTTGCAGCGACTCCCAGCGACTGGCCGAGTCCTCCTCGACGGTAACAAACGGCATCAACCAGTTGACATTACTGCCGATATCGAGGGGATACGCTCCCGGCGGGCGAGCCTCACCTGCCCACTCCGCCACCAACACCAGTCGCTTTATGCCGGCGACCGGCAGCGGGCCCACGGGGATCGGCTGCTGGGAGCCCCGCAGGAACGGGCTGGCGAACAGCGGCTTGCCGGTGAGCTGGTCCTGGTAGATCTTGCACGTCGCGCAGGCCCCTTCCCCGACGCATCGGTCCAAGCCTACCAGCGTGGTGAACCGGCTGGCCTGCGGCGGAAGCTCGAAGGCAACCTC
>Ga0181527_1005739_pt1 | contig 10165 bp, 4 predicted proteins | sample PEATcosm2014_Bin_30_FD_119762 | JGI IMG/M metagenome (GOLD analysis project Ga0181527, IMG submission 119762) | Peatland microbial communities from MTU Mesocosm Facility, Houghton, MI, USA - PEATcosm2014_Bin06_60_metaG | ecosystem: Environmental > Terrestrial > Soil > Wetlands > Peat | place...
GAGGAGCTGTTCGCCTTGGCCGGCAGCTTCCGCCAGAAGCAGTCCTGCCCCGTGCAGCCGGCCGAGAAAGGCCTCGAGGTGCTCCAGCGGCAGTTGCAGGGGAGCAAAGCTCTTCTCGAATCTCCGCTGCAACTGGGCGAAACTGGTTCGGCCGTCGAGCATCTCCAGGATCGCGTGTTCCTCTGGACAAAGATGGAAGTACTTCAAAGAAACCGGGTCTTTCACCAGCCACCATTGCTCCTGTCCGTACCATTGCTGCTGCAGCACCAGGTCGGGGCGGCGGCGCAGCCGCACGGGGCGGTCGGCAGCGACCTCGGATCGGTGGCCGGCACGGTTCATTACGGCAGCTTCAGCGTCATTCTTGCCCGCATTCCGGGGCGTAATTCCAAGCCGCGGTTCTGGACCTCGATCCACACGCGAAATTGGGCATTGACCGGATCGATCTCCGGGTCCAGGAACGCGATTTTCCCCGGGAACTCCGCAGCGGCAGCGTGGGGAAGGTCGACCGAGAGCGTGACCTCGCGGCCTTCGAGATCGCGGCTCCAATAGCGGGCCTTGAGAAAGCCCTCGGCCCGCAGCCGGTCGAGGCGGAGAATCCGCATGACCGTCTCGCCCGGCTTGACCCATTCGCCGCGATGCCGATTCACCTGCACGACGACTCCGCTGATGGACGCCGTGATCTTGCGCCGTTGCACCGCCTGCAGCGCCGCCTGATGGTCGCTCAGCTTGATCTGGCGAGTGTAACCGGCGACCGTGAATTCGTGCTGGGCTTGCTCCACCTCCACTCCCCCCTTCTCGACGAGCAGCCGCAAGCGGTCCATTTCGGAAGCGGAAACGCTCTTGGCGTACTTGCGCACGGCTTCTTCCGAGCGGCCCAGCTCGGCTTTGGCGACCTCGACCGACTTCTTGGCAAAACGGATACTGGCGTCGTTCTCGGCGTTCATGCGGGCGATCTCGGCTTCGATCCTTGCGCGTTCCGCGGCCACGCGCGCCTCCCCGTCCTCGATCTGCGCCAGCAGGTCGCCTGCTTCCACCATTTGCCCTTCGCGCACGCTCACCGCCGCCAGCACGCCGGCTTCCCGCGCGGGAACGTCCACCTGCTCCACAATCTTGATGAGCATGGCAGGGACTTCGATCTGCCCGGCCGGCGGCGCGGCAGCGTCCGTCGTGGCGGCAGCCGCGAGCACGGCAAGTGCTAACGTCAAGAATCGCATGATCGCCTCAGAAAAAGAACCAGGTTCGTATCGCGTCCAGAAAATCGTGCAGCCACACGTAGCCGACCGAGCGGCGGCCGCACGAAATGGCGGCCTTCACGCCGGCGCCGGGAACGAGTTCGGGCAGGGACTCGCGATCGATGTCCACCAGCGCCATCACGCACGCCTCGCCGCTCTCCAGGACCTCGCTGCGCATACCCATTTGGCGGATGGTCCCGCGGAGCCGCGTGCCCGGCTGCATGGTCAAAAGATAGGCCACTTCCAGATGCTCGCCCCTCTCCTGTTGCGCCTGCAGGACATACGCCGCGTGCCGGTCGGGTACGCGGAGCTCCAGCCTCCACGGCCCCGACAGGTCGCCGACCGTCAACAACACTTGCCCGCGCTGGACGGGCCGGTCTTCCAGGAGTTGCTGCACGTTCCACGTGAGAACCTGGCCCTGCATGGGACTGCGGACCTCGCATTCGGACTGCTTCTGCTGCAGGACCGCATACTGTGCTTCCAAGCTGCGGATCCCTTCGTGCAGCTCCTCGTCTTGGGCGGTGAGCTGGCTGTAATGCCGCCGCTGCTCCTCGGTTTCTCGCGGGAGCTGCAGACGCTCCGCCTCCACGCCCGCAAGCTTCTGCCGTGCGGTCTGCAATTCTCCCCAGACCTGCTTGAACTCGAAATCGAGCTGCGGGCGGCGCAGGACCGCCAAGAGTTGCCCGGCCTGCACGCGCTCTCCGTGCTCGACGCGCAAGTCGCTGACGACCCCGTCGGTGCGGGCGAACACGTCGCGCATCCCCTGCGGCTGAAGCTCGCCATCGGCGCGGATGTCGAAGTCCGTGCGGGAAAGAACAATCGCGGCCAGGATGCCTGCGGCACATGCCAGGGCCAGCGTGCCCTTGAGCAGCGAACGGACGCGCATCCACCCCCGCACCCGACGCAGCAGGTGCACGAATGGGACCGCCTCCCACTCCAGCGTGTTCCTGAGCGCCAAGGCGACGTGCGTGCCGGCGCCCAGCAAGAGGGCCCGCTGCCTTGCATCCAGGCCGCCGCAAAAACTCTCCGCGACGAGCACTCCCACGGCTTGCCGCGGCTGTGACGATGGCTCCGTCGCATCCGGCAGCAGCGGCACGATCGCGATCGAGCGGACATGCGATTCATCGAGGTAGGCACTGAGCAATTCCTCGATCACCGCTGCCCGGTCGCCCTGGGAGTCGGGATACCACAACGGCTCGCCCGTGGCGGCCACGGCCCGCGTCAACCGCTCCAAGCGCCGCACCACGTTGGCGCGGCGATGAAAAGTGTCCACGCCGCTGATCGCCAGCAGACGATACCGCCGACCCCGGCAAACCAGGACGCTCAAGCGGTCGCATTCCAGCAGGCGCCGCCCTTCATTGGCAATCGTGTAGGCCGTCGCTAGCAGATCGAAGCTGCCGTGGACATCCCGCACAAACTGCTGCAGCCGGCCCGAATCTGCGGCCTCCCGCCGAAAACTGCGGAGTTGGCAATTGCGATCGTAGTCGGCAACCAGCTCGCTCATCACCTCCGCAAACTTGAGATACCCTTGCTCCGCTTGAGGACCGCCATCCGGCCGCTGAAAAACCTCGAGCACCCCCGCCGGCACTCGATCAACGATCCAGGGGCAGAGGATCAGCAGAAACCCGGTAGGATTGCAGACTGGATCCTCCGCGGTCGGCTGGCGACGCGGAGGCACGAGTCTCGCCTTTCCCGTGCTTAGGACGAGCTCGATCTGTCGCCCATGTCGGTCGCCGCCGTCGCCGTGATCTGCCAGCCATGGATGAGCCGGGTTGAGTTGATACTCTTGCTGGACGCGCCCGTTCAGTCCGCGCGTCCATACGGCGCCGCCGACGGCCCCCAGTCCCGTGACCACGCGCTCCAGAAGCTCGGCACAAAACTTCGCCCGCGGAATGTCCAATCTGGACAACCGGGCACTTTCCTCGACCAGGGTGTCGAGCTCGTGCCACGTCTGCTCGGCCGATGCGGGTTCCAGCGGTTGGGCGTCTTCCGTCATATGCGTTCGGCCGTCTCGAACGAGGTTCCGCCCCTCACGGCCCCTCATGCGACACCGCTGCTCCGCTAGCGCCGGCCAGGAGCAGGCCGGCGGGAAGCTGCGGTGCCTGGAGAAACTATAGCGGCGCAGTTACCCGGACCACTCCGGATTTGCCTATTCTAGCGAATCTCTCGAAAAAATAGACTGGGCAACCTGCCCTCTTCTTGCCGAATGGGTACCTCTATAGGGGTTAATCCTGATTATACCTATTGCGCCGACATTAGGGGAGTATGCCAAAGAGCGGCTTGAGCTACCGCGATGCGATCCGGCATGGATAGGAGGGGGGGGCCACCTAGTGGCTGTGACAATTCATGAAGGCAGAACACGTCTTGTCGGCTGGCTGTCTGGTCGGAGTCCTTTTCTCCATGTCCGGCTGCCTGTCGCCCAAGTCCGCGGAGAAGTCTGAGGGCGATCTTGCCCACTATCAACACGTGGTGACGCAGATCGAGTACCCGACGGTGCCGGTACCCTGCGATGAGAACGTGCTGAGAACTCCGCCGCCGCGAACGATGCGCGATCTATCCAACGTTCAGTACCGCGACTTGAGCTTACAAGACGCGATACAAATCGCCCTGAGCAAGTCAAGGGTTCTGTTGGACCTTGGCGGCACGATCCTGCAGGCGCCGGAGACCGTGCCGACCTCCTACGACATCGCGGTCCAGGAGACCGACCCGCAGCTCGGGCCGGAAGCGGCCTTGAGCGCTTTTGACGCCCAATTTGCCACGAGCTTCTACGCCGCGAAAAACCAACAGATAATGAACAACCAGGCGATCGGCAACGCCGGCATCTGGTGGCAGTACAACGACGTGTTGCAAGCCGAGATCAGCAAGCGAACGGCCGATGGTACACAGTTCACCATCCAGCACATTATCAACTTCGCCCGCGACAGCAACGTCGGCAACGTGTATCCGGGCGGCGCGTTCGACACGGTCATTCAGGGTGAGATGCGGCATCCGCTGCTGCAGGGCGGCGGACTCGAATTCAACCGGATTGCCGGCCCCGGTGCGCGTCCGGGGGTCTCCAACGGCGTCTTGGTAGCCCGCATCAGGACCGACGTCAGCATCGCCGATTTCCAGCGCGGGCTGCGGGACTTCGTCAGCAACGTCGAGAATGCGTACTGGGACCTCTACTTCGCTTACCGCGATCTGGACATCCGCATCAAGGCCCGCAACGACGCCCTGAGCCTCTGGCAGCTCATCAATGCCCTGCACGCGGCCGACAAAAGAGGCGGGGAGGCCGAGAAGGAAGCGCAAGCCAGAGAACAGTACTTCCGCTTCGAGGAGGACGTGCAAAACTCCTTGGTCGGCCAACTGCTGGAGGGCACGCGCACCAACGACGGCAGCGCACCCGGCACGTTTCGCGGCCTGCCGGGCGTCCAAGTGGCCGAGCGGCGCTTGCGGCTGCTGATGGGACTGCCGGCTACCGATGCCGAGCTGCTGCGGCCCTGCGACGAGCCGGCGATGGCCAAAATCTCATTCAATTGGGCGAACATCACCTGCGAGGCGCTCACCCAGCGGGAGGAGCTGCGCCGACAACGCTGGGTCGTCAAGGGCCGTGAGCTCGAGTGCGTCGCCGCGAAAAACTTCCTCCGGCCGAACCTCGATCTCGTCGGCCGCTACGATATCCGCGGCTTCGGCAAGGAGTTGATCAGCTCCGATCCGGTTATCAAGCCGCCCTTCGACACCAGCTCCTACTCGAGCCTGGCGGACGGGCAATCTCAGGAGTGGCAGGTGGGGCTCGAGTTCTCCATGCCCCTTGGCTTTCGCCAAGGTCATATGGCGTTGCACAATGCGGAGTTGCAGTTGACGCACGCCAGGGTCGTGCTGCGGGAACAGGAACGGCAGGTCATCCACGATCTCAGCGAAGCCGTCAGCGAAGTGGACCGCGCCTATACCCTCCTGGGAACCGACATCAATCGCGTCAGGGCAGCCCAAGATCAACTCGAGGCCCTGCGCGCCGTTTACAAAGAAAAGCTGGAGGGTTTCTTCGAGGTGCTGGATGCCCAGCGCCGCTACGCCGATGCCCTCACTCGCTATTATGAATCACGCGTGGAGTATACCCTGGCGATCCGAAACGTTCATTACCAGAAGGGCTCATTGCTGGCATATTGCGATGTCGCCCTGTCGGAAGGCGGTTGGCCTGACAAAGCCTACGAGGACGCCCTTCGCCGTGAGCGCTTGCGGGGCAAGCCGAAGCCCCTCGATTACGTGATCCGCAAGGCGATGGTCGTGAGCACAGGTTCCGAACCGTGTGCGGATGCCGAGGCGGCAGCCGCCCCGAGTCCACCGCCGTCGGCCTCCCCCGACGCTCCCGCCAGCCCTGCGGCGCAACCTGCGGGCGGTGGCGACCTACCCCAGCCGCCGAGGCCGTCGGCCGCCGAGATCCCCGCAAAAACCACCGCGGGACTCGCCGTACAGCAACCGCCCGCGGCGACCGCCCTGCTCGACGGCTCCGACCGCCGAGTGCCTCTCGTTGACCAACATCCTTAGCCGGCTCCGCCAGCGGGACTCGCTCGAACTCTATGCGCGTTCTATGAAGCAAGTGAGCAAGGTGGGGGGAAAGAACAAGGACTTGCGGGGGAAAACCCGCAAGTCCTTGTTTTTCAAGCTCTTATAACGCATTTCCGCCAAGCGGCAAACCGCAAAACTAAGCTGGGGAACTAGGATTCGAACCTAGACTAAGTGATCCAGAGTCACTCGTGCTACCGTTACACCATTCCCCAAGGCGACGCAAGTTGTTATGGGTTAGTGACTTAGGACTAGCCTTAGTCACCACCCATAGGTTGTAATCGCGCGACGTTACCCGTTTCGTTCGGACTTACGGTGTGCCGGCTCCCAAATTGCACCTCGGTCTGGGGAGCAAAACAACCTGCATAGCGCGCCCCCATTTTACCACGTCTTCCAAGCCTGAGAAGCCCCATTTTCTCGTCTTGGCCGCAAGAGGTCGGCGGCAATCGCCACCGGGCAGCCGTCGCAATCTAGCCAACAAGCACGAGTGACCGGGAATCACTCGTGCTAATGTTAGACGTGCCCGGGTTTGCGCCCACCTCCAATCATGGGTCACTCGCCCGAGACCCACCCATCCATGCGGACAAGGGCGGCACTCGCATCCTGCGTGACTGGAGAGGACGGGCTACCGCCCGCTAGGCGCGTGAGCAGACGGCGCGACCCCGCACTACCAATGACCTCAAGGCACTCAATGGCTCGGAGGCACCGAAGACATTCGGCGTCACGAATGCAATAATCGTCGGCGGCGGCAAGAACACGGCGGAGGCTCGTCCGAACCTCTGCCGATCTGCTGGCTTCCATTTGCTTCTGCAACTGCCCCTTGGCGATTCGAGCGAGCGGCTCCAGCTTCTTGACGGCATCCTGCCGGACGCGGAACTCGTCAGAATCAAGTTCTCGCACCAGCGCAAGAAGTTCAGCCTCACCGACTGTCTCTGGCTTTAGTCTGGTCTCCAAGAACTCGACGCTCCGATCCCCACTGCCCTCGAAACCCTCCATGCCCTTGCGAGCGGCCTTTGCGTCCGAACCGCCAATCGCGTCGTACCAACCAGATAATTCGACCTCGCTCGGCTCGCCCTTGGCCGAGGCGCGCTCTTTGGTTCGCGTGCCCGTTTGCCCCAGGCGGGCACGCTCTAAGTCCCAGAGTCCAATACTGTTCTTCCCCTCGCCAATGGCAAGGGAGCGCCCATCCCCGCAGAACGAAATTCTGCCCACTTCTCGATGTTCGATGGTGCCCAGCCGTTTGCACGATGGGATACTGTAGAACGCCACGCCACCGGATCGGTAGTCAAATACGGTCAGAATATCGCTATTGGGAAGAAACTGATGCACGAATGAAGGGCCTAGGCCGTCCAATCGCGCAATTCGCTTCCCCCACCGGGCGTCCCAAACCTCCACCGACCGCGAATCTCCCCGCGACACCTCGCACGCCAGCAGCCCTCCGTCGGAGGACAGGGCAGGATGGTGGATGTCGTGGTCAGCGGAGACGTGCCACCATACCTGCTTCGTTCGCAGTTCCACGAGACTGATTTCTTGCTGGCCTTCTGCGCTGCCGATGCTGCCAGTGCTGCCCGGTGAGTAACCGACGCCGCCGGGTGAGTAGGGTGGCTCTCCGGCCTTTTGCTGGCTTCCTCCGCCACCGACTCCGGGCGGTGGGTAGGATGACGGCACGGTGTATTGCGAGCTTCCACCGACGCCGGCGCTGCCCGCTGAGCGGGATTTCGGTCCGACTGGGGAGGCCGGCGAGCCGTACTCTGCTGTTGGTTGTCCCTTCGGCTCAACGACCGCTGAACCGCGTGCCGGCTTTTCCACCCACTCAACGAGGGCTGCATAGCGGCCGTCGGCCGAGAAAGCAACCTCTTGATTAGGCCGGCCGAGGGAATAGCATTGCTTCAACCCTGGAGCGCTGTAGATGGAAATGCCACCCGCATGGGCACACATCACATAATCGCCGGAGGGTGAAAATGCGACTGCGCGCAGAAAGCCCGGCTCGTCAATTGCCACGGTTCCGTCGAGGCGTCCGTCAGCGACGGAGAAGCACGAAAGGGCCTCTTCGATGTCAGCCCGCCGATTTCGTTGTCTGTCCATCGCCGCAACAAACATCTTACCATCGGCTGAAAACACGATCCGACCGAAGGCAAAACCCTCCTTGGCCCTTATTGGATGCCCGGAAGGCCATCGGTCATTGAAGACGTAGCATATTCGCGCTGCCTCGGGGACATCCAGCAGCATCAGTTGTGCGGAATTGAGGACCGCTATCGCGCCGGCAACAACAGAGGTGCCGCCAGCAGTGACCGCATAGGGGCTCAGACCAGACGTGCCTTGGGGTAGCGACGGCAACTTCCACACCCGGCCCTGCGCGGTGAGCAACCGTTCCGCCCCCTTGAAAACGGGCTGGGCTGCCTCCGCTCCCGACGCATTCGCGTTGGATCGCAGCGCGGCCGGCGCGACTAACGACGACGCCAACAGCGCGGCTACCATCAGGGGTGGAAATAGGTTCCGAGGCGACACTGGCGAGGCCCCAAGAGTCACGTCGGGATTCCCCGCCCGCGCTCCCCGAGCTACAATGGCAATGTTACCCTGCATTGCCCCGCACCTCCTTGGGTTGGCTGCACTTAAAAACTGGCGGCTGACCGGCCCCGCATGTCAGGGAAAACGTGTACTCCCACCTCTGCGACACCCCATCGCCATTCGTGGCCGTGGCCTATACCGTTCCCTCGCCCTGCTAGACTCGTTCAGTTCGCCCGGAAGCGATGGGGCCCGGTCCCCACAATCTCCGCCACTCGCGCCCCGCGGAACTACCTAGCAATCGAGTGAAGCGACCGCGGAATTCAGTAGGCTTTGCCCATTAGTCGGCCTGCACCCAGTCAGTGAGGCGCGATAGAGCCGCCTTGGCGTCCTGGGTAATAGGCGAGTCAGGCGCACCCTTGGAGAGCCGATCCAAGAGAACGCGGGATTTCACACTGCCGATCTTCTCCAGGCATTGGATCGCCCGCAATGCCTGGATGCAGCCAGTGTCCCGAATGCAGTATTCCTGCGAGTTGGCTATGATGCGGTTAAGGTTAAGCCGGACCTCTACGGAGGTGGCCGATTTCGCCGCCTCGCGCAGTTGCCCCGGTGCCGCCATTGCAACTCTTTCGAGCGCCGTACACGCCGCTTGGCGGGTTGCGAGTTTGTCCGAGGCAAGGTCGTGAAGCATACGTGTTATCTCGACCAGATCGACGGTAACGGGCCGCATCCTGGTTGCGAGAAATGCGGTCGTTTCATCCGCGGTCCCACAAAGCCGCAACATTGCCTCGCGCCCTTCGCTGGCGTCGCTACTCGCCAGGCTTTCGTACCAGCGCGCAAAGACCGCCTGGGCCGTCGGGCTCGCCGCTGGCCCCGCCCTTGCACGGCCAGTGCCATTGGTGCCAAGTTTGGCCCGGTCGAGCGCCCAGACGACGACGGAATCGCCACCAGTGACGGCCAGTCTGCGCCCCTCGCGGCAGACCACGAGCGCCGTGGCCGGCGAGTGGTTGATTGCGGCGAGCTGCCTGCACGATGGAACCGAAAACAGGACGATGTGAGCACCGCCCTCGACAATAGCAAGCACATTGCTGTTGGGAACAAAAATGCAGTTTACTGGCGAAAGCAGGCCGGCGAGCTTTGCGACGCGCTCACCGCGGAGCACGTCCCATGCCTCGACGACCTGCCCATCCCCGGCCAACGCACAAAATGCAAGAATTGAACCATCCGAAGAGAACGCGGGGTGCGAAATTACCATCCCCGACTGCGAGGCGAACGTAGGCGTGGTCACAGGGTACTGGCAGCGCACGCGCAGGAAGACCTGTTTCGTCCTCAATTCGATCACCTCGATTGTGCCGCCGTCCACCATCGCGGCGTAACGGCCGTCATCGGAGAACGCAGAGTCGTTAATCCTGCCCCTGATGATCGCCCGCGCCTCCAGCCTAGGAACCGAATAGATGGAAACCCCTCCCCCGTGCCCGCACTGGAGGAACGCGCCCGAGGGCGAGAACTGGAGCGAGGTCAATCGCATGGACGGCGCACCCATCGCGGCGGTCCCAAGGGCGCGCCCGTCTGTTGCGGATAGGCAGCACACAAGGTTCCCGCCGAACGGTCCCCAACGGTCCTTCGGTTTGGGGTGCAGTCCCGCCGCAAGAAAGCTGCCGTCTGCCGACAGCGCGAGTCGCTGGAAGGCATAGCCGTCTCTGGCCTGGGCCCAGGGCGCGGCACCCGCTTTGCTCCCAACAATGTAGCACGTCTGGTCAGGGAACGCGGGTGGCGGCATTCCGAGCGGCTCCGCCAGAACCGCAAAGGCGGGACCATCGGCGGTGCTGACCACCAGATCGCGTATCCCCACGCCCTCCCGAGCCGCGTCTGGGAGGCGCGCGAGC
>Ga0181527_1005741_pt1 | contig 10163 bp, 6 predicted proteins | sample PEATcosm2014_Bin_30_FD_119762 | JGI IMG/M metagenome (GOLD analysis project Ga0181527, IMG submission 119762) | Peatland microbial communities from MTU Mesocosm Facility, Houghton, MI, USA - PEATcosm2014_Bin06_60_metaG | ecosystem: Environmental > Terrestrial > Soil > Wetlands > Peat | place...
CCGTCGAGACCTTGGACTCCTTCTTTGCGCGGACGATTGCCGAAACCGTGCAAATGGTGGGATTGATGGGCGGTCGCACGGTGCTGGCCGGCATGCGCGCCAGCGTGGCCGTCACCGCGACCCAACTCGGCTTGACGATGGGAAAGGCGCTTACGGCCCTGGACGTAGACCGGGCGTTCGACCTGCTGAGCTCCGCACCATCCGGGGGCAGCGTATGAACGAGCCGCGCCAAGGCGAATTCCCCATCGGGTCCGAAAGCGACATCGTGATGGCGCGCAAAGTCGTTCGCAATGCAGCCACCGCCTTGGGCTTCGGCATCACCGATGTGACGCGCATCGTCACCGCCGCTTCGGAGCTGACCCGGAACATCTACCAATACGCCGGCTGCGGCGTCATGCGCTGGCGGTCTCTGAGCCGGGACGCCCGGGTGGGGCTGGAACTGACTTTTGAGGACAGCGGGCCGGGGATTCCTGATGTCAGCAAGGCGATGGAAGCGGGCTTCAGCACTGGGAAAGGGTTGGGCATGGGATTGCCCGGCGCCAAACGCTTGATGGACGAAATGACCGTGCAATCGCTGCTTGGCAAGGGCACCACGGTGGAGGTGCGCAAATGGCTGAGGAAGTAGCATGCTGCCACCGTCCCAAACAGTGGAAGTTCAACATGCCAGCGGCGTGGGCGCGGCGCGGCGTGCCGCACGAAGCATTGCTGCTGCTTTGGGCTTTGCGCCGACGGCCTGCGAGGAGATTGCCCTGGCCATGACGGAACTGGCCACCAACTTGATCAAGCACGCACGCGGAGGAACGCTCACCCTGACGCCGTTGGCCGACGGCGGGCGTGTCGGGTTGCAGATCGAGTCGCACGACCATGGGCCGGGCATCGCCAACGTCGAGCAGGCCCTCGGCGACCGTTTCTCGACGGCCGGAACCCGCGGCACCGGCCTGGGAGCGGTCAACCGCTTGATGGATGAGCTGGACATCACCTCGCGGCGCGGCGACGGCACGCGCATCGTGTGCCGCCGCTGGCTCCGCGCGCACCAGCCCAGCTTGCGGCCATGCCCCTTGGCCTTTGGTGTGGCGACGCGCCCGCGCCACCTGGATCAGGTCAACGGCGATGCCTTCGTCGTTACCCAATGGGCCGAGAGCGCCTTGGTGGGCGTCATTGACGGACTGGGCCACGGCCAGTTCGCGCACCGCGCCGCTCAGACCGCGCGGCAGTACGTAGAGAACCATTGCGACTTGCCGTTGGATCAGATATTTCGGGGCGTGGGCCGCGCCTGCCGGGCGACGCGCGGCGTGGTGATGGCTCTGGCGCGCTTCGACTGGGGCCGGGGCCGGTTGGCCTTTGCCTCGCTTGGCAACATCGCGGTGCGGGTATTCCCCCGTGCCGAGCCGTTTCACTTCGTCATTCGTCGCGGCGTCATTGGCCTCAACGCGCCCGCCGCGGCGGTAACAGAACATCCCTGGCCACCCGACCACGTGCTGGTGCTGCATTCCGATGGCGTGGCCACGCACTGGGGCTGGAAGGATTTCCCTGGCTGGGCGGACCCGCAAGCGGCGGGCACCGCGCAGCGGTCGCCGCCGGCCGCGGCCATGGCGCAGGAGCTATTGCGAGCGAAGGCCAAGGACGAGGACGACGCCACGGTGATTGTGGTCAGAAACGTAATCCCATGAAAACAGCAACCTTACAGGAGCAACTGGCCGAGGCCGAGGCGACGATACGCGCGCTGCAGGACGAGCTGGCCGAAACGAACCGCGGGCTGGTCGCGCTGAGCATGGAATTGGAACAGCGCGTCGAGGAGCGCACCACGGAGCTGGCCCAGAGCAATCAGGCGCTCCGCGCGGAAATCGCCCAGCGAAAGCGGCAGGAGGAGCGGACCGGGCTGCTTTCGGAAGTCACTGCCCGGTTGCTCTCCAGCGACCGGCCGCAGCAGATCGTCGAGTCGCTCTGCCGCAAGGTCATGGCGCACCTCGATTGCCATGCCTTCTTCAATTTCCTGGTGGACGAGCAGGCGGGGCGCCTGCACCTCAACGCCTGCGCCGGCATACCAGCCGAGACGGCCCGCGGGATCGAGTGGCTCGACTACGGAGTGGCGGTGTGCGGCTGCGCGGCGCGGGACGGTTGCCGAATTGTGGCGGAGCATATTCAGACCACGCCCGACCCCCGCACCGATCTGGTGCGCTCGTTCGGTATCCAGGCATACGCCTGTCACCCGCTGTTGGAGCAGGGTCGGGTCATCGGAACGCTCTCGTTCGGATCGCGCACGAAGGCCACCTTTGCCGAGGACGAGCTGGCGCTGATGAAGGCGGTGGCCGACCACGTAGCCATCGCCATGCAGCGCATCCGCCTGCTGGAATCCCTGGAGCAGGCCGCCCATGCGGCCGAGGCCGCCAACGAGGCCAAGGGAAGGTTCCTGGCGAATATCAGCCACGAGCTGCGCACGCCGATGAACGCCATCCTCGGGATGATCGACGTGGCGATGCCGAAAGCAGCTCATCCGATTATCAAGGACTGCCTGCAGACCGTGAAGGGCTCGGCGGACCTGCTGTTGACTTTGTTGAACGATCTTCTGGATAGCTCGAAAATCGAAGCGGGAAAACTGGAGCTGGAATCGGCCCCGTTCAGTCTGCGGCGCATGCTGGACCACGTCACGCGCGTGCTTGCCGTTCGGGCGGGTGAAAAAGGGCTTCATTTCTACTGCCGCGTGCCGGGCGAAACGCCGGACGCGCTTATCGGCGACCGCACCCGCTTGCAGCAAGTGCTCATCAACCTCGCGGGGAACGCGATCAAGTTTACGGAACGTGGCGAAGTCGAGATCAGTCTTCGCGTGGTTGAGGGATTAGGGATTGGGGATTGGGGATTGGAGGAAGACGGGCAGCCGGCAGAGCCCGATCCCCAACATCCAGCCCCCAATCCCCAATCCCCAATCCCTTCCGTTACCCTGGAGTTTGCCGTGCGGGATACGGGCATCGGAATTCCACAGTCCGACCTGGAGCGCATCTTCCACCCGTTCTCCCAGGCCGATGCCTCGACGACGCGACGCTTCGGAGGCACGGGACTGGGCCTGTCAATCTCACAAAGCCTGGTCACGATGATGGGCGGGCGTATCTGGGTGGAAAGCGAAGTGGGAAAGGGCAGCAGTTTCTACTTTACGGTTGGGCTGCCTTTGGCGGCCGAGATGCCTTGCGAAGGGGAAACCTCGTTCGACGTTGCCCGAGCGGCACCATGCAAGCTGCGGGTTCTCCTGGTCGAAGACAACCCAGCGAACCAGAAGTTGGCTACTTACATTCTCGAAGAGCGCGGCCACGCCGTCGACATTGCAGGCGACGGCGAACAGGCAATTCGCTTGACACACCGCAACCAGTACGACCTGATCCTCATGGACGTGCAAATGCCGGGCATGGACGGCCTGGAAGCCACGGCTGCTATCCGCAAACGCGAAGACGGCGGCAGCCGGGTGCCGATCATCGCCATGACGGCCCACGCGATGAAGACCGACCGGGATCGCTGCCTGGCGGCGGGCATGGACGGCTACCTTTCCAAGCCGGTGAATTCGCAAGAGCTGATCGGCTTGGTCGAGAATCTGGCTCGAAAGGGATTAGGGATTGGGGATTGGGGATTGGAAGGGGAGAAGCCGGCAACGTCCGACTCCCAACATCTAGTCCCCAATCCCCAATCCCAAGTCCCCGCTTTCGATCCTGAAGAGGCACTTTCGCGCTGCTTCAGCAGCGAAGATATGGTACGCGAGATGATTCAGTGCTTCTTCGACGAGGTGCACAACGTGTTCCTGCAAATGCGGGTGGCCCTGGAGAAGGGCGACCTTGTGGAAGTCGGGCGGCTGGGACACCGCATGAAAGGGACCGTAGTCTATCTTGGGGCACAACCGGCCAAAGCAGCCGCCCTGCGCGTGGAGCGGTTCTGCGGGTCCAACGGCGGCACCCCATCCGAAGCCGCGGAAGCCGTCAACGCCCTTGAGCACGAGTGCCTGGTGTTGAAAGCCGCGCTGACCGGGCATCCGCTGGCAGCCGAGCCGAAGCAGGGTGACTGAGCAACGGTCGCGCGGGCCGTCATGACACCTTCGTCACCGCGTAGAGGAGTTGACGACGATGATCTTCTGCGCCGCCAGCCAGCGGAGCGACCTGGTCTGCCAGGCATCCCACATTGGGCCCTTGTAGCCGTTGAGCCCGTGGCCGCCGCTGGGTAACTCCAGGTACTCCGTTGCCACGTTGTGGGCCTTCAGCGTCTCGTACATCATCCGACTGTTATCCGGCGAGACCAGCGTATCGTCTTTGGCGTGGGCCAGGAACATCGGCGGCGTCTTGTCCGTGACTTGTTTCTCATTGGAGAACAGGTCCACCATTTCCGGCTTGGGATCGCGTCCCAGCAGGTTGGTCCTGGACCCGCCGTGGGTTTTCTCGCCCATCGTGATTACCGGGTAGATCAGAATCACGAAATCCGGACGGCAGCCCACGCGGTCGATGGGGTCCGCCGCCTGCGGATTGCCGCCGTCGAAGTGCGTGCCCGCCGTCGCGGCCAGGTGGCCGCCCGCCGAGAAGCCGATCGTGCCGATGCGGCCCGGGTCGATGTTCCACTGCTTGGCGTGGAAGCGGACGGTGCGGATCGCCCGCTGCGCATCCAAGAGCGGCACCCACGGCCTGCCCCTGGGAAGCCGGTATGCCAGCACGACCCCGGCGATCCCGTGCCGGTTCAGCCAGCCGGCAATTCCATGACCTTCCGCGCAGTACACCAACCCCCCATATCCACCGCCCGGGCAGATCACCACGGCCGCTCCGTTCGGCTTCGGCGCCGGATAAACGGTGATGGAGGCATTGGCCGCCTCGAACCTGCCGTCGCCCAACGGGGCCTGACCCGGCCAGAGGGCGAGCTTTTCGGCCTCCGGCGATGCGGTCTGTGCGGGTGCCGGGAGCGATGAGGCGGCGGGGACGGCTAGCGCCGCCAGCATCGCCGTCAAACGAAAAGCGTGCAGCAGCGATACGGCACGGTACATGGCGGTTCTCCTGGCTGGATAGGGAAATCGGCCGCAACGGGATCATTCCGGATCGCATGCGGCGTCGCCCAGTAGCTTACCATAAGCTCATAGGTAATCCTACCCGCTCGGTTGGACGCTGTTGTACAGCAGGTGTGCCGTGAGGAACATGGGCGCGGCCTCGGCAATGGCCATGACCACGTACCACCGCCGCCAGGCTGAGCGCGGCCAGCCCCGCCAACAGCACGACCAGCGACCAGTGTACGGCGCCCAGGCGGCTCAAAGTCAGCAACCCGGCGGCCACGAACCCCAGCGACATCAGCGCGTTGGCGCACCGGAACGCCGGCTCGGCCAATCCTGTCCGCTCCCATACGGCCAGGCGACAGCCGACGAGCAGGGCCAGCCCCAGCAACGCAAAGGTGAGCGTGTAGTACTCCGGGCCGACGTGCCAGTATTGCAGCAGTTGCCAGACCGCGCCGCAGGCCGCAGCCGTGCAGAGCTACACGTTGAGGCCATCGCGGGAAATCTTCTTTGCCCCACTAACTGGTAACCTGAGCCAACTGCCCGGAACGATAGCAAACCGTCTGGCTTCCGGTTAGAATCGTTGAGTCGAAGACGTAGGAAGTCGAAACCATCAAAACCGATCAGCGGCAGGTGGACGCCCGCAGGAACCCGCAGCAGGAGAACGAGCATGGCCCCGCGAAAACACGTCGTCTTAGTCGTTAGTTGCATGGGGTTGTGCTGGGCCGGGCTGGGTGGGACGGCCGGGCAGGCCCGCGCGGCCGTCTACGTGGTCGATGCGGCGGCCCCCGCCGCGGCGGATACCAACCCGGGCTCCGAGCAGAAGCCGTTCCCCAGCGTGCAACACGCCGCCGACGCGGCCAAACCGGGCGACACGGTCTACGTCATGGCGGGCCGCTACAACGAGCGGATCAAGGTGAAGACCAGCGGGGCGGAAGGCCGGCCGATCAAGTTCCAGGCGATGCCCCGGCGCTCGGCGACCGTCGGCGGCTTCGACCTGGATGCCAGTTACATCCGCGTCGAGGGCTTCGAGATCACGGCCGACAAGCCGGCGACAGCCGTGCAACTCCGCGGCAGCCACTGCGAAGTGCTGGACAACTACATTCACGACATGATGGAAGGGGTCGCGGGGACCGGCGGCAACAAGCCCCGCTCCGCCGCCGGCACGCACGATGACTCGGCCGTGGCGCACAACCGCATCGCCTACAACAAGGTCTATCACAGCGAGTACGGCTTCCTCCTGCTCGGCGACGATTGGCTGGTGGAGAACAACGAGGTCGATCGGCTGTTCATGTACGCGCCGGGCAGGACGTTCGACGACTGCGACTACACGCGGTTCTTCGGCAAGGGCTGCGTCCAGCGCTGCAACTATTACCACGGCAGCAGCCAGCGGGAGATCAGGACGGCCCACGTGGATTGCATCCAAACGTTCCCGGGCAACGGCGGTAGCGCGCTGGACGTGCTCTTCGAGGACAACGTCTGCTTCGACTTCCACCAGATGTGCATGGTGGAGAGGCTCGCCCCGCATGCCAACCTGGGCGGCTGGACCTTCCGGCGCAACATCGCCTCGACCAATTCGCCGGCGATGCGCGGGGGCTGGGGCCCGGACATCATCCAGACGCTCGACGTGACGATCGAGAACAACACCATCTCGACGGTGAATTGGTCCACGATCGGCCTGCGGGGCAAGGAATCCACGAACGGGCAGATCCGTAACAACCTCCTCTGCGACGCCCAACGGGCCGTCATCCACGGCGACGAGACCTTCTCGCCCGCCAATCCGCTGATCGAATTCAACCTGACGTTCAAGACGGCGCCGTTGGCGGGCGGAACGAACGTCAACGGCAAAGACCCGCTCTTCGTGGATCCCCAGAACCGCAATTTCCGCCTGCGCAAGGGCAGTCCGGCCGTCGGGGCGGGCAAGGGCGGCGTGACGATCGGGGCCCTGGACTACCCCAACGTGTATTACGTCGATCCGCGCCATCCGGCGGCGGCGGACGAACCGGCGTGGGGCTATCCGGCCGTGCCGCTGGCCACGCTGGCCAAGGCAATGGCAGTAGCGCAAGCGGGTGAGACCGTGGTCTTGCGCGGCGGCGTGTATCGCGAGACGCTCAAACCCGGCAGCGACGGCGTGACCGTGCGCGCCATGCAGGGGGAGAAGGTGACCATCAGCGGCGCGGATGCGATCGAGGGCTGGCAGCGGGCCGCCGACGGCAGTTGGTCGGCGCCGCTGGCCGCCCGGCCGAAGAAAGTCCTGCGCGACGGCCGGCCGTGGACCGAGTTCACCTACGACCAGGCCACCCGGAGGATCATAGTGCAGACAGGCGGCGACCCGCGCCTGCACCTCTTCGAGACGGTCGTGCGCGAGCTGGGGATTGACGATGCCGGCAAGAAGTGGGTGGTTTACGGCATCACGGTAGTGAACACATTGCAGGAACACCGCTAGCGGACGGGCGAGTGCGCGTGCAGAACGGCATTCTGAAACCGAGCGAGCCGCCGCGGCTGCTGGCGGCGGACAACCTGCAAGGGGGCCAAGGAAATCCAGCTCGTCACGCGGCTGGACGACCTTAGCAGCGACGAACGCTGCCTGGCCACGTGGGGCGATCCCCGGTTCGTGAAGGGAAAGTGAGGAAGATCGCGGTCGGGGGGCGTTTTCGCGGCAACCTACGGCCGGAGTATTTCGCTGCGGACTGTATTCCGCGCGGTTTGCACAGACGGCTTGTGCGCTGTAGAACGGCCGGCCGTTGTTAGTAAATTCTAGCGCAAAGGAGACGAGTCTGTGAGCGTGCGACGCAGCTTGATCCCGAGGCTGTGCATTTCCCTCTGGGCGGCGGCGGCAGGGGCGGCCGATTGGCCGTGCTTCCTCGGTGCCAACCGCGACAATACCTCGGCCGACAAGAACCTCAAGCTCTGGTCCGGCGACAGCCCGAAACCGCTTTGGAAACAGAAGGTGGGCACCGGCCATTCCTGCATGGCCGTGGTCGGAAAGCAACTTCTCACCCAGGGCGATGGCACCGTGTGGTGTCTGGATTCGGAAACGGGAGACGTCGGCTGGCGTTACCCGGCCAAAGGCAAGGGCAAAGGCGGTGATACCACGGCCACGCCGGCAGTGGCGAATGGATTGGTCTTCGCGCTGAACAACGATCATACGATCGTCTGTCTCGACGCAGCCAAGGGCGAGTTCCAGTGGTCCGCGAAAGTCGATGGCTTCGGCGTGAAACAGCACATCTGGGGACTGTCCTGCTCGCCGCTGGTTCTGGGCAATCAGGTCATCATGGACCTGGGCGTGGTCTTCGTCCTCGACACGAAGACCGGCAAGCTCGTGTGGAAGGCCGGTTCGGAGACGGCGGGCTATGCCTCCGCGGTCGTCTTCGGCCAAGCGGGCCAGAAGCGGGTCACTTCCTTCACCGGCGCCGGCCTGGCGATCTACTCCCTGTCCCAAGGCAAGCCTGTGGCAAAGTACAAGTGGGAGATGGACCCCGGCGTCGATGGAGTGAACATCGCCACGCCCATCGTCTCCGCCGGCAAGATATTCATTTCCAGCGGCTACCGCCGCGGCTGCTCGCTGCTGAGCCTCGAAGGCGATGCCCTCAAGAAGGTCTGGGAGAACAAGGAGATGAACAACCACTGCCAGACTTGCGTGATCGCGGGTGGCTTCATCTATGGCGTAAACGGGCAACAAGGCCAAAAAGCCAGCCTCAAGTGCCTGGATTTCGAGACGGGTAAGGTCCTCTGGGACAAAAAGGGCTTGCCGGTCGGCGGCGGGCTGACGCTGGCCGATGGCCAACTCTTCGTGATGCTCGACGGCGGCACGCTGTTGGTGGCCGCGGCCTCGCCCAAGGCGTTCAAGGAACTTGCCCGCGCCAAGGTCCTCGACGGCCAGTGCTGGACGATGCCGGTGGTCGCCAACGGCCGCGTCTACTGCCGCAGCCACGCCGGCGATCTGGTGTGTCTCGATCTCCGTTGAAAAGAGGAGTGGGGTTCGTCGCAGTGACCTGGATGGGTGGGCAGGGTAGCCGGGCGCTATGCTCGTTCGCGGTCGGCCCAGGTCCTGCCGGTCCTTACGATCATTTCTTCTCGGGCTTGGGCGCGGGCTGATACCCGTCGGCACTGGAAGCGAGGTCTTTGCGCTGCCAGACGCGCACGTAGTCGATCAGGTAGTCGGCGGGCAATTGCTTGTCGTCCACGGCGTTGTTGTCCCAACCGCCCGTGGTGACCTCGAAGATGAAATGCGACGGCACGTTCGCTACCCGGGAATTTTCCCACCGCCAAAGTTCCTTGCCGTTGCAGTACATGACCACCGAACCAGGCGTCCAGAGCACGCCGGGGGTAATAAAGCCGTCCCTGTCCGCTTGCAGGTAATTGAACGTCGAACCGATCGCCTGGTGGTCCTTGCCGTAGCCGTCCCAGTGGCAGGCGACATTGTAGCGGTAGGGTCCCCAGCGGGTCAGGTGTTCCATGATGTCCAACTCCATCCCGCCGTTGCCGGTATCCGCGCGACTGAACTGCGAGCCGGCGGCCGCGCCGCGGTCGGGCATCATCCAGAACGTCGGCCATAGCCCCGGGACCCTGGGGAGTTTCACCCGGGCTTCGAAGTAGCCGTAGCGTTGCACCCATTTGCCATAGGTATCGAGATAGCCGCAGGCGTAGTCCGACTCTTTTTGTCCGGTGAGGTTCTGCGGTATTACCTTCGGGTCGGAATTGTCGTTATGGAATCCGCGTTTCTTCTCGAAGCGGAAGATCGCCAAGCCGTCTTTGAGGATCAAGTTGTCCTTGGTCCAGTGGCTCGCCCTGTCCCAAAAGTTGGGACCATAGATGTTCCATTTTTTCTGGTCGATGGTCGGGCTGTCGAATTCTTCATCGAAGGTCTTGACCCAGTCGCCCGCGACCGGCGGCCGCTTGCCGAGCCAGTCAAGGAGCACCGCCGGAGGCGCAACGGCCGTGATCGATTCGATCAAGAGCGTCGCCTCGCCGGCGGGGTACCCGCTTGCGGGTCTGGCGGTGATTTTTACGGCGGCGGCCGCATCGCTGGTGAACTTGGTTCCGGTGCCCGGCAGATTCTCCCAACCGCCCCAGAATCCACCTTTCCTGCCGTTCGGGGAGCCCTTCGGAGTAACGGCGGGGGCGAAGGGAACCACGACGTCCTGTTCCGCCCCCG
>Ga0181527_1005742_pt1 | contig 10162 bp, 3 predicted proteins | sample PEATcosm2014_Bin_30_FD_119762 | JGI IMG/M metagenome (GOLD analysis project Ga0181527, IMG submission 119762) | Peatland microbial communities from MTU Mesocosm Facility, Houghton, MI, USA - PEATcosm2014_Bin06_60_metaG | ecosystem: Environmental > Terrestrial > Soil > Wetlands > Peat | place...
GGTCACGGGGGCGGACATTCCGGGCACCGCTCGACCCGAATACCGGCGCAACCAGTTTGGCGCCACACTGGGCGGGCCCATCCGCAAAGACAAGACTTTCTTCTTTGTGTACTATGACGCGCTGCGCGAAATTAAAGGCCTTTCGCTGACCAATGAGGTGCCAACTGACGGGGAGAAAGCGGGGGACCTCAGCAGCTTTCTAACGGGCCAGACGGCGAATCTCTGCGGCGCTGGCGGGCCGGCCAGCATGAACTTCGACACGGGACAACTGTTCGAGCCGAGCACCGAATCGCTGTACACATGCCCCTCTGGCACCAACGCCGGATCAACGGTTCTGGTGGGAACGCCTGTTCCTGGCAATGTCATTAGCAACATCGATTTTGCCGGTCAGAAAGTCTTGGGTGGCTACCCTGAGCCCAACCGTGCCGGCTACCCGAACTATGTCAACCAAACGCCTCGGCGGCGCGACGACAACCAATTGGGTGTCCGGATTGACCACTCGATTAGCGCCAAGGATCAGTTGTTTGCCCATTACTTGTTCTCTCAATCGCGCATTACAGATCCTTCGGCTGGCTACGACACGCTTCCGGGTTTTGGCGCGAAAATCTTCTATCGAGGGCAGAACGTAACGGCAGCCTGGATACACACGTTTGGCCCCCACCTTCTGAACGAAATGCATGTTGGATATGCGCGGAACAACCCCGAGTTGGATTGCGTGAACTGCCCCCGTCCTGCGGGCTTCATTGAGAGTTTTGGGATTAAGAATCTGCACACCAGCCAGACTCTCGAGGAAGGGTTCCCCTACTTTGGCATGGTCAACTTCGCCTCCGTCGGGGACGAGAACTATGTTCCCATCTCAAACTTCGAGATGGTGGAGAAGCTGGAAGACGATCTGACGTGGATGCATGGACGGCACACTGTCAGGTTCGGGGCTGACTTGCAAGATTGGCAGGATCTAAGGCAGCAGAATCCCTACTCCCCTCACGGCCAATTTTCGTTCAACGGCCAGTTTTCCGGCTTGGCCGGAGAGGTTCCGGCCGCGAGTGGAGTTTCAGACCTGGCCGATCTCGAGCTTGGCTATCCGGCGAGCGCTGGCAGCACGCTTACGTACACCGATGCCAACCAAGTGGGTGGGAGGTTTTGGAGCTTTTACGGCCAAGACGATATGAAGATCAGTTCTAACCTGAACATGAACATCGGCATGCGCTGGGAGATTCGCCGGCCGCCGGTGGACAAGCAAAACAACATCGTGCAATTCGTCCCGGTGGGACCGCCTGATTCGCAACCGGGAAACGGACTGCTGGTTACAGCGCTACCCGATGCGCAGAATGACGCACTATGCTCCAACAACTCGTATCTGATTTCCGCCACCGGTGAATGCCTGATCGCGAGTTCGCAGGAGCGGGCGCAGTTAGGGTTTACCGGGCGCAGGCGGAGATCGATCATGACCACGAATTTGCGGGATTTCGCGCCGCGCATCGGTTTTACATGGCGGCCCCTGTCGTCGGACAAAGCCATCGTGCGCACCGGATATGGGATCTTCTATGACCTCGGCAATTTGAATATCATGCAGTTCGTGACCGGCAACCCTGTGTTTTCGGAGAAGCCCGTTTACAATACCGCCTTCGGCTCTCCTCCACCTTTGACCCTCGGCTTGCCGACCACGACGGAGAATGTTTTCGGGACCGGTGGGGTTCCGCCACTTAGCCAGCAATACGGGGCCCTCTGGGTTACGCCGGACTTCCAGTTTCCACGCGTGCAGATGTGGAGTTTTGGCCTCGAGTCACAGTTAGCCTCGAACTGGGCGTTGGAAGCGGACTATATTGGCACCAAGGCAAACCATCTTGACTCGTACGAGTTGTTTTTCAACCAGCCTGCGCCGGGTGTTGGCGCCCTGCAGCCTCGCCGGCCATATCCGGACTTCGACTACATGGCCTTTTTCGGCTCCCTCAATAACTCCCTTTACAACGCCCTGCAGACGAAGTTGACCAAGAAGTTTTCCAACGGTTTTACCTTCCTGATTTCGTATACGTGGGCTAAAAGTATGGACGACGGAGGCGGTAACGAGGGTGGAGGCACTGAGCTCCCGCAGTACATATACGACTGGCGGGTGAATTGGGCGCGCACCCTGTTCGACGCGCGTCAGCGCTTCGTTTTTAGTCCCATATGGCAGTTACCGTTCGGAAACGGCAGGCGCTGGTTGAATCGCACTGGGGTTGTAAATGGCATCTTGGGAGGCTGGGAGGTTACCAGCGTCTGGCAGATCCAGTCGGGATTCCCCTTCACCGTGTTGTCGACTACCGACTACTCGAACACCAATTCTCAGAGTCCGCGACCCGATCGGACTTGCAGTGGGGTGGGCAGCAAAACAATCAGTAGCTGGTTCAATGCGAGTTGCTTTAACACCAACGCATTGTCAGCAGCTCTGACAGCCGGCACACCGCGTTTTGGGAATTCGGGGCGAGATATCCTGGATGCGCCCGGCCTCAACAACGTGGATTTGGCTCTCTTGAAAGACTTCGCTTTTGGGGAGCGCTTCAAGCTCGAGTTCCGGGCGGAGGCGTTCAACATCGCCAACCAGGCGCACTTCGGGTATCCGGTCAACGCCGTCGGCAATCCTGCTATCGGGCAGCTCACCGGCGCCAGCGATGGCCGGGATATCCAATTTGGGCTGAAGCTCTCGTTCTAGAAAGCCTCTGGAGTTTTGAAGAGAGCAGCTCAGCCCGGCGAGAAATCGTCCTTTTTTGAATTGGCGGTCCTCTGCCTTAAGAACTATCGGGGGCGGGAAAACAGAACCTGTACGAAGTTCCGCCCCCCGGAGAATTGCCACCGTTGTGGCTCCCGCAAAGGGGGTATATCAGCCCGCGAAACGGATTCCGGCTTCCGCGGGAATAGCTGGACTTGCGAGAGTCCTCCTTTGTTGTCATGAAAATTGCTCTCCTCCCCGGTCGAGGAGGGGTTAGGGGGTGGTGGGCCGACGACTCACCACCAACCCCTCCTTGATCACGGAGGAGAATCAGCACCGCCTTCCGGCCCGCGGAACGACCGCCACGCTGAGTTTGCCAGCATTCCGGAACTTCTGACTACAAATGTTAACTGAGGAGCAGTCGATGAAAAGGAACGGGAGCGCCCACAAGATTGTTAATGGTCTTCTGTGGTATGTTTTGGCAGTCATGGCCCTATGGCTCGCCGAGGCGGCCGAGATCGCGGCCCAAGATCAGAACGCCAAAACAGGGCAGTTGCCTGCCGTGCGACTGGATGGAAACTACTTCTCGCGCCAAGGACATCGCTTCATTCCCGTGGGTGCGAACTGGGTTCCTGCCAAGGCGGCAATGGAGTGGCCTTACCAATGGGATCCGCAGTCGATTGAAGCAGATTTCGCGCGCATGCACGAAATGGGTTTCAACACCATTCGACTCGATATGGTCTGGGCATGGTTCGAGCCGCGACCGGACGATTTCAATCCCGAGGCTTTCAAGGGGCTTGATTTCCTGGTTTCACTAGCCCACCGCTATCACATTTATCTTCACCCTATGCTTCTCATAGGTGGCGAAGTGGGTGAGGCTTTCTGGGATGTGCCGTATCGCAATGGACGCGATCCTCAATCCGATCCTTACATGTTGCGTTTGGAGACTGACTTCGCGGCTGAGTTTGCGCGGCGGTACGGCAAGGAAACTGCCATCCTGGCCTGGGACCTGACGGACGAACCTCCCTTCTGGATTTCTGGAGGGACGACGGATGCTGCCGCCATCAACTGGACCCGGCTGCTTAGTGGGGCTATCCGCCGCCACGATTCCCTGCATCCCCTGGTGGTCGGTACCAGCATGGAAGACGTCTCACGCGGTCCCTTCCGTCCTGATGTCCTCCGCGACGACGTTGATTTCTTCAGCGTGCATCCCTACACGATCTATGCGCGTCGGCTCTTTCCCGATGCCATGCTGTCCGGGCGAGGGACGTATGGGGCGGCATTTGAGACCGCCCTTTCGGGAGGCGCCGGACGCCCGGTTATGGTCCAGGAGATCGGGGCTTCTTCGGCACAATACGCACCTGAGCAGATTGCTGCGTACCTTCAAGCAAATCTCTACTCGGGATTGGGGGCAGGGGCGAATGGCTTCCTCATCTGGTGCTATACCGACGCCGCGCCCCAACAGTTTCATCTCGTCCCTTATTCGCGCGCGCCACATGAGACTCAGTTCGGCCTGACGACGTGGGAGGGGAAGGAGCGCCCTGCTGGCAGAATGTTTGAAGACTTCGAAAAAATCGTGGGCCGGCTTGACCTCTCCGGTATTGAGCCCGCTCCCGCCGACACCGGCATCATTGTGCCATACGAATGGTCGAAATCCTACGGCGACCAGTCCCACTTCGGTCTTACTGGACCTGCGATTGTCCCTTACACTTCGAGCGTTGAAGGAGGCGCGGTGGCGGGGCAGGAGAGGACGCGTAATCTCTCTGAAGCAAATGATTGGTTGACCGGGAGTTGGTTGTCGTCGTTCATTCTGGCGCGCCAAGCAGGCTTAAAGGCGGACTTTCCCCGTGAGTACTCGGATTGGCAAAACCGACGTCTGTTGTTGATGCCCTCGCCCTTGACCAGCACGGGCAGTTTCGTGGTTCATGTGCACAGCGACTTCTGGGAAAAGGCGCACCGGTACGTTGCGGAGGGCGGAGCCCTTTACGCTTCGGTTTCCGGCGAGTCGGCTATTCCTGAGATGGAGAGCTTGTTCGGGGCACGACTGGTGGATCACGCTCCTGTTAACGAACTAACCTTGAAGGTGGTGACTCCCTGGGAAGGCCTCAATCCCGGAGACACTTTCCAATATTCCGCCGGAGGGGCGCGCCAATGGGCGGCGACGCTGGCGGTTCACGGCGGCACAGTGATCGCTGTGGATCAGGAGGGTCGCCCGGCGCTGATTGCCAATCGCCTGGGCAAAGGCGCGACCTTGCTCTGCGCTTATCCTCTGGAAAGCTATTTGTCCGATCGTCCTGCAGCCTTCGACAAAGCGGAGAACACCTATCGGATTTATCAAGCGTTTCGGGACTGGGCGGGAATACGGGCGCGTTTTCGTTCGAATCAGCCCTCGGTTGAAGCGACGTCCCTGGACGCGCCGGATCATGGTTACGTTGTCGTTGTTAACCACAGTGCGGACCCTCGCCAGGTGACTATGACTTCGACGTTACCCCTGAAATCGATTCAGCGTGTTGGGACGGAGGGCGAACAGCCAGTCTCCTTGCATGGATCCGGGTGGGATTTGAATTTGCAGCCTTACTCAGCGGCGGTCTTCGCATGGAGGTAGGTCTAATAAAGTAGACTTCCGGCGCGTCACGAGAGTTTGGCAGGATGCCGCGCTCTCAGGGAGGGAGTTCGGTCGAGTGGGCACTGTATCAGACGGGCGAGTTGCCGCATCCCTAATCTCATCCTGACTCTTCGCTCCGCTTGGAATGACAGCGTGGCCGGAATGCACATATAATAATCGGGATTAAATGAAGTCGTCGATTCCGATCTCGTTGGCCGCTCTGTTGAGCTTCCTCCTTGTTTGGGCGGGGAGCAGCAGTCCTGTGGCCGGGGAAAAGCCGCTCTCCATCATTCTAATCTCCATCGACACCCTGCGCGCCGATCGCTTGAGTTGCTATGGCTACCGCCGGGTTGAGACACCTCACCTGGATGCGCTGGCCAAGGGAGGCACTATATTCTCGGCGGTTAATTCCCAGGCTCCCCTGACTTTCCCTTCCCATGTTTCTCTGTTCACCGCCACGTATCCGTTCTTCAATGGCATCGAGGATAACGGTGAAATCCTCCGGCCCCATGCCGTCACGCTTGCCACGCTGCTGAAATCGCACGGCTACCACACGGGAGCGGTTGTGGGCGGGTTCGTGATGGACAGCCGGTTCGGACTGAACCAGGGCTTCGATGATTACGACAGCACCTTTGATCTGCATCGGCAAGAGGGATCCGATCCTGGAGATATCAAACGTTTGGGTGCAGATGTGGTCGCAGCCGCAGAGAAGTGGCTGGACGCCAACTCCGCCCACCCGTTCTTTCTCTTCCTGCATCTTTATGATCTGCACACCCCCTACAATCTTCCCGCGAGCTACCGCGCGCGCTTCGGCACGGGCTACGATGCCGAACTTCGCTACGTGGATGAGCACGTGGGCCTCTTCCTGGATTCGCTGCGCCGCCAAAATCTGTTTGACAGCAGCCTGATTGTACTCACCTCCGACCACGGTGAGGGCCTGGGAGAGCACCGGGAGAAAACGCACGGCTACTTTATCTATCAGAGTACGCTTTGGGTGCCGCTGATTGTGCACTGGCCGGCGGGGAGCGCGACCTTCACAGCTAAGGTCGACGAACCTGAGTCCTTGATGGATGTGGCGCCCACCATCCTGCAGTTCGCCGCCATTTCACCACCTCCGGAGTTTCAGGGGCGCAGTCTACTTGGCGTGTTTCGTTCCGACAGGCCGAAAGCCCCGCGTGACGTCTACAGCGAGAGCTTCTACGCGCACAACCACTTCGGATGTAGTTCCCTGCGGGCGTTGCGCTCCGGACGCTATAAGTACATTCAGGGTCCGCAGCCTGAACTCTACGATCTGGCCGCTGACCCTGGCGAGACGCGGAATCTTTACGCACGGCAAGCGTCGCTGGCGCTGGCCTCGAAGAATAAACTGGCAGAGCTCTCCATGCGCTTTCGCGGGCCACATCCCATGGCGCAAAGGGCGCTCGATCCGGACACGGTGGCGCGCCTTAATTCCCTGGGATACGTCGCGGGGAGTTCCGGGGAATCGGGTTCTGCCGACAGCGGTCCTGATCCCAAAGATCGCATTGGGGAGTTTGAGGACTACGGACGCGCCCTCCTCCTGGGCTCCAGCGGCCGTATCGAGGAGTCGAACGCTATTCTCAACCGGCTGCTCGCGAGGCATCCGGAACTCCTCGACGTGCGCATGAGTTTAGGAGTGAACGATCAGCGCCTGCGGCGGCATGACGAAGCGGCGCGTGAGTTCCAGCAGATACTCCAGAAGGACTCGCTGAACGTGAAAGCGCATTTCGACCTGGGGCTAAGCCTTCTTGAAATGGGGAAGCTGGACGAAGCCACGCGAGAATTCCAGGCTACTCTCGACATCTGGCCTTCTTACCCCAGGGCGGAAGACCTGCTGGGCAACATCGCGCTCCGAAAGGGCGATTACGGCCGGGCGCGCGAACGCTTTGAGCACGTCTTGAGCATCGATCCCCACGACTACGCCGCGAATTACAATCTGGGGGCGGTGGACATACTGCTGGGGCAGTGGGATTTGGGCGAGCAACACCTTCGAGCGGCACTCAGCCTCGATCCTGACGACTCCGCAGCCCACAACACGCTGGGAAGCCTCTACCTCCAGAAGGGTGACTTGGATAAGGCGGAGTCGGAGTTCCGTGAGACGCTCCGCCTGCAGCCTAAGTCGGCCTACACGCATTATAATTTAGGGCTGGTCTTTCGCAAGCAGAACCGCGACAGCGATGCCGCGAAGGAATTTCGCCAGGCGGTGGCGCTCGATCCGCAATTCAGGGCGGCGCGCGACGCACTGAGCCACCTGGCGGGTAACTCTGCTCCTTAGCTAAGGAGAGGCATGATCAGCGTAAGAAATGGGCTGCGTGCGATTCCGAAGGCTACGCTACTTGTTCTTGCCGGCCTTCTCGCTAACTGTCCCGCAACTGCGCGAGCACATCCTCAGGACACCATTACGGACGTGGCCGCGCGGGCAGAGACTTTCGAGGCGCAGGGCCAATGGGAAGCTGCCGCCGCCGAATATCGGAAGATTCTGAAGATCGATCCTCGTTCCCTCCCTGCTCTCAATTCTCTTGGAGCCTTGAGCGTGAGGGAAGGTAAGTTCAAGGAAGGTATCTCATACTACGAGCGGGCGTTGAAGATCAATCCTCATGAATTTGCGGTGAATTTGAATCTGGGCATTGCCTATCTCAAGATGCAGGATTGCAAATCCGCCGCTCCTCCTCTCGAGATGGCAGCCAAGCTTGAACCTTCGAATGTTCAGGCGCTGGAACTGCTTGCCGTCGCCGAGATCGGGCAAGAGGAGCATGAAAAGGCTATCGCTCCACTCGAAAAAGTGGTGGAACTTGATCCGCGGGACGTGGGTTCCAATTATCTCTTGATTCGGTGCTACATTGAGACAGGGCGGTTTGAAAATGCACTGCACGGGTTCGAGCGCCTTGAGGCTCTTGACTCAGCCTCACCCTGGGTTCGCATCCTGAGAGGCCAGGCTTACGATGGCTTGGGTGCCTATGGCAAAGCCCTGGAGGAGTTTGAAGAGGCGAAGAAGCAATTGCCGAACGACGCCATCGTCCGCTTTTCCTTGGGATTCATGTGCTGGAAGCTGCGTCGCTTTGACGAGGCCGAAAGCGAACTTCAAGCGACCCTGAAGCTCGACCCTCTCTTCACTCAAGCCAACTTTTATTTAGCGGATACGTACCTGATGGATTTAAAGCCCGATGTGGCGCTGCCCATTTTAAAACGACTCGTTGAGGAAGAACCCAACGACTATCGCACTCGGATGGATTTGGCCAAGGCTCTGGAGAAGCTAGGGCGGTACGAACAAGCTATTCCGGAATTCCAGGAGGCCATCCGGCTGGACCCCTCCCACTCCGAGCCCCATTATCTCTTGGCGCGGACGTACCAGAAAGTGAACCGCGTCGCAGACTTCCAGCGGGAACTCCAAGTGGCGCAGAAGATGCAAGCCGAACGGCGCGCGGGAGTGGAGAATCTTCTGCGGGCCAGTGGGACGCGCGGCGACCCAGGACGCAGCCTGGGCTTGGTCCCGCCGCCTAAGGAAGAACAACCCTCGCCCCCTCATTGACTTACAGACATAGCACCACCCTCTAGGGCGAATTGCCCCCCTAATCCGGCAGCCAAAGAACTCCTTTAAGCCTGCCATTCTGAGCGAAGCCCCGGGCCGGCCCTTCCGGGGGGAAGCGAAGAGTCAGCGCGAAACGTGACCCGCTTCTGGTCTGCTGAGAGGAGATTTTTCCAGCAGATGGAATTGTCCGCTGGCCACCTCTCCTGCTTCGATGGTATCAATGTCGGGTGTAGTTAAGAGATATGCTGCTTAAGCGGCCACGGCACATGGCCACAGCTTCTGAGTCTGGCAACGGGGTAGCAGACCTGCTCTCCAGGTTTGCAGCTCTTTTCTACGTCAGACGGTCAAAGAGCCACAGACTTTAGAAAGCCGGTCTGTGCTACCCCGCTACCACGTCAGCCCGGCCGGCGCTCGGCCAAATGCCGGCACCGCGGGCCCCTGCAATTTGCTTACGGCCTTCAGTCTGCGTTGCGCTACCGAGCTAACTTACGCTAAGGCCTTTCTTCGGTCCCGGCCAGTACATGTCCACTTCGCCTTTCTCGCCGGTTAGCTTTCCTTCGCTCGCGTGCCAGTATACGCGCTGTTTTTCATGATAGGAAACATTCGCCATGTGGCAAGCCACAGCCGTGCCACAACCAAAGTCCACGTTTTCGATGGGCTGCCGGCGTGACTTGATGGCCTCAAACCAGTTCCGCATGTGGTCCACCGAGCCCTCGTTGGTCTGCCGCATGGATTGCTGCGCGCGAGGTTCGGGCTTATCGCAGGTGCTGATATCGGCCGTCGGGTCGTCCTTATGAGCAGCCACGAATTGGCCCTTGGTATCTACGGGCCAACTCTCCAGGGGATACCTGAAATCCCACTCTTCGTCGTAGGGTTTGAAAGACGCCCCTTCCTCAGTCAGTTCGACCGTGCCCCTGTCGCCCATGAAACGCACAATCTCGCCCCCGTCCCAGTTGGAGACGAGGTTGGCCAGGACCACCACCTGGAAGGTCCCGTAATCGTAAAGCGTATTGTGGATGTCAGGCACATCGCGATCGCCGGTCCATTTGTAGAGACCCCCGCTCGCCACGGCGCTCAGCGGATATTGGACGTTCATCAGGTAATGAACACGCGAGAGCAGGTGGATGTACTCATCGCCCACGATGCCGGTGCCGTAATCCCACCAGTTGCGGAACTGGAAGGCGCGCGCGGCATCGAATGGCCGCTTGGGCGCATTCCCCAAGAAGCGCTCCCAATCGAACGTCTGTGGCGACGCATCGGGCGGCACTGGGTATTTCCACGCGCCCACCGGGTCGGCCCGGTAGATCTCGCATTGCACCATGAA
>Ga0181527_1005743_pt1 | contig 10162 bp, 7 predicted proteins | sample PEATcosm2014_Bin_30_FD_119762 | JGI IMG/M metagenome (GOLD analysis project Ga0181527, IMG submission 119762) | Peatland microbial communities from MTU Mesocosm Facility, Houghton, MI, USA - PEATcosm2014_Bin06_60_metaG | ecosystem: Environmental > Terrestrial > Soil > Wetlands > Peat | place...
GAGGGATGCCGCGACAACCTCGTCGAGAATTGCGAGATGCTGGACATGGGCGCCGGCGGCGTGAAAATCGGCCATGCCGGCAGCGGGCCGCTCTACGGCTGGGTCACCCAGAACGATCCGGAAAAAGTCCCGGCGCAGCACACGCTCCGCGAGTGCCTGATCGCTCACGGCGGCCGGCTGCACGCCGAGGCGGTCGGCGTCTGGATCGGCCACTCGCCGCACAACGTCATCCAGCACAACGACATCTACGATTTCTACTACACGGCAGTCTCCGTCGGTTGGACCTGGGGCTATGGTCCCAGCCAGGCGCACGACAACGACATCGGCTTCAACCACATCCACACCATCGGCCAACACGTGCTCTCGGACCTAGGCGCCGTTTACACGCTGGGAGTCTCGCCCGGCACCCGCGTCCACGACAACCACTGCCACGACATGCGCGCTTACAGCTACGGCGGCTGGGGACTTTACACCGACGAAGGCTCCAGCGGCATCGTGCTGGAAAACAACCTCGTGTACCGCACCGGCGGCAGCGGCTTCCACCAACACTACGGCAAGGAGAACGTCCTCCGCAACAACATCTTCGCTTTCGGCGAAGAGTCGCAGCTCCAACGGACCCGCTCGGAACCGCACACTTCCTTTTTCTTCGAGCGGAACATCGTCTACTGGGACAATGCCAGCATCGTGCTGGGCAACAACTGGTGGGACAACCACTTCAAGCTGGATTGGAACGTCTACTGGAACAGCGCCGGCAAGCCGATCACGGTCTTCGGCGGCTTGAAGTTCTCCGAGTGGCAGCGGAAATTCGGCCAGGACCAGCACTCGATCGTGGCCGATCCGGGGTTCCTGGCGCCGCGGGCCGGCGACTTCCGCCTCAAGCCGAACTCGCCGGCGCTGGCGACCGGCTTTAAGCCGTTCGACATTTCCCGAGCGGGGCGGAGCGCGCCCGCCGTGTTGACCCGCGATCTGCCGCCCGTGCCCGCGGCGTTCGAGCCCTGACGGGCAGGATTCCCGCGCCTGAAGACACGCCAACTTTCCCCTATCGACGGCCGGTCTTCAGGGCCATCGTCAGGGCCAGCGCTACTGCGGGCACGAATCAGCGGTGACTGCTCGCTAGCTCCAGATAGGGCTTGTACTTCTTGTCCAGACCCTGGATATGGCCCACCCACCACTCTTTCAAGAAGTGCAGCAGATCGCGTGCCGTGACGACGTCGACATTTTCCAGCAAGTCGCGGGTCCGTTGTCGAATCCTGTCATGCGCGGCCTTGTGCGGCGCGAAGTCCGGATACCCATGCTCGTACATGAGTTGCTCTTCATGCTTGAAGTGGGCAAGCGTGTATTCGAGCAGTCTGCACAGAATAGGCTTCAGGACGGCACGGTCCTTGTGTTGTTGCATGGCGTCATACAACTCGTTGATGACGGCAAGGACCTGCTTGTGCTGGGCGTCCAGAAACGGGTCGCCCACAGAGTAGAAGTCTTTCCAAGCGACATAAGGAATCATGGCTTGTGTCTCCGATGTGCACCGCGACAATTGAACCATAGACTACGGCCGTCGAGGTGCAAGCCCGAGACAAAACGCCACTCCTGCCACAGTGGCTTCGGCACACTGGGGCGCGCGCCAACCCGCAGAATCCTTATCGGCCGTGGGCGTGCCGTGCCGGGCCTCACGGCCGAACCGCGAATCCCTGCTGCTTCAGCCAAGGCACGAGCTTCTCCATCCACTTGCCCCAGGCGGAAGGCCGGTGGAACGCGCTGTGCCCACCGTTGGGGACCCTCCAGTACAGCACGGGCGTGTGAAGTTCCTTCAGGCGCGCGGCCAAGGGGTCGGAGAAATTGATCGATACGTTGTCGTCGGCGGCGCAAGCCAGGAACACCGGGGGCAGCGGGGCCTTCAGCGGATATTGCTCCACCTTCCAGAGATTCCAGGGACACATCAACATCACGAAATTCGGGCGGCAGCTCAGCCGGTCCAGGGGGTCCTTGGCTTGGGGATCGCCGTCATCGGCGTGGGAGATCAGGTTCACCAGCAGGTGCCCGCCCGCCGAATAGCCTTGCATGCCGATCTTCTGCGGGTCCAGTTTCCACTGCGGGGCGTGGCTGCGAACCAGACAGACGGCGCGCTTTGCCTCCGTCAAAGCCAGCTCGGCTTTCGTGGGGACCTTGTAGAGCAGCGCGATCACCGCGATGCCTTCCCGCTGGTAGTCCGCCACGAATTCGGCCACGTGCGCCTTGTAGTCCAGCAACCCGTAGGCGCCGCCGGGGCAAATGATCACCGCCGTGCCGGTAGCCCGCTCCGCGAGCGGGAGAAAGACGCGCAACTCCGGCTTGTCCATGCGGCGGATAAGTCCCTGGGCGTCGGGATTCTGGTTCTGAGGGTCTTGAATCTTCGCACCGGGCGGCAAACCGTCGCCGGGCCACAAGCGGAGCACCGCGTCGGGCTCGACGGCCCGGGCCCAGCCGCCGAGCACCCCCATCGCCACCATCAGGCAGGCAACCTGCGTGCATTTCGTTACCATGGGCGTCCTCCAGTAGTTGAGTTGCTGTTTTGTGGTACAGGCTGGCGTGCATTGTAGCTGCGTGACGCGGGCGGTTCCATACCTGCTACCCGGGGCGGGACCTGGCGGGTATAATTGGTGCGTCCTGACTCACCTCGGAGCAATAAACATGAAAGTCCACACGTCTTCGGGCGCACCGCCGCAGCCAATCCCCAACGGCGAACCGCGACTGACCACCCGTCGTGAATTCCTGCAGCGCACGGCAGCTCTCGCGGGGGGCGCCCTGCTGTCGTCCGGCCTCCTCGGGGCTGCCGAAACGCCGCAGGCCCGCAGCGCCGTGGATCAGGTGCCGCTGGGAAAAACGGGCCTCCGGCTGAGCCGCCTCGGTTTCGGCACCGGCAGTAACAGCGGCAACGTGCAGAAGGCCCTGGGCCAGCGGGCCTTCAACGACCTGATCCGCTACGCCTACGATCGGGGGATCACCTACTTCGACTGCGCCCAAAGCTATGCCACGTTCGAATGGATCGGCGGGGCCGTCAAGGGATTACCGCGGGAAAAGATATTTCTGCAATCGAAGATTCCCGGCCAGCCGCAGGACGTGCTGGCGACCATTGATCACCACCGCAAAGTGCTCAACACCGACTACATCGACAGCCTGTTGATTCACTGCATGGTCAAGGACGGCTGGACCGGCGAGTGGCGGCGGGTGATGGATGCCTTTGAGGAAGCCAAGTCGCGGAAGTGGATCCGCGCGAAAGGCGTGTCCTGTCATAGTCTGCCCGCACTGCGGACCGCTACGTCCTCTGACTGGACTGACGTGCACTTAGTGCGGGTCAACCCGCAGGCCAAACACATCGACGGTCCGGAGCAGACCTGGAACAAGCCCGGCAACGACATCGCGCCGGTCCTCCAGCAGCTCAAGGCGATGCACGCCAAGGGCCACGGCGTGATCGGCATGAAGCTCGTTGGCGACGGCGACTTCCAGAATCCCGCGGATCGGGAGAAGGCCGTTCGCTTTGCGATGGCTCGGCCCGAGATCAATGCGGTGGTCATCGGCTTCAAGAGCGCGAAGGAAATCGACGAGGCCATCGGGCGTATCGACCGCGCCCTGGCCGCCGCTTGATCACCGCTTGCCGAGCCACCTGCGGACTTTGCGGCCGGCCTGCGTGGCCACCAGCAGTGTCAGGAAGACGGGGATCGTCAGCAACGCCCTGACCTTCACCCGCCAATGCAGGAGCCGCAGCAGCTTGAACACCACGCGTCCCGCTTGCCAAGGGGTGAAAAACTGCCGGTCGATCCGCTTGCGCAGATTCCCGATGTGCTCGGCCGAGTAAGCGTCGCTATAGACCAGGCCGCGGGGGTTGATGTGGTAGCCGGGCGTCTGGGCGACCAGCTCGCTCAGGCCCGAGTACAGCTCGTTCCGCAAGCGGGAAACGTGGATCAAATCGACGCCGAGCGAACGGGCGAACGAGGCGGTGGAGAGCATCTGCTCCTGGGTTTCGCCGATGTTGCCTACGATGAAGTAGGCGTTGATGAGCATCTTCGACCGGCGGAGCACTTCAAACCGCTCGCGGACCTGCTGGACGGTGAACCCCTTGCCCATCGACCGCAGCGTCGCGTCCTGCGTCGACTCGACGCCCACTAGCAGGGCGATGAACCCGGCCTGCTCCATTTTGCCGAGCACGTCCGGGCGCTCGGCGATCTCCAGCCGGGCGTTGACGATGTAGTGTTTCCGTATCCCCTTGGCCACGAGCAGGTCGCAGATCTCGGCCACCCGCTCCGGCCGATACGTGAACACGTCGTCGACGAACAGCACCAGGTCGGCGTCGATTTGCTCGATCTCGCGGACAATCGACGCGGGCGACCGCGGCGCCCAGGACCGCTTCACGCCCCACGGGTTGATCGCGAAGTTGCAGAACTTGCAGTGGAACGGGCAACCCCGCGAGCCGGCCACCTGGTCCACCTTGATCCCCGTGCTCACGCCCTTGGTCGTCATGAAATACGCGTGGCGGCGGAGGTCGCGGGCAGGCAGCAGGTTGTCGTCCAGCGGCACGTTGGCCCGCGGCCGATTGAAAACCACTTGGCCGTCGCGGCCGCGGTGGGCCAGGCCGGCGATCTCCGCCCACGGGCGCCCCGCGGCGATCTCGGCCATCGCCTGCTCGCCGTCGCCGCAGACCACGGCATCCAGGTGCGGGCATGCCTCCAGCCAGTAGCGGGGATTCTCGGTGGCGGTCCGCCCGCCCAGGATCGTCATGATCCCCGCCGGCAGGGCGTTGATGTCGTCGCGCACGAGCTCCAGGTCCTTGCGCCAGTTAATGGAATAGCAGACCAGGTCGGTCTCCCGCCGGAGGAACGGCTGCGTGCTGGGCGTGCGCTCATGGCGGAAGTTCACCAGCTCGATCCGCTCGGCGTGCGGGCGGAGTGCGGCGGCGACGTACTCCAAGCCCAACGGGGGGAAGGACGTCCGCGAGCTGTGTGTACGCCGATACGGAAAGACACACAGTGCGTGACGAAACATGCTGCTTGACTCCGAACGCAGATTGTACCGGCCCGCCGCTTGCCGGCCTACGGCAAATTGTGGTGCATTCTGTGCCGCCTGCCTTGACGGCGATGTAGTCCGCACCGGGCACCGTCGCGCAGCGAGTCTTCTTGGCAGGGCTTCCTGCAATATACCAACCCGAAGCGCCAGCGGGGGTCGCCACTTCCAGCCTCGCTGGCGCTTCGGGTTAAGATCGGACGGCCAAGAGAGCTTGTCAGGCCCGGGCCGGCGGGGCACTTGGAATCTGCCGCGGGCCCGCCTAAAATGGGCAGATCGGGCGTTGCCGCAGGAGGCCAGGTTCCATGTTCCCTCAACGGCGGGCTGCTGGGTTTGCCCACTTTGCCTTGCTCCTGGCGGGCACGCTTGCTTTCGAGGCTTTCCCCCAGGCGGCGGTTGCGGCCGATTGGCTGGACTGGCTGCCGGCCCTCAATCCCCAGAAGCCGGAAACGGTCGTGGTGGTGCAGGCCGGCTACCCGGGCGCAACCGCCCAGGTGCTGATGGAGACCGTGGCCGCTCCCATCGAGCAGCAGGTCCTGGGCGTCGAAAACATGTCGTACATGCGGTCGCGGTGCGCGGCGGACGGGTCCTATATGCTCGAGGTGACTCTCGCGCGCGGCGCCGACGCGGACCTTACCCAGGTGCTCGTGCAGAACCGGGTTGCCCTGGCCCTGCCGCAGCTCCCCGAGGAGGTCCAACGTCGCGGCGTCGTGGTCAAGAAGAGGTCCCCCAGGCTGGTGATGATCCTCAGCATCCATTCCCCGGACAACAGCCGGGATGTCCACTACCTGAGCAACTACACCACCGTTCAAGTTCTCGACGAGCTCTGCCGGCTGCCGGGTGTTGCCGAGCTGACGGGTATCGGGCAAAGCGAGTACGGCATGCAGGTGTGGTTGGCCCCGGAAAGGATGGCCGCAAACAACCTCACAGCCGGCGACGTGGTGACGGCCATCCGCGAAGAGGCCGCTCGGCTCACGGCCGGCCGCGCGGGCGCACCGGCCGCCGGCGGAGGGCAAGCGTGGTCGGCCACGGCCGACCACGGGCGGCTGGACCCGGCCCGGCAAATCGGGAACCTGGTGCTCAAAACCGGGGCGGCGGGCCGCGTTGTTTGCCTCAGGGACATCGCCCAAATCGCGCTCGGTGGCATCTCCCAGCGGGGCCATGCGCTGCTGGCCGGCAAGCCGATCGTTGCCCTGGCGGTTTACCCGGTTCCCGCGGGGAGCCCGCAGAAAGCGAGCACCGCCGTCCGCACGAAGCTCGCGGAGCTTCGCGCGAGATTTCCGGCGGGCATCGCTTGCGAGGTGAGCCTCGACTTCGCGCCGCCCGCGGCCGCCGTGGCCGGGCCCGCCGATCCCGGCTACCTCCTGTTCGACCTGGCTTTGCCGAGCGACGCTTCGACCGGGCGGATTCGCAAAACTCTGGAGGACTGCGACGCGCGGCTGCACGGCGTGGCCGGGGTGCGGGACGTGCTGGCGCTGTCCGAGAATCCGTTCGATACCTTATCCACGCAGGCGGCGCTCTTGGTCCGCCTGACTCCCGCCGACCAGCGACGTGCGGGCCGGGAGGAAATTGCACGGACCATCCGCGCGCGGCTGGCGGGCGTGGCCGGGGCGACCGCTCGCCGCCGCGACTCGCCGGGGCCGGGGCGCTCCCCCGCCGGCGGCTACCCCGTCAACCTCGCAGTCTACCGCAGCGTCGCGGTTTTTGACGGGAAAATGGACAAACACAGAGACGTTGCCAATCGGTTCGCCAAGCGGCTGCGGGGAAGCGGGAAGCTGACCGACGTTTGGGTCGATCCTGCCTCCGTGCCGTGCCCGCAAGTGCGCCTCGACATCGATCGCGCCAAGACGAGCGAGCTGGGCGTGCGGATGAGCGACGTCACTACCGCGCGCGAGGCATCGCTGGGGTCGGTGAACGCGGGAGAATTCCGGGAATTCGGCCGGACCTGGCCGATCCTGGTCGGGCTCGCTCGGGGCGGCCTCAAGCAGCCCGCGGATGCCTTGAAATCGCTCGTCCGCAGCAGCACGGGGCAAGTGGTGCCGCTGTCGGCCGTCGCCTCGGCAAAAGAGGAAAAGCCAACGGCCCCGGCCGTCATCGATCGGCTGGACCTTTATCCGATGATGCAGATCACGGCCAGCCCCGCCCCGAACGTCCCGCCGGCCGAGATCCGGGCCCTATGCGAGCCGCTCATGGCAGAGGTCCGCCAGGAACTCGGGCTGACCGACGAGTATCGGGTGCGCTGGCTCGAACCGTGAAGGGAGCGTGCGGTGGGACAACGTCGCGGGGGCCTGGTGGGATTTCGCAAGCCGGCCGAATCGAGCGGCCGAAGTCGCACCACCTGCCCGGCCCGCTCGCACCAGCCTGCGCTTACACGGCGGAAGCCAAGAAAGCAACCATTATGAAAGCTCTCTCTGCTATGGTCCTGGTCGCCTCGGGCAGCTCGTTGTGTTGCGGGGCGGACCTGCCTCGCAGCAGCCCGGAAGCACAGGGCGTCTCATCCTCGGCCGTCCTCTCGTTCGTCGAAGCGGCCGACAAGGACATCGACGCGATGAACAGCTTCATGTTTTTGCGCCACGGCCACGTGGTGGCGGAAGGCTGGTGGTCGCCGTATTACGCCGAGGCCCCCCACTCCTTGTATTCGCTGAGCAAGAGTTTCACCTCCACGGCCGTCGGGCTGGCCATCGCGGAGGGCAAACTCAGCCTGGACGACGAGGTGCTGCGGTTCTTTCCCGGCGATGCCCCGTCCGAGCCGAGCAACAACCTGAAGGCCATGCGGGTGAGCGACCTGCTGCGGATGTCCACGGGGCATCAAAGCGAGCCGCCACGCACGCCGGATCAGCCCTGGACCAAGACCTTCCTTGCCCAGCCCGTCCCTTTCAAGCCCGGCACCCATTTCCTTTACAACACCTCGGGCACGTACCTGCTCTCGGCCATCGTGCAGAAGGCGACGGGCACGACCGTGCTCGATTATCTCCGGCCGCGGCTATTCGCGCCTCTGGGCATCGAGCACCCCACCTGGGAAGCCAGCCCGCAAGGCATCTCAGCCGGCGGTTTCGGCTTGAGCATCCGCACCGAGGACATCGCGCGGTTCGGCCAGCTTTACTTGCAGAAAGGCAAGTGGCAGGGCAAGCAGCTCGTGCCCGCAGCGTGGGTCGAGGCGGCCACCGCCCGGCAGACCTCGAACGGCAGCAACCCCAAGAGCGATTGGGACCAGGGCTACGGATACCAGTTCTGGCGCTGCCGTCACGGCGCCTACCGTGGCGACGGGGCGTTCGGGCAGTACTGCGTGGTGTTGCCCGAGCAGGATGCGGTGATCGTCATCACCAGCGGCGTGAAGGACATGCAGTTCGTCCTGAACCTGGTCTGGGACAAGTTGCTGCCGGCTATGCACTCGTCGCCGCTGCCTGCCAATGGCGAGGCCGCCGGCAAGCTCGCGGAGAGACTGAAGGGGCTCACGCTGCCTTGCCCACAAGGCTCGGGCCATGTCGCGAACGTATGGGGCAAGAAATACGTGTTTCCGGCCAACCCGCGCAAGCTGGAAGCCATCACACTGGTGGGCGATGGAAAAGACGGCGACGTGACCCTGGCCGTGCGGCAGGACGGCCTCCAGCAGCGGATAGTCTGCGGTCGCGGCACATGGCATAAGGGGCGGATGGCATGCGGCGCCTTGCCCATGCAGCCCGCGGCGGCCAGCGGCGCCTGGACCGCCGACGACACATTCACGGCCAAGCTCTGCTTCTACGAGACGCCGTTCATCATCACGCTCCGCCTGAAGTTCTCTGGGAAGGAGCTGTATTTCGATGCGGAATCGAACATAGGTTTCGGGCCGACCAAGGAACCACAAGTGGTCGGAAAGACCGAGTGACCGCCGCCACTGCCACGGCACGCGATGACAGACCCGGCGCCCGCCAATAAGCCATTGAACGGCTGAGTAAACCCTTTTGCCAGGGAGGACCACATGGCCGCTCAAACCCCAGCGACCACCCACACCATTGCGCGAAGCCTGATTGGGAGCGTGGGTGTGCTCTTCTGCCACTTCATTTGTTTTGTGGTCCTTGCCGGGATCTTGCTGAAGATCGCCCCGCGTTACGAGGTCATCTTCAAGGACCGTGGCGTGATGCTGCCCGCTTCCTCGATCCTGGTAATCAACTTGTCCCACTGGATGAGCTACAACTGGTATCTCTTGGTCCCTGTGCTGGTGCTTGACGGGATCATTCACTTCTTTCTATTACGGCTGAGCCCAAGGCTGAACTGGCTGGCAGCAGTGTGGGCGTTCTTGATAATGGTGTTTGCGGTTGTGTTGCTCGGCGTGATCGCGATTGGTCTATGCCTTCCCCTACAGCAGATAGCGCCCCAGCACGGCGCACTCGCGGAACGCGTCGCTGGCTAGGGTCGAAGGTGCGAAGGAACGTGCCGCCCCTGCTCACACGGCTTCGTTCACCAGCTTGACGCCGGCGAAGCGGCAGAAGCGCTCAAGGTCCTTGGCCAGGTTGCCGTAGCAGGTGACCCGGTGCAGGCCGTTGGACCAGTTCTTCCAGAGCTTCTCGATGTCCCCGTCCACCTTCACGGTGATCTTGGTGCGGCAGCCGCGGTTGAGGTCCGGGGCGTCGATCACCTGGCCGGTGAAGTACACCATCTTGTCGACGCCGTCGAATTTCGCCTGGGTGACCGGCAGCCCCACCGGCATCTTCACGTGCGGCACCACCCCTTCCTGCCGCTCGTGGACCGTGCGGAGCTTGAAGGGCGAGGCCGGCTTGTCCGGGCCGAGCATCTTCGTCGTCCCCAGGCAATGCGCGCAGATGATGCTGCCCAGCGATTCGTCCACGGTCGGATCGCTGATGAAGCCGGGCCGGCCCACCAGTCCCTGATACAAGAGGAACGTCATCGCCGAGAGCAAGTCGGACTCGCAAATGCCGGCCAGGCCCATGTTGTTCAGCCGCGTGAAGCCCAGGCACGGATAAGCGGGCAGCTTGATGGTCTTGTCCCACATCGTGCCGTAGCAGTCGACCGTCAAGCCGGTGGCATCTTCCTCGTCCAGCAGCTTCTCGAACGCCAGGGCCTGCTTGCACGCCCGGAACACTTCTTCCTTGGTCGGCTCGACCACCGCGGTCGCCTCGCGAAGCCAGCGATC
>Ga0181527_1005751_pt1 | contig 10156 bp, 10 predicted proteins | sample PEATcosm2014_Bin_30_FD_119762 | JGI IMG/M metagenome (GOLD analysis project Ga0181527, IMG submission 119762) | Peatland microbial communities from MTU Mesocosm Facility, Houghton, MI, USA - PEATcosm2014_Bin06_60_metaG | ecosystem: Environmental > Terrestrial > Soil > Wetlands > Peat | place...
ACGACCTGGAGAAGCAGATGGTGGGCTCGGCGTCGTACTCGTTGAAGAAGTCCATGCTTCAGAGCTTCCAAGTACAGGAGCAAGGCGAAGGCTCATCCCCGGTCACCATCCCTGACATGGGTATAGAGGACGCCTCAGCGTGGGAGAAGCCGCTCCTCGAAGCGGAGCAGACGCTTGATGCCTTCATCGAGGCGTATCTTGAGGTGGAGGTCATGCAGGACCGGGTGGCCGCCTGCAAGGACGCTCTCGAATCCCTCAGCAGCTTCATCGAGGACCTCAAGGCCCATCCCTCAAACTGGGTCGTGAACAGCATCAGGAAGACCGTGACCGTGGATGGAGGCAGCTGGGTGGAGGAGGTCGTCTTCCAGCCACTGGAGGTGGGCGCCTACACAACAATGCTCTTTGATGCCGCTGACACCGTGCTGCTTATGTCGGCTACAGTCTTCTCGAAGGAGGTCTTCTGCAGGACCCTCGGCATCTCTGAGGAGGACGCCGCCTTCATCAGAGTGAAGGAGTCCTCTTTCCCGGTGGAGAACAGAAGAATCCGCGCCCTCGACGTCGCGCAGCTGAGCAGAGCCACCATGGACGCCTCTCTGGAGAGAGTGGCAAGGGCGGTCGACGAGATAATGACGCACCACGCGGGCGAGAGGGGCGTGGTCCACACCACATCCTACCAGCAGGCCAACTACATCATGGAGCACGTCTCTGAACCCAACAGGGTCAGGCTCTCGACCACCGAGGGAGCTGCCTCGCGGTCGGAGCTGCTGCGCGTGCACGGCGAGACCAGCGAATCCGTGCTGATCTCCCCGAGCCTCTACCAGGGCGTGGACCTCAAGGACGAGATGTCGCGCTTCCAGGTCGTGGTGAAAGTCCCCTATCCGGACCTTTCGGAGAGGAGGACGGTGGTGAAGCTCCAGAGGGACAGTGCCTGGTACGATTGGCAGACTGCGCTCAGGCTGGTCCAGACCTACGGGAGGAGCGTGAGGAGCGAAACCGATCACGCGGTCACATATGTCTTGGATTCGAACTTCACGCGATTCGTGGATGCGCATCGGGACCTCTTCCCTGCGTACTTCCTAGAAGCCCTAAGGTCCGAGGGAGTGGAGAATTAGGATTCTGTGAAGTGCGGGGCGATTCAGAGATTCCGTGGGTTGGTAATCACGAATTACGACATTCTTGCCAATAGTCTCGACCTCCTGAAGTCAATAAACAAGTCTGGGCTCTTCTGAATCTAATACCTACTTGACGGACGTGCAATGGATCACGCGAACTTGTTCAGATGAGAAAATGGATTTCTACCTGCACATCCCACACTGACTCTTCGCGTTGGGCCTCCTTGACTTCCTGAAGGAACTCTTCTCGAACAGACAGTATGGAACACCCTCGACAACCTTGCAGGGGGAGCATGTGAAGAGCCGAGCTGAGCAGAGAATCGCCGACTACTTCACTGAGAACGGAATAAGATACGTCTATGAGAAGAGTGCTAAGACCGATGCGTTGATCTTCAAACAGACATTCGCCCATCCTGACTTCTACCTTTCTGATTACAATGTGTATGTGGAGTACTGGGGACTCGTAGATGCCAGCAAAGACTATCGAAGGACTATGAAGTGGAAGATGGCGCAATATCACAAGAACAAGATCAAGTTCATCAGCCTCTATCCAGATAACATGGAGAACCTCGATTGGATCTTCAGGGCGAAGTTCCGAAAGACCATGGGATTTGATCTCCCAAAACCACCAGGGAATGGCCGGAGCGCTACACGCTACTGCACTAGTTGTGGAACTCCAATGACGCCAACCACAGAATTCTGCACAAAGTGCGGTAAGAGGTTTCAGTTCGTCTAGATGGTGAATTCACGATTCGATTCAGCAGATGTGAGAAGTGGTGTCTGGAGAGTCGGATTTGAGCGTTATTTCGCCAGTAAAACGAAACGAGCTCGGAGTGGAAGTCTTCCCCATCTGGTGTGAGGTGTGCAGCAGACAGATGTAGCGCCTTGACCAGCTTAATCGATTTATCGTAAGCGCCTCTCCGGCCGACGGGTCAACCTGATTCCTTTCTTTGCTCTCCTGGGTTCGATGTGCTGATACTGGTCATCTTCGCATTCTTGACCTTCCCCTTTTCACCGTACATTCTTGATCCTGTAATGCTGAACTTGGCCCCCTCGGGGAGACCTACTGGATTGTGGTCCACTTTCGGGCTGATTGTCACTGACGAATCATTTTCAACGATTGTCTGAACCGAACGAATCGATGGGACCAAGTGTGGATACTCCCCGCTGGACTTCAGCTTGTCCGTCGAAGGAACGCCTTCGATAACACCCTCTAGAGCGGTCCACAAAGGGACCAGATTTGATATCGGAGGCTTGACGATGTCTCCTTGATACGGTACATCGAGGAAACGGAATATAGTCTTCCTCAGAAGTTCTTGTATCAAGTCTGCCTCCTTTCCGATTTCGGGCATTATGGGAGCAAGAGGCCTGGTACTGTGCATCACGGCGACCCGAATACCCCTCAATCGTATGAATGCGGCCTCACCATCTGGCAGTTCCCTCTTCATTAGTTCACGCACGCCCGTCAGGGTACTCACCTTACGTTTGCGCCCACAATCACAGGTTACGAATACGTCTGGGGCAGAAAGAGCATCCTTCAGCGGTTCGTTTAGAGTTTCTAACCCGAGCCAGAATGACATGAAACGTTCCAATGGATGAGTCTCGCGTAGACCTTTGGTGTAGAAAGCGAGGGCTCGTCCAACTCTGTCACTGTACTCGGGTTTCTCTTCTATCAGCTTTCCTTGTACATCACTTAGGACGGCGCCGTCGACCTTCCCTGCCGACGGCGTCGGAATTGGCAACCCGTGGAAGAATTGCAGGTAGGTTCTCTTTGTTTGTGATTCCGATATGTCACACACTAACTCAGACTGTATGTTTCCTACTCCTATGTTCGATACGAAAGAGAGAATTGACACGAACCCAGACGCCCACTTGTTTGCCTTTTCGCTTGCTTCATCGGGATTGTTTGCATCAACCCTGATTTCGACGCGCAAGCCGACTGCATAGAATTTGCCATTGTCGCTCCTAGCCGCAATGTCTGCTGCAAGGATTCTGATTGATTCTTCCTTCAGGTTTACGGTGAAGTCGTAGTTGGCCAGTAACCTCACGGAAGGCTTTACGGTGTATACTACAGCATATTTCGATGGCATCGGAATGAGCCAAGAAGATGAACTGCTAATAATCGTGCTGCTGTTGAGAGCTATGTGCCGCGGGTCGGACCCTCCCCGACTTACGTCGGATTTGAGCGTTAACTTACCGTAAATTGAGAACGAATCCGGGCCGTGAGTTCGAGTCTGGGGGTACTCGTCCGATTAATCGGCTGAGTCTTCGGCCTTCGAAGCCCAAAGTCCCATTACTCGCCACTCTATTGCAAGGCCAGAGATAAAAACGCCACGGTCACTGGTTTATCGTCGTCGGAGGCTGGGAGGATTCGCCGCCGTTCAAAGAGAAGAGGCCGGACCCGATGGGTTTCCACCCCTTGCAGGGGGTGAGTCCCAGGCCCAAAACTGAGAGGATGCGGAACCCTCGTGGTTCCACACCTGTCAATGTGACTGATCAATCCAAGACCGCGTATATATCCTCCACTATGAACTTCAGATTAGAACTCGTTCCGAATGATTGAGTTCAAATCACCGGCCGGATATGATGGTTCGCAGTTCTCTGCCCTTACAGAGAAGTCTTGTCGGGCCGCGGGTCGGATTTGAGCGTTAACTTGCGGTAGATTGCTCGGCAAGACTCCCCAAGTGCAAATCTGTCGCCGGGAACCTAGCCCTTCGGGTTTAAGTCCGCAACAGGTAAAGTTCACCGCTTGCCTTGGCTTAACTACTAAATAGACGAGCAGAAGGAAGCATGGCGAGGAAAGTGTCTAAACTCGGGCGTATCCGTCATTCAGGTATCCGTGCCGTTCATTATGCCAAAGGCGGCAAACCCGTTGGAGGGAAACGAGAATTTGTGATAATCTTTCACCCTGGAAGAGGGATGAATCTTGAAGAATTCCAAACTCGACTGGTTTCTAAGAGATTCGCCGGAGAGAAGATTCAGTTGTACGTCGAGAGGGAAGAACAAGACAAGGAGCCCACCTTGGTTTCTCCCTTTGGTACCTTCAGGGGAAAGGAAAGTATTGAGGATGGGATCTCAGCAATCAAGTCATTAGCTTGACTAAGCTCAAGCAAGTGGTCCTCTTCACATCGCAATCAGGAATTGACATCGGGAACTCCCTTTCAAACCTGAACGCTATATCAGGTCAGAGAGCGGAAGTAGTACGCGCAGAGGGAGAAAGAATAGGAGATAAAATCAGAGTGCTCCCAATCTCAAAAGACCTGCTCGATTATATCACCTCCAGATACCAGAAAAGTGTCGAGGTCATCAGAGACAGCAGGAATGATATTGCTTTTGTCAGTGTCCATTGTTGTTTTAGGACCCGAAGTGCTTTTCATAGTTCAATCGAACAACTCGTCAATCTCCTACTTCAGTCCAAGATTCGAGTAAGAGGAATAGTGACCCTCATAGACGATTTCTACTCAACATACTTCAGAATCAGAGAGTACTACAGAACAAGAAGTATCAGAGAAGGGATGAATCCCCTCGACATTCTGTATTGGAGGAACATCGATCTGATGATGGCCCATATGCTAGCCAACCAGCTCCAAGTTGGACATTACGTCGTTTCAGTCAATCACCCACTTAGTCTGTTGAAGAGACTGACATTCGATAGGCATACGACTGTGTATGCTGGACACCCAATCACTGACATAAGGAGGTTGGGGGAGGAGCAGAGACAAAGGATGATTCGAAGAGTGAACGAGGAACAAATCCTTCCGCTTTCGACGAGGCCCGAACTAGTTACATTCATACCTGACACCATTGATGAAGCGCCAATCCTGGGCCTTCCACAGCCAAATCCTCCGGAATCAGAGCCGCCGCGAACCCTTGAGGAACACAAACGACGTATCTGGCCAAAGTCCTGGTTGGATAGCGATCCGCCCATTGCAGCACAAGTGCCAGACGACATCGCAGCCAGGTACTATGACGAACTTCTCACGAACATCAGCCGGAACGGAGACATGTACCGGGAAGCTGCATATGGCCAAATCTCTGACAGAGACTATCGCCTAGTGAATCAGAGTACGAATTTCGTATTCTCATTATTCAGAGAAATTCCAAGCTCTGCAGGCGTTGAAGCGGAACTTACTCAGACAAAGCGCTATCCTGACAAGAGCATTTACTTCTTCAACCCTGATTCCATCCAATCAGTAGGAGGGGGTGTGCGCCCCAACTGGGCGACACAATTCACAGGAGAGAATAGCAGCATGGATGAGTTGATACGGATTCTCCCGCTTGGTTCGGATCAGCCATTGCTCAATGTCTAGTCAACAAGAGCTCTCTCCGTCTAATGGATTCGCGAAGGAAGATTAGCGCGCTAGGTGCAGGTGTGCGCTAGCTGGCCGCGGAGGTCAACCAGTCTGAATCAGCGACCTGAAGTAGTTCTCGGTGTCCCTGTTCAGGAAGCATACGTAGCACCCCATCATCCCTCTCGTAAGCAGCACCCGGTAGGCGTTCTTCACGTATCTCACGAAGTTCTCCCTGTCCCTCTTCACGGCGGCGTCCGCGGAGTTCTGGGGCTTCCCGACCCAGCCGTTCTCAGGGTCGTACGCCAGGTCGTCTCCGAACACGACTCCGACGTAGTCGAACTCGAAGCCCTGAATCGTGTAGATGCTTCCCATCTGGCTGACGCCGTTCGGGTCGTACGCCCACAGCTTCGCACGGGGGATTCCCGCCGCGACCTTCGTGGCCTCGTTCTTTGCCTCCCACGTCATCCGGAAGTCGCCGATGACCACATCTTCCTTCAGCGTGCCGTCGGGGTTCGGGTCGCTCCAAGGCCAACAGAACCCAGCGACCATCCTGGCGGAGTTCGGCTTCTCTTCGTTCTTCTTCCTTATCGCCTCGTAGAGGCTCTGGGGCCCGTCGAATATCCTGAAGTCCATCTTCTCGTTCTTGGTCAGCATCAGGTTCGCGGTCTCCCGGATGCCGAGGGCGTTGTCCAGCCAGTTGAGGTAGCCGTCGGAGCCGCTGCACCTGAACTGCGTCTTGAGCTCGAACTCGAAGAGCTCTGCCCCGTGCTTCTTAGCCGTCCTGCGTATCAGTTCGGAGCTCCCCTGCTCGTACGGCCTGACCACCTGGTAGTCGTCGATGAAGAACACCGAGACCTTCGCCGCCTGGACGAGCTCGTCGACCTGGGGGCGGTTGCTCCTCTGCTCCTTGCGGGTGTACCTGCTCATGCTGGTCTCCCTTATCCTATGGGCCTCGTCGCACACGAGCACGTCGACCTTGTTCTCTTCCACGGTCGTGAAGCTGTTGAAGTACTTGAACATGCCCGCGGCCCTAGCCCCAACGATCTTGCGAAGGGTGCTCGTGAATGCAGCCGACCCCGTCGCATGGAAGACAGTCTGACCCTTCGACAGGAGCTCGGCTATGACGTTCAGCGCGATGACGGACTTTCCGGTCCCCGGGCCTCCCCTGACGAGGATCACGCACTTCGACTTCAGCCGGGAGGCTTTCTTCGCCCTGTCGAGGATGGCATAGTAGGCCGCGAGCTGGTCCTCGAGGAGGTTGAACTCCTTCTGGCCCATGATCATCTTCCGCGTGTGTTCGAGGAGCTTCTTCGTGGGCCCCACCGGGCTGCTGGAGAACCGGTTGAAGACCTCCAGTCCCTGCCCGGACGAGAGCCTGGCCTTGAGGTAGGCCGCCAGTCCCGCGACGTCCTCCTTGGCGAACAGCGGGAAGTCCTTGATCACAGACTGGAACTTGGGGCCGAACAGGACGTCAGAGGCCCTTGAGTAGTTGTGGCAGTAGCTGATCGCGGAGAGGCTGACGGCGTCGTTCCCGAACACCTCGACGAAGTCCTTGAGGTACGAATAGTATCCCTGGGCCTGAAACGACGGATGGGCCTCGAAGCGGTTCGCGCCGCCGGTGAATGTGACGACCTCGTTCTCGATGTCGCAGTTCTCGACCTTCGACCACTGTTTCAGCTCCATAATCACCGCATTCCCCTTGTCGTCCGGACCCTTGCCGAAGAGCAGACAGTCTATCCTGCGGTTCGAGTAGGGAAGCTCATACTCCACGACAACCATGTCGTCCCTGAGCGAAGCGTATTCGATGACGTTCTTGACGAACTGCAGCGAGTTGGTCCAGGAGACCACTTCCTGCTGTCCCGCCAGGCGGTAGTAGTAGCTCTCGTAGGCGGCCTTGAGCTTGTCCGGGAGCCTGTTCTCGAGGATATCCTGGATGAACTGCTCTGAGGTCCCCGTGTAGAGCTTCATGGCTGGAATTCCGTGTACTTCTTGTTCGAGCCCTTCGCCTTCTTTACCGGGTATCTCTTTGCGTTGTCCTTGATTTTCTCCTCCAACGAACTGGAGACATCTATGTCGTACTTCTGAGCGAGGCGGAGCGCGAAATACAACACGTCCGCAAGTTCGTCCCGCACCTTCTTTGCGGAAGACTGCTGGTTGAGCAGGGCGTCCACTTCGACTTCAGTCTTGAACCGGAACATCTCTAAGAGTTCAGAGGCCTCCGTCACTATCCCTATCGCCAAGTCCTTCGGGTTGTGGAACTGGTCCCAGTCCCGTTCTTCGCTGAACTCTCGGACCATTTGCTTCAAGTCTGAAACCCGGGCACCAAAATCGTCCAACGTGGTCCTCGTTCTCGAGTTCTGCCGAAGAGGTGCTTTAAGTCAGATGGTGTCAAGCACCCGTCCTCTCTCTCACCGCATCGTTACTCAGGCCCTGCCGGCAAAACATGAATTCGGCGCCGTCTCGTGAAAGATGTGCCGCGGGTCGGATTTGATACTAACTATTTGGGTTCAAATTCCAGTCGAAACGTCTTGAGCCAGCAGTTTTGATAGTGTTAGACTAAAGCCAAGGGTCACTCGACTGTCACTCGACTACGACTTCATCTCAGTGGTCCCCCGCACTTGGGGCAATTGGAATCCGTTATGACAACCAAAGTCCCACAGTAACGGCAGGGTATCTTTACAATTTCCTTGATTGTCTCCTTGATTGTCTCCTTGATTGTGGCTCCGCTCTGTGGAGCCGCATGTCCTTCGATTACTCTACTCAAGTCCGCCTTTATTCTATTGACCAATAGAAGTCTTTGATTAGATTGTGGTGTATCTACTTTGATTAGCATATCGCGTTGATAATTAAGATATTCCAGCCAGTGCCCAACAAGGTCTTTTGGCAGTTGGTCTGGGGGAATACCAACGCTATCAAAGAACATCTGTTCGTGCTCTTTACAGTAAAATACGGCAGTGGGGATGAAGACTTTGGCTTTCGTTATTGCCTGTAAAGAAGAGGCCCTTGGAATAACTTCCTCACCACCCTTTAGTCCGCATATTACACATCTGCCACACTCGTAGCAAAACCAGGAGTTCTTGGATAGGCTAACAGACCAACGATTGTAGCCCAATTCTTTGGCGAGGGTTCTGAGACAATTGTAGCAAGTCTCCAATTATTCTTCCTCGATTCTCATTGTCGTGCTTTGGATTTACGACATATGGAGCACAAATCTATGCTCAATGCTGAGGGTCAGAGGCCGAAACTCCTTCGACCAGCGATTTTGATGGTGTTGGACAATAATCGAAAGCCATGTGGGGTCTTCATGCGCAAGGTCCGCATCTTGACGTCACGTTGTAGTGAGGATTGATTTCTGTGCAAGTGGAACCATCACTGACTATCGTGACGTTGTAGTAGAGAGTGGTCGTGCTAATTACGCTAAGAGTCTCTGTTGTAGTTGTCACCGCAGCCGTCTGGTTGCCGATGCCAATGAGGTAAGCCGTAGACGTTGTGGTAGCGAGCAGACCTATGCAGATTTCGTTGATTATCTCCGGTTCGAGGATGACTTCCTCGATGATGACTGGTGGCCCGTTCAGACTAGAGGACGATGTAAGGGTAATGGTTCTTGTCGATGAAACCGTGATTGTTGTCGAATAAGAACGACCTTCCAAGTTGGTGAACTCCATACCGGCTACAAGCGAAACCACTACCAGAGCCAGCACAGCAATGACGGCTAAGATTCCGCGTGCCTTCAAAGGTCAGTCGTAACTTGTGTGCAGGATTCTAATAAGAGTCTATTGATGAGAACGATTACTTCACCGCTTCTTTCCTTGCGTTCTGACAGAGTCAGCGATTTTGATGGTGTTGGAATGCCTCTCACGGAGACACAGTAGTGGCAAAAGTAGTAACAGTAGTAGCGGTAGTAGCGGTAGCAGTCGAAGTCACATAAAACAACGCAAAACCCACCGCGGCTAACAAAATGGCTCCAACGAAAGTCCAGACCACCCCGAAGATTAGCATATGTTCGGCTGTCTTCTGGTTCCTGTCCTTGAGCACGAAGTATGCAATAAGCCCGCCAATCCATGCTAGGAAGAAAGGAACGAGCCACCACCATGCACTAATCTGCTCAATGGGTTTGATGACAGGTTGCGCTTGCTTGAGTGGGTGTCCGCAGTTGGGGCAGGAAATGGCTTCAGGCGATACCTCTTTGCCGCAGTAAGGACAGAAGGCCATACTCCGTAGTAGAAGAATGGGGGTTAGATGTCTAATAAACGTGAATCAATGGAATGCGCATGAGTCAGCCGGATTTGAACCAGCGATTTTGATGGTGTTGGACAGTCGAAGTGCCCCGATTGAAAATAGGCCTCAAACGGGACAATGGTCAGTGAGGAAATAGCGACCAGAATAGATGGTGTAGGCTCCGAACCCAAACAGAACGCAGGACAGAGATACGGTATGGACGCAAGCAAGTCCACCCATGCAGATGTAGTTGTTTGAGGGTGAGGCTACAGGCAGTAGGAAAAACTGAGTTGCCAGAATTGCCACAATTATTGAAATCACCAGCACCGCTGTTCTGCGCCTCAGAGACTTTGACCTCGCACCTTGGATTGTGAGTTCGGCTGAATTTACGCCTACTCGTCAGAACGGCCTAGCGATTTTGATGGTGTTGGACAATAACCAAGAACGCTGTTCGCGGCTCTGTCCAATGTTCGGGTGATGTGAAGGGCTGTCCAACCGTGGGTGATGGCTTATGCAGTTGACCCAGTTTGGCTG
>Ga0181527_1005754_pt1 | contig 10155 bp, 8 predicted proteins | sample PEATcosm2014_Bin_30_FD_119762 | JGI IMG/M metagenome (GOLD analysis project Ga0181527, IMG submission 119762) | Peatland microbial communities from MTU Mesocosm Facility, Houghton, MI, USA - PEATcosm2014_Bin06_60_metaG | ecosystem: Environmental > Terrestrial > Soil > Wetlands > Peat | place...
ACCCCACCACCTCGAATGCAGGATCGGATGAGAGGATATCCGTTATTGCCCGGCGGACGACTGCCGAATCATCGACGATGAGGACTTTAATCTTGTTCATGGGGTATTCTCTTTATCCGTGTGAAAAGCACCCTGCCCGTATGGGTGTAGAAGTGTATCTTCCTCCCCATTCGGCCTGTCGCAGACGCAGAGCTCCCCCGGTTTTAAGAAGATCTTCATAGCGCTTTCCGGTACACGGTGGGGGCAACCGGAGTGAGGGGTACATCCATGCCCAGGAGGGTCTCCGAGTGGCCCATGAAGATATACCCCTTCGGGGAGAGATGGCTGCAGAACTTATTTAACAGTCTCTCCTGGGTAGGCTTATCAAAATAGATGATCACGTTCCTGCAGAAGATGACGTCCATCGGCTCCCGGAAGCCGAAGTCGCCGTCCATGAAGTTCAACCGTCTGAATCTCACCCGCTCCCGCAGTTCGGGTATAACCCGGTAGAGACTCTTTGCGGGGTCTTTGCTCTTCAAGAGGTACTTCTTCTTGAGGGGGTCGGGAATGGGGCCTACTTGCTCATCGTCGTAGATGGCAAGCTCTGCCCTGCCGAGGACCCTTGTGGAGATATCCGTGGCGAGGATAATGAAGTTGCAGCCGAACTCCTGTAAGACCATAGCAAGGGTATAGGGCTCTTCTCCACTTGAGCAGCCTGCACTCCATACGGCAACGGTTCTTTTGATCCGGGAGATTTCAGGGAGGACCTTCTGGGTAAGATAGGCAAAGTGACCAGGCTCCCGGAAGAAATCCGTCTTATTGGTGGTCACTTGGTCGATCATATCCGTCAGCTCCTCTTCTAGCCCCCTGGGGCTGAAGAGATAGTCGCAGTACTGAGAAAAAGAAGAGAAATCAAGTTTCGTCAATCTCTTCTGAAGACGGGTTTCGAGCATGGTCCGCTTGGCATCGGTGATATTGATGCCGCATTCCGTGTAGATGAACCCTTTGAGACGGGAGAAGTCCCTGGGGGAGAGAGTAACCATGCCCCGGGGGTTTTGTGCTGTAGTGCATTCCATTGTCGTTGATTCCCGACCTTCCTTATTCAAACTTAAACCCCTTCTCTCTAAAGACTCTCAATGAAACATCGGCGATCTCGGCTGCGTATAACACTCCTCTGTTTCGGGAAATTTCCTCCAGGGCCGGCTCAATGCCGAGGGAGGGACGGTAGGGCCGGTGAGAGGCCATCGATTCAATGACATCGGCAACGGCCAGTATTCTTGCTTCAACGATGATTTCCCGGTCCGTAAGCCCCGATGGATAGCCTGACCCGTTTATCCTCTCATGGTGTTGGATGACCGCGGTGGCTATGGGCCAGGGGAACTCGATTCCTTTGAGGATATTATACCCGGCCTCGGGATGGGCCTTAATGAAGTGGAACTCGTACTCGGTCAGTCTGCCCGGCTTGCAGAGAATTTCCGCAGGAACGATGATCTTGCCGATATCGTGAAGAAGCCCCGCAACCCTGATGCCTTCACAATGTTCTTCGCCGAGACCTAATTGCCGCCCTATGGCTCCTGCCAGTTGGGCAACTCTTGATTGGTGGCCAGCCGTGTAAGGGTCCCGGATCTCTACCGCTGTAGACAGGGCAATGACGATACCGTGTAAAGTCTTCTTTATGGAATCGGTTTTTTCTTTTACCCTCTCCTCAAGCCGGCTGTTCAGTTTCCCCAGCTCTTGCTTGGTTTGGGCAAGGTTTTCATTCTGATACAGGACATTCTCGTAGGTCGAATAAAGGAAGTTGAGTATTTGACGGGAAGATGGTGAAATACCGGGGACGAAGTCGTCAAGAACGTGCCCATTGCCCCCTCCATGGTTGACCTCCAATTTCGAGAATATGGACTTGACCATGGAGAGCAGCAGACTTTTGCTGTAGGGTTTGGTGAGATAATAGTCGGCGCCCGCGTTCAGGCCATTCAGAATATTTTCAAACTTAGAGACCGAGGTAAGCAGTATTATGGGAATACTCTTCGCAGTTTTGTGGTTTTTCAGTGCACGGCACAGCTCGTAGCCGTTCATTTTGGGCATCCAGACGTCGCTGATGACAAGATTCGGCTCTGATTCGGCAAGCATCGAAAACCCTTCCAACCCGTCAGGCGCAGTCCTCACGGCGTACCCTTCCTGCATGAGTATCTGAGCAAGGGTTTCAGCCTGCAGCTTGCTGTCTTCTACGATCAGTATCTCTCTATTGTTCGCCATCGTCTCTTCTCGATCCACACCATCCCTGACGCAAAATGAGCCGACGAGAACATAAAATCTTTCTATCGTCTCATTGTGCTTTTTTACTCATTACCTGCTTTTTCGAGGCTTTCTTCTTCCACTTCCTGAGCCATGATCAGCTCCTCAGAAGAAAAGATCTTATCTATGTCGAGCAGGATGATGAACCGGTCGTCTCTTTTTCCCATGCCCTTTATGAACTCTGTTTTAAGCTGTGTCCCTATCCTGGGTGCAGGCTCTATCTGATCCGGCTCCAGCTCTAATACCTCCTGGACCGAATCTACCAGTGCGCCTATTACCGTACTCTCGTCTTCAAAGAATACCTCTACGACGATAATGCAGGTATCGACCGTCTTTTCTGTCTGGCTGAGGCCGAACTTGAGCCTCATGTCGAGGACGGGCACAACACCGCCTCTTAAATTTATGACACCCCTCATGTAGTCCGGAGTCCTCGGCACCTTTGTCACCGTGGTAAACTCCAGTATCTCCCTCACATGGAAGACATCCACTGCAAATACCTCTTCACCGAGCTGGAATGTCAGGTACTGCTTCGTATCGGTTATCGATGCGACGCTCATGGCTCCCTCCGTATTCTATCTGGACCGACGATGGGGCAAACCGAAGCACCGGCGATGTGTTGATTCTTTTTCGCCGATACTCCGATACCCCGCTTCGAGCTTCATTAAAGGCTCTCGAACTCCTCATCTATGCTGTCCCGGCCGCTGCCCAAGTCAACCGCTATGCCTGTCCGGCCTGCGCCCTTGCCATTATTTGACTTCTCCGCCCCATAAACCTTCGGATGCCCCACAGATGGGGGTAGTTTACGGGCCGCCTTCATCGCAGTCGAACCAACCCGTGTCGCTTTCATGGCGCCGGTACCTATTTTGAAGAAGGCTACCGTATCCTGCAATTGTTCCGCCTGGGAGGAAAGCTCCTCGGCTGTGGAAGCCATCTCCTCCGTGACGGATGCATTCTGCTGGATTACCTGATCGAGCTGCTGGATTGCCTTGTTGATCTGCTCCGCCCCTGCATTCTGTTCGTTGCTTGCCGCATTGATCTCGCTGACAAGCTCGGCTGTCTTTCGTATGTCGGGAACCGTTTTCATCAGCATCTCACCTGCTCTCTCCGCAACTTCAACGCTGCTCGCAGACAGTTTGTTGATCTCTGCTGCTGCCGTCTGGCTTCTCTCTGCAAGCTTACGGACTTCGGCTGCGACGACTGCAAAACCTTTTCCGTGTTCACCTGCCCTTGCCGCCTCAATCGCTGCGTTGAGAGCCAGAAGATTAGTCTGACGGGCAATCTCCTCGATGATAGCGATTTTCGTGGCGATCTGTTTCATTGCAGATACCGTCTCCACCACTGCATTGCCCCCATCCCGCGCGTCCTGGGCGGACTTTAGCGCGATCTTTTCCGTCTGCTGGGCGTTATCCGCGTTCTGTTTGATATTGGAGACCATCTCCTCCATGGAAGAGGAGACTTCTTCCGCAGAAGCCGCCTGTTCCGTGGCGCCCTGGGACATTTGCTGAGAGCTGCCGCTCATCTGCTGGCTCGCCGTGGCCACGTTATCCGCGGCATTCTTGACATCCGTCACAATGTCCCTCAACTTTTTCATCATATTCTTCATTCCGGAAAGTAATTGACCTGCTTCGTCTCCGCTGTTCACCTCGATTTCCAGTGACAGGTTCCCTTCGGAAAGCTCTCTTGCCATAACAACGGCCTTCCCCAGGGCATTTGTGATCATCTTTGAGACAAAAAAGGCAATAAGCAAGATCAGTACTGCAATGGCTGCCGTTGAAATAATGATCTGGGCCCGCATCTTTGACATCTCGGCATTCACATCATCGATATAAATACCGGTCCCTATGATCCAGCCCCATTCAGTGAATGACTTTACGAAGGTAAGCTTTGGCGAAGGCTTGGTTTCGTTCGGTTTGGGCCAATAGTAATCGACAAATCCTTCGCCCTTGCTTTTAGCGACATCGACCATTTCCCGGAACATGAACTTGCCGTTGGAATCCTTCTCAGCCATCACGTTCTTTCCGTCCAATTCATGTTTCATTGCATGCATCAGCATTATTCCGTTCACATCGTTTATGAAATAGTACTCGTTTCCCTGGTAACGGAGGCTTTTAACGCTTGCAATTGCCCTTTTCTGAGCTTCATCAAGCTTTAATTCACCGGACTTGACTTTGCCTTCAAACGATGCAACGAGAGTACAGGCAACATCTACCACATTTTTCGTCGCGTTCTTCTTCTCGTCCAGCAACTTTTTTTCAACGAGGGGCAAGAGATAAAATAATATGCCCGATACGACAAGCGCAATCGTGAAAACCGAAATCCCCATTATTTTCGTTGATATTTTCCAATTTCTAAAGCTTTTCATGCGCACCTCCGCATCGACATTTATTTATTCTAAAGACTAAATCAATTAAACACCGCTTCCGTCAGCTCCACATTCTTGAGCACCTTTGCCACGTCCACAATCAATGCCACCGTTCCGTCACCCAGAATGGTTGCTCCGGATATGGCCTCCACGTTCTTATAGATGTTGCCGAGCTTCTTGATCACCGTCTGATGTCCGCCGATCACCTTATCAACGACAAAACCGATCCTGTTCCCGTTTACCCCGGCCACCACGATCTGTTCTACGGGAGGCGCTTCACCCGATATCCTGAACTCATGCCTGAGCCTGATATAGGGCACAATCCCTCCCCGGATATTCGCAATGTTGCGGCCATGTGATCTCTTTGCATCCTCACGGGTCAGCTCCACACATTCCTCCACAACCGACAGGGGAAGAACAAAACGGTTATTTTCAATCTCCACGAGGAGTCCTTCCACAATGGCAAGTGTGAGAGGCAGCTTAATTGTCACTGTTGTTCCGGCGCCCTGCCGACTGCTGATATCGATGGTGCCCCGTAAGGCATCGATGCCTCTCTTCACCACATCCATCCCGACACCGCGACCCGATATCCCGGTAACCCTCTCAGCCGTGGAAAATCCCGGAAGGAAGATGAAATTGAATGCCTCTTTATCGGTTGCGTCCGTCCCCGGATGGGCAAGACCCTTCTCTATTGCCTTCGAGAGTATCGCCTCTTTATCAAGACCCTTGCCGTCATCCTGAATCTGGATTATCACGTGTGCTCCTGAATGGACCGCAGAGAGGCGTATCGTCCCGGTCGCGGTCTTGCCCGCGGATATCCTCGCATCAGGAGATTCAATGCCATGGTCTATGGAATTCCTGATCAGGTGGACGAGGGGATCGTTGAGCTTCTCTATCACGGTCTTATCAAGCTCTGTCTCCGCACCGTCGGTCGCCAGCTCTATCTCTTTGCCCAGCTCCTGGGACAGGTCGTGAACGAGCCTTTTAAATTTGCCGAAGATGGTGCCGATAGGGAGCATACGGACATTCAATGTAGTGTCCCTCAGCTCAGCAGTTAATCTCTCCACCTCTTCCGCGACGGAGGCAAGCTCGCCATTATGGAGATCTAACGCGGTCTGGGTTAACCGTGCCTGAACAGTCACGAGTTCCCCCACAAGGTTGACAAGGATATCGAGCTTTTCCACCGGCACCCGTATACTCGATATTCCCTCGTCCTTTGCCTGGGTTTTCTCCCTCATCTTGCGCATATGCCGCTGTTCTATGAGGGCCGATTCCACTTTGTCGGATGTCACGAGTCCCTTTTCGACGAGCATCTCTCCGAGGTATTTCTTTTCTTTGAGGGCGCCTTGTAATGCTTCTTCCGTAATATCTCCCCGTTCGGTCAGTATCTGACCCAGCTTCTTGTAGTCCGGCTCGGGGTCTATCTCGCTCGCGTTGTTTATCTGATTAATCGTGAGCTCACAGTCGCCTTCCACGAAAATAAAGACATCCTTTATGGCATCCGTCCCCTTATCCGTGGTAAGTATGATGTCCCAGGATGTATAGCAGCGTTCGGGATCTATATCATCCAGAAACGGTATGGCACCCAGTTGGGCGGCTATTTTGCACTCCCCTAAGGAGCGGAGTTCGTCGAGAAGGAATAAGGGGTTTGTCCCTGTGAGAAAGATGTCCGGTGATGGCTTGAAGCGGATACGGTAGGTGGCCATCCCGGGCGCGGACACCTCTTTTATAGGGGAGGGCGAAGCCCACGGAGAAGCCGAAGTGGGGCTCAGGGGGGAGGTTACCCCTTCACCTTCTTGAGCTAATTCTTTGAAGGCCTGGATGGTCTCCTGAAGTATCGGCTCCTGTGGGGCCTTGCCGTGGGGGGTGATATCGAGCATCAGCCGTATCTGATCTTTCGCCTGCAGGGTAAGGTTAATAAGTTCTTTTGATACTGACATCTTTCCATCCCGCACCTTGTCATAGATCGTCTCTATCTCATGGGTAAAGTGTGCGATATCATCAAAACCGAACATTGCGCCCGAACCTTTAATCGTATGCATGTCGCGGAATATCCTTTGAATCAACTCCATATCGTCCGGTGCCTCTTCCAGGGAAAGGAGGGATGTCTCAAGGTCCCCCAGGAGTTCATATGCCTCTTCTCTGAATGCTTCTGTGTGATTGTCCATCATCCCAGCACCTTCTTTACCACAGCGAGAAGCTGCTCCGCCTTGAAGGGTTTTACGATCCAGCCGGTGGCGCCCGCTGCCTTGCCTTCCTGCTTTTTAGAGTCCTGCGATTCCGTGGTGAGCATAATGATCGGGATAAATTTGCAGGCAGGTTTCTTCCTCAACTCTCCTATCAACCCTATCCCGTCAAGATGGGGCATATTGAGGTCCGTGATTACCATGTGGATGGGGTTGCCGTTCATCTTGGATAGGGCATCCCGGCCATCGGTTGCCTCAACAACGTCGTAGCCGGCGCCTCTCAGGGTAAAACTCACCATTTGACGAATACTGGCCGAATCGTCAACGGTCATGATTATCTTGGCCATTTATCCTTCCTCCCTTCCAGGAACATTACCTGCCTGAATTCGGCATGCAGTTCCGTCCTGTAACGCATATCCCGCATCCATCGTCGCCTGTTTCAGCTCCTCCGGAAGGCTCTCGAGAAGGCCGAGGCCCTGACTCGAGTAGCCCGCAGTTTTTAAGGCCGCCCAGAGAAGTTGAAAACCTGCGGCGTCAACCGCCGTTACCTCGGCAAGATCGAGGGAAAGGCGATCTCTGCCCTCAATCGATTCGACAAGGATCCTTTTGAGCCTTTCGCTGTTCTCTATCGTGAGGTCGCCGCACAATTTGAGCGCCGGTCCGCGAGTGGTATCCGCCAGTCTGAAGTCGATCATCCAGTCCTCCTAGAAAAGCTCCACATTCTCACCCAGACCTTCTTCCGGCCCGTGATGAAAAAAAGGTACCGTCGGCCCATTGGCGTAAATGCTTGAGTGATGTATGCTCCGTTCTTTGTTCATGGTATAGCGTTGCTCAAGTTGTTTCAGATATGCCGTATCATGGTTCTCGCCTGTTGCGGGACCGAGCTTCCCGGCTTCCCTCTCAATCCCGGCAAGCCCGGCAACAGCCCCGTTAAGCTCGCTTTCTATCCTCTCGTGAACGGTGATCCCGGAAACCAGGCTCTTGATCTCCATTTCGACCTCATTGGTCGTTCCTTCCACCAGGTTAACGAGTGAGGTGACCTGTCCGTCCATGCCCGCAAGAGAATCGAGGATCCCACCGAGTCTTTCCACCATTTCATCCAGTTCCTCGATCTCGTCCTCCTCCGCCTCCGCCCTGCCAAGCCCCTGGGCGATGGCGCTGATATGAGTGAGGGTTTCAGAAACCGAAACGGTCTGGTCCCGGGCATCGTCGGAGAGGCTCCGCACCGCCTCGGCGAGCACTCCCAGGGCTGCACCATCGCTGCCTGTGTGGACCGCTCTGATCTGGGCATTGAGTGCAAGAAGGTCTATGTCCACCCCTATCTCATCAATGCCACCCACGAAGGTGGTAAGATCGCCTATCGTGGCGACAACGCTCTCGACTGCCGTCAGCAGCCTATGGTTGGCCTCCCCGTTTTCGTTGAGCGTCGCGATGATCTTCGCCACATCCGTCCGGAGTCTTGCCAGGAAGGAGGCGCCCGATGCGCCTGTTGCGCCCGCCAGCGCGGCCACCTCTTTCGACATCTCCATCGCGTTTCCGGCTATGTGACGGAAGCTATCCATGGCCCCGCCTATCGCGGATACGAACTCTTGTTTTGCGCTATTCAATTGATTCACCTGGAGTCTGCACACATTGCTGATGGAAAGATCCTGTAGACTTTCCCTCTCTTTCGGGCTCGACATCGTGTTGGACAGCTCATTAATTACCTCTATTACGTGCTCTATCTGCTGGCGGGTGATGTCGTGAAACTGAAGAGAGCTGACGATCTCGCCGACGTTTCGGGATATCTCTTCGGTTCGTTCTATGATATGGTAGGCGGCAGTCGAAGAGAGCTCATGTTTCTCCGAAAGAGAGGGAAGGTTCCTGATGATATCGTCAAGCATGGTCTGGCTCTGCCCTTGTTGTCTTGCTTCGAACAGGTTCACTTTGGAAAGGGTCTCGCTGATTACCTCATGTGTCGACATCACTGCCTGCAGAATACCGGCTGATTTTGAATTGATGAGGTCGGAGAGCTTGTTCACGTCATCGGCGATATTGCTGAAGGCGTCGTGACCGCCGACGAGACGGGCACTTTCTATTCTTGTCGAAATCCCCAAGATTCGCAGGTGCTTCACGATCCTGTTGAAACCGGCGAGATGAAGGGCTATACTGTCGCTTGTCTTAAGGATAGTCAGTAGCGTCTCGCTGTTATGGTTGAGCTTTTTTCTGGAGAGAGCGAGATAGGTGTTCATCCGCTCAAAGAGCTTTTGCAGAGCCTCAATGTATCCCTCAAAATCCCGACCGCTCACGAGATCCGCGATCGACTTGGCCGTGGTCGAGATCTGACCCGTGCGGGTTGCCACATCCCTCAGGTCCCTGCCTGTAGTGAGAAAATCGTCTTCCGTGGAACCGTTCAGCGCAATCAGCCCCGAGCTGCAACCGCGAAGATTCTTCGCTATAGCATCAATACTCTCTCTGCAAAACCCACGATCACTCATGCCCGGTTCTACAACGCGCACCACGTGCTCCATCCCGAGCTTGACACGTTCTGTCTGCGCAGCCCTGACAGCATCACCGGCCTTCGCGCCGGTCGATTTGAAGCCTATGAGATCGTTGATGACAGAAAGGCCTGCTTTGAGCTTCTTCGTGATGGATAGATCGTTCCAGTGCTTCACGGCCCTCTCCTTCAATAGACGGACCGACCCTGCAGACGTACTAAGCAGCAGATGTTTCTGCCCCTTGAATACTTATCGGCTTAGTCGGGATTTTCGTTAACTTTTTTGTGAAGTTTTATTTTCCGCACAAGGATAAGGATACACAGCGGGATACGAGAGCATGATTGCGGGCGCAAGGGTTCAGCGGCGTCAGCTCAAGTGGCGCAACAGGATCGAGGCTTCCCTGAAGCCCACCTGCATTCCCATTCTTTTCAAATTCTTTTTCAGTACCCACGCACTGCCAAAACCCGGTCTTTCGCGTCTTCTCAGTTTATCGATCACCGCGCGCTCGCTCTTCATCCAGCCGAATTCCTGCAGCACCGCCCGTGTGTACCCTTCCGGGTCATCCCACCATTCCAGGAGTAACCGGGCGCTCTTCAACCCGGGCACGATCCCATCGCCGGCAAGGGGCGCCACGCAGCCAATTGCCTCGCCCACCCCCCAGACCTCATACTCTTTCTCACGAATGACAAACGGCAGAGAAGCATGAGGCGATGCAAGGCGAATTTCTCCCCTGCAGCCGCAGATTACCTTCCACTGCGATCCGTTGCCGCCAATCCAGCCAAGGACCTTCAGCCTCTCCAGGGGGTCCGAGAAAAAACTGCCGCAGCCGATATGGTATTCGTGATTGGAGAGGGGG
>Ga0181527_1005756_pt1 | contig 10154 bp, 8 predicted proteins | sample PEATcosm2014_Bin_30_FD_119762 | JGI IMG/M metagenome (GOLD analysis project Ga0181527, IMG submission 119762) | Peatland microbial communities from MTU Mesocosm Facility, Houghton, MI, USA - PEATcosm2014_Bin06_60_metaG | ecosystem: Environmental > Terrestrial > Soil > Wetlands > Peat | place...
GTCGCAAGATAGCGTGACTTCGCAGGTGAATGCTGCGACGAACGCTTTTGTTCCTGCACTCCAGCGCGAGGATGGCAGCTACATCGGGACCGATGGTTACATGAACCTGATTGCCTTAGGGCTCGACGGCAGCGTGATTTGGCAACAGGCCCTGCCCTCGGTGGTCACGCCTCTCTACGCCACCGCCGATGGCGGCGCCATCCTCACCTCCACCCCGCAGTGCTCTCAAACCGTTGTCGTGGGCACCCCGTGCTCCCCCGGCCCGCTCGGCACCCTCTACACCGTCGATCAGAACGGCAACGTCACCTCCCAAACGCCCGACACCGGGGCAGTGAACTCGTGGACGGGCGACTGGACCCTCGCATCCGGAAGCGGTGTTTCGGACGTCGGGGCGCAATTCGATGTTGACGACGCCAGTTTTGCATCCCAGCAGGGGGGCAATCCGTCGCAGAACGGGGTCGCAGTCCCACAATGTCCTTGCGAAGTGCAATCGGCCACGACGACCACCGCTTCAAATCTCGGCTTCCCCAAACTGGAACTTGCTTTTAATTCAACAGGCACGCTTGGTTCGACGCTTCCCCGCCTGACCCTTCCGCCATACCAGACGCAGGCCTATGACTTCGCGAGGCCAGCCTTCAGGCTGCCGAGGTCCTTCCCCACATCCAATCCCGCGAGCTATCAGATACCCTTGCCCGACTTCTCGGTGTCCCGCTTCAAGTCCCGGAGGTCGCTCTTCCTTGCTCCTCAACCACCCGGGGGCAATTCAAGTAGCTACCTCATCGTGGTCGGGAATCCTGGAGGCGCGGGATTGCTGTTCCAGCGCGCCGCGGAAACACAGAGGGATTGCTTGACAATGGCTCTTTCGGCAAGCGCTTGCTCAAGTGTCTTTCAGGCTCCGCCCGCCAACCTGGGTAACTCACAGAACACCGCTGTCATTGTTCCGGTGAACTCGGATCCAGATTTCAACAACGCACTCGTGAATAACGGACAGATTTCAGGTGGCGTTTACTATTATGGACACGGTTACCCCGGGGGACTTAACCCCTCTGCCAAAAGCGCCAAGGTGGCTAACCCGCCTAATGACTGGATCTATTCGGGCAATGTCTCGAACATGTCTTCTACAGAATTCGTCAGCGGGAACGTGACAGTCACGCTGCGGGCGTGTCATGGGGGCCAGGATCGAAAAGGCGCAAGTTCCATCGCTCAGCTCATAGCTAATCAACTGAATGTGCCCGTTTACGCCTGGAGACCTGGCATGTTTTTTAGCAAATCAACCGCTGCAAAAAACTACTTTGATCCGCTAACGGGTATCGGCGAGAACACGCAGATAAGCCCGGGTACACCCGTGTTTCTACTTCCGGCCGGAGGCACTGGCATCTTGCCCTGCAAGTTTGACCCCCATCAGCAGGAGCCGCTCATATGCAACGGCCAATAAGTGAGGCTTTGAAGATACTTCTGCACGCAGATCCGAAGGCCGGCTGGACAGGGAGCGTTACCCGGATCGGAGGGTTATGGTAAAACCCTGTGCCTGCCGACATTGCTGGATGGGGAGGGAAAATCGATGAGATACCTTTCAGGGTCTATAGCGCCATTGACATTTGCTTTGCTGGTTACGGTGCTGCCTGGGTGGGGGCAGACAAAGGCCACCCTCTGCGACGAAATCGCCAATCTGCATGGCGAATTGGACGATTACGAACCACCGCAGGTTCGGTGGCAGGATGAGACTCTGACGCCATTCGAGCGGGGGCTTCTCCGGCTCCGCCAGAAGGCAATCCCCATGCTAATAGGCTGCCTTACTGACGACAGGCAGGCGCGCGTACAGATTTGGCTCATGCCTGCGACAGCCGGTCAGGTGGCGTTCTCTATGCTGTGGGATCTCTTCACGGCTTCGATGGACGAGCCCCCACCGCGCGACACGATGGAAGGACCGATCGGATGGGACGAACTCTGTGCTGAAGGACCGCCACACGCGGCATTCCCATGCGGGGCTGGCTGGGAAGACCATCTCAAGAAATACGGACCGAGGTCGATACAACAGAGTTGGCAGAAAGCCTGGACCGAAAACAAACACCGCATCTACTGGGACGACTCAGCGAAGTGTTTTAGGGTGAAGAAAACACCCTGACTTCCAGCATATGACGCAGCGTGTGCGCAGTTTACGCTATGGAACTCTGTTTCTGATAGAGGTACGCGACTTTGTGAACACTCACGGCTGCTGCGCCTTTCGCCGGACGGGACATATAACAAGATCGACCTCGGTGACTGGACGGCGGATCAGGATTGCAGGTCTGGGTGGGTACCACCTGGCGTCCATCCCGACTCGCTGATCTACGGCGAACATTGCACCAATACGGGAGCGGGTCCGGGGGTGGGTTCTGTGATAACCAATGCCGGAATTGGGGCGGCAGTGTTCGCGACGGTGTATCAATATCCAGGCGGAGACTGCTCACCAAGCGCTACGCCGGCGTATTCGCTACAGATCAGCTACGTGTCGCAAGACAGCCCTACTTCACAGGTGAATGCTGCGACGAACGCTTTTGTTCCTGCACTCCAGCGCGAGGATGGCAGCTACATCGGGACCGATGGTTACATGAACCTGATTGCCTTAGGGCTAGACGGCAGCGTCGTGTGGCAGCAGACCGTGGGCACGGCGCCGCTCACTCCCCTCTTCGCCACCGCCGATGGCGGCGCCATCCTCACCTCCACCCCGCAGTGCTCTCAAACCGTTGTCGTGGGCAGCCCGTGCTCCCCCGGCCCGCTCGGCGCCCTCTACACCGTCGATCAGAACGGCAACGTGACCGCGCAAACGCCGGACCCCGGCGCGATCCTTTCGTGGACGAATCAATGGTATGTCGACCCCGAGGAGGCGGTTTCGAACGTTTCTGAGCCGCCAGTAGATTTCGCGCAGTACCTATATCTCCTGAAATACTATCTGACTGCAACTGATGACTACTGTAGAAATTCAAACCCCCTGGGTCGAAGTGTGAACTATGTACTGACCAACAAGGCCGACGGCAGCACGGTCACGGATCCAAAATTCTTCGTGTATGAGATCCAGAGCCAGATGAATCTGGCAAGAGGCGGACCATTTCCCGGGACAACCGTCGACTATCCTAACATGTTCGATGACTGGATCGGCGCGGTTGAGTACAGCGGCTCAAGTACGCAGCAGTTTGGAATTGCTCTCGCCCGTCCCAACCCGTCAGGTGCTCCAGGCGGCCAACTCATACAAATAGACTGGTCGCGTTTCGGAGGGAACGTCGTTTCACAGAACCTGATAACGTTCGAGAACTATGTGCCGTACATCAACGGCGTTGGGTGTCGCAGCTTCGAATGATGCGTGGGGCTGAATTATCTGCTCAAGTGTTCAGCCCGTGGGGGCAGCATGAGGTTTTCACGACATTTGGTTGCAAGACTAATTGCGGTAGCTCTAGTTCTGGTGGGAATCTGGGGCGTCGCCGCAGGCTGGAGCGTCTGCGAAACCCGCTCGGCGCGAATACAGGCGGAGCGCTTCTTGGCCGAAGTCGCCCAGCTTCATGTCGGAACATCGACTGTCAGCCAAGTCACGCCGCTGGCGACAAAGTATCACGGGCACGTGGTGCCACGCGATGCCCGCATCGACTTCTCCCCCCCTTCTATTATGCGGTCTGCCTTGTCCCTTTTGAGAGTTTCCGGAACTACGGCCGCGGGAAGCCCTGGCGCCTCCTGCCGGGTGAATTTCAGGTTTGACAACCGCTGGCAGCACTGGTTCTGCTTTTCTCCTTTGACGGAGTTCGGCGCCACTGTTTCCATAAGAGACAATGTGGTCGATCATCTTTCCTTCGGATTGCAAGCGTTCCTGCCTGGCCCTTCTGATTGTGTTGTCCTCATTAGGGAGTATCGCAAAGGGCAAAGGGACTCAGCCTTTTCTCCCCGCGTGAACCCTGCTCTCGTGATTCTCTCCCTAACTCCGGAAGCGACGCCCGCGCAGCGGACAGCAGCCTATTCGATAAACATAGGCTGTCTAACAAAGCTGCGAGGATGTCGTGACACAAGGGAGATGGCACCTGCGATTGTGCAGGGAATGGAATAATGAAAGAGCGGTTAGTGGCCAACTCTTGCACTTTTGTCCTCAGAGCCGTTTTGATATAGTGTCCCCACGCGGACGCCTAGCGGAAGGTCAGAATCGGTGCTAGCGGACCGGCGTGCTTGGGCATGTCGACACGCAGACCGGTGCGCAGGTCTGGCAGACTGATCTCCCTACCCGCGATTCTGTGGGAGCAGGTAGCGCCGACTCTCGTTTTCCAGAGAGTCTGCGGCCCTTCCTTCAAATTCGGTCCGCCAGTGGGAGGGATGATCGTGGCGGGCGATGGCAATGCGTATTTGTCCTACGCGTACTCGAACGTGAGGGTAAACTCCTCCGGCAGCAACATTGAGGAGCTGAGCGCAGGTTATTTCATGCTGTTGCGCGTCTCGCCGGACGGAAGCTTTGCGAAGATTCAGTTGGGGACGGGCACGTACGACGCCACTAATCCGGTACCGCTTACTGGGACTGGGACCACCTGCACAGCCACGGGTTCGTTTTTCTGGAACGGGTCCGGCCCTACCGTTATCACCAATGCCGGAACTGGGGCGGCAGTGTTCGCGACGGTGTATCAATATCCCGGCGGAGACTGCTCACCAAGCGCTACGCCGGCGTATTCGCTCCAGATCAGCTATGTGTCGCAAGATAGCGTGACTTCGCAAGTGAATGCTGCGGTGAACGCTTTCCTGCCGGCCCTCCAGCGCGAGGATGGCAGCTACATTGGGACCGATGGTTACATGAACCTGATTGCCTTAGGGCTAGACGGCAGCGTCGTGTGGCAGCAGACCATGGGCACGGCGCCGCTCACTCCCTTGTACGCCACCGCCGACGGTGGAGCTATCGTTACCTCTACCACACAATGCCCTCGCAACATCGTCACGCAGAACACATGCACCCCCCAGCTTGGCACCCTCTACACCGTCGACCAAAACGGAAACGTTACCTCGCAAACGCCGGATACGGGCGTGGTGTATTCTTGGACCGGCCAGTGGTACGATCCCGCGCCATCTGGGGGAACGGTTTCCGCTGTCACGATGGCAGCCATCGATTTCGCGAGGACTCTCGCAAACGTCCTATGGGGAAACCCTTCGCAAAACAGTGTCGCTGGTCGATCCTGGTACTTTAAGCTGGCATGGCAGAATGACTTCAATTTCATTCCGGCCAACCCAAGTGAGCTCACAGGCCTAGAGACTCCTTTAAGTCCCGCCGCCGTAACAGCCATCAGGGCTTCAGCGCTTAAAGCGCTAAAGGACGCGTATTTCGCTGATAATCCGGCGCAGAGTGGGTGGCCGATTATTGTCTCGGAAGGGACCGCTGGCACGGGGGATGATTGGGCTGTCGTGGTGGATCACATGAGCTGCCCAGGTGCGATCGGACCGTACGGCTGCACGGATCCCGACAAAGTTGTTTCCATCGCCAAAACGAGACCCCGGGTGCATGAAAGTCAAGTCGATTATACGAACGTAATGGAGGACGCTCAGTGGGCACTAAACGTCGCGATTAGTAACCAACAGGATGAAGCTACGGTCCTTCAACAGCGTCAAGACCTCCTTGTGGCTATTGGGCGCGCCATCGGCAATACGGCCGCCCATGAAATCGCGCATCACTTTCTTGTGGAGTGCTGTAGCATGGATGTCACCACTGCGGTAGATCCCAACGCCAGGGGCACGTATAACACAGGCGATTCCAGTCCGGTAAGCGACCCGTCTTTCTTTACCGGTTTCTGGCCGAATCCCATCATAAGTCTCCATTGGGAGGCCCCCGCTTTCGTAGGCCTGAACAACTGGCTCAATTCGGATCATGGGTGGCAAGACGCAGGCCCTAAGGGAGGATCATTCTGCTTCACGGGCTGGAAATGAGCGTCGACATGCGAGAATCCCTCTGAGGAAGGAGTGGTGTGACCATGACCAGCCGGCCACAGCAGGCCAGGTGGATTCTATACTTACATGAGGTCCTGTTTTCCCTAAACGTGGGAATTGCAGGCAGTGACGGGGTGTGCCTTTACTGGCACAGGTTGGAAGATTTTTTCTATTTTAGGGTTGAGCATTCTATCCTCCGCAGATTGCACATAATTCACCTAATCCAATTGCCCTACGGCAGCAAGCGTTTCGTGGAGCAGCCCCATTTCACTAGTGGCTACATTGCTTTCTGGATGCCGGCGTTGGCGTTGGCCCTTTGCGTATGGGCGTTGTTACGCGTGTCCTCTCACGCCCGCCTTACCACCGAGATACGCCGCTCAGTGGCGGGATTTGTAGCTCTGTTCCTCCTGCCAGGACTCTGGCTAATCGGTTCAATGCCAACGCCGCCCTATCTGCCGTGGGTAGTGGAATCGATTCGGCAGTTGCTCTCCGGTGGAAGGGCAATTGAGCTTTCGGTGGCCGTTTTCTGCGCGCTTCTCTATCTGAGGGGAAAATGGCCGATCACGACTTGGCGAACCGCCGTGCTCCTGGCGTTACACTTCATATACTGGTTCTACATGGTATATCCCTTTCCGTACTCCGCCAGGTCAGTTCCCATCATTGTGAGTCTATGTTCCAGCCTGGTGTGGGGAGCTTACATCCGGTCTGTTCGGCAGGACGACCGGCTTGTGAACTTGCCCGCATAGGACATGATTCTCTGCCCCGTGCAGACATCGACTGGTTTGCGCGGCCTGAATTTGCAATCTGCCGTCCACGTCTATTCCATCGCGGCGGACCGGAGTAACAGCCCCCTCCCATGGCCCCTCTCTACGCCACTGCCGCCGGCGGGGATCAATGCTGGTCGATGACTTCGGTCCCGGGCGGGGGAATGAATTGAAACAAGGAGCGGCCTAGCGGCACATTCCGCCCAATTTGCTCAAACGAAAACTCCATGGTGCTCTGGTCGGGAAGGATAACGAGCAAACGACGGATATCAAATTGGGGGCTTACCACCATGAGCACCTGGTGATAATCCCCTTCGTATCCCTTCTTGGGATATGCGCGCAGGACGCAGTCAGCAGGTTGGTGCTCGAGGGCGTCCGGCGCAAACTCAATCCGAGAAAAGACGCGGCGCAAGTTGAGCCTCGAAAGCAAGAGGCGAAACGGGATACGAATATCGTCGCTGGCTTTGAGGGGTGAGCGCGTGAGTTGTTTCTCCTCCGGGATGTAAAGCATCAGAGTTTTCCCATCGGAGAGAAACAGCTTGGGTTGAGGCCGCTGGTAATCCCACCGCATCAAGCCACCGCGCGCGAAATAAACCACGCCGGACTCGACGCGTGTCGGGCCTCCGCTAACGTAGGTCTGCGTGAAGTCCGCACGGATAGTCTTGACCGCAAGATAGCTCGACTCGAATTGACCCACGTATTCTTCCAGTAAGTCCGTGCTCCCATTTCCAAATGCGCTGCCGGCCCGTGAGATGCAAACGGACGGGCGCAGACTAGCGACCCCCTCACCGGCCCCGTCGGCTGACGGGCTGAAGAAAACGCCGGCGGTCCACCCTCTCCCCCAAGGGGGAGAGGGCCGGAAGCTGCAAAAGGCGGGGTTGACTCGCTCAGTGCAGCCGAGTAACAAGAACAATACGATGAAGCTCGCCACGCACCGTGGTGAGCGGGCTAATCGGCTGATCGGGTGATCCGGAGATCGGGTGAACAAGAGCCCGCCAATCAGGTGATGAGGTGATCCGGAGATCGGGTGAACAAGAGCCCGCCCATCGGGTGATCGGGTGACCCGGAGATCGGGTGAACAAGAGACCGCGTTCTCCCGATCACACGATCCCCCGATCTCCCGATCACCTGTTCTCCCGATCACCTCTTCTCCCGATTCTTCAAGCGTTCCACCGATTCAAGGGCAACAGGATTCCTGGGATCAGTTTGGAGGCCTGCCTCATACTCATTCAGCGCTTCGTTGGTCCGGCCCTGAGCTTCCAAGACAGCTCCCAGACCGAAGTGTGCACGGCTGTCGAAAGGGTCCAAGGCCACCGCCTGTCTGAAGGCGTGCGCGGCGTCCTGCCTGCGGTTCCAGCGACTGTAGATCTCACCCAACGAATTCCAGGCCTGAGTCGTACCTCCACTCGATATGGAGCTGCGAAACTGCGGCTCCGCCTCCGCGAACCGCCCGCTATCGAAATAAAACTTTGCTAGTTCGTTCCTGGCCTGAACGTAGAGGGGAGCAAGGGCAACGGCCGCCCTCAACTGCGCCTCCGCCTTTTCTCCGGCCCCAATTTCGGCATAAGTTCGGCCCAGGTTCATGTGGGAGTCCGCAAAATTTGGCCGAAGCCGTATGGCGCGCTGAAAATCCTCGATTGCTTCGTCGTAGCGTTTCTTCCTGGCACAGGCAAGTCCCAGGTTGTTCAGAATCAACCAGTGATTGGGGGCTCGGCGCAGCGCCTCGCGCCACTCCGCCTCGGCTTGATCTGGGGAACCCAAATTCCAGTAAACCGCGCCCAAGTTGATCCGAAGAGCGATGGCGTCCGGCTGCGCCGCCAGCGTGCTCCTGTAAAAGGTCGGGTCATCATGCCAAATGCGGTTTCGCGTGACAATCCTAACCAGGCAAAGGATGGCCACCATCGCCAGCCCCACTGGGTAGAGCTTGCGAGCCGTGGGACGACCTGCCAACCTCATCCACAACATCCGCACTACCCATGCCGCGATCCAGCAGAAACCCAGAGAAGGAAGGTAAAGGTACCGCTCCGTAAAGACGTTAACACCCAGCCAGCGCGCATTGAGGACCGGCGCGATATTCACGAAAAACCACAAAAGGCTGAAGGAAACAAGGCGCTCCCTCCTCCAGGAATAAGCCAACGCGCCCAGGGATAATCCCAGAACAAGGAAACCCACGACCACTCGAGGGTCAGACAGCGCAACGCATTTGTGGAAGGTGTAAAAGGCGCAAAGATTCACAGGCCAGAGGAGTTTCCAAACGTATCGTGCGACTAACGCAAATGACGAGTAAAACGCCTCGCGCCGGCTAATCTGGGGCAACTGCAGTACCGGCGCCAGCCCGCCAAAGATTCGGGTTCTGAACAACAGGTAGGCGATGTCGAGCAGCCACAAGGTGACGTACCGGGAAAGCTTCTGCCCCAGGTTTGTTTGGGCCCGATCGTCGCGCAGAAAGTGCTCATAAAAGGTTGCCAGGAAAGGTAACGTCGCTGCCGGTTCTTTGGCCAACAGCGCCAATGTGAAGCTCAGGACCATTCCAAGTTCTGCCGCGCCAGAGCGCTTTCCGCCTGGTTTCGCAACCCGGAGGAAAAACCAGAAGGCCAGCAAGTAGAACAACGTGAGCTGTAGGTCTGTCACGGCGGCGATCCAGTCAACGGACTCGCTATGGATCGGATGCAGCGCGAAAATAACCGCCGCCACAAAGCCCACCGTTCGGTCCCGGAAAATCCGTTCGGTCACGAGGAAAACCAGGCAGACCACTCCGGCATTCAGGACCACGTTGGCCAAATGAAATCCGTAGGCCAAGGGTCCAAGGAATTGGTAGCAGAGGAGGTACCCAAACGTCATCAGCGGGCGGTAGTAATTAGTCATGCCTTGTGCGCCGACGTACGACCACACATTGGTGGCAAAGATTTCCCGCAAGTGGGAAAAGCTGCGCAGGTAGGGGTTAGACACCACCTGACGGTTATCGTCTTGTACAAAGCCGTTTAACAGCGAGTTAAGGTAGGGCAAGACCGCAACGAGGATAAGAACCGCGAGCAATTCGTAAGTAGCAAAGCGGACGAGGCCGCGAGGGGCTGAGGCCCCAGAAGCCTGCTCCGTTTGAGCATCTTCCCTGCTGAGGCGATTCGCGCTCATGGTTGTTCCTCAGTCCCGCCTGACGGCTTAATGGCTTTCCCCGTGCCGGTGACCCCCATTCGAGCTAATCCGTCGGCCCATGCCGCCGGAATGGGGATGGGGAGCGCCAAATCGCCGAAACGCCCAAATAGCCAGTTGCCGAGCAGGAAACTCGCGGGAGCCAGAACGAAACCCGCCGCGACATCGACGAGGTAATGGTAGCGGAGGTAAATGGTGGAGACCCAAAGGCTCAAGATAAGCGGGGACAACACCCAGAAAAGAGGCCGCGAGTTGCGAAAGGCATAAAGCCACACGAGAAAGGAAATCGCCACGTGCATGCTGGGAAAAACGTCACGA
>Ga0181527_1005757_pt1 | contig 10153 bp, 9 predicted proteins | sample PEATcosm2014_Bin_30_FD_119762 | JGI IMG/M metagenome (GOLD analysis project Ga0181527, IMG submission 119762) | Peatland microbial communities from MTU Mesocosm Facility, Houghton, MI, USA - PEATcosm2014_Bin06_60_metaG | ecosystem: Environmental > Terrestrial > Soil > Wetlands > Peat | place...
ATGATCCTGCCCGGTGCCAATCGCTGAGTCGCGCAGTGGCGCCTGAAGACTGAACAGAAGAAAACGAAGATAACGAAGCTTTTGGCCAAGTATATGCGTGCGACATGACAACTTGTGCCCAAAGGCCTACCAGATCGCCGTGGCCGAAGAATGATGTCATGCGCCCGATGAGAATTGCCCTGACAACCACGGCGGTGTTCATTTAAACTGTGTTTATTATGAAGCACTGGGTTGCCGAGTACCTCCGCGCGCAGAAAGCGGCGTACGACTCGATCCCGATTGAAACGGTCGCACAATTGATCGATCAATTGTGCGTGGCCTTGGCCGAAAAGCGCCGGATTTTCGTTTTCGGCAACGGCGGCAGCGCCGCCAACGCCTCCCACTTCGCCACCGATCTGGGCAAAGGCGCCTCGGATAAAGTGGGTCAGCGCTTTCGCGTGCTGTCGTTGAACGACAATGTGAGTTGGTTGACGGCATTGGGCAACGACTATGCCTATGAGGATGTGTTTGTCGGCCAGCTTCAGAATTACGGCTGCGAGGGAGATATCGTCCTGGGCCTCAGTGTGAGCGGCAATTCCCCCAATTGCGTCAAGGCATTCGAGTGGGCAAAGGAGCACGGTTTGTGCACCGTGGCGCTGGTGGGAGGGAAACGCGGGCGCCTGGCCGAGATTGCCGAAAAGGTTATCGTCGTCAACGACACGCACTATGGCAGAGTGGAAGATGTGCAGATGGGCATCTGCCACCTGCTCTGCTACGCCTTCATGGAGCATCCGGAGTGGGCGGTGGCGACAACCTCCGCCAACCATCGACCTTAGAACTTCTCAGCGACGGCGTCCGGTGGGGCGAGGCTACCGACGAGCCGTCGCTTTCTCAGAGAAGCTCGCCGGGCGCGGACTTATTTCCCTGTGTCCGGCGGCGCGAGGCGAAGGCCGCCTTCAAAATGAGGAACGCAAAAAGCGGATGGCCGATCAGGTTTCGCCGCCAAAGCCGGTGCGGTTCCCTCAGGAGGCGATGAAGCCACTGCAGCCCCAGCCTGCGCCAGGCAATCGGCGCCTCCTCCATCGTGCCGGCCAGGATCCGCACGGTGCCGCCGCCGATGCCCCACACGATGGCTTCCGGGCAGATCGCCGCCGCCTGTGCCGCCACGAACTCCGTTCGCGGGGTGCCCATGCCAAGCAGAATGAGATCGACGGCCCGATGTTGCTCGCAGATGGCGCGATAAGCCGCGTCGTCCAAAAACCCGGAAAACGCCCCGAGCACGCGGCAGTGACGGGAAGACCGATGGATTTCGGCGGCGGCCGCTTCCGCTTCGGCCGGCGAGCAGCCAATCAGGATCGCCCGGTTCGCCGGCATGTCCGGCTCGGTGAGAAAAGCGCGGAACGACTCAGTCATGTTGCAGCGTTCGGGGATTCGGACACCAAAGAGCCGCGCGGCCCAGACGACGGCCATGCCGTCGGCAGCCACGACGCGCGCGGCCTCCAGGTTCTGCTTCAAGGTGGGATCGGCGGTGGCGCGGTTATAAATATGCGCGTTCACACACAACACGGTCCGCGGGCGCAAGGTTTTGTCCCGCAACAGTGTTCGAAGTTCGGCCACCAACTGGGCAATCGTGTGGGTGCAGCATGGCACCCCGCCCATGTTGAATCGGTGCGGGTCGCCGTTCACTTCAAAAACCGTTGAGCGGAACTACTCGAGGAATTGGCACGGGACCCTTCTATTGGGAAAGCCGCGGCTTGTCAATCGGAGTCGCGCTCCGGGAATCGTGCTTTCGATAGCTGTTGATGACCCAGCGGACTTTGCCCGAGGCGCTGGGCTGGATTTCCGTCACCGGCTGCATTTCGATCGTTGCGGAGCGGCCAAACACGAGTTGAAAGCTGTCTTTGAGCCGGGAAAGATTGTCCGCCAGGCCTTCCTGCCGAAGCGCAATGTAGCGGAAAACAAAGCGGGTCCGATCGGTTTGTTCGAACTGCCACTCGCGGATGAGTTGGCGGTTCAGGCTCACGCCGACGAAGTGGCGAACGAACACCGAAGACTGCAAGGTGCCGTCTTCGGTGACGAGCAGGTCGTCTTCCCGGCCTTGCAGGTTTTGGATTCGCGGGAAGCTGGAGCCGCAGGGGCAGCGCTCGGGAGGCGCCCAGGTTGCCAGGTCGCCAATCTCATAACGAATCATCGGGAACGTTCGATTGTTGAGCATCGTCACCAGGATGCGTCCGGATTTTCCCGGCGGACACTCCCGCGCGGATTGGTCCACAATCTCGAGATATGCGCAAGGCGCGAACACATGGAGTCCGGCATGGCAGTGGCATTCGCAGGCGAGGTCGGAACATTCGCGCGAGCCGTATTTGTCGAATACTTCCGCGGCGAACGTTTGCTCAAGGATCTGGCGGAATTCAGGGGTGACGGTGCCGGCGCAGGCCATGATGGTGTTGAATTTGGGGCGCGTCAGGTCCTGTGCCTGGATGAACTGAGCCAGGCTCGCGGCCGCATCGACGTACGTCATCAAGTGCCGCACTTGCGGGTGCGCGAGCATGGTTTGGACATGTTTCCGCAGGTCGGTCTCTTTGGCTTTGAAAGCGTTCAGGGGGATCTCGGCCAGCAGGCTTCGCAGGACGCGTTGCTGGAGGCCATACTGCTGGTTCAACAGGTCCTGTTCCGATCCCCAGAGCCGGAAATACGGTGTGCCGAGGGGAAATCCGCACTGTTGAGCTGCGTAAAGCCGTGTGGCCCTGCCCCAGTCTCGGGAGAGCGCATCCGCCACCACCGTCGTGGGCACCCCGGTAGTGCCGCCGGTCTTGACCACCAGCCAATCATAGCGGCGTTTGGAAACGCTCTCGGGGGACCGGATCTCGCCGCGGAATTCATCGTTGACCAGGTCGGCAAAATGTTGCCGGACTTGCGCGCGGCCCAATTGGGGGAAACGGCGGAGCCAGTCCTCCGCCCGTTCACCGGGCCGCCGATCCAGGTTCAGCCGCCGGTAATACTCCGAGTGGCGGGTTGCCATTTCCAGGAGGGTGGAGAGTTTTTCCTGGACCGCGCGGTTCAATTGGTCCGGCGTGAAGCGCGTCCAGGCCAGGAACTCCCGCCAGACGGGGCCGATGCGGGAGCCGATGGCAGCCTGGAATCCAAAATACATCGCGCGGCGCGCCGGCGCCGGCAGGCCGGAAATCCAATCAACGTTCAACGTGGTTCCTCCATCCGGGGGGCGGGGCGAAGTGGAAATTTGTCGGCGAATCCAGCACTCGAAGCCTCTGCCCGTCCAACTCGACTTCCAACTCCTCGAGCTGGAATTGTCCCCAGCCGATTCCCGCGAAGCTCCGTCGCCGCGCGATGACCGGGACCTTAGCCGCCGCAAACCCCATGAAGTGGCACAAAGCCGCATCGATCGCGAAGGGATCGTCGCCAAGAATCAACCAGTCGGTCTCGCGGGGGAAGGGTTGCAGCGGGCCGTTGCCTTCGCCGCAGATGAGCCCGTCCACAATCGTGAAATAATGGCGTTGCGGCCGGTTTTGAATCCGGCCCTCCGCATCGGCGCATTGGATGACCAGATTCAGGTCGTACACCATGCGCCAGAGGGTGTCATTGCCGTGCCAGGCGCCGCCCGCGATGTAAAACCGCCGGGGTTGCGCCAACGGACTGTCCAGGCGCGTTTGAATGCCGCGCCATTTTTTGAGTGTTTCCCAGCCCGGCTTGAGCAAAGCATAGGCGATCCGGCTCCTTTTTTGCAGTCGTTCGCGGAGAGTGGTCTGGAGCCAATAGAGCCAGCGGTCCTCGTCGCGGTATTCGTCCCCGCCCCATTTGGGCGCGCCCCGGCGGAAATGGGGCAGGTACGCTTTGTCCCCGTTGATGCCGACCAGATTCTTCAAAGCGGCCGTGAGGGCGCTTTTCTGGTGAGACTTCCATTTGGGCAGGTTGATGAATAAATCCGCGTCCAGAATGCTCTGAGCGACGAGATAATTATGCCATCCGCGCCCGTGGTTGCTGCTGGTGATGCTGGCGCTGTAATCATTGACCCTGAAGCGGTCGGCTTGATCGGAAATCGCTTCCAGGTGGCTGCGGCCGCCCAGCGACACCGCGCGGTATCCACGCGGATCGCCGTGGTCGCCGGTCGCGCGGCTCAGAAATGTTCCGTTGTCCTGCGCGAAAACCTCCTTGCGCAGATCGCAGAACGCGATTTTGCCGGAGGAGATTGATCGCAGGCGCTCGATGACGGGTGAGAGTCCGGACTGCCGGCACAAGCGCGGCCAATCGGCGTATTGCAGGGGACAATCGGCCACGAGGATCGATTCCGCGGCGGGGAAAAGCTCCAGGCACGCCTCGGCAGCGGCCTCGATGACTCGGGCGTCGGTGACCAGCGCCCGGATCGGAAAGAACGGGTCGGTCTCGTGCAGAACCCAGTTTGGTTTCAGCACGATGCGCCGCGGGGTCAAATGACCGCAGGCCCGGCGCAATTCTTCACGCACCAGCGGCTTTAACTGCGCGGAGGCCCGCGTATGGATTCGCGTAATCACGACAACCGTGGAGGATGCTGCAGGATGCGGTGTCCGACAAGTCCATAGGGAGCCGGGCAGTGCCGCAGTTCAGCCAAAAAGCTGGTGGGGCGAGCGTCCGCGCGTGCTGTGATTGCGTTCGAGGGAAGCGCTTTGCCGCTTCCCTGATTTCGTGGGCACTGACGGAGCAGTGCCCTCCAACGGAGCAGTGCTCTCCAATGGAGCAGTGCCCTCCAATCAACGCGCGGCTCGCCAGGAGTCTCGCCCCACCTGACTGCACCACTGCCCGGAGCCGGACGGTTACTTCGCGGGCGCCGACGCCCGGATCCAGCGGAAAGTCGGATGGGTGACATGAAACGTTTTGCGCCGGTCAGGGCTGTCGAGGGTATAGATGGCATAGTCGTGGGGGCGGCAGAAGTAATGGCCCGCGAGCAAACGTCGCAGGCGGAAGTGAGCCACTACCAGGGGCTGCAGGAGCTGCGCCCACCGCGGGGCAGCGTTAAGGAATTCCTTTTTCTCGCGGGTGGCGTTGGCGCCAAGATTCATGTTGCTCCCGGTTTCGGTAAAAACACTGGTCAGCTCGGGCAACACGGCCATGCGCGCGCCGGACTTGATCAGGCGCTGGGTCCAATCCCCGTCGCCGACGTCGCGCCAGGCCGGATTGAACCATACGTGGTATTGGTCGATCACGCGGCGCCGCAGGAACGTTGCGGCGGTCAGGAAACTGAGGTTGCCGGACACCCAGGTGTGGGCGAGTTGGGGGGTGAGCGCGCGGCGCTCGCAGCGATAACTGCCGTCGGCATTCACCACGATGCAATCTCCAAACACCACGTCGAGCCCGGGATTCCTGTCAAAGCAATCACTGACCTGTTTGAGCGCGCCGGGAAGATATTGCTCATCGCAATTGATGTAGGCCAGCAGTTCGCCCTGGGCGCGGCGGTAGCCGCGGTTTACGGCGTCGTACATGCCGCTGTCCTTCTCGACGAATGCCTTGACCCGTTTGTCGTGCGGCAGCCAATCCAAAGTGCCGTCGTCCGAGCCGGCATCCTGCACGATGTGTTCGAGGGACACTGCTTCCTGGTCGGCCACGGAAGCGATGCACAGCTTCAGCCACCGGGAGTTGCGAAAACTGGGTGTTATGATCGAGAATCGCACTGAACGCGTTGTCTTTGCATCAGGTTGGCACCGGGGCAAAGATGCTTAAAAACTGTTGTGATGGCAATGAGATTCCGTATTTTGCGGCGGGTTAGCCTTAAGACGTACGAACTTGTATAACGCGCTGTTGCTGGTAATCTGCCCGCATATATGAATTCAGGAAAAGTATTGGTTTGTGGCGCAGGCGGCTTCATTGGCGGCCACCTGGTGAGCGAGTTGCGCCGGCAAGGTCGCCGTGACATTCGGGCCGTGGACATCAAGCCCTTCGATGAATGGTTTCAACGGTTCCCGGACGTGGAGAATCTTCAACTCGATCTGCAGGGAAAAGCGGCGTGCGAACAGTCGGTGCGCGGGGCCGAACAGGTTTACGACCTGGCGGCGGACATGGGAGGGATGGGGTTCATTGAAAACAACCGCTGCCTTTGCATGTTGTCCGTGCTCATCAACACGCACCTGCTGATGGCGGCAAAAAAGTTCGATGTGCAACGCTATTTTTATGCCTCCTCCGCGTGCGTGTATAACGCCGACAAGCAAAAGGATATCAACGTCACGGCCTTGAAGGAAGAAGACGCATATCCGGCAATGCCGGAAGACGGTTACGGCTGGGAGAAATTGTTCAGCGAGAGGATGTGCCGCCATTTCCGCGAGGATTTCGGCGTTGCCACCCGCGTGGCCCGCTTCCACAACGTGTATGGGCCGCACGGCACGTACGACGGCGGCCGCGAAAAAGCTCCGGCGGCCATCAGCCGGAAGGTGATTCAAGCGAAGTTGTCCGGAAAACACGAAATTGAGATTTGGGGTGACGGCCATCAGACGCGCAGTTTTATGTACATTGACGATTGCCTGAAGGGCATTCAGGCGATCATGCACGGCAACATTTTGGAGCCGATCAACCTGGGCAGCAGCGAACTGGTGTCCATCAATCAACTGGTGGACATGGTCGAGGACATCGCGGGCGTCAAACTCAAACGCAGCTACAATTTGAAAGCGCCCAAAGGGGTGAACGGCCGGAACAGCGACAATACGCTCATCAAAAAGTATCTGGGCTGGGAACCGGGCACGCGGTTGCGCGACGGCATGGAAAAGACCTATCGCTGGATTTACGACCAGATGACGGCGAAAAAGTAAGGCGCCGGGGGCGCATCCGTACACTGGCGCCATTTTGTTGGCAGCGACAGCGCGCCGCGCTGTCCGCGCCGCGTTCGGCGGCGCAACTTGAGAGTGCCGCCGTAGCGGCGGGCGTCTCGCCTGCCGCAGAGCCGGGCATCTTGCCCGGCGGACTCACTTGCTGTTGCCTCAAGCCGCAATCCGCGTGCGCCATTCCGGGCGGCAGGATGCCGCCCTCTCCGGCAGCCAAGATGGCCGCCGCTGCAATCCGATGGTGGTACTGCCCGGGTGCGCCCGGGGTTGGGTGCCGAAGCCGAATTTGTTTGAGCGACGCGCGGCTTTTCGGTATCTAATGAATCTGAATTCGCGCGCGCATGAATGACACAGCCACCGTCGGGATCCTCGACCAGTTTCAGACCGACCTGGTCGCCGCTTTTCGGCGGCTTCCCAACAAGCTCTTTTTCCTGATCCTGCTGGGGGGGTGGCTGGCGCTGTTCCAGTTTCTGGGCAACTCGACCTTCGGCTACGTCAAGTCGCCGTCGCTCATGCGTTGGATGTATGACGTGTTCACGGGCGGGGACCCGGCGACGGCCGAGCGGCAGGGGCTCTGGATTCCGTTCGTTGTGCTGGGGCTGTTCTGGTGGAAGCGGAACGAGTTGCTGGCGTTGCCGCTGCGGACGTGGTGGCCTGGCCTGACGGTGGTGGCCCTGGCCCTGGGGCTGCACGTCGTCGCGTTTGTGATCCAGCAACCGCGCGTCTCGATCCTGGCGCTGTTGGCCGGCCTGTATGGATTGATGGGATTGGCCTGGGGCCCGCAACTGCTGCGCGCGAGTTTCTTTCCTTTTTTCCTGCTGGGGTTCTGTGTTCCTCTCGGCTCGCTGATTGATTTCATCAGTGTCCCGCTGCAAATCGTGGTGTGCGTCATAGTGGAATTCATCGCGCATCAGGTCCTGGGGATCGACGTCATGAGGGCCGGCACGCAACTGTACGATCCGTCGGGCCGCTTTCAATATGAAGTGGCTGCGGCGTGCAGCGGCATCCGCAGCCTCGTCAGCATCGGCACCATGGCCGTCATCGGCGCGTTTCTCTTCTATCGAAGGTGGTGGCGGCGCATTTTGTTGATTGCCATGGCCGTGCCCCTGGCCATCGCCGGCAATGCCCTGCGTTTGCTGACCATCATCCTCAGCGCCGAAATCGGAGGCCAGCGCGCCGGCGATTACGTGCATGAGGGCGGCCCCCTGGGAATTATCAGCCTGTTGCCGTATGTGCCCGCCTTTCTCGGGCTGCTGGCCATCGGGACATGGTTGAGCGAGCGAAACGAAGCCGAACCCAAGCGGGCATGAACAGGAAAAAATGGCTGTTCTCCATCGCGGCCATCGCGCTGATCGCGGCCACCGCCGGCCTGTTGAACCGGGTCCGGACGCACCAGAAACTCGGCTCGCCGGGCATCAGGGCAACGCCGATTCCCGGCCAGGTGGTGATGCGCATTGACTTGCCGGCGCGGCCTCTGGATTTCACGTCCACCAATGTGCCGGAGGGGAAAGTGGTTTTGGATTATTTGCCCCAAGACACCAGCTACGCGCAACGCTACTACACCGCTCCGGACGGTTTTTGGGTGAATGCCAACATCATCCTCATGGGTCTGGATCGGACGAGCATTCATAAACCGGAAATCTGTTTGCCGGGCCAGGGCTGGCGCATTGAGAACAAAGCCGTGGTCGGCATTCCCATCCAGGGGACGCCCCCCTATCAGATGCCGGTGGCCAGGTGGCTCCTCGGCAACACCATTCAAACCAAGGACGGGGAGAAGCGACCGGTGGCCGGGGTTTATGTGTTTTGGTTTGTGGCGGACAACGAACAAACCGTGAGCCACTGGGAGCGCATCCGGTGGCTGGCGCGCGACCTGTTGCGCACCGGCGTGCTGCAACGGTGGGCGTATGTGAGTTATTTCACCGTTTGTTCCCCGGGCCAGGAGGACGCGACTTTTGAGCGGGTGAAACAGCTCATCGCGGCATCCGTGCCCGAGTTTCAATTCCCGCCCCGGGACGCCGGCGCGGAACAAAAACGTTGAACCGCTGAGTCGCTGGACCGATAACGGAAGGGAGCCTGTGTTCCCGCCGCGCGGTTTGACGATGGAGCGGTTCAACGGTTCAATGATTCAGCGGTTCAACGAAGCAACGCCTTTGCCATGAAAAGAATTCCGACTTCCGTCGTGACCGGCGCCGCAGGTTTCCTGGGCTCGCACCTGGTGGATTTGCTGTTGTCGCGCGGCCATGCCGTGATAGGCATCGATAATTTTGTTACCGGGAGCGTGGACAACATCGCGCATCTGGGCGGCAATCCGCGGTTCAAGTTTATCCAGCAGGACGTGACCGAGTTTATCTTTTTGGACGTGCCGGTGCAGTACGTGTGGCACTTCGCTTCTCCGGCCAGTCCCGTGGATTACCTCGAGCTGCCCATCCAAACACTGAAGGTCGGGTCGCTCGGCACGCACAAGGCCCTGGGGCTGGCCAAGAACAAGAACGCGCGCTTTCTCCTGGCCTCTACCTCGGAAATCTACGGCGACCCGCTCGTGCATCCGCAACCGGAAGAGTACTGGGGCAACGTGAACCCGATCGGTCCGCGCGGGTGTTATGACGAAGCCAAACGCTTTGCCGAGGCGATGACCATCGCCTATCAACGCGAACACGGCGTCGTCACCCGCATCGTGCGCATCTTCAACACCTACGGCCCGCGCATGCGGCTCCACGACGGCCGCGTCGTGCCCGCGTTCATTTCTCAGGCGTTGAAAAACCGGCCGCTCACCGTCTTCGGACACGGCCGGCAGACCCGCAGCTTCTGTTATGTGGCCGACCTGATCGAAGGCATCTATCGGCTGATGCTCAGCGATTACGGTCTGCCGCTGAACCTGGGCAATCCGGCCGAGATGACGGTGCTCGAATTCGCCAGGGAAATCATCCGGGCGACCCGCTCGCGCAGCCGCATTGTTTTCAAACCGCTGCCGCAGGATGATCCCCGGCAGCGCCGGCCGGACATCACCAAGGCGCGAAAATACTTGAAATGGGAGCCGCGGGTCGCGCTGGCGGAAGGGCTCGCCGCAACCATCGATTACTTCCGCAAGAAAGTGTAGCGGGCGAGCGGGCGAACAGGGGAGCGTCGGAGTACCGGAGGGATGCGGCATTGGGAGCCATTACCCGGTCATTCCATGCTTCGGCTCGACGAAGACGGTCATTGGAAATGATTCATCCCTTCCGCCGCGCCCATTTTCCGGCGATTTGGAAATTTAGGGAAAGCTGGGCAGATCATGACCCCTGTGGTTCGGTGGAGGCAAGTACGCATGATGGCGTTTAGTGAGGTTGAGGGGACGCCAGTTTAGGACCGCTCCGGCCATGGCCGGAGCTTGA
>Ga0181527_1005763_pt1 | contig 10138 bp, 13 predicted proteins | sample PEATcosm2014_Bin_30_FD_119762 | JGI IMG/M metagenome (GOLD analysis project Ga0181527, IMG submission 119762) | Peatland microbial communities from MTU Mesocosm Facility, Houghton, MI, USA - PEATcosm2014_Bin06_60_metaG | ecosystem: Environmental > Terrestrial > Soil > Wetlands > Peat | place...
AGCTCCGCCCGACGAACGGTGACGCGATAATTGTTCTGACGGCGAGGTAACAGGGCCCCATCCAGCAACCGAATTTTGACAGTCACAAGAAATTCGGGCAGCAACCGTCATCTTGACGTTACCCTCCAAAGGCTAGAGTTTTTTCTGGTGTTTATGCGTTCGATGATACTTCACGATTTCCGGTAGACTGTTTAGGGTTCGGCGCATTTTCGCGTGCTGTGCGTCAACCTTGTTTTGTGAGGCTCCGAACATTTCTTGCCCAAGCTCAATCTTACTTTTGCCTCCGCTAACCGCTTTCAGAGTTACCGCGCCGAGAGCGGGCGTGTCAACATCAATCTGCTCCGTTGCCCCAGTGTTGTAGGTTCGAACTCGGATTTCTACTCCTTGTTTACCTCTCGGCCAAAACTCATCGATTGTGAACTCGATTATTTTTTTTGGCGTATGCTTCTTGAGGTACGCGAGGATCTCTGCGGTCGCTTGCCTGAGCAACGCCTCCTTAAGAACTGGTAGAGGTACATCGTATCCTGTTGAAAGCTCCACCGTTTTCTCTCTCTTAGCTGGATGTTGGATGCGTTCAGCCACCATCTGCTGTCTCTGAAGTTGGGCCTCAGTCTTCCCAGTCTTCAAATTCCACACATGATCAGGCGCATCATAAGTTTGAGCTGTACACCGAACCCAAGGAGACCCTCGGTATGCGAATGCTCCAGCGCCTTTTCCGCAACTGGGACATTTTTTGAATTCACTCTTTTCCAGTTCCTCCCGGAACTTCGCTTCTTCCTCGAGACGCTCCTTTTCCCGGTTAATCCGCATCTCCGCCTGACGTCGATCATCCCGTTCCTCAACAATCTGCCGCGCTATCGCCGCCTGGTTCGGTTTAGGCAGCTCCTTTAAGCCCTCAGCAGTTTCTACACCTAGCTGACGTTTGTGAACTAGATCTTGGACTTTAGTATCCAGATTGAGCAGACTCAGCCTGCTTTCAATCCATTTCTTTTTTTCTCCGATTTGACTTTGATCTTTCGCGTACTTCACAGCCAGCTCAGAAACAGTCCATCCTTTCGCGATCGCAGCCTTAAGAGCCAAAGCCTCCTCTTTCGCGCTATAATTTCGTGCTTGAATGTTCTCAGAAATCGTGTGAAGGATAGCGTCTTTCGCGGAAATCTCTTTAACACTGGCTTCTATCCGATCCCGCTTCAACAGCAGAAAAGCTTCAATGCGACGTCGACCTACAGTTAGGTGAAGCTTCCCCTCTTCATCCTTACGCACTTCGATGGGGTGGATGAGGCCGTTCTTCTCAATGTCCGCTGCAAGCTCAGGGATAGTAGTTACCTTCGCGTCGATCGGGCCAGAAAATTCAAGTCGCACCTGATTATCACTATCAATGATGATGTCGCTGATCGCAACTTCAGTCATTTCTTCAAGCTCCTATGCGCTCATCCTCTGGTCCGGGTCCGGCGGCTTAAGCTGCTGTGGAGTTTGCGGTTTTGGAACTTTGATGGTTCGACCAGTTGCGAACTTAAAGTGAATCATCAGATTCGCATTCAAATTAAACATTGGAGTTCCATCCGGATTCTTCTGGTCTTTGAAACGTGATGCTTGAACCTCAGTAGTTGGCTAAGTCTAGTTTTGTGCATAAATTTTGCCCATGGGTTTTTCATTCGTGAAGTCGTTTTTTAGGTGGTTAGGTGGTTCTAGGTGTGTCACCTGATTTACACCTAATACGTTGCGCTCTCATTCGAATTCAGGCAACTCAAGATATTTGTGCGAGAACATCAGTCATGCTAACAGGCGAACCATCAATGCAAACCCATGGCGTTTCACATCGGGACTACGAACGATTGCCCAACGACACAAAACTGAAAGTCATTACGATGCTCGAAGCTATGAAAACAGATTTACAACATCACGGTTTTAGCTTGAAATTCCTTGGGTTCGATGGTCGATGGAAGGATTTGACCCCATGGAAGTTTCTTGGTTTATCCGAAGATCACTACAGAAGGCAAATCGCTGGCGCCAAATGGGTTAGACCACAACCAAGAGAAGACCTACTTGAGCAACTCGACCAACTCTACAACTTGGTGAAGCAGGTTCCTAAGATAGAACAGAGAAGCCTGGAATTCTGGGCGAAAGAGTAGACAATCAGTCTGACCCATTTCCAGTGGCTGAACATTCTCTCAGCGGTGTGAAAGAGAGAGGCCGAGCAACAGCTCAAATGCAGATTCTCTGACATACAGCAAATCTCATCTACGCCACAGCCAACATAGCTGCCTTAGGACGAGTTTCTTTACCTAGCCTTCATGTTGCTTCGTTGTGCGAAATACAAATTAGCGAATGAACCCTACAAACAAGAGTATGCGTCGACTCCGCCGTTTTGGAACGACCGTAGCGATGGCATCGCTCGTCAGTTTACTAATAGTAAGCCTGTTCTTCTCAGAGCCGGTACCAGTGGTGCATGTTAGCCATTTGTCTTTCCCTCTGATTTCTATTCCTGCGGCTTCGGCAGGTGTCTTACCGTCTAAGCCCATATGTGGGCGAAGGTTCTGTCAAGTCTACGTCGGTTCTCCTTTGTTTTGGGCGTTGTCAATTTTCGTCGGGTAGGTAGAATAGTCCGTATGTCTTCTTCTGAGGAAACGAAGTGCACTTATGGTTAAGTGCCTTCCAAAACTAGTCGATGAGAAGATTTGAGCAGTAAAGATGAACCGAGTCGAGAAGAACTGTGGAAACAGTTGCGGAACGCAGTTGTTGCACGTTCAAGTGAAGACCAAGTTACTTGGAGTATCTTTGGCATTTTTTGGGCGGCAAACGCTCTGCTTCTTCTTGCATTATTTACCGCAAGTGACTATCTAGGGGCTGGTCGAGTTGTTAGCATCGTTTCCGTTGTTGGCATATTCACATCTCTTGTAGGATTGTTGCTCGTACATCGTGCTTTGGGTTACATTGGCGAATATGAGAGAGTAATCAGTGACGTGGAAGATATCTTGTTTGAGAAGTATCCAAACTTTCGGCTCACCTTAAAGCCGAAAACCAAGTCTAGAATTGGCGGAATACCAGCGAGAGTCGTAATGCATTGGGCTATCGCAGGATTTCTGGGAATCTGGATAATCGGCTTCAGTATCGGGTTATGCATCCTCCTGCATGTTCTTTGATTGTTTCCAAGCGAAGAAAATGGACAGCCTCGATTCAAGCATATGATTTACGGTTAACTAGATTGCATTCCAAGTGGAGCACGTATCGCGGCGTTTCAGCGAATAGTTTTCTTGGCCGCGACATGGCATCAACTTACCGCGCAGCTTGTGTTGGTTACCGTTGCATGACCGTGATTCGGTTGCGGCAAGATTGTCTGCTCGACCAATGTAAAACTCCTCAATTTTCAATCGGCACCTGAAGTTCCAAGTGAAGCTAGAAATACTGTCTCATGTATATTGTCTCCACGGTGGCCGAGATTTCAAACGATGAAATCTACCAGATGTTAAGAGACATACGCCGTGAGAGGCTGCCTCCTTCACAGACCATCGTACTCGAAGCGGCTAGAGAGCTTGGCTTGACTAGAGCAGGGATTTCACCACAGGAAATACTGGAGAACTTCAATAACCGCCTACGCGAACTATTTGAGCGCACATTGGTTGTTCTGGAACGGTATGAAGAACAGGTCTATTCAAGGGCGGTTATGCCTGCGCTAGCACAGCGAAGAAGTCAAGTCATTCAAAGCCTTGAAGCAACAGGTAATGTTGAACTCGTTTCAAACGCCCTGCAACTGCTCTATCCTGATCTATGGCATATTTTCCTAAGCAGAAGTCAGTCTCGGAAGCAACGAGGCGGGTTGGATTTTCAAGAGCAAATCAAGCTCATGTTCCAACTCGCGAGTATCCCTTTTGAGGAACAGACAAGAGAGTATCACACAGATTTTGTTATTCCATCTCAGCAATTCTTTGAGAGAGACCGCACCAGAGCCATGATTTTCTCAGTCAAGCGCACTCTCAGAGAAAGATGGCAAGAGGTTGTAGAAGAACTACATCACACAAACTGTCCTAATGTCTACTTAGCCACCGCCAATGAAGCGAACAAGATCACACAGACTACTCACATAGAGGGTTTAAGGAGATACAACATGCATCTTGTCGTATGGGATGAGGTAAAGCAACAAAAGTTTGTGGCAGAACCCGTCGTGAGGAACTACACCGAGTTTGCGACGGTAGATGTTCCGACCTTCAGAGGTTTCTGGGGTACACATTAGGGCTGAGATTGAGGTTTCCAAAAGTCGAGTAGGTACTCGAAGGTTGTGCCCATCGTAATGTAGTTTGAAGGCCAGCCGAAGATGCCAACTCGATTGACAATGTTCGTTCGATCCCAGATTATCGTATTACGCAACTCGTAACCTGCTTCCAGCATGGCATGATAGACATAGATGTGGATTGGGACACGTTTTCCACCGTTGTCGTCACTCCACCACATATCGGGTACATTTATGACGTTGTGGGCGTTTGGTCTTAGAATGGGGAGCAGCTTTCTGTAGATTTCGGTCATTTGCTTGGAATATTCCTCCACAGGTAAGGTACCTAAGTCTCTGGAATCTTGACTGTACTGTTCGATCTTGAGGAACTGCTCATTCTTTCGTTCGTTCCCTCTGCGGCTCTTGTTCAGGCGCGGCCTGTTCAGAAGGTTTGCGTATGGAGGCGACGTGAAAATCAAAGACACTGATTCAGGGTCAAGATACTCTGGGATATTTCTTGCATCATCTGTAATTGCGACTTGCTTCGTAAGTGGGAGCTTTTGCTGGGCCAGTCGTTGCTCAGCGATTGAACGGTATTTCTCGCTGATGTCGAAACCGATTGCATTGCGTTCGAGGTCTTCGCATGCGACAAGCGTTGTTCCAATTCCGTTGAATGGGTCTAAAATCAATTCCCCCTTGTGAGTGAAGAGTTCTACAACTCTCTTCGCTAGCGCAATGGGCATAACTGCGGGATGAATGTCTTTGTCTCTGACGTCTCGACCTTCATAATAGACTTGCCACACACCCATCTGAGCCTTAATCCAGTCTTTCGCATCCATGCAGTTCAGTTTTCTGGGAGGACAGCCACACAACCGTTGTCCGATAAGTAATGGCTTCTTGGTAACCTGCAAGTCCGCTTCTCGCGCCCTCCCCACCTCGAATGTGATAAGCAACTACTACTAATTACTTGCCATGTCGAAACTCCCCATAGCTCTACTTGAGGCTAAAGAACCGGGCCGTGGCAGAACAAGCACTCGACTTCATACGCGCCGGTGAAGTGCTTGCCTCTGCTGGCACCGCCCAGAGTGGGTTCCAGGATGCATTGTTCGGGTCTGGAGTAGTGCTATGGGTAGTCGGAGTCTTCGGCGCCGTATACGGCATAGTGTACCGAGTAGCAGGTAGCGGCCAAGCTGGCGGTTGTGGCTCTGTTCTTGCTATTGCTTACTGAATTGTTCTTCGGCAAGCGGGGCGAAAAGAGTCATGATCCCTTCGATCATGCGTGAGTTGTGGTAGTTTTTGGACCGTCTATCATCATCTAGCATGGAATGACAGGTAGAGCAGAGCAACAGAACCTTTGACATCTCTTCAAACACCTGTTTGAAACTTAGGGTTGTCAGTCCACCTTCGTACTCCCGATCCTTTCCAGGATGATGAAACTCCAGTTCCTGCAATTCTCGATTGCCACAGAGTGCGCACGCTCCACCCTTTAGATGGACTGCGACAAGCTTCTTGACTAGCCTGAGTCGTCTTTTCTCTTTGACCAACCATTCCGGATTCAAATCGGGAACCACCACGAAAAGGCGGAGGACGCATGCTCCGATAAACTACTCATGCAGTCTAGTACGAGATCACGGACCTTGGAAAGGTTATTCATTAGATACAACCACTTTCAACCATCTACAACCATATTTTCGGTCAATCCTTAAAAGAGTTATGGTTGCAAATGGTTGTAGACGGTGAGCCTACCTTGGAAGAGGAAATTGCGTTCGTTAAGGTTCAAAAACGCGTAGCAGGCAATTTCATGGTCACAATTCCCGGCGACATTGTCGCAAACCTCAAACTGAAGGGCGGTGAGAAAGTCAAGGTACTATACGATAAAGGAGAGAAGAAAGTAGTCTTTCAGTTCTGAACAGTCGCAAATCACATGTTGACTTGGAGCGTCCCATAGCCCTTACTCAGTCTTCTGTCATTCTCCCACAATTCGACCTTCGCTTTGTAGGCTTCAACCGATTTTTGGTGCCCAGAACGGTTGATGGTCAAGTGGCCGGTAACTTTCCAATTAATCTCAATCTCAAAGTTGAAGCTTTGCGGTCTCCGAAACGATACGTAAACAGGGTTCATTAGCGCTGCGAGGGCAGCTTCCAAATTCGGATTAGATTCATCGATTCTAATCGGGCCTTTTCGAGGGAAGAAGGTAACAGCCGACCTCTCAACTAACTTCACTCTCCCGTTTTCAAGGGCAAGCCGTCTTTTTCCATAGGCAACTGAAGGGGTTCTGATCAACGATGGTGGAACTGAATGGTCGGGGATTAGTTCATACTTTCGAGTTAATACATTCCTGTCAACGATGCCCGCCAGACACATCGCCTTGAGACATTTTGAAACGGTACCTCGACTGCCACCTATTACATCGGAGATATCGTCGAAGCTTTGCGGCGCCTTTTCGAGGCATTGGTAGATCCCCGCGTAGACTTCCATCCGCCGATGGTAATTCTTCCTAAGTAGGATACTCTTCTTCTTGGCTGATGAGAGTTCAAACCTAATCATGTTCGAGATAATTCTCTCACTGCCACGAGCGTGAGGCTCGACCCAATCCGGATACTTATCCCTTAGACGATCTTCGATTTCATCTGTTAGCGAATCGTAATCCAAATCGTCATCTGACATGATTTTCAGTGTACTAAGTACAGATATTCCTATTTTACCCTTGAAGAGCGATGAAAAACGAGTTTCCGAAAAAAGAGGTCAATCGTCGAAAACGGGCGGGAGAGGATCTCACCCCCTCCCACCCTAAGGAGGCCTGGCCCATATGCCATACCAAGACTCTCCCAAAGGAAAATACCATAGACGAGTGACCCAGAAAGCGGGACAGCGACCCGCCTTGCGGTGGACGGGGCGAGTCTCTGATCTGGATTCTCAGTTAGGCTGTGGCGCAGCGTCAGCCACCGAACTGTTAAATAGGGCAACCATATTAGTGGTTGTACAACCATTTATGTGGTGACCAACCTTTGGAGTTCATAAAACTAAAACCTCCAGTGCAAATCGATGGTAGGGTTACTGTTAGGTCACCTCTTGGCAATGTAGCTGCAGAACAGGTAGTAATCAGATCCGACTCCGATGGTTACGTCTGCCTAGAAATCCGACCAACTCAAAATCCATCATCCAATTACGCTTGTCGAGCTTGTTCACTTGGCTGCGACCTGTATCGTTTTTCTTTTCACTCGAGTAAGCAAGTCAACAGTAATCTCTAAGGTGTCACCTATCTCTGCTTTCTTCTGAATTGCACCCAATGCCTCATTCACTTCACTGATGAGGTCTGAGAAGTTGACGGAGGATCCGTCATCCAACTTCACCTTCACGATACTCTCTTCAACACTTGTAACTGTGCCGTTAACTTCAAGCTTCTTGACGGAGACAGGTGCAGGCAGGAATTCTTGCTCCTCTTGCTGCTTCGTAGCGGATTTGCCGCCAGCTTTGTGGGCGATGTAGACGACTTTCTGAGTAGCAATGTAGCTTTGAGCATCATTGAATGTCATTCGTTTCTGAGCGATAGCATCAGCTGCTGTCTCACGAAACTTCTGAGGAACCTTACTTTTGATGAGTCCAGCGATTTCAATAGTGAGCTTTCCAGAAGCCACCAGATCATGAAGGAACGGCGGCATCTTCCCAGCCTCATGCAACGTCTCCCTACGCTTCTTCAAATCAGTTCTAACATGCCGAATCATAGCCGACGCGATCTTAGGATGCTTCTTCGCAGTCGCTCGTATTTCTTCGGCATATTCTGCAACATCGTCAGCAATCATGCTGGGAACGCGAACTTGTTCACCTTCCCCTAAAGACGCTGTGTCAGCGTCTTTTTGTTGCGGCCCCTTAAATTTGCTGTCCAGTTTCTCCTGAATTGTTCTCAGTGGAATACCTGTGCTCTTGCTGATTCGCTCTGCAAGAGTTTCACCTGAATCAACATGGTAAGTGTCCTTTGGGTCCTTCGCAGGGAAATTAGCGCGTAGGAACGCAGCATACTCGTTGTAATCTTCTTTACTGACTGTTCGCCGCTGAGTGTTCTTAACTAATCTTGTTGCGTACACCTGTTCGCCGCGCACATCCAGAACAGCAGTACGCCACTTTGGGTACTCTTTCTTTCGATGTCGACCATCAATGATGATGCCCTCCTTATTTATGAGGATTGGTTCAAGTTCTCCAACGATTTTTCGAGTTTCTTTTAGATGAACTTTCTCCATTCAATTCACCTGATTCTAGGGAGGCCAAAGCTTTTCCGATTTGAAGACCTCTTCGATAGCAAACCGCATTTGACGGCCTGAAAGTCGGCTGTATTTCTCTCCTTCTTTGACGCCAATCTTGCAAGCTTGCGCGAGAAAGCTAACGCGTTCCTTCGGAATCACACGGCGACGTTTCTTCTCAATCTGCTTAATCATTTGGCTCACAATGTTACTAACCTTATGATCTGTAGGGTCCCCCGACATCTTCATTACGGTTAGAAGATCGAGGGTGGCGATGTGAAAGTCTAAGCCTTCCTTCGCGGTCTGCCCAGCACTGTTAAGAGCGGACATGGCTTGCTTTTTCCGTTCCGGACCAGGCGCAGTTCCCATATTATTATCCATAACGACTGAGTTGTTGGGGGCTCTGTAGAATTTGCTTCCACCAGAACCAGAATTCTCAGTATCTTCTTGGGGAACAGCAACCGCAAGACGATCTACCAAGCCACAGGAAATACAAACTATATCGGAATCATGTCTCTTGAGTTTCTTTTCTTCGCAACAGGGCTTCAGCTCTTGCTCCACTGGAATCACCGGTTTCTCCACGAGTCTCTTTTTCATTTTGCGGAAGCCGATAACTCGAACCTGTAAGTTGTAGAGTGCGCAGAATGCGCCTCTCCGCTTTTCACAATCCTCACAATCCAGAAGATGCTCACAGCTCAATAGAAGTTCGCTTGGAGAAACGTTCTCCAAAATTCCAAGATCCAGCCCCTCCGCGCTCAAACGCTCAGGTACAACTGGACCAGAAACATCACATTTTATTTCTGCTTCGCTCACGGTAACCACTTGTTCTCCTCCCCATTTTACTTCCGGAGAGCAAGCTGCTGTGAGCGAGCAAGCTTCGTTTCTTCTGCATGGAGGGCCAGCCACGGCTCTCCATTAAGCTCTTTCTCCATCAAACCCCTATAATGCTTTACGACAGAAACATGCGTTTTTGAAGGATTTTGAGCGTCATTTCCGTCGTTTTCCAATTTCCAGAGCAGCCGTTTCCTCACAGAACGACTTGAGACTTTTCCTAGCCGTCGCAATCCAACGAGCAAATTATTGACAACCCCATACGTGGATCCAGACCAGTTGCGGGCGCAAGCCAAGGCAATCCTCGGCCTCTTATGCCGAGCTTCAATGAAGGAAGTCAACTCTTTAGAGGTAAACTCGACTCTTTCCCGTTCAACCTCAAAGACCCTGATCTCTGCAATAAGCCGGTCAGGCGCTTCCTCATTCAAATTCGTACACCTGTATTTTATGGCTGACCTTCTCTGCATTCTGCATGTCTAGAGAACTACCTCCAATCTCGAAGCTCGGTAGAGTCTGAGTTAACGTGAACGTCACGGTGAAATAGCGACCGACTAGATGAAAGACAGATTGCGAGAGCGGAAGCAAACCTATGTTGATTGTGTAGAGTTCATGAAACTTCCCGCTATCCACCTGGATCCAGTACCAGTGGCCAGCAACCATGTAGACCCCAGGGTTCCCGAACGGATTCGTGCTATTCTTCAGCAAAGTGGTGTTTCCAATGAAACTCCCCGGCCAAGTATGAGCATAGTCGCAGAACATGCTCGTTGGGATGCAGGTTTCATTCAAATGATCCGTAATAGACATGTTCCCGACGATAACCCCAACATAACCACCAAAATTGAGTCGACCAGGAGACTGAACA
>Ga0181527_1005764_pt1 | contig 10137 bp, 9 predicted proteins | sample PEATcosm2014_Bin_30_FD_119762 | JGI IMG/M metagenome (GOLD analysis project Ga0181527, IMG submission 119762) | Peatland microbial communities from MTU Mesocosm Facility, Houghton, MI, USA - PEATcosm2014_Bin06_60_metaG | ecosystem: Environmental > Terrestrial > Soil > Wetlands > Peat | place...
AGCTCGGCGCCTTCTGGGGCGGGCTTTGGGGAATGTTGTTCGGCGCCGCATTCTTCGCCATTCCCGGCGTCGGTCCGGTCCTGGTAGCAGGCCCGCTGGTGGCTTGGATTGTGGGCGCTCTTGAGGGCGCGGTGGTAGTGGGCGGATTGGGCGCAATCGGCGCGGGGCTGTACAGCATTGGCATCCCCAAGGACAGCGTCGTGACATATGAGACGGCGATCAAGTCTGACAAGTTCCTGGTCTTGGTCCACGGCACAGCGAACGAGGTGGCCAAGGCGAAAGACATTATGCAGACGACTCACCCGGCAGAAGTAGCGCTGCACATCGTTGAACGCGCGCAACCCGCCGCGGCCGGTACGCGATAACCCGCAGTACAGTACAAAGTACCAAGGAGGGCAAGACCATGTTGAGAAATGTCACCCGGTTAAAGAGTTTTACGATCCGAGCCCGGGACGGGGAGATTGGAACATTGGAGCAGTTCTATTTTGACGATGAGAGCTGGGCCATCCGCTACCTGGTGGTTAATGCCGGGGATTGGCTAGGTGGTCGGCTGGTGCTGGTTTCACCTCTTGCCCTCCGCCAGGCGGAGTGGGAATCAAAGCGACTCGATGTGGCATTGACGAAAAAACAGATCGAGGACAGCCCTCCCATCGACACCCACAAGCCCGTATCACGCCAGCACGAGGCCTTGTATTTGGGGTATTACGGTTACCCCTATTATTGGGGTGGACCCAATTTATGGGGCCTTGCGTCTTATCCGGCAGGCCTGACGGTTGAAAGGGAGGCGGTGACGGAAGCGGAGGCGTTGCGCGCCAGGGCGGGAAAAGAGTCGCCCGATTCACATCTGCGCAGCACCGACGAGGTGACCGGCTATCACATCGAGGCGTCGGATGGTGAGATCGGTCATGTGGAGGACTTCCTAGTTGATGATGAAACCTGGGCGATTCGATACCTTGAGGTGAATACGCGGAATTGGTGGCCGGGGAAGAAAGTGCTGGTCTCGCCACAGTGGATCGAAGATGTAAGTTGGGCGGACTCGAAGGTCTCCGTCGATCTCACCCGGGAAACCATCCAGAACGGCCCGGAGTGGAGCGAGTCGACGACTGTCACTCGGGAGTATGAGAACAGGCTTTACGATTACTACGACCGGTCGCCCTATTGGACACCGGCAACTGAGCAATCCCATAGCCACGCTGCGGGCAAGGGTTGAGTGGCGTAGATTTTCACCTCTCTATCTGGAGGAATCATGCCTCATGAAGCCCGCACAAACCACCCGCTCTACAACCTTCTGCCCAGAGAAATCGACGGGTTCGACTCCCTGGCGGAGCTTGCCCTGAATCTGCGTTGGTCGTGGAATCATGCTACCGACGAAGTGTGGCGGCAGCTTGATCCCAAGCTTTGGGAGATTACTCATAACCCCTGGGGGCTTCTTCAGACGGTCTCGCGCGACCAGATCGAGGGCAGGTTGGCCGATCCCGCTTTTCGAAAAAACGTTGATAGCTTGGTGAAGAGCCGGCGGACGCTGCTGGAGTCGCCCGCGTGGTTTCAGCAGAATCACGCGCAAAGTTCGCTAACCTGCGCCGCGTATTTCAGCATGGAATTCATGTTGAGCGAAGTTTTGCCCATTTACTCGGGCGGGCTTGGCAATGTGGCCGGCGATCAGCTTAAAGCCGCCAGTGACCTCGGTGTACCGGTGGTGGGCGTGGGCCTGCTCTATCAGCAGGGATATTTTCGCCAGGAGATCGACAAGGACGGAGGGCAGCAGGCCCTCTTCCCCTATAACGATCCTGGCCAGTTGCCCATCACGCCGTTGCGCCAACCCAGCGGGGAGTGGTTACGGTTGGAGATCGCGTTGCCGGGATACTCCGTCTGGCTGCGCGCCTGGCAGGTCCAGGTGGGCAGGGTAAAGCTTTACCTTCTGGACAGCAATGACGCGGCGAACCTCCCTATTCATAGAGGGATTACCAGCGAACTCTACGGCGGCGGGCCGGACTTGCGCCTCAAGCAGGAACTTTTGCTGGGGATCGGCGGCTGGCGGCTGCTCCGCGCCCTCAGGATGCAACCGGAGGTCTGCCACCTGAATGAAGGACACGCCGCGTTTGCCGTCCTGGAGCGCGCCCGCAACTTCATGGAAGAGACAGGGCAGCCCTTCGAAGTGGCACTGGCGGTTACACGAGCCGGCAATCTCTTCACCACCCACACGTCAGTGGCCGCTGGCTTTGACCGTTTCGATCCCGCCCACATTGAGCAATACCTTCGGGGGTATGCCGAAAAAAAGCTCGGCATTGCGTTTCACGATTTGCTGGCCTTGGGCCGCCAGAACCCGGCTGACTCGTCGGAGCCTTTCAATATGGCGTACCTGGCAATCCGCGGGAGCGGCGCGGTGAACGGTGTAAGCCGCTTGCACGGAAAGGTCAGCCGGCGCCTCTTTCTGCCTCTGTTTCCGCGCTGGCCGGAGGATGAAATCCCCATCGGACACGTGACCAACGGAGTGCATGTACCCACCTGGGACTCGGCTCCGGCCGATGATCTTTGGACAGAAGCCTGTGGAAAGAAACGCTGGCTGGGGACGATGAAAGGCTTGGACCAAGGCATTCGCCAGCTCTCCGACGCCAGACTGTGGCAATTCCGAACCGCCGCCACCCAGACTTTTGTGGAGTATGTTCGCCAACGATTGTCGCGAGACATGGACACCCGAGGCGCGCCGCCCGAGGAGGTCGAAGCCGCGAAGCATCTCTTTGATCCAAACGCCCTTACCCTGGGGTTTGCTCGAAGGTTTGCGACCTACAAGCGACCGAATTTACTGCTCCATGACCCTCCACGATTGCTTCGTCTCTTGACCCATCCGCAGCGCCCCGTCCAGCTCATCATCGCCGGCAAGGCACATCCTGCGGACCAGGCAGGGCAGAATCTGATTCGGGAGTGGATGCGTTTCATCTGGCAGCCCGAGACGCGTCCCCATGTGATCTTCCTGAGCGATTACGACATGCTTTTGACCGAACAACTGGTGCAGGGCGTGGACGTCTGGATCAATACGCCAAGGCGGCCTTGGGAAGCATGCGGCACAAGCGGCATGAAGGTGCTGGTGAATGGCGGCATCAATCTTTCGGAATTAGACGGCTGGTGGGCCGAGGCCTACTCACCGGAAGTAGGGTGGGCCCTGGGGGACGGACAGGAGCATGGGGACGATCCGGCCTGGGACGCGGCCGAGGCGGAGGCGCTCTACGACCTGCTCGAACGGGAAGTGATTCCCGAGTTTTATGCCCGCGACGGAGAGGGTATCCCAACGGCATGGGTGGCGCGGATGCGCGAAAGTATGGCGAGCTTGACACCGCGTTTTTCCGCCAACCGCGCCGTGGGCGAATACACCGAGGAACATTACCTTCCGGCCGCGGCAGCCTACCGTGAACGCGCTGGCGATAAAGGCGCTGTGGGTAAGAATATCGTTAATTGGGAGCATGCGCTGACAGAGAAATGGGGCACGCTCCGCTTTGGCGACGTGAAGGTTCAGACCAATGAAGCCCAGCACATCTTTGAGGCAGAAGTGTATCTCAATGGTGTTGATCCGAAGGCCGTGCGAGTCGAGCTGTATGCAAATGGGACCAATGGCAGCAGTCCGATCCGACAGGAGATGACGCGCCTCCGCCCATTGGCAGGAGCATACAGCGCTCACGCGTATGTCGCACAAGTGCCCGCGACCCGTCAAGTCAGCGACTATTCGGCGCGGGTGATCCCCCATTGCGACGGTGTTGTAATCCCGCTAGAGGATGCTCGAATTCGGTGGCAGCGATGATCGATTGTTGGTCCGACGGAATGTCAGCTACTGGGCCTTATCCTCGCGCGTGCGGACTGGCCTTTCGGGATGGTCGCCAGCGTCCTCGATACCCTCCACGACTTCGGCCTCGTATGTCTGCTCGGTTTCGGCGAGTTCTCCAACGCTCTCTTCGTCAACGTCCGCGACTTGCGAGAGTCCCTGGACATCGCCCGATTGTCCGGCGCTGTCCGATCCTGCTTGCCCTAAATCGCTTCCACTTTCATCGATCTGAGCCTCGTCCTTCCGCGTATTGCGTTTCGCCATGACTGCCTCCCCGAAGTGCCACACTGGAGTGCCATACCGTAGCTGCTTGTTGGATAAGTTTCGCCACTTTTCGGTTTCGCCCGGTCCCTCACCATTGCCTGACATTACCGAGTATCAGGCTCCAAGCTTGCGAGACAGGCCCTTCAGCACTCTTTCGCTTCGCAGCAAGCTTTTCTCGTCGTTGCTTGCGGAGAGCTGCTTGGTTTTTGACGCCAACTTCTGAGCCTGCTGAACGGTCTCCCCTTCTTTCGCATTCGCGCGGGCAGTAATCTCCCGCCTTCCATTTGTGCTTGGCATATCGATATCGCCTCTCATTTCTCCCGTCGAGACGTACAGTTTCCATTCTTGGCAGACGCTCCACGCTAACCAGCCCAAGTCTTATTCCGACGCCGTGCCGTTGAGATTCAGGCGGCATGGATCATCAACCATCCCCGCAGGCCCAGCCTATTCCCACTTTTCCAGAGTGTCGATCTGCTTTCTGATGGACGCCACCCTGTCGTCGACTTCCTCAGCCTCCGCTTCGAGATTGGGAGAGCTTGCTCTCAGCTTCCGGGCGTGGTGCCCGAATTGATTGGCATCGTGTTTGAGTGCATCGATAACCGGTTTTAATTCAACTTTCATGTCTGTATTACTCCTCAACAAGCGTTCTTTCCGGAGCGCCTGCGCAGGAAACCTGCCACCTTCTCCGGGAACCCCACAGCGGATTGTGGCAAATAACCACGGGCGCGTCTGTTCTGAATCGCTCACGTGGGCTCCTTCGCTTCCTCCCTAAATCCAAAAGATGCGCTGAGCAATAGGGAACAGCGCTCAGAGCAGGCGGCCTGCATACTGATTGCGAGTTTGTTCTATAGCACGAAAAGGATTGGGGCTTTCGCAGCGCCCGTCGGGGTTCCCGCCCTAGTCATTTCTCTGCACGATGAACGCACGATCGCCAAGATGGTTTGCTACGTTCTCGGCGTTGTCCCAATAAAGGAGAATTGAATCATGAAGACGGCAACTCTTTCCCCGGAACCGCTCCATATTTCTACAAATACCCTTTCCGCGGATCTGCTTCACAGGATGGATGCCTACTGGCGCGCTGCGAATTACTTGTCGGTGGGCCAGATATATCTCTACGATAATCCCCTGCTCAAGCGTCCTCTGACCCTCGCGGACGTGAAGCACATGCTGCTGGGACACTGGGGCACAACCCCCGGGCAGAACTTCATTTACGTTCATTTGAACCGGGTAATCAAGAAATATGACCTCGACATGATTTACGTTTCCGGCCCCGGGCACGGCGGCCCAGCGGTCGTGGGCAATACCTACCTCGAAGGCACCTATAGTGAGATCTATCCCAACATCAGCCAGGATGAGGCCGGCCTCCATAAGCTCTTTCTTCAATTTTCATTTCCGGGAGGAATTCCCAGCCACGCATCGCCGGAGACTCCGGGCTCAATTCACGAGGGGGGCGAGCTGGGTTATTCACTCAGTCATTCGTTCGGGGCGGTGTACGACAACCCCAGCCTCATCGTTGCTACTGTAGTGGGTGATGGCGAGGCGGAGACCGGGCCCCTGGCCACGGCGTGGCATTCGAATAAGTTTCTCGATCCGGCCACCGACGGCGCAGTGCTGCCCATTCTGCACCTTAACGGCTACAAGATTTCCAATCCCACCGTCCTCGCCCGGATCACTCGCGAGGAGTTGGAACAGTTGTTCCGCGGCTACGGGTGGACGCCTTATTTCGTCGAGGGTCACGAGCCCGAGTTGATGCATGAGGCCATGGCGGCGACGCTCGACACGGCGGTGGAGCAGATCAAGAAAATCCAGCGGGACGCTCGCGTCAATGGAAACATCGCGCGTCCCCGCTGGCCCATGATCGTTCTCAATTCTCCCAAGGGTTGGACGGGACCCAAAATGGTCGATGGGCTGCAAGTCGAAGGCACCTTCCGGGCGCACCAGGTACCACTGTCCGACCCAGCCACTCATCCTGAACACCTCAAGCTCTTGGAAGAATGGCTGCGGAGCTACCGGCCGGAGGAACTCTTTGACGAACACGGTCGCCTGAAACCGGAACTGGCTGAGCTTGCGCCCCAGGGCGAGCGGCGCATGGGCTCGAATCCCCACGCCAATGGCGGCATTCTGCTCCGCGACCTGCGGATGCCGGATTTTCGCGACTACGCGGCCGACGTCCCCGCGCCTGGGGCGCCCGGCATCGGCGACACCCATGTGCTCGGACCTTTCCTGCGCGATGTGGCGAAGCTAAACAGCGAGCAGCGTAATTTTCGGGTCTTTGGCCCTGACGAGACGCTCTCCAACGGCCTGGAAGCTCTCTTTAAAGTTACCCAACGCCAATGGGACGCTGCCACTCTGCCGAACGACGAATTTCTTGCACCGGCGGGACGCGTCATGGAAATGCTCAGCGAGCACCAATGCGAAGGTTGGCTTGAGGGCTACCTGCTTACCGGGCGGCATGGGCTTTTCAATTGCTACGAGGCGTTCATCCACATTGTCGATTCCATGTTCAACCAGCACGCCAAGTGGCTGAAGGTCACATCGGGCCTGCCGTGGCGGCGTAAAATCTCCTCGCTGAATTACCTGCTGGCCTCGCATGTCTGGCGGCAGGACCACAACGGCTTTACCCACCAGGATCCCGGATTCATCGATCACGTCGTCAACAAGAAAGCCGAGGTTGTGCGCGTTTATCTTCCGCCGGATGCCAACTGCCTGCTTTCGGTGATGGACCACTGTCTGCGCAGCCGCCATTACGTCAACGTCGTCATCGCGGGCAAACACCCTGCGCCGCAGTGGCTAACAATGGACGCCGCCGTCAAGCACTGCAGCGAGGGTATCGGCATTTGGCAGTGGGCGAGCAACGACCAGGCCGTGGCACCGGACGTGGTCATGGCCTGCTGTGGCGACGTGCCGACGCTGGAGACCCTAGCTGCCGTCTCCATTCTGCGCGAGCGTCTGCCGGAACTGAAAATCCGGGTGGTCAACGTCGTCGACCTCATGAAGCTACAGCCGCAAACCGAGCACCCGCACGGGTTGAGCGACAAGGATTTCGACGAGCTCTTCACCAAGGACAAGCCGGTCATCTTCGCCTTTCACGCCTACCCGTGGTTGATCCACCGGCTGACTTATCGCCGCGCCAACCACGACAATATCCACGTCCGCGGTTACAAAGAAGAGGGCACTATCACCACGCCCTTTGACATGACGGTGCTGAATGAACTGGACCGCTTTCATCTCGTGATGGACACCATTGACCGCCTGCCGCACACCGGCGACAAGGGCATCTACCTGAAGCAGCAGCTCAAGGACAAACTGATCGAGCACAAGCAATACATCAACAAATACGGCGAGGACCTGCCGGAAATCCGGAACTGGAAATGGAGCAACCCCAAATGAAGGCGCAAGAGCTTGTAGATACTGCGAACAGGATGGTGGCAGACGACAAGGGCCTTTTGGCAATGGATGAGAGCAATCCCACTTGCAACAAACGATTTGCCAAGCTAGGGATTCCCCAGACCGTAGAGGCCCGGCGCGCTTATCGGGAGTTGATTGTGACCACGCCCAATCTCGGTGAGTGCATCAGCGGCGTGATCCTCTACGACGAGACAATCCGCCAGCAGAAAAAAGATGGCACGCCCTTTGTCAAGGTCATCACGGATGCGGGAATCATTCCCGGCATCAAGGTTGATGCCGGTGCGAAGGACCTTGCCGGCCATCCCGGAGAGAAAGTAACCGAAGGTCTGGACGGTTTGCGCGAGCGCCTGGCGGAATACTCGCAAATGGGAGCCCGTTTTGCAAAGTGGCGAGCGGTGATTGCCGTAGGCGACGGCATTCCCAGCCGGGGCTGCATTGAGGCCAACGCACAGGCGTTGGCTCGCTATGCCGCGCTGTGCCAGGAAGCCGGACTGGTCCCCGTCGTCGAGCCGGAAGTGCTCATGGACGGCGACCATCCCCTGGAGCGGTGCTCCGAGGTAACAGAGCAAGTCCTGCGAGCGGTTTTCAAGCAGCTTTACACACAACGGGTAATGCTGGAAGGGATGATCCTGAAACCCAACATGGTGCTTCCGGGATCGACCTGCCCAAAACAAGAATCGGTGGACGAGGTCGCCGATGCCACCGTGAGATGTCTCTTGCGAGCCGTTCCCGCCGCCGTTCCGGGGGTTGCGTTCTTGTCAGGCGGCCAATCCAGTGAACTGGCTTCGGCCCGCTTGAATGCGATGAATGTTCGATTCAAGTCGCGACTGCCTTGGGCGTTGGCGTTTTCTTTTGCCCGCGCCATCCAGCAACCGGCGCTCGAGATTTGGCGAGGCGAGCAGGCCCATGTGTTGGCGGCACAGCAGGCTCTGCTTCATCGCGCCAGGTGCAACCGGGCTGCGCGCAGTGGTGAATACACTGCCACGATGGAAAAGACATCAGCATGACGTCAGATATACCAATAGCCAGTCCACCGGATAACGCCCGACACGGCCAAGACTTGCCAGAGGTTCGAAACTGGAAATGGATGGAACCGGACATCAACAACGCCGTCCCGAGATCATTCGGGATGGTATAGAGAAGGTAGGGACCCCATGAGTGAGAATAAGCGCAGTCACCGCCACCACGGCGAGCAAGGTCACAATAGCGATCATCAAGGCCAGCGTCCTTACTGGACACGCGCGCATCATGATTGGAAGTTCTGGGTAGCGTTGACTCTGATGCTTTCGGCCATGGTTATCTATGTGATGAGCAACGACCTTGCGTTCCGGCCTCACCGACAAGCGCAGCAGTCGCTGTCAGGCCCCGTCGGAAGATAACTTAACACCGTGAGTTTTGACGGCCGAGAGATTATCACCGGCGAAGACGCGAGATTTAAGAAGACGAGGCACGCGCTTATGGCTGCCAATGAATGCTAGTCAGAAACGGAAAAGGTTAAAGAGACATACCATGAGTCAAGTATCTCTGTATCCCCTACGATTCGCACCGATTTATGAGTATCGGCTTTGGGGCGGCCGGCGTTTTGCCGACCTCCTCAGCGCGCCGCTGCCGGGCGATGGCCCGATCGGGGAAGCGTGGATACTCAGCGACCGTGATGACCATATGAGCCGCGTTACCAATGGACCTCTCAATGGACGCACCCTCGGCGAGTTGCGGGAGCAGTCTCCAGAGGAATTAATGGGAAAGGCAGCCCATCGCTTTCTCCGATTCCCCCTGTTGCTGAAGTTCCTCGACGCCCATGAAATGCTTTCGGTCCAGGTGCATCCCACGGCAGCGAATACGGACCTGCTGCCCGCGGGGGAGACCGCAAAGACCGAAGCCTGGGTAGTGCTGGAGGCAACGACAACAAGCCGGATTTATTCCGGCCTGGGGCCTGGCACCACTCCCGAAAACCTGCGCCAAGCTGTGAACAACGGCACGGTGGCGGATCGTCTTGCCTATTTCACCCCGAAACCCGGCGACGGTGTTTTTATACCAGCGGGGACGGTTCACACCTTGGGAGACGACGTCGTGGTATTTGAAATTCAACAGAATAGTGATGTTACGTTCCGTCTGTACGACTGGGGCCATGTTGACTCGAAAACCGGTAAGCCGCGAGAACTCGAAGTCGATCAAGCGCTTGCCTGTATTGATTACAAGAATGGGTCGGCGGGCTTGGTGTCTCCTATGATCGAGGCAAGGACGCCGGTGGACCGCGAGCGACTCTTTAATTGCGAATTCTTCCGATTGTGGCGGCTTCAAGGCGAATCGCCGTTCATTGTCGGCGCCGCAGGTGAGCCGCGCGTTCTGGTTTGCGTGGAGGGCGCGGGGCAACTGGAGAGCAGCGGCGCAACATATATCGTCGGCAAAGGTGAGGCATGGCTCTTGCCTGCGGCGGTCGGAGCTTGTGCATTTCATCCGCACAACGTCGTGACCTTACTGGAAATTGCGATACCTGAACAGTTCACGGCCGGGCACTGCGGGGATGGCCGGAAGCGCCAATAGTAATCGCAATGAATCGAAGGTGGAGGGTTCGTGAAAAAGCTCATTGTATATGATTTGGACGGTACGCTCGCGGAAAGCAAATCGTCTCTCGATGCAGAAATGGCGGC
>Ga0181527_1005768_pt1 | contig 10136 bp, 10 predicted proteins | sample PEATcosm2014_Bin_30_FD_119762 | JGI IMG/M metagenome (GOLD analysis project Ga0181527, IMG submission 119762) | Peatland microbial communities from MTU Mesocosm Facility, Houghton, MI, USA - PEATcosm2014_Bin06_60_metaG | ecosystem: Environmental > Terrestrial > Soil > Wetlands > Peat | place...
AGAACGCGGGCAGGCCGAGGCCATTGCCTATAACTTGAAGGAGATACCCAAGCAGCGCGTTCCCATCGTTGTCGTCATTCACGGCGAGGGCGGCAGCGGAGGGGCACTCGCCATAGCGGTGGGCGACGAAGTCCTTATGCTCGAGAACGCCGTCTATTCGGTGATCGCCCCGGAAAGCTGTTCCTCAATCCTGTGGCGGGACTGGGACCATAAACAGGAGGCCGCGCGTGTCCTCAAGCTGACCGCGGAAGATATGCTTCGCTTAGGAATTGTCGACCGCCTGGTGCCGGAGCCTCCGGGCGGCGCACACAATAGTCACCAACTGGCCGCCGACATTTTGCGGCCAGTGCTGAGATCGTGCCTCCAGGACCTCGCAAAGCTGTCCCCCGATGAGCTTCTCCGCCGCCGGCATGAGAGGCTGCGGAAGCTCGCCACCTGTGTTACCGGCGACTGATCGCTTAGTCGCACTCTTCCTGTGCGCTTGCCCCAGCACCCAGCCCCCAGCCCCTGTTACCGACACCTGGCACCTAGGACCTGCTCTTTCACTTCCTGAATCCCGAATCCTGAATCCTGTTCTTCCCCCACCTACTAACTACCTGTATTTTCAACAACATTCCCGCTTTCAGCGCGTAAATACCTGTGTTTTCTACGACATTCCTGCTTTGCCACCGCCCTTGGAAAGCCGACCCTTTGTTTTCAATAACATCCCCGCTTCGTTCGGTCAAAAAAAGAATTCTTTCTCCAGGCTGGTAGGCTTTCTTGAGTCGCAGGACAGATTGAGCGAGTGATGCTCGCGCGCCCATGAGGGCCATGGCTCGCCACTATGCGAAACAAGAGCGCGAGGTGTGATACGCCGGCAAAGTTGCTCACACACATAGGCTATCATAAATCCCGTGGCCTGTCAATAGACGCAATGTCCACGGGTGTGCGACGCAAAAGCGTGGCTTCGACAATTTCGTCGTCCGGAGCGTGTCTCGGAGCGCAGAAAGTGCGCTAGGAAAAGGCCCTCAGGGCCGATCCCGCCTTGCGGGATGCTGGTGGTCATGTAATGAAGATGATTGAGCGCGTAAAAATGCCGCAGCGAGGCATGAAAAGATTCTAACTCAGCCTCAAGAGGCATCAGCACGTCGCAGAGCCGCCGCGGCCTATGGTCCGCCGATCCTAATGGTGGGCGGGTCTGCGTCACCCGCGGAGGTTCAGGCGAACTCATAGAGAGGCACGCTTCGGCTGGGTGGGGGAGTGGCTTTGAGCAAGGCTTCGATGCGGCGCACGGTTTCGGGTGCGAGTAGGACATCGCCGCAAACGTTGCAGACCTCTGCGGGAACGTGGTCGATCACCATCACCTCACCCCGGTGTTTGACAGTGTGGACGACCGTCCGGGGGTCATAGACGCCGGGGCATCCCGCGATGGTGCATTGTTCCGCTTGCGCCGCCTGGGATTGGAAAGGCAGAAATCAGGAGTCAGAAGGCAGAAGTCAGAATGAAGAGGATCTGCTTTCTGCAGCGCCCTTCCCGCCATCCGCTTCGTGCGTACCGCGTGTAACTTCTTTAGCGATCCCGTCGTGGCCAGGCCGAACGGTTCGACCCCTCCAGGGTCGAGAATCTTGGATGGCACACAATCCGTGGGCAGCGGGCGCAAAACCCCGCGCCCTTGCCCACGGCTACTCATCTTCAACCCCTTCGGGGTTCAGATGCACCCACGGCCAATTGCCACCTGCGCCCAAGAAACGCCTTGGCACTTGCGGGTGGCCCATATATGGTCTTGAGATGTTTGCGACCGCTTGGCAATTGGGCTGAATGCACTAATCCCCCGGGAATGGCACTGCGGCGTGCCATGATCCCATACATGACAAAGGGCGGCATGTATGCGCCACGCACGGAAGCTCGCCACGTCTGTTACCGGCGATTGATTACCATGACTTTTTCCACATGACTTCCACTTGACAACCTCCCAGCCTTGGTTCATCCTATATTGCGTTGGGGGAATAATTTTTCCAAACAAGTCGGCTTTGTAGGTTAACTAACTTCGTTCTGCCAAGGAGGCGGATTATGAACAGTATCCTTCGATGCAGTTTGAGTTGCAGTGCATTTCTCCGGTTTGTTGTGTTGGCAATGACCGTGGGGTTATTAGGCTCTGTTTCTGCCGCTGGACAGACCAGGGCTTGGGGAACACCCGGAGCGGGCTCCAAACCCCCGGTGAGTTCCAAGGTATCCGCTCAAATCGATCCGTTTATGACTTACTCCGGCGCCTCATACGGAACCGGTGGAATTGCTCTGCGCAATCGCGGCACCGGCGTACTTCACGTCAGTGGCGTGGTCGGCCGCGTTCAGGATGCCTATCTCTACTGGGCGATCCTTTTCAGCACCCCGACACCGACCAGGGGCCTTTCCAGAGCCTCCCTGAGTCGCATATTTCCCAATCCTGGTTTTTTTGGCCTTCCTCGAGTCACCCTGGAAGGGACCTTGCTGGGAATAGGTGCTGATCCGTGCTGGGACAGTACCGGTATCGCTGTCTATCGGGCGCAAGTTCCCAGATGGCTAGCTACGGGTAACGGAGCCTACCAGGTAACAATTGCGAGTGCACTTACTGATGGGAGCGACCCGTGGGTCAGTGGCCCCGTTTTCCCGGCTGCCGAAGGCGCTTCCCTGGTCATCGTAGGCACCGGAGCTTACACGGTCGGTATCTATGATGCAGGGTTTACGGCCACTACCTTCTATGGCGACACACCGTTCACTTACGCGTTGACACTTCCCGCGCCAGTCACTACCGACGCGTTGTGGGATAACATTGGCGCCGATGGACAGACCGGAGCTAGCCGCCTTGATGAGATTGGTACCGACTCAGAAACCACCACTATCAACGGCACGCTGATTGCCGGTCCTACGAGTCCTATTCCTACAGTGGGCAACTGGACCCCCGACAGCGACTGGAACGGTAGTGCGGGGCTCCCGATTCCTCAGCTTTGGGATGACACCGGCCACGACATTTTCTCAGCGGTAAAGGCGGCTGACGATCCAATCACCGCAATTACAATTAGCTTCCTCGCTACCGGCGCTTGCGTAGTTACTGTTTCTAATGTGCTGGCAGTCTACTAACGTGGTTAACGAGGCCAGCGCCTTTCCAAAATCGGAGATCTAGTTCCCGCGGGCGAGCCGGTCAGGTCATGCTGGCCGGCTCTGCTTGTTGCGCGTTCGAGGGAGGAACTGTTTTTCTTGACGGCGTTAGTGTCTGCTGACGCAGATGTGGCGATGCCGCGCGGTTAATCGAGGCCCCTACCCAAGTTCTGCAGCTAGCTCTTTCAACCCCAGAAAGTTGCTCTAACGCGAAACGTCCGTGACGCGCAACCATGCCCACCACGGCGCACGCCGGAACATGGATCGCGGGGGCGTATACATGCCGCTGTTTGGCATGTATGTGATCATGGCACCGCGCATTGCCGTTCCCGGGGTACCAGAGCATTCTAGCCCAATTGCCAAGAGATCGCATAGATCACAAAAACATGTATGCGCCACCCGCCAAATCCGGCACGCCTTATTTCTCTTTCAAGGATATTGACGAAAACAAGCCGACGGGATCGATCAAGATTCGCGTCGAAACCATCAGCTACTTCCTGAAGCGCTGTCGCGAAGATATGGTCCGGCGCAGGCAGAAGCAGGCCGAGATCGATGCGAAGCTGAAGGAGTTTGAAGCGAAGCTGCGCGCTGAACTCGACGCCTCACCAGTGGTGGCGCCGCCCGCTGCTGGGTGGCGCCTTGACGCCTGGACTGCAAATAGTGTTGTGGCAAACGAGCCGAAGGGGTGTATAGTGTCCCTGCCCAGGATACCAAAATGAAAATCCTGGCCTAGGGCAAAAGGCCGAAGGATTATGAACATTCTTCTGTATAACCCGGACAACGAAACCACCCATAACTTCATGCCGCACCTCTGGATGTTTCTCCTGAAGTCGCTCACACCTCCGGGTCACCAAGTGTTTCTGGTGGACGGCAACGCGCAGCGTTTGAACAAAACCGAGCTGGTGCAATACCTCAAGAAACATCAAATCGGACTGGTGGGGATTGGCGCCATGACCCGCATGGTCAGGAAAGCGTACGAGATGGCGGATGTGGTGCGCGCCGCAGGTGTCCCCGTCGTAATGGGGGGGCCACACGTCACCGAGGTGCCCGACGAAGCGCTGGGCCGTGACGGCGGCCCTCGCCATGCTGATTCCGTAGCGGTCGGTGAGGCGGATTATACCTGGCCGCGCATTGTGGCCGATGCCCAGCGTGGTGCACTCAAGGAAGTTTATGCACCTGTGGACGAGGGCGGCACTGAAGTGAAGCCTTCGCTCGCGAATTATCCCGAGATTCCTTGGGACCACATGGACCTTGATCAGTTCAACCTCATCCGGCACTTCCCAACGCTTGTCCGGCGCATCCTTTCACTGGTTGGAATGACCTGGCAGACTTTTCACTTGGTACCGATTGAGTCCGGCCGGGGATGCCCTTATGGATGTGAGCTCTGCACCGTGACGGGGTTCTTTGGTGATTCCATCCGTTTCCGCTCAAATGAAAGCGTCGTCAACGAACTTTTGAAGTTGAAGGCTTTGGAGAGGCGACAGAAGGGAAAGATTGCGGTCTTTTTCATCGACGACAACTTCGCCATCAATCCCAAGCGTACCAAGTTGCTGTTGCGGGAGATCATCGCGCGCGACGCGCAGGTTCCCTGGGTGGCGCAGATCAGCATGAACTTGCTGCGAGATGAGGAACTCGTCTCATTGATCGCACAGAGCGGAGGCAAGTGGATCTTCATGGGCCTTGAGTCCATTGACCCCGACAACCTCAAGAGCGTGAGGAAGGGTTTTAATAAACCGGCGGAATATAAGGCGATTCTGGAGTGCCTCGCTAGGCACAGCCTTTATGCTATTACTTCCTTTATTTTCGGGATGGACAGTGACCGTCCGGGTGTGGCCCAGCGCACTCTGCAAGCGGTTCGTTCCTGGCCTCCGGGATTGCCCGTGTTCGGCCTGCTGACACCTTACCCGACAACTCCACTCTATGATCGGTTGGCATCAGCCGGCCGGCTTGCCCGGCCAAAGCACTGGCTGGAGTTCAAACCTTTCACCATGGACTTCTCGCCCCTAGGAATTTCCCCCGAGCAAGCGGAGGAGGAAGTAAGACAGGCTTGGGGGGCGTCTTATAATCCAGCGGCGAATGTTTCCGCCATAGGGCAACTGCAGTCGAAGGCTTTTGCGGACCGCCTCATCCACTTGATCGGTCGTTTAGCCTTCCGGGGAATCTATTTCCCGCAGATGAAGAAGCGGGAGTGGACCTGGCTTCTCTTCCAGAATCGAGTACTCGTTCTGCAAATGATTGCCCAGGCGTTGGAGATGAAATTGAAGCCGCCGCCAAGTGAGTCGCTCTCTATCGAAGCGCACCAACCGGAGGCAGATTCCGCCTGATGGGTAGTGCCGGCCCGCCTGTCTCCCCCTGCCTTATTCTGGAGTTTGCGTTTTTTCTCCGCTCCTGCCCCTTTCCTACATCTTGACAGGCACCGGCTGGCGTCTTACGATGTAAGACATGGGTGAGAGTGTTACATTTCGGCTGGACCCGGAAACCGCGCGGATTCTTCGCGCCTTAACACGGCGGCGCAAGCGCACGAAGTCCGCGGTAATTAAGGATGCCCTGCGCGACGCGTGGAAGAGTGATGCCAGTGAGGCCCGACCAACCTCGTGGGAAGTATACTCACAGCTCTATCCGAAGCTTGGGGCCGCGCCGCCGGGTCCAAAGCGTGAGCGCGCTCGTAACGTCAGCCGCTTGTTAAGAGAGATACTCCTTGCCAAGCGTCGTGCAGGCACTTTGTGATTCGGGACTGTTGATCGCTCTTTTCGACCCGTCGGAGGGGTCTCACGAGCGCTGCCGTGCGGCGCTCCAGGAGTTTCGCGGCCGCTTCGTGACGAGTTGGCCGGTATTGACGGAGGTTTTTCACTTTCTTGATCGGCCAGTGGGCCGGGCCCTCCTCTGGGATTTCGTGTTGAGTGACGCGGTCCGGGTGGAGGAAGTCCTGAAAAGCGATCTCGCAAGGATGCGGGTATTAATGGAGCAATACGCAGACCTGCCCATGGATTTTGCCGACGCTTCCTTGGTGGCCCTGGCAGAACGACTGAGAGTCTTCAGGGTCTTCACCTTGGACCGTCGAGGTTTTACGGTTGTTCGGCCACGACATGCGGAATTCTTCGAGATTTTCCCCTGATCAGGCATAATCATCAATCGGTAGTTTCTCGCGGGCCGCTTGGCATAGGCTGCCCAAGGGATACTGCTGTCAGGGCCCCATGGCCACAACCAACATTCTGAGGTCAGACTGTGCCATTCGAATCTGACAAGATCATGTTCGAGGTCTGCAAGGAGGCCACCTACTCGGGGAAATACCGCGTCGTCTATTTCACGGAGTTACAGGATCACAACAAGCAAGCGGAAATCAACCGGGCCATGGCAGGGGAGCATTTCTTTGATGGGTTCATCCGAGCCTATCGAAAAGACCAGGCCAAAGCTGCAATCGAAAAGCTCTTAAGCCGTCTGAATGATGGCGAGCCTGTCACCCAGGCGGACTTCGAGAGGGAACTTAAGCTCTTCACACCCTCTTGAGAATTGATTCATTGATTCATTTGTTCATTGGTCCATTGAAGAACCCTCGAAAGGCTAGACACCTCCCCCCCTCGCACGAGTCAATGACTCAATGATCAAATGAATCAATGAATTGATTCATTTGTTCATTGGTCCATTGAAGAACCCTCGAAAGGATAGACACCTCCCTCCGCCTCGCACGAGTCAATGATTCAATGACTCAATGAACAAATGACCCAATTAAACTCATTCCCCAATCTTTAAGATCTGGTCCAGTGCATCCGCTGCCCCCGAGGCCCTGAGCTCGAGGCGTGAACCGTTCTGGCGGGCATCCAGATTTTGGAGCAGGGAAGCAGGTCCGGAACCGCCACCCGAGGCGGGAGGCAAGGGGGCAGACTTGAGAATGTTCAGAAGCTGGAAGAGTCCTGCGGCACTTTCCCGCGTCTTGCAAACAACACTGATGTGTGCCGTGAAGCCGCCGTCCCAATCCACACGATAAAGGACGGCCTGGACCGGCTCCAAGAAGGCGGTCAAATCAATCGTGTTCTTCCTTCCGCCCGACAGCCACGGCGCAGCAACATTCGCAGCAGCTTTCCCAGTAAGGATCCCCCACTGAGGCGCTGTCCCCTCGAGTTCGGCTTCGTAACTTCGGAAGGCCTCGTTTGTTTCCAGGGCGTCGGCTGAGCCTTCCCTGACGTCAAGGAGAGCTTTCAGGTCGTGCAATCGGCCGAAGGCCGCCATCGAGGAATCCAGGAAAGTGAAGAAGGTGTCCGCCGGGTCCGCGCCCGAGCCGAAGGCAAATAGTTCAGAACCAGCGTAGGATTGGACCGGCAATTGGGTTTGCGTGAAGAACTCCCGCACTTTATCGGGTTCAAAACGTCCGGCCGCAATGCCAAAGCTCCCCGTGCCACTCAGGGACTGACCGTGCCACCCCAGCATCAACTCGTCAACGTCCTTTTCAGGGTCAACGCCGACTGAGCGGAGGAACTCCTGAAATCCGCGGAGCTGCTGGTAGACCACATGTTGACGGATTTGCGGATAATCGGGTGAGGAACGCAGTTGCGCGAAATTCGAGTAGGCAACCTGCTGGGTATCTGCCGGGAAACTCGCCAGGCCGGCACGGGCAGCTTGCTGGGCACAAAGGGGAAAGGAGAGAAGTACCCAGACCACCGGCACCGCGCGAATCAGCGCCACCGACCTTGCGGCATTAAAATCCGACATAAGATGAACCCAAGGGTGCTCTTCGACCTTTTCGTCACGGTCCTTTAACAGGGTGCTGAAAAAACAGTCTAGCCTGTCATTCCGAGGAGTCCCGATCTGATCGGGACGACGAGGAATCTCGCCCCGATCAGATCGGGGTTTCCGGAGCGAGATTCCCCTCCCGCAGGGCGGGCTCGGAATAACAACGTTCACCAACGTTTTTCAGCATCCTGCTAAGGTAGCTGATGGACCTGGCTTGCCACCTGAACATTGGCGGGCACAGTCCAACTCTCCACCCCAAAAGAGGTTGTGCTCTGCTCATTGAACAGCAATCCTTGACGAGTAGGAAGTACGGGTCCGGATTGGTCAAGCTGTACGGAGTCAAGCTGTACAAATTCGAAATGCCTAAGAAGGCCGTCTGCTGGGCAGAAAGAACCGTAATCTGCGCGGGCTGGAATAGTGGCGAGCAGGGAAGCAGCGTGAACCCCCCGTCCACGCCATCGTTGGTGGCTACCGGTGTGCTTGGGTTTGTGGAAAGGTTCCCCAAAATGGACTGGAGACCCAGGAATACCGACCGAGCGATGGCCGTCTGCGCCGTACCTGAGCCGCTGGGCAGGGTGCCGTGGACGACAACTCGCTGACCTGCGGCAAGGTTTGCAGTGCCAAAAGAAAAGGTGGCGAAGTCGGCAGCTTGGGCGGTGAGACCGAACCTTGTGGACGACGGAGCGATATTGAAGGTCAGAGTCGAGAAGAGTCCTACACGGCTGCTCACATCGGGGGTTTCTTCGCCGACAAATAGCGTGAACTGAGTGGCATTCCCCGTCTGTGGCGTCACTGAAGTGATCAACCCGGCAAATGCCGCTTCGCCACTGGCCTGATTTTCCTGATCCTCCGCCACCACGGTGTTTGCCACGATGTTCCCGTTCGAGTCAAGGAAGGCATCCATCTCCACAAAGGTCCCGGCAGTTAGACCACTCAGCCCGGAGACCCCGTCGAACCGCGTCGAGCTCGTGACGTAGATCGTAAAGGTCGGAGTATTGGGGCGAGAGATCGTGAAGCTCCCAACAAACGACGAATTCGTGGAGCTTGTGCTGACGCTTTGAACGAGACCGCTCAAGTCATCGAACTCAGCAAAACCGTTGCTTCCCGAGGCCGAGGCCAAATTTGCGCTGAAAGTCGGGGTCACCGTGAATTGATTGTTGGAACCGATGGAAACGGAATTCAGGAGGTTAAAGTCGAGTTGCAGGCCGACCGTGCCGTTGCTCGCGATAGTAATTGCCGGGTTGAGATTGAGATTGATAGTCAGGGAAGTCATCGTCGGGGCTATCGTCTTGAGAGAGGGAGGGGTGGTAGAGGTATCCAGGTACGTCAACTGCGGATTGGAAAGTGTTATTCCCAGCGCGTTGTAAGTGTTGGGTGGGACGTTTGACACGCTGAACATGGTGGCGAAATCCATTAGGGAGGCAAAATCCACCGTGACTGCCTGTCCACCGGGAAGGACCGAAACCGGGCTCGAAGCGGACTGCGGCGTCAACGTCAGGCCACTAATCGTGACCGCGAAGGAAATGACGCTGCTGCATTGGGGAGCGTCGCCACCGAAAACCGCTATCGTCCCCGGGGTGGCGACAATGTGCAGGGTTGCACCGCTGCCTCCGCACCCACTCTGGATGAGGATGCCTATCGCTGCTACCGATGCCATAGCCAGAATATATTTCCTCACGGTAACTTACCTTCGACAAAGCGGGGCAGCCAAGCCCCGTGCCTCCCGGATCGTCGCGGTTCCACCGGCAATCATCCCAACTATGTTACTGAATAATAAGCCTTCTTTCCAGGTGAATCGCCGCTACAACCCCCAACTGACCCGCTACCACTTGGCATCCAGCTTGATTTCTGTGCATCCCTCTGATATGTTGGTTCATCAGATATTAAGGGTGCCAGACTGAAATCAGGTTGCATAAGGAGTTTTAGATGAGAATAGAGCTCACTCCCAAGGCCGTTACGAAGGTAAAGGAAATCATGGCCCAACAGAATCCCGCCCCTGCCGGTTTGCGCGTTGCGGTAGTGGGCGGCGGATGTTCTGGATTCTCCTACCAGATGAATTTCGAGAACCAGACCAACGGGGTTGATAAGGTTTACGAATTCGACGGCCTGAAGGTGTTTGTTGACCAGGCATCATTGATGTACATCAACGGCACCGAGATCGACTACATCGAGACCTTGGAGGGCGCCGGTTTTAAGTTCGACAACCCGAATGTGAAAACCACCTGCGGCTGCGGAAGTTCTTTCAGCGCCTAGACTCCCCATTTGCGATTGGTGATTTGCGATTTGCGATTGAC
>Ga0181527_1005770_pt1 | contig 10133 bp, 9 predicted proteins | sample PEATcosm2014_Bin_30_FD_119762 | JGI IMG/M metagenome (GOLD analysis project Ga0181527, IMG submission 119762) | Peatland microbial communities from MTU Mesocosm Facility, Houghton, MI, USA - PEATcosm2014_Bin06_60_metaG | ecosystem: Environmental > Terrestrial > Soil > Wetlands > Peat | place...
CGGAGAAGAGCATTGACCCAACTTGGATCGCCCAACAGCCGCAGCACGAAACGCAGCGGATGTTGACGTTTGCGCGTATTGTGCCGCGTCTTCGTGCGGCAAACGTTGGATGCAATTTGTTAACCACAATGATTAGATGCGCGCGAAAGGCAAAGGAGCAAGAGTTGCACGCAATGCTTGCCGTACTCGGTAATTAGAAATTCGATCAAGCGGTGCTTGTACTTTCCATTTAACGTCATATAGGGTGGTCTATGAGAAAGGTTGTTTTTGCGATCAATATTACCGCTGACGGGTACTGCAACCACACGGACATGATTGCCGACGGGGAGTTGCGCGACTTCTATGCCAGGCTGCTGCGCAATGCGAGCATCCTCCTCTTCGGCCGGATCACGTATCAACTCATGGTTCCCTATTGGCCCGACGTCGCCAAGAACCAAACGGAGGCAGAGCCAACTTATGAGTTCGCTCGCGTGTTCGACTCGCTCGACAAGGTCGTATTCTCCACGACGTTGAAACATGTTGAGGGAAACAACACGAGAATCCTACGCGCAAACGTTGCGGAAGAGGTGCTCACGCTGAAGCAGCAACCTGGAAAAGACATTTCTGTAGGCAGTTTGAGCATTGCGTCCCAGCTTTCGGACCGCGGTTTGATTGACGAGTATCATTTCGTGGTTCACCCGGTTGTTGCCGGTAAAGGACCGCGGTTATTCGACACCGTGAAGCCGCAGGAGAGCCTTCGGCTGGACTTTATCGGTTTGAAAACCTTTCAATCCGGCGTCGTTGCCCTTCACTACACAAAGCATACGTGAGGAGAAACGCCATGCGAAACTTGGCGTATTCGACCATTGAGAGCAAAAAGATGAAAGGCGCGGGTGCCCTGTGTAACCAAAAATCACAATCAAATAATCTTATTGGGGGCTTTAAATGAAGCTCAAAGCAGAACCGGTTATTGCACTGTGCGATGAAAAGATAGACATTTCCATTTCCGGATTGCCGGCCGGAGGAAAAGTAAGGATTGACGCTTCAATGTGTTTTCCGTGGGCGGCAGCGGCCAGGTTTGAATCGTTTGCCGTCTTTACTGCCGATACAACAGGCACCGTTGATTTGTCAAAGCACAAGCCCGATTCTGGCAGCTATGAGTATGTTGACAGCATGGGATTAATTGCGTCATGTACGTGCAAGGACCCAAAGGCCTTTGGCAAAATAGGTAAGAATGTATCATTGGACAAAAATCTGTTTATCGATATAACCGCGCGATGCGAACAGGACACGGCAAACGTCAAACTGGAGCGATTATTCAAGGTCAAGGAAATCCAGAGACAGAGGATTACCGATGAATTCGTCGGCGAATTGTTTTATACCGAGAATACCGATAGCAAGACGGTTATGTTTTTGGGCGGTTCGGGCAGCGGAAACCTGGACCTGCTGTCGCTCTACGCCGCCCCATTGGCCAGCCATGGGTTTAATGTTTTGGCGGTTGCATATTATGGCGAAAAGGGGCTCCCCGCAGAACTTGCACAGGTACCTCTTGAGTATTTCGATAAGGTGTTTGCCTGGCTGTCAAAGCACCCGGCAACGAGGGGCAAAGAGATAAATTTATACTGCGTTTCAAAGGGCGCGGAACTTGGTTTGATCCTCGCATCAAAGTACCCCTTCATAGCCAAAGTTGCGGCCTGCGCCCCGCATGCGTATTGTTTTCAGGGGCTTAAATTCACCAAAGCCGTTTCCTCGTGGACGGACAACGGCAAACCCTTGCCATTTATCCGATGGAAAAACCGTTGGTTTTTTGGATATATAGTGAGCTGTTTTATCAAAAATAAGCCCTTTGGATTTACCTATTTGTACAGGAAAATGTTACAAAATGCTAAAAATAAAGACGAGGCGCGAATCAAGATTGAAAATGCCAAAGCCGATTTTTTGTTTTTCACGTCCAAGGACTGCAATATGTGGAACACGTATGAAGGCAGCCTTGAATTAATGGAGACTCTGCGAAAATCCAATTACCAGCACGGCTACGATCTTGTCGTGTATGACGATGCAGGCGAACCATACGCGCCCGCGTACGTAATTCCCTATGGGGAAGGAAAACTTGAAATTGCGCCCCGACTTGTTCTTTCGACAGGCGGAACAACTAAAGGCAATGCCCATGCGCAAGCGGATTCATGGTACAAAGCTATTGAGTTTTTGAAGAGATAGCATAAAGACGCGCGGGCGCCCTGTGTGACCAGCCTCGGCCCGCTTCGCGTCCCTCGGCGCGCCCCTCTCCTGGGTGCACCCCTTGTGAAGGCAGTGGCAAGCGTCAACACCCGTGTGGGGGCACCCGCGAGGTGTCGCTATACAGGTGGAAGTTATTTGGTAAGGTCTTGATCGCTCTTGAGAATTTTGTAACCGGGTGCCGCTACGGTGCGCGCAACGGGTGGTTCGGGATTGCCACGAGAACACCCACGCCGCACCGGCTCAGCAATCCAAAATTGAACTTATTTGATTTAGTAATCTCCGCACCCGCTCAGCAAACTATAATCTTACTTTCCATATCATTTTCATAGTGATGAACCAACGCTCACGAGTGCCGCGATCGCTGCAGCGTAATTTATCTTTTATGCAGCGGCACCGTGCAGAGCAGACTCAGCCCGCGAAGTAATCTCAAAGTGCCTAATTGATTTGTTTCTTGCTTTGTGAATTCTTTTGTTTTCATCGCCGCAAAGCGGCGTTCCTTTGTAGAGGCGTTGCGGAAACGTGACGCGCAAGACGCGCGGGCGAGCCTGTAGATGCATGAGCGGACACTCATGGCCATATGATGACAAAGAGGGTATAGCTGGCAAGCATCTTGACATTACAGATTGCAATCTGCGATACGTGTGAATGATAACAAGCACTTATTACATGAGGATAAAGGAGTAGTTTCTTGCGCCAGGGGCGACGGAGGGTGTGCTGGAGCACATTGCCGGCCGACGACCCTTGGAAGCACCCGACGGGGTGCCCTTCGCCGAAGGCGACTTGGGGCGGTCCGGCAACGAGGCCAAATGGCCGAGCCCGGAGAAACAACCCGCCCAACAGGAAGGGCGGATAAGTTGCCGGTGCCGAAGGCAGGCGCCCAAAATCCTGGACCCATATATGAAAATCTTTTTTATAGGCGACATCTTCGGCACCACGGGCAAGCGCGTACTTGCCGAGCGGCTCCCCTCTTTTCTCAAAGAGCATGCAATTGACGTGTGCATCGCCAACGGCGAAAACGCCGCGGGCGGCAAGGGCATCACCCACAACCTCATCGGCAAGCTCCGTAAGTTCGGCGTAAACGTCATTACCGGCGGCAATCATTCGTTTGCCAATGCCGATGCCTTCGACGACCTTGCCAAGGACCCCTTTGTGCTTCGGCCGCACAATTTCCCGCTCGGCAACATCGGCAAAGGGACTGCGCTCTACACGCTGCCGGACGGCCGCTCGCTCGGCATCGTAAATCTTATGGGCAGGGTGTTCTTCGGCGAAGACCTCGACTGCCCGTTCCGCACGGGCGCGGCCGCCATCGGGGAGCTTTCGCGCTCCACCAGGGCAATCGTCGTGGACCTGCACGCGGAGGCGACCAGCGAAAAGAAAGCGTTTGCGGCGCATGTTGACGGAACGGTAAGCGCGGTCATCGGGACGCATTCGCATGTGCAAACTGCCGACGAACTCGTTTCGCCGGCCGGCACGGCCTACATCACCGACGCCGGCATGACCGGGGCGGAAGTCTCCATCATCGGCATGAAGAAAGAACAGGTGATAAGAAAATTCCTCCTGCAGACCCCGGTGCGGTTCGAGCCGTCGGAAGACGGCCCCATGCTCAACGGCGTGGTTATCGACATCGAGGATGAAAACGGAAAAGCGACATCCATCACGCGCGTGTACGAACGGTTGCGGTTCTCCCATGAACAAAACGCATAACGATTCCCTGTTCGATGATGCCGAAGAGTTCCCCGGCGTACACGAGCGGTCTCGGAAGTATCTTGTCACGCACGCCGAAGCCGGCGCGCAGCCGGTCCCGTCATTCCGGTTCCTTGCTCCGCAGAAATCCGAAAAACCCTATACCGTCAGCCAGGTCAACGAGGGCATCGCCCGGATCATCGAAGGCGGCAACACGCTCGTGTGGGTGGAAGGCGAAATCTCCAATTTCAAGCGCGCCTCAAGCGGACATTGCTACCTGAAACTCAAGGACGAGGCGAGCCAGATTCCCGCGGTGCTCTGGAAACAAACCGCTTCGCAGCTCGCCTTCGAACCCAAAGACGGCATGCAGGTTGTTGCCATTGCGTCAATTCGCGTGTACCAGAAAGGCGGGTACTACCAGATCGACATTCACCGGCTGCAGCCTGCGGGGCTGGGCGTGCTGTATGCCGCGTTTCTCGCCCTCAAGGAAAAACTCGAGAAAGAAGGGCTGTTCGACGCGTCGCGGAAGAAGCCGCTGCCCGACACCGTGGACACGCTCGGCATCATCACCTCCACACGGGGCGCCGCCCTGTACGATATTGTCAAGGTCGTCCGCTCGCGCGCGCCGCGCACAACGATGGTTGTGATCGATGTGGCGGTGCAGGGAGAAAACGCCGCGCCGCAGATCGCCGGGGCCATTGCCGACATGAACCGCTTTGCAAAGGTGGATTGCATCATCGTGGGACGCGGCGGAGGATCGCTCGAAGATTTGTGGGCCTTTAACGAGGAAATCGTGGCGCGCGCCATCGCGTCGTCCGCCATCCCCGTTATTTCTGCGGTGGGCCACGAAATAGATTTCACCATAGCCGATTTTGCGGCCGACGTGCGCGCGCCGACTCCGTCGGCCGCCGCTGAGATGGCGGTTTCCGACGACGAGGAAAACCGGCGATATTTCTATTCGCTCGCACGGCGCTTCCACGGTGATTTCACCAGGTTCTTCTCGGAGGCGCAGGCGGCGTTCGATTCGCTTGCACAAAGTCCCGGCTGGCGGCGCGCCGCGGAACTTGCGGACGGCGCCCGGCTCTCTCTTGACGACATGGAAAATCGCGGGTCGCGCGCGCTTCGCGCACACCTCGTCACAACGAGGCTGCGGCTCTCCGCCGCCTCGTCGAGGCTCGAAGCGCTCAGCCCGCGCGCCACCATGGCGCGCGGGTACAGTGTGGTGGCCGACGCATCCGGGGCCACCGTCAAAAACGCTTCTCAGGTGTCGTGCGGGGACCCGATAAGAATATATTTTCATTCGGGGAAGGCCGAGGCCACGGTCACGGCGACCGACGCCGGGCCGGCCGGCGATCCCTCACGTTCGGCATAACACTGCAAGGAGCTGCCCGTGGCAAAATCGGAACTGAGTTTTGAAGCCGCTCTCAAGGAACTCGAGAAGGTCGTTGCAAGGCTCGAAGGCCCCGATCTCACGCTCACAAGCGCACTGGAGCAGTTCGAAAAGGGGGTGGCGCTCATGAAGACATGCGATTCCCAACTGAAAAGCGCGGAGGGAAAACTCAAGGAACTGCTCGCGGGAAAGAACGGCGAGTTCATCGAAAAGATCCTCGGCGTTTCCGACGGCGACGCCGCGACCGGGGAAACGGCTGATGACTGATCTCAAGACCTACATGAAGGCCGTTTCCGACGCCACCGAAGCCACGCTTAACGAGCTGCTTCCCCTGGAATCCGCCTACCCGGCGTCCATCCATTCGCTGATGCGATACAGCACGTTCGCCGGCGGAAAGCGCGTGCGGCCCTGCCTCATCATGGCGTCCTACGAGACGTGCGGAGGAACATTCGGCGACCGGAATACGCTGCTTGCCTGCGCCGCGGTCGAGATGCTCCACACGTTCTCGCTTATCCACGACGACCTTCCCTGCATGGACGACGACGATTTCCGTCGCGGCAAACCCACCGCGCACAAGGCATTTTCCGAGGCGCTCGCCGTGCTCGGGGGCGACGCGCTGTGCATTTACGCGTACGAATGCCTCGGCAGTATCGGCAGAGCCGACATCGTCGTCGAAATGTCCCGCGCGCTGGGCACCGGCGGCATGATCGGCGGCCAGGTGGTGGACATCGAATCCGAAGGCACGAGGGCGTCGCGCGAGACGCTCGACTATATCCACAAGAACAAGACCGCGGCCCTCATCCGCGCGTGCGTGCGCATCGGCGCAATGCTTGCAAACGCGCCGCAGGACACGATTGGGGCGCTGTCCGCCTACGGCGACGGCGTCGGCCTCGCGTTCCAGGTCGTGGACGACATCCTTGACGAAGAGGGAACCACCGAGCAGATCGGCAAGGACGCCGGCAGCGACCGCGAAAAGGGCAAGGTGACGTTCCCGAGCGTGGTAGGGATGGCCGAATCGAAAAAGTACGCCAAGGAATTGATTGACAAGGCGAAAAAGGAAATTGCGGGGTTGGGTGATAAGGCCGCGATGTTGGGGGAATTGGCGGAGTTTATCAGGGTGAGGATTTCGTAATTTCTTTCTGGTTTAGATAAAGACATAAAAAATTTGAGCGTTCCCCGAATAAGGGCACGGTGCACCGCCCCCTTATTCGGGTCGGCCTCCTTTCGGGCTCGGCTATTCGCCTCGTTGCCGGACCGCCCTAGTCGCCTTCGGCGAGGGCCGGCCGGCAATGCGCACCAGCGCACCACTCCAGTCCGCCTAACGCGCCGAGAAGCTTTCAAATCGTGAACGTGCTTCGGTGACTCCCATCGGAACAATTGAATCTTTTAAGACTCTATTACGAATTTCCTAAACCATTTACAACCGCAACATTTTCCATATCTTACCCCAAGGAAGAAACCTTAGGAGAACCATCCGTTTGCGTTATCCAAAAACGCTCTCTTTTTGCGCCAGATTATTTTGATTTTCAATGAGTCGAGCCAGTCCACGATGTCGGCACCCGGTTCACTGGGAAGAAGGATCGCTTTGTTGGGATCGCCGAATTTTTTATTCCCCTGAAAAGCGTAATCCAGAATCTGGCCCACCGCCATCCTGATGTGCTCTCGGCTTGCCGAGCTTTTAGCCTCGATTAGGTTTCGCCTGTCCTCTTCGAACGCATCGCACCGAAGCGCCTTGTATTTCACGGTCGAGAGCTTTCGATCCTGCTGTTCCAGCCAGCGCTGGTACCCTCGTAGCAATTCTGCTTCAGTACTCTTGGCCTTTATAATTTTAGCTTTGGTTTGAACTTTATAGTCAAGCTGATGGTTTTCGGGTGAAGAAACTATCACGCTCTCGTCAGGATTCGGAAAGTTAGCCTTTTTTTTATGCCTTCTCTCGGCTATGCCCCCGCCTGATGATCTTTTCTGAAATTGCTGTTCAATCCATTCGCAGACCTTTCTGTGAGCGTTGTTTCTATCGGGATGGAGTTGAACCAAAGCTTTAGTGTGTCGAACAACCTTTCCGAACGGAACATCTCTCGGTGGTTTGCTCCGAGGAATAAATTGTCGCAACCTTCGCAGAGAACCGAAGCTTTCGGGTGCCCTGAAGCCCCTGATGCTTTTTGTGGCTTTGCCATGGACCTTCCCGAAACCAACAATTTCGGGTTTGTGCTGATGTCGCCTGGCAATCAGTATAATGTCGCCGATCCTTATTCCTCGTTCCGTCTTGCCAGCGAACTTGGGACCGATTTGACCATGCCCTGCATCATCTGGACCGTACCCCATGAATGCCGCGCGCTCGCTGACTGAGGCTTGCCTCCAATTCTCAACTGTCCTTTCTTTGTTCTTGACGTTTGGCGACACCACCCAATAGGATTTTTTTGTTGAAATGCTCATATTGCTCTCCTTCAGGGCTGGACTGTACTAATAGGGGTTTTGATATTTCGAAATCAGAATAATGCGGACGAGACAATTTCTTTACAGTCAGCAACATTTCCGCCCATTCCCCCGCTCTCTCTGCACTTTCCGGCATCCCGCCTCACTTGAGAATATACGGTCTATTACCCTTTTTGTCAACTTTGATAAGTCATGTTGGAGGATTTCTCAGCGATAATAATCGGAGTCTCGGCTGGAGATGCTAGAGTAGATTAACGAATCGAATGCTCGTCGACGCGTTAGGCAGGACTGGAGGTCGCGCAGGAGCGCGATGCCGCCCGGACCCGCCGCGTGAGCGGCATAGGGCCGTGGCGGCCCGAGGCTGACAAGCCGAGACCGAAGGAGGGCCGACCCCATGCGCATACGCACATGGGGGAACGCCCATTTCTTTTGTGAAGATATGAAACATTTCTCGGTCACATCATGATTAAATTAATTACCACATTGAAGAACAAAATGAGGATGGAAGACGCGACAACGGCTTTTTTCGTGGACTCGCCCACGCCCACGGCGCCGCCCCGCGTAAAGAACCCGTAATAGCAGCCGCTGAGGGCGATGCTGCCGCCGAACACGAACCCCTTGACAATGCCGATAATAACGTCCTGGGTGCGGAACAGAGCTCTCATGGAATTGTAAAAGGAAAGCGCCGACACGTCGAACGACAGGCTCACGAGGAGCTGTGCCGAAACGATCGCGAAGAAGAACGAAAAAACCATGAGGAACGGCGTCATGAGGAACCCCGCAAGGACGCGCGGGGAAAGCAGGTAGCAGAACGGGTTGAGCGACAGGCACACCATTGCGTCAAGCTGCTCGGTCACCTTCATGGTGCCCAGTTCGGCTGCCAGTTTCGCGCCGATGCGTCCCGTGAGCACGAGGGCGATGAGCACCGGTCCCAGGTCGGTGAACACCGCCTTACCAAGTGCGAATCCGATATACGTTTTTGGAAAATAGTCCCCGATGAGGTACTGCGCCTGCCACGCGCTCACGGCGCCGATAAACACCGAAGCCAGGAACACGATGGACACCGAATGGACGCCGATGCGGACCATCTGCTCCACGAGGAGATGGAACTTGCCCATGAGAGCGGGAAATGCCCGTACGATATCGAGGAAGAACAGGCCGGCGGCGCCCAGATCTTCGGTCACCTCACGCGCCGACGAACCAAAACCGTCCGCGATGTCGTCGAATACTTCTTTGACGGATTGAGGGCGCTTGGCAACCATATTTACTTTTGTAAAATATCAATTGCCAAGCCGCAATGCACTGCTATTCCCGCAAGGATGGCGCGTTCGTCGGGGACAAAACCGGCGGTATGGATGCCCGGGACGTTTTGCCTGTTTGGAGAACGCACGCCGAGGTGAACGTACACGCCCGGCGCCTTCTGCTGGAAATAGGCGAAGTCCTCGGCAAGCATGGTAGGGACCGTTCGCCACACCACCCGCTTTTTTCCCAGCACCGCCGCGAGCGCGGAAAAGGCCCGCGCGGTTGCCGCGGGGTCGTTGTAACCTGGAGGATAGGCTTCTTCGAACGAAACCTCCGCCGTGGCGCCGAACGAGCGCGCCGTCAGCAGCGCGACTTCCTTGACACGGCGCGCAAGTCGCGACAGGCGGCCGGCGGACAACGCGCGTATCGTGCCGCACAACCGCGCCTCGTCCGGTATGATGTTGTGCTTGGTGCCGGCCGCGATCTTCCCCACCGTCACCACGCTCGGCTCATGCGGCGGCGATTCCCTGCTCACGAGCGTCTGCAGGGCCATGACTAGTGCGCTTGCGCACACGATGGGATCGACGGATCTCTGGGGCATGGCGCCGTGCGCTCCCTTGCCGTGCACCACGATGTCGAAATCAACGACCCCGGCATAGTCGGGACCGCTCTTGAATCCCGCAACGCCGCGCGGATGTTCGGGATTCACGTGCAGGCCGAATACGGCGTCGGCTTTGGACGGGAACACCCCTTCGCGGATCATGGTATACGCGCCGCCGGGCGCCATTTCTTCGCTCGGCTGGAACAAGAACACCACGGTGCCTTTCCACACGGTGCGCAGGGACAGAAGCGCCTGCGCAGCCCCAAGGAGGCACGCGGTGTGCACGTCGTGGCCGCAGGCGTGCGAAACGCCTTTGTTTACGGAAGAGAATTTGAGCCCGGTTTTCTCCGTAATCGGCAGCGCGTCGAGGTCGGCCCGGAGCGCCACGGTTTTTCCAGTCCCGTTTTCAAGCTCGGCCACCACGCCGGTCCTGTTGCAGCAGAACCGCGGGCGAAGCCCCAGGGCCAGCAGGCGCGCATGCACCAGCCGCGCCGTCGCAAATTCCTGCGTGGCAAGCTCCGGGTGCGCATGGATCTCCCGCCGGACCGCCACGCTTTCCGCGAACGC
>Ga0181527_1005777_pt1 | contig 10124 bp, 8 predicted proteins | sample PEATcosm2014_Bin_30_FD_119762 | JGI IMG/M metagenome (GOLD analysis project Ga0181527, IMG submission 119762) | Peatland microbial communities from MTU Mesocosm Facility, Houghton, MI, USA - PEATcosm2014_Bin06_60_metaG | ecosystem: Environmental > Terrestrial > Soil > Wetlands > Peat | place...
ATCAGTTGATAGGCTACGTCGGCGTTTACAAGGATGTTTCTGAACAAAAAAGAGCTTTCGCCCAGTTTAGAGGCCTGTTCACCGGAAACCCAGAGGCTGCGGCCTATCTTGGGCCGGACTTCCACATTCTGGACGTTAACCCACGTTTTGAGGAGCTCTTCGGATATTCTCTTGAAGAAATCAAGGGAAAACACATCAACGAAGTCGTAGTGCCCAGTGACATGCTGGAAGAGGGAAAACTGCTGGACCAGAGGGCAGGCAGAGGCTACGTGTACCATGACACCGTTAGAAAGAGAAAGGACGGCTCACTCGTTCCCGTGTCGGTTTCAGCTGCTCCAATTGTCGTCGAAGGCAGTCTTGTCGGCCACGTGGCAATGTACACGGACATATCTGAACTGAAGATGGCAGTGGCAGCAATGAAAGAAATGATGCAGAAAACGATTTTGACGAATGAAAAACTGCGAGTCGTTGGCGGATTGACCAGACACGATGTCAGAAACAAGCTCAGCACGGTGTTGGGAAACACTTACCTGTTACGGAAACAACTAGCCAGCGACGCTGGGGTTCTGGACAAACTCAAAGACATGGACGAGGCAGTTCACCAGGTCACGCAGATTTTCGAATTCGCAAAGGACTATGAATCGCTGGGCGTCGAAGAACTCGTTTACGTTGACGTGGACAAAACCGTTGAAAAAGCAATTGGACTGTTCGCAGACTTGAAGCACACCATCATAGTAAACAATTGTGCCGGACTGACGGTACTGGCCGACTCGCTACTCAAACGGATGTTCTACAACCTCATCGATAACTCGCTAAAACACGGCCAAGAAACTTCTAGAATTGAAATCCACTACCAGAAAACGAGCCCGGATGAGCTGAAACTGTACTACGAAGACGACGGCGGGGGCATACGGGAGGAGACAAAACCCAATCTGTTCAAAGAAGGATTCACCACAGGAAACGGAACAGGCTACGGACTCTACCTCATCAAGAAGATGATGGAAGTCTACGGCTGGACAATAATGGAAACAGGCATACCCGGAAAAGGAGCCCAATTCACGATAACAATACCCAGAATGAATAAGAACGGGAAAGAAAATTATCAGATTGCTCCTACGGCTAGCCCGTCCGCCTGAATTAACTCATTTGAAGACTGAGGTGCCGGCGTCGCTCACTTTGTTTGTTCATCTTTTTTAGTTGTGTTCGCTAGAGCACTCTTTTAATGTGTGGCATAGTAATTTGCCACGGCCCTGAACGATTCTTTCGGCTCCCAGGGCATGTCCGTGTAGGTGATGCCGTGCCTTCCATCGGCGTAGCTCTTCACTAGGCTGGAGCTCGCCATGTCGAGGTCGTACCTCGGATTATCGTCATAGGGCCAAAGGGGCAATACAAACTGGGATACGAAAGCGCCATCAACGCCTGCATTGTCGAGAATGGTGAGCTGGTCAACGAGTTGACGTGCTTGCCAGCTTTCGTCGCGGACATGGTTTCCTTTGACGTGCGGCCGTATGAATCGACCAAAGAGTGGTATATGATGCAGGAACTGCGACGTGTTATCAACGATGTCACCGCCCAAGCCTGTTGGACCAAGAAAACCTTCCGAGCCTAGGCCTCCCTGGCATGTGCCGTAGCCGAATTCGGTTATCACAACCGGCTTATCATGTGCGAAAGATGGTTTGAGAAGTTCGATGTACTTGTCTTCTATGCGCTTGCTTCGGTAGTGATCAACGCCCACGAAGTCGAAGAGGCTCCAGTCAACCAGTTCAAACACGAGCGAGGCGTACGTGACTTTGCCATGAAAAACTGAGCGGACCTTCTCATTTGCCCTGGCCAAGAACTCATTAAGCGGCTTGTTGTGCTCCCCAGCCCTGAGTCGGGACAAAACTCTGGGGTTGCTCACTCGCTTCTGGAGATTTCTGCCCTCCACTATGCCCTGCATAAAAAGGGTTAACTCCGAACCCACGCTGAACACGAGCTTATCTGGCCATCCCTGCTGCAATCTCTCCGCGGCGGTCGCCGCTTTGGTAATGTAATCAAGCGTCTCCTTCTGGCTCTTGTCCCACAGCAGGGGAGAAAGCCACACCTCCAGCCCCTGTTTCAAGGCGTCCTCTGCGGCAATCATCAGGCGTTCGACGCTGAGACCGCAGATTCTAACTGAGTTACAGTGCAGGTCGTCCTTGATAATCTCCAGCTCGCGATGAACTACCTTTGGATCGAAAATGGGACGCCAATTGAAGTAATATTGGAGCCCCACATCGTAGGTAACTCCTTTTCGTTTCAATTAACCTGCCTCTTTCTAATCGCCTCTCGCTTTCAAGGTAAGCGTAAGGTTATTAACATATATGGAAAGAACAGAATGTTGCCGACGACTCTTCAAGTCACTTAGAAACCATGGGAATGGCTCATGAGTTCGGTGACTCGAGTGGTTGATGTTGAAAATTTGACGAGGAAATTTGGAGATCTTATTGCTGTGGAGGTTAAGACGCGTATGCTATTGGAAAAGGTACTCGCGCAAAGAGCGATTGAGTTCAGAAAACTATTATCAAGTCGACGGCGCGCGCGATCAAGTTATAAGGAATTACGAAAGAATTCGGAAGCAGTGACTAAGTAATTGTCGTCGCGGCTGTTTGAACCGGGTCGGGCTTGTTAAAAATGGAGAGACGCAGGCTTGCAGTGTTTGATGTTGAAGGCGTGCTGATTCCTAAGAGACGTTATCTGCTCTTTGAGGTAGGTAGGAAGCTTCGTTTTTCCCAGTTTGTGCGAATAGCCTTGTTCGGAGTATTCTACGAGCTGGGTCTCATCTCCCTTAAGTCCGCGATGAAGCATGTTTTCAGAGTGTTCAAAGGTTTCCAAGCTGATGACCTTGTTCAGATCTTCAAACAGACTCCCTTGTTGCCCGGCGTGAGAGAGGTTTTTGAAAAACTGCGTAGCACAGGCTGGAAGACCGCGCTGATAAGCTCTGGGTTGCCGACTTTTGTGGTTCGGGATTTGGCATCAACGCTTGGCGCTGATTATGCTTTCGGTTTTGACCTGGAGATCAGAGACGGAATTGTGACGGGGGAGATATGGGGTGACAGTATCGAACGTGATGGAAAGCTTGCGATCCTGAAGAGAATCTTGGGAACCGAGGGGTTAACGCCGAAAGACTGTGTCGTGGTCGTAGACGACCGTAATAACGCCTCGTTAATGCTTCCTGAAATTCTCAAGATCGGCTATAACCCTGACTTCATAATCCGCATGAAAGCAGATTACGTGGTCACCGGATATCCCCTCGAAGTCCTTTCGATTATTCAGGGCCAACCGAAAACCCGGAGATTGCCGTCTAAGAATGATGTTGTCCGAGAGATAATTCACGCGTCAGGCATCGCAGTACCTGTTCTTTCAAGCTTGATAGGCATCTACCCTCTCGCTTACTTCATTCTGGTCATAACCGCGTTCTACGTCATCTCCGAGTTGACAATCATGGAGAAAGGAAACCTGCCAGTAATCTCGTCAATAACTCGTCACGCTACAACACCGGAAGAACAATACGAATTCCGTGCCGCTCCCATATTCTACGCTTTCGGAATACTGTTCACTCTCCTTCTATTTCCACGTCCCGCAAGCGACGCTGCCATCGTGATTTTCGTATTTGGAGACAGTGCAGCTTCAATCTTTGGAAAAATGTTTGGAAGGACTCCTCTCGCTTTTAACAAAGGAAAAACATTGGAGGGTTCCCTCTTCGGTTTCGTCTTCGCCTTCTCAGCAGCCGTATTCTTCGTGAACCCGTTCATCGCAGCATCAGGGGCGGCTGCAGCCATGCTGATTGAAACTCTACCCTTGCCGATAAACGATAACCTAGTTCTCCCAATAGTCACCGGAGCTTTGCTGACTCTCCTGCTCTAGCACACGCGGAAGAAGCGAACTCGATTCATTACCGCGCGCGCTAAGGTGCAGAAATACTTTTTATCGTCGGCTAGATTGGAGTTATGCATTGAGGGATTTCTTGATTTGACAGACAATGGTTACTGGGATTCAGCTTACACGAACGGGGATTTTGAGCATTGGGAACTGAATTATCCATCGCCTGAACTTGTCGCTATTGTCGCCGCAGGGATATTGAGGAAAAACTCCAGGATTCTCGATGTGGGGTGCGGAGGCGGTTTAGACGCGATTTTTCTTGCTCACTGTGGATTCAACGTGATGGGCGTAGACTTCAGCTCCGTTGCTCTCAAAATTGCTGAAAGAAGGGCAGAGAAAGCTCGTGTCGAAGTTGATTGGCGCCTTGGAAATGCTCTCGATCTGCCAATCGAGGATGAAACCATAGACTTCGTAACCGACCGCGGGTTATTTCACGTGATTGAGGATGATGATCGAGCAAAGTATTCTTCAGAACTTTGCCGCGTTCTAAAGCTCCAAGGACGCGCGCTCATACGTGGAGCAAGCCTTGAATCTGCTCAAGACCGATTCAATCCAGTGACCGAACAAGCAATCGAGAAATATTTCTCTTCAAACTTTGAAAGTAGCCCAGTTTTTCCATTTCCGCTCTTCTCAATAGCAGGCGTGATGGATGGGAGGCTTGTTGTTCTAAAAAAAGTGAAGCGCAGCCAAAATTAGTGGAATGGTTTGTCTCAGAATTTTTCAAAAAATCGTCTTTATTCTTTTGTTTTAATTAGCTTCGCTGCTTGTTTGGATTCGATGACTGGAACGATCTCAAAGTCCACCAAGTCTTGCCATTGAATCACCCATTCGTGGAACAAACTTTCATCTCCGCATTCCATTAGTTGGAAGCAACGGCTGTAGTTGGCTTCTGTCCAACTTTCAATGTATCTTAGTCCTTTTGGCAGCATTCTGCCTCGTTCCCGCACCCTGCGGTAAACTGCGTTTGCATCTTTGAACCGTTCAATCACCATAAACAGCATACGTGTATTCCTTCCAGTTCTGGTAACCTTCAGACATTCTTGCTCGAACAGCTTTCATTAACGTTTTGCTTAAAGAAAGGCGCGCTCTGAGGCTGATTATAGCGTAATTCTGTCCAACCAACTGGGGCTTCCTTGTTCTATGTTATGTGTTGAGGTATGTCAGTGAGACTGCTTCGTCGAGCATTCTGACGTTTTCTGTTGCCTTTCTGTGAAGAAGCAAGCGCGCGCGGCTTGGGTCCCTTCAACTCCGGTTTTGGCAGAGTTGAAGACAGATCATTAATCCAGGTCTGCGCCAGCTATGCCGCGTCTTGGGAGGGTTGCTTGGCGTTTTCGATGGGTGCGGGTCTGTCGAGCTTTTTGTGGTATACTCTGGCTGCTATGCAGAGTGCGGCTACTGTTACTGCAAGCCAGAATGTCCACTCGACCTCTGCGGAGACGGCAATGCCGCGTACCGTGCCTTGGGCTACGGAGGAGTTTAGTTGCAGCGTTTTCGCGCCGGACCACGGGACGTTCAGGTCTGCTCCTGACATTGTGGAGGGTCTCAGCATCGTTCCGATTATCGTCCCAGCGTTCGTTACGATCAGCATTAGTATGGTAAATGTGATTAGTGTTCCCAGTGGCTTCTTGTAAGCGAAACCGAGCAGACGTTTTGAGTAGGGCTTAGTAGGGATTATCGAGTAGGCGACGAGAACGATGCCGACGGAAACGAGCATCGCCATGAACATCCAGCCGATGGCCGCGATTATCGGAAGGGCCACGTCGTAGCCTACGATGTTTGTTGACGTGTGTACGGGAGAAATGCCGATTCTGACCAGAGTTTGGCCGACGGTGATTTGCCACCACGGAACAAATGTAGATGACACTGCCAACACAAGGGTCAGAGCGCCCCCAACGAGGGCGAACCAGTTCACGTTTTTCACGCGCAGGTTTTTCATATTCAAGCTCAGGCCCTTCATGCTGTCACCTCAGTATCAAAACGTTGTTAATCGTGCTCGTTCCGTTTATCTGCAGCATTACGCCTGCACAGTTGATGTTCGCGTTGGAAAGGTCAACATCAAAACTGCTCTCGCCAGAGTGAGCAGTTGCAACGTGCATAGCGGCTTCCTCAGATAGTGTGCCAGTCATTTGGGACGTCATCGTCTCGTTAGCACCGACGGTGACGGCGTTAGCGAGCGATATCTGTCCCAAAGGATAACCATCGCTATGATCCGCCACGTTCGCCGATGACGAGATTACCGTCAAGTTGGTCGCTGTTGGGTTGGTGAAGTTGAAGATTATACAAAAAGTCCGCGAGGTGAGGTTGCACCACGAGTTTATTACGTTGGGCATCTTAAGTCCACCCTGACTCGACAGTATGTTGGTGAGTTTGTTAACGTTCGAGGGAGTAAACACTCCCCTCAGATTGCCACGGTAGACGAGCAGGGTTGCCCCGAGAGGTCCCACGACGATGAATATGCTGACCAAGGCGAGAACCAGCTGAGTCTTCTTAACACTCGGCGGGACCTTCCCTTCCCTTATGGTCAGACCAAGAGGAACCAGACAGCCGACGAAGCTGGAAGGATGTCTTCGCATTCGAGTCATCACAGTTTGAAATCTCTTTCCCTAAAAGTTTTGTCAAATTGAAATTCTTATTCAAAATCCTGACATTGCAACTAATATGCTCGTATGCTGAAATGACCAATTGTCAAAGTAGGTTCTCGAATGATCCAAAATCTAACCGTGAACTTAAAATGTTCCCGGCACTTTCTAATTAATAGGTCGAATGAATGGGCAGGGAGTCCTGATGAGCAGTAAACGCTTGGATGAGGATGTGAAGCATTTTGCCGAACTTGCAGTCCGAATGGGAGCAGTTGACGCGAAAGCGATCGACCCGAAAAACATTGTCGTTAAAGACTGGGTTAGGCTTAAATGTCAATACGGCTGCGGGAATTATGGCAAATCTCTCACTTGCCCACCTTTCAGTCCAACACCAGAACAGACGAGAAAAGTTCTGAAGGGGTATTCAAGTGCCATCATCATGCAGGGACGGGATGAATCGATAGCGATGCATGACATGATTGCTAAATTGGAAAGGCACATTTTCCTTTCTGGGTACCATTCTGCCTTTGGGCTGGTCGCTGGGCCCTGCGAACGATGCGACAAATGCAACCTTCAACACTGTGTTTATCCGAGGTTGGCAAGACCCTCATTGGAATCCTCCGGCATAGACGTTTATGCTACTGCAAGAAAAAACGGATTCCACATCGAAGTCTTGAAGACCCGAAGACAAAAACCAACGTACTTTGGACTACTACTTGTCCAATAGGCGCCAGCGCGCGCATCTCTGAATTAAATATCAGTACGGCACACGATAGTTAATAGTGACCAAAATTAGCTATCCGATTAGTGTCTTATGACGGTAGGATCAAAGCCTAACATTGCCGTTGTTAACCATTTCCTACAAAACATATGAACAATGTTCATAGACCTGTATTCAATAGTGATGGCAATGAAATCGCTAATAGTGCTTCTTTCATATCATCACAAAAACACTGAGAAAATAGCTGAAGCCATGGCCAGTATTCTCGACGCAGAAATAAAGACTCCTCAGCAAATTGATCCTGGCCGGCTTTCTGAGTATGACCGGGTCGGTTTCGGCTCAGGAATTTACCTCGGCAACACCACAAGGTTCTGCTTGACTTTGCCGACAAACTTCCTCAAGTCACAAACAAGAAAGCCTTCATATTCTCAACAAGCGGCCAAACCGGAAAGACCTCAAAATTTCACCAACGCCTAAAGGAAAAATTGCAGTCTAAGGGGTACAATGTCGTGGCAGAGTTTAACTGTGCAGGGTTTGGCACCTTTGGGGCTCTCAAAATAGTCGGAGGAATAAAGAAAGGCAGACCCAACGCAGAAGACGTCAAACAAGCAGAAATATTCGCTCAAAACCTAATGCAGAAAACTTGATGATAACGCCATTACAGGGCCAAAACTTCCAAAAACCATTTCCAGATCGCACCTTTTGCATCTTCGCTTTCTCTTTTCTCGATCTTGAGTCACTCTGAATTGATGGGTGGCGCTTTGAACCCTTACATATCAGCGAACACGATGATAGCCCCTGAACTCTTCTTGCGGAGAATTTGCTTCCGAGTTTGTTCCGGATTTGCTCAAAATGTGGGGTCGCTTAGGTCAATGCCCATGTTTGAACCCACGAGGCCGCACCCAAAGGTTTCCGCAAAACTAGTTTCCGGTCATCTTTCTCCTTTAAGCCAACCCTTTATTCCCAGTTCTTTCACAACTATTGTTACGGGTTCAGGCTCGTGCGACTTGTACTTGCCAGTTTCATCCAAATAAAGCACGGTCGGTTTCAATGAAAACGTACCCTGTACCGTTGGCCTAAGGACCAGCTTCACTTCTTTCGTCTTCAAGGGTTCAAGACGCCTTCCTCTCAAGTTCAGATAACTATCCTCTACTCGACAATTCTCGGGTTCTTCGGCCAGTTCAAACCCTTCAGGAATGATTTCCGTGACTTTGGTCAAGACGGCAGAACCCTTCCCAGCATTCACCAGCTCCAGCGCTATGCTGAGGTTTTCGCCGACCTTCAATTCCTTCTGTCGAATTATCAGGTTGGCCTGTACATCGGCATGTTCAAACCGTTCTGACCCAACTGCTTCTTCATGAGTCGGTGTCGGGGCCGTAAGCACTCTTGTCGTGGAAACGATTGAAGGGGCATGCAAAACCTCGGTAAGGGATGCAGCCAGCTTCCGTTCTTCCCTGGTCTTTCCGAGTAGTCTCAACACTTGTTCTCGCTTTTCAGGATGCGCAGCCTTCGTGTAGGAGCCAGCAGACGTCTGGAGGAGTTTTTCAGCCATGGTGTAAAGTCTGGTCTTCTTCTCCGGGTCAGATTCTTTTTCGGCGTTGTCCATGTAAGCAAACGCGTCGAAGAGGAGTTTCGTGGCTTTGGCATATTCTGCAGCGTTCTCGAAGTCTGCTCTCACATAATAGTTGGAGGCACTTGCCAGCTGCTGCAAAGCCGTTTGATGCGCTGCTGAATTCCTCGTGTCGATGAATGTTGTTCCTGCCTCAAGAGCTTTGCAAAAGTGGCTGTGTCCAAGCACCAGCATCTTTGTTTTTTCGTTCGGGCTAAGTTCCTCTGTTTGCTCAAAAAGTTGGGATGCATCTACGTACAGCGTTGGAGATGACTTTGCTTCTGCCATGGTCATTTTCTGCCAAGCCCGAGAAAGCGTCGTGATGAATTTCATCTCTCTCTGTTCTTGCTCCGACTCAGATGCTTGACCCATTCTCTCGAATTGTTCCGCCGCTGAACGATATTTTTCAGAGCTGGAGTAATGATCGCCCTTCTTATCGAGGATCCTTGCCTCTTCAAGGGCAATTCTGGCGTCGCAGTATTCGTGCCTCAAGTCTGTGGCCTTCAACATGGTGGTTGCCATTTGCTTTTCATCATTATCTTCAATCTTGCTGATTTGTGTCTGGAGCGACTTCTTGGTCTCGCTGAATAGCTGCGAGGCTTGCTCAAACACTTTGATTGCATCTTCGCTTTGCTCGTTCCTGCTTAGTTCTTCTGCCTTTTCGACCTGTGCCCAGGCGCAATAGTTGAACTCCAGATAGCCCCATTGTTTCAGCGATCTGTGCAGGTCAGCAGCTTTCTCAAAATGCTCCTTTGCCAAACCATACTCCTGTCTTTCATGATGATGTCTTGCCTTCTCGATTTCGCTCCAAGCCTGCATGTAACACGCATGATCTTGGTAGAAGGATTTGAGTTGAGGAATCTTTTCCGCAGCATTCTTGTAATTGTCTGAGGCAAGAGCAAAGTTTTTAGCAGCGGTTAGATGTTCGCCGAGAGCGTCATACCCTCTCGCAGCTTTCCAGCAGCACTCAGCCACACGACTTAACAGATTTAGCTTTTGATTTGATTCGGCTGCCTCCTCGAAGGCTTTTATTGCTTTCCTCTGATGCTCGCTGCTGTTGGTTAACCCGTAAAGACGGTTAAGCAACTCTCCATAAGAATACTGGTTAAGCGAAAGAACGCCGTAATTTGACAGGTCGCCTATCTTTTCAAACTGTAAACTCTCTTTGATTTCTAATTGCAGGGCACGCTCTTTGTCTGAGATAGCCTCTTCAAGTATATTCCTTTTCTGCCCAGAGTCCTTTTCCAAATTCGACAATTCAACCTTCAAATCAGCGAAATTGGACAGCCCCTCACCTCGGTTCCAGTAAAGGAAG
>Ga0181527_1005780_pt1 | contig 10121 bp, 9 predicted proteins | sample PEATcosm2014_Bin_30_FD_119762 | JGI IMG/M metagenome (GOLD analysis project Ga0181527, IMG submission 119762) | Peatland microbial communities from MTU Mesocosm Facility, Houghton, MI, USA - PEATcosm2014_Bin06_60_metaG | ecosystem: Environmental > Terrestrial > Soil > Wetlands > Peat | place...
CGCACCATGATAATGTCCCCTCCCGCCACGTTCCGCCTCCTTGGAGAAAGAAGCAGTGTAGCATCGCCTGGAATAGGACATTTCTATTTTGCACAAAGAGGACATTATCATTTTGCGGGAACAAAGAAAAACAAAGCCGCGGATAACGGGAAGGACGGAATACCTCGTTCGCCCACCAAATCTTTACTGAGAGTTCCCCTGAACGGATTAAAGATTTTTGTCTGAACGTCACACCGAATCACTTGTTCACATGCGACGGGTTTTTGAAACAAAGAGTGACAAAAAATCTGGACATTTTCGATTGTGTGCTTATAATAAAGACATCCTTGGCCTAAACAGGTTGCGTTGATTTTTCATAAAGCGCTTTTTGAAACAATAAAGAAGACGCAAGGATACTCGTTAACTGCTGGAAACGCACCGATAGATGTCGCAGAGGCGAAAAAGGCGACAGTGGCAGGCAAGAGCCGGTTACCCTGGAAGAGTGAGATCTCTGAAAGATCGGCTTACGCGAGAATGGCTGCCGTGCGTATCGAAGGAAAACCGGAAATGGGGGGTAGGACCATAACGTTGTCGAAACAGCGACCGAGGGAGCGCTTGATGCTTTTGTAACGAGAAGACTCGAATGGAGGACGGCCATGTCAGAGGAAGAGAAAAAGAATGACAAGATCAGCCGGCGTCAGTTTCTCAAGAGGACCGCTGTTACGGGCACGGCGGTGGCTGTTGGAAGCCTCGTCTCAAAGAGTCCCGCGTCTGCGGCCAAAGGACCTTCAATCACATGGAACAAGGAGGCGGACGTTGTCGTGGTCGGCGCCGGCGCCGTAGGGCTTACGGCCGCCATCGTGGCCCGTGAAGCCGGAGCGGATGTGATCGTAGTCGAAGCGAACTTCGACATAGGCGGCCATGCCATAACAAGCGGCGGCAACGTTCCCCTCGGAGGCGGGACAAGTGCCCAGAAGAAGGCCGGCATCAAGGATTCGCCGGACCTCCTTTTTCAGGACCTGACCGACTGGTCTGTGGTACAGCCGAACGGATTTCCTGACTACCGGTACAACGACCGGGACGTCATACGGGCATTTGCGGACAATAGCGCCGCCACCTTTGAATGGCTCGTCGCCCACGGGGTGGTCTTCATCGACAGGGCGCCCGATAGTTTTGGAGGCATCTCCGTTGGAAACTCCGTTCGCCGTGAAATGCACGCCGCGGCAATGAATTGGCCCATGATTCAAACCGGCAAACCGGTAGATCCGACAGTTCGGGCCACAACTTCCACAGGCAACGGTCTCATGCGTCCGCTGGAAGTCGCGGCGAAAAGGGCGGGTGTTCAAATCCTGCTCAACCACAGAATGACGAGCATTTACCGGGAAATCCCGAACGCGGGCCGGGTGCTCGGGATCGCGGCGGATAACAAGGGCGACAACCTGAACATCCGGGCCAGGAAGGCGGTCATCATCGGCACCGGCGGCTCCACAGGCAACGTGAATTTCCGCCGCATGTTCGACCCGCGCCTTACCGAGGAATACTGCGGCCTGTCGGGCATGCCCTGGTCCGATCAGGATGCAAGCGGAGAGATAGCCGCCATGGCAATCGGAGCCTCTCTCTGGGGTCTCTACAACCAAACCGGCGAATTTGGCTGGCCGATTACCAAGCCGGGCACCATCGGGTGTCAGTACAACTACGCCAACCTTCAGTGGTTTCCGGGCAGTCCCGTATTCAAACTTGCCCGTGCAACGGGCCTGCGCGTTGCCAACTGGCAGAACCTCATTCTCGTGAACATGCTCGGCAAGCGTTTTTACGACGAGACCGGGGGCCAGTTCACTGCGAATAACGCGGGGCAGATCGACCCCTACGTCGCCGGCAGTTACCTGAACGCCAAGAACGTCAACTACGATCCCGCCAATTTCATCAACGCGGCGCTCGCCGGTATCGGAGATGGAAAAAATGGGGGCGGCCCCATCTGGGCGATCTTTGACGCCGATGGCGTGACCCGTGAAAGATGGAACCCCAAGCCTCCCAGCGTGGACGTGGATGGGGGCTTCTTCTTCACCGCCGCGACGATTCCGGAACTGGCGGGCAGGATTGTGATGAAATACCAGCGCGTCCCGATGCCGCCCGGGAACCTGGAAGCGACGGTGGCCAGGTACAATTCCTTTGTCGACGCAGGAAAAGACGCGGATTTCGGCAAGCCGACCCCGAAGCACAAGATCGCCAAGCCTCCGTTTTATGCGGCCTGGGCAACGCCTGTCATCCACGATACCAGGGCCGGCCTCAGGATCAACGCGAGGTGCCAGGTGCAGGACATGTCCGGTCAGGTCATTCCCGCCCTCTATTGCGGCGGCGAATCCGCCGGTGGTTTCAGCCAGCACGGCCTGGCCAGGGCCACTTGCCAGGGTTACATTGCCGGCAAAAATGCGGCGGCGGAAAAGGCAATGTAGAAAATCATGAAAAGATCGGCCCGCATCCTTTTTATTGGCCTATATTTCTGCGTAGCGGCCTTCGCCGCTCTCCCGAACACCGGTCTTATGCCGGCCCTGGCGCAGACGGCTGCACCGCCCGGCACGGAATTCCCCAAAGACGATTGCCTTAAGTGCCACGGACCCTTTGACAAGCTTGCCGGAGAAACTGCCGGCTACATGGCGCCGAGTGGAGAGAAGATAAACCCCCATGTGTATGTCCCGCATACATCCAGGGAAGCGAAGGCGGTTCCCGAGTGTACCAACTGTCACGAGCCCCATCCGGTGCCTACCGAGGCAGCAAAGACTGCGGCGCAGCCCAAGCCGGAGGTCCAGTGGTGCTACACCACCTGCCATCACAAGAACAATTTCGAACCTTGCAACGATTGCCATAAGTAGCGGGGCGATTCGCTTCTCCTCATAGTGATATCGCGACGAGCTGGCAGGGTCAGTAAATGGCCCTGCTTTTTTTGTTTCCGCTACCTGCACGACTGCCATTTGAATTTATCCCACTTACTCAGTATGACCGCCCTCGCCGGCCGGTATGGTGCCAACCAACCTGCCTGTCGCGGTTTCCACGCTCTCGTTCTTTATGTTGACAGGGAAAAAGAAGACCAGTGCCGCGCAAATAAAGGCGGGCAGTGCAAACATGATAAAGAACTGGCCGAAGGTGAAGCCGGCCATTAGAAGTGCTCCGCCCAGCAACGGCCCGGCAACGGCGCCGGCCCTCCCTGCGGCGACCGCCCAGCCGGCGCCCGTAGAACGCAACTGGGTGGGGTATGTCTCACCTGGCAGTACCTGTATCCCGGTTACGCAGGCCCCACCCGTTAAACCCCAGATGGCACCGACGATGTAAAAACCCATATTGCTATGAACGACGCTGAAGCTGCAGGTTGCGAGCCCCCCCAGAATGAAACAGAGAATGAGCCCCTGCTTTCTCCCGAAGCGGTCCATCACCCAGCCAAGCAAGAGAGTTCCGAGCGCAAGGGCAACCTGCAGCACCAGGGCATAACTGAAACTCTTGACCACACCGAAACCCCGCTTCATAAACAGGGCGGGCAGCCATGTCTGCGTGCCAAAAAGAAAAAGCATATCGAAGATATACACGCACCAGATCAGGATGGTCATGCGGGCAAGATTCGAGGTGAAAAGGTGCTTTATGCTCGCCTTCGCTTCGACATGCAGCGCAAAACTGTCCGTTGTCCAGTTGAGAGGGGCAACCCCTGCGGCCCTCTCCAGCCTTCTGAGCTCGCGGGTCGCCTGTTTGTACCGTTGTTTTTGAGAAAGGTAACGGATCGGTTCGGGTAGGTAGACCATTATTATGGGAATTAGAATGAGAACCAGGAATCCGATAAGTAAGAGGGAACGCCAGCCAAACCTGGGAAGGATCGTCATCGCACAGATGATAGCGACGATCGTACCGGCCGGTAATCCCAGGAATACGGTCGTTACCGACCTCGCTCGGGCCTTGGACGGAACATATTCCGAGACGAGGGCGATCGCTAAAGGCATAGTCCCGCCCATTCCCAGGCCCGCCAGAAAGCGCAGGATGACGAAGGACGAGAAGTTGGGTGCCCAGTAGCTAAAGCCGGTGAAGAGCGGGAACGTGAGGACGGTGAGGACCATGGCATTCTTCCTGCCAATGATATCCCCCAGCATACCGAAACCCAATGCGCCGATCAGGAGACCGATAAAGGTATAGGACGCCAACGCTCCTGCCGCGACCGGGGTCAGGCTCCACTCCTTCATAGCCCCCGGAATGAGGACGGACATGAGAAGGACGCCATAGCCCTCGGAGAGAATAATCATTCCGACAATGAATACCACGAAGCCATGAAGACGGTTGAACTTCAGTTCATCGCACCATGTTACTGCATTCGGTGTTATATTCTGCTGCAAGGCATCCTCCTAGTATGCATAGTTTGAGCTTCCGCTAATGATCGGATGGTGCAAAAACAGCGGCCTTGTTCAGAACGAAACGGCCCGCCACGAGGCTGTGACGTACGTAGCTAATTACCTCAGCCCCCAACCCTTCAGTTGTTCGAAAGGACCAGTTTTGGATTAAGCTTTCTTCAGACCCCACCTTACGGTGGCGCCCTTGCCCTTCTCCTTGCCTTCGGCCCCGCCGACACCCGGCACGGGGCCTTTCCCCGTACGCTCTATATCATGCCCGGCACACACATCTCCAGCGCTGGAGACTCTCGTTACGTGCAGTTCTCTTTAGAAGTCATAGCCGGCGATGCGGTACATACGCGTATCCGCCGGAGCCTGAGTGCCGATAACGAGCACCTCCTCATCCCCGATAACCCTCATCTTTCCGTGAGGTACTCCCGGCGGAGCATAAAGCACATAACCGGGCTTAAATTCATAGACCTTATTCCCCAGAGTGATCTCAGACGTCCCCTTCACGCAGACAATCACTTCTTCGGATAGGGGGTGCGAATGAAGCACCGATTCCTCTCCTGGTTTTAGTTTCAGGGCATGTACGCCAACCAATCTTGCGCCCGTGGGGGGCGTCGCAACCATTCGTCTATCCCCAGAGCCTGCCGGCAAACCCGGTACATTTTTCGTCTCGGGATATTCCAAACCATCTTCAAGTTTAAACACCAGTCCTTCCCGGCCAACCACTTTAGGATCATAATCGAATTTCGGGCTCATCTTTACTTCCTCCTTTTAGTCACCCCGTAGCCTTTATATCATGCCCAGCACACATCTCCAGCGCCGGAGATTCTCGTTACGTGCGGTTCTTTTTAGAAGTCATAGCCGGCAATGCGATGCATGCACCTGCTCGTTATACCATCCGGTAGATATACGTACCATCCGGTAGATATAATGATATACGAAATATCTTTGTCAAGATATTTTTTCTGGAGTTTCCTCACGTATAGCTTAATCAACAACTTTCATCTCCTGCACCAGAAAGTTCTTGACAACAATAGGCGCTATATTATTATTATCTACCGGTCGATATAGCGGTACCAATTATAGGGACCATATAGGGACAATGTACTATGGACCATCGTTATCTTCAGAGGAGCGGACACCGGAAAGAAGGGTGGTCTGAGCTGAAAAGGAGGGAGTATTGTACCGCTGGGATCCGAAAGACTATAGCCGGCACTCGGGCGAGCAAGCAAAATGGGCGTTCGAGTTAATAGACAAGCTTTGCTTGACAGGGAGGGAGCGGGTCCTGGACATCGGCTCGGGCGACGGTAAGGTATCGGCCGAGTTGGCGAAACATGTGCCGTCCGGGTCCGTCCTCGGTATCGACAGCTCCCCCGATATGGTGGAGTTCGCCCAGGGGGTCTTCCAGGCCGGTTTCTCGAACCTCGCGTTCCGCCATGTCGATGCTTGTCACATGGAGTTTGACGAGGAGTTTGATGTTGTGTTCTCGAACGCCACCCTCCACTGGGTGAAGGATCATCTCTCGGTTCTCATGGGAATAAGAAGGGCGCTCAAGCCGTCCGGTCGTCTATTGATTCAGATGGGGGGGGAAGGAAACGCACTGGACGTGCTTGCCGCATTCTCGAGGATGATGGATTCTGTCGCTTGGCGTGGGTTTTTTTTGGATTTTACCTGCCCGTATACATTTCTCGGTAAGGTGGAATACGAGGAACTGCTTTTGCAGGCAGGCCTGACGGCAAGGCGTATAGATCTCATCCCCAAAGACATGCATCATGATAGAGAGAGGTTGGCCGGATTTCTGCGGACAACGTGGCATCCTTACATAGACAGGGTGCCAGAAGATAGGCGCTCTGCCTTTCTGGATGAGTTGATAGATTGGTACGCGGAGCAACGCTTCGAGGACGTGCAGAGACGCTACCATGTAAGAATGGTACGGCTCGAAGTGGAAGCCAGCAGGGAGACGGGCATTAAGTGATCCCGCTGAGACCGCCTGAATGCCATTCCCTCAATATAAGGTGGATGCGCTTCTCATGGCATTAACGACAGCTTCGACGTGATCAAAAAGTCCCTTTTCGTCTAATGTGAACTTCTTTCAAAATCTGCCTGCCTATCCTTGGCTTCAAGGAGTCCTTCATCACCGGGTGAGTCTTGATGCCGACGGTTTCGCCCAGGTAGTTCTCGATGCCGATAGACTGAAGGGGCATGTGGCCCGTTCTATCGGGGATGTGCCGCGAAAAGAAAGAGAACTTGCGAATGTTCCTTTGAGTGGGCTATCATACTTATAAAGGCTTATGTATGAAGGTCGAAATCGAGAGAGAAGAAAACGATCGCCGCCCCCATAACCCATGAAAACGGTAATCCAGCGGGTTAAGGCAGCCCATGTCAGGGTAGAGGGGCGGACGGTCGGCGAGATCGGCAAGGGGCTTTTGGTGCTCGTCGGCATCGGCGCCGGCGATACGGTCCGGGACATCGACTGGATGGTGGAGAAGCTCGTCAACCTGCGGATCTTCGAGACCCCGGAGGGCAAGCTCGACAAGTCGGTGCTCGACGTTGACGGCGCGCTCCTTCTCGTGAGCCAGTTTACCCTTTACGGCGACTGCAAAAAGGGCAGGCGGCCGTCGTTCTCGGACGCAATGGACGCGGATGCAGCGGCTGAGGTGTTTAAGCTGTTCACTGCAAAGGCCGCCGAAAAGGTGAAAAAGGTCGAGACCGGCGTATTCCGGGCCTCGATGGATGTCCATCTCGTCAACGACGGGCCGGTCACGCTGATCCTCGATTCAAGGGCATAGCCGGGTAGCGGCGGGCAGGGTCGTCAAGGGGCCTCCAAAAATCAGCCGCGTTACGCGGACTCGGGGTGCCTCTTGCCCGGTCGCGCCATTTCGGTTTAGAATAGGCGAGGCATGGATACGGCGGCTACTTTCAAGAGAGGCTTCTTCAACGGCCTTGCCCTTGCGGCCGAGATGGTGAAGGTGATCGTCCCCTTCTACCTCCTCGTGGAGCTTTTGAGGTATTTCGGTTTCATCTCGCTCATAGGCCACGCCTGCGGACCGTTCATGGGGCTCTTCGGCTTGCCGGGAGAGTCCGCCCTCGCGCTGGTCGCAGGCTATACGGCGAACCTCTATGCAGCCCTCGCGGTCCTCACGCCCCTCCATCTCTCATCCAGGGACGTGACGACTGTCGCCCTTATGCTCGGCATCAGCCACAGCCTTCCTGTCGAGACGTCGGTCATGCGGAAAACGGGCGTGAACGCGTGGTTCCTGCTCCTCGTGCGGATGGTCTTGAGCCTTGTCGTCGGCATTGTCCTCAACCTGATATGGAAATTATTCTAAGCGCCCTCAAGGGGGCCTTGTTCCTCTGCGCCCAGCTCTTCCTCATCATCGTACCCCTCACGATAATCTACGAGTTCCTGAAAACGCGGACCGCGTCGCTCGCGGCAAAGGAGCGCTCAATGGCGGGCGTATCGGGCAATGGTCTCATCCCCCTCGTCACCGGCATCATCATCGGCCTGACCTACGGCGCGGGCGTGATCATCCACTCGATACGCTCGACGGACCTGCAGAAAGGCGAGGCCTTTCTCATCCTCCTCTACCTCTCCGTCTGCCACGCCATCATCGAGGATACCCTTATCTTCGTCGTCATCGGGGGGAACGGTCTCATTCTCGTGGGTGCAAGGTTCTTCCTCGCCACGGTTCTCACCTACGCGGCATATCGGGCGGGCCTTTTTCAGAGGGATTGATATCGAGTTGGCAGAGTCTTTACGTGCCCCCACTATGGCCGCAACTTTTCTTTACAAAGAGCAGCCGATTACTTATAATGATACCTTGATAAGGCAAAGCACTGTACAAGGCCGTGTTCCTTCGCTGTCTCATCAGGTTAACGGGAACGCAGCATAAAGGAATTCGTCGCTACCGGAACTCGGAGTAATCTCAACTTCACTCAGCAGGGCTGTTTGCTACTCGGACGCGCATCGGTTGAAAAGCAGGCGAAAGGTTCGCGTGCGCGGCGTTTCAGGCATCTGGCGTCCGGCGACTTGCGCATCAGACTTGGGGGAGGAGAAGCTCATCGGTCAGCCAGGGAAAACGGCGCAGAGCATTTTACAGTAGTACCTTATTGATTAAGCGGGCGGAACTTTTTCTTCCGCGTGCGGACATTGCGAAGGGCCTTAAGAAAAGAGGCTGAAACATCGATTATTATGAGGAAATGTTATTTGAGGCGAAACAACGACGGATGCCGACAATCGTGCTGCTACCGGGTAAACTCAGCATAATGAAAGCGCGATCTCTGTGGAAGCAGGCACATTTCATGCAAAGCAATCCAGTGAGCGGGGGTAGTAGAGTATGAGTAACAGTAAAGAGGATGTTCGGAGGATAACCGAACTGCAGGCCCGGCTCAAGGAGGCCGAGGAGGCCCTCCGCAATTCGTATGATGATCTGGAGAAGCGGGTGAAAGAACGGACCGGAGAGTTGACGACTGCCAACGAGCAGTTGAAGAGGGAAGCCCGTGAGCGAGCACAGGCCGAGATCGGTCTGCGGGAGAGGAAGGGGCACTTCAGGCTCCTCATCGAAAATGCGCTCGATATGGTGATGGTGCTGAAAGGGGATGGGACTATCGCGTACGCGGGGCCTTCCGTGAAGCGCGTGCTCGGCTACAGTCCGAGGAGCCTGGTCAACAGGAATTTCCTCGATTTTGTTCATCCCGCGGGCAGAGACGCAGTGGCTGAGCGGTTCGTCGAGGCAGGGAGGATACCGGGCTTCACCATGACCCTCGACGCTTCCTTAAAGAGAAAGGACGGAGGCTGGCGCACTGTTGAGATGATCAGCAGGAACCTGCTCCACGACGCAAAAATCGCCGGTATCGTGGTCAACGGCCGCGATGTTACCGAGCGGAAGCAGATAGAGGAGAAGCTGCGGCGCATGCACCTCGAGCTGGAAAGGCATGTGGAGGAGCGGACGGCCGAGCTTAGAGCCGCCCATCAGCGGCTTGAGGTCGAGATCAGGCAACACAAAGAGGCGGAAGAAGGGCGGACGCGCCTTGCGACCGCCATAGAACAGGGCGGCGACTGCGTGATTATTACCGACAGCCGGGGCGTCGTTCAGTACGTGAACCCGGCCTTCGAAAAGGTGAGCCTTTACAGCAGGGAGGAGATTACAGGGCGCAGGTTTGACGTGCTGAGAGGGGCGGGCGAGCAGGACGCTTTTTGGGAAGACATGTGGCATATGCTTGAGTTGGGCAACGTCTGGGCAGGGCGCCTCGTCAACAGAAAAAGGGACGGCAGCTCCTACGAGGTGGAGAGGACCATGTCGCCCATCAGGGGCAAAGCGGGCGCGATCACCAACTATGTTGCCGTCGAGCGGGATATGAGCGACCAGGCCGGGCTGGACGCGGAATTGCGGCAGGCCCAGAAGATGCTGGCCATCGGTACCCTCGCGGGCGGCATCGCGCACGATTTTAATAACATCCTCGCGGCCATGATCGGCTTCACAGAGCTTGCCCTCGATGACCTCGAAGAAGAGAGCAGTGCGAAGAAGCACCTTGAGCGCGTGCGCACCGCGGGTTACCGCGGCAGGGAGCTTGTGAAGCAGATACTGACGTTCAGCCGTCAGGGTGAGCAGGAGAAGAAGCCGGTGCAGGTGGTGCCGATCGTGCGGGAGGTGCTCAAGCTGATGCGCGCGCTGCTCCCCTCCACGGTTGAGATCCGGCCGAGGATCGAGACGGAGGAAGGGATAATCCTCGCCGACCCCGTGCAGATCCACCAGCTTCTCATCAACC
>Ga0181527_1005783_pt1 | contig 10118 bp, 10 predicted proteins | sample PEATcosm2014_Bin_30_FD_119762 | JGI IMG/M metagenome (GOLD analysis project Ga0181527, IMG submission 119762) | Peatland microbial communities from MTU Mesocosm Facility, Houghton, MI, USA - PEATcosm2014_Bin06_60_metaG | ecosystem: Environmental > Terrestrial > Soil > Wetlands > Peat | place...
GCCACTTATCTTTCCGCTGCCCTTTTGGTTGTCAACGCCAATGCCTCTACCGCCACCGGCTATCCCGTCAGCGGCTTTCCGATGAACTATACAATCACCTCGTATTCGAATATCATACCCTGCGTGACGATGGAGAATATTGCCGATACCTATGTCTCACCGACGGGCCAAGGGGATTTCTACGCTGAAGCAAACAGCGTAAAAAATATGATCGGCGGCTGCTCGACCACGACCGTGAATACGCCGTTGACGAGCCTGTCCGCCATCTTCGAAGCTATCTTGAGTAGCCTGGGGAACGGTCCGCGGCTGGTTCCCAACCAGTAACTAGCCTCCTGAAGGAGAATCAAGCTCCGCTGCCCGGCCAGTCCTCCCGTTGGACTCGCCGGGCAGTTTTTTATTCCTCCACTTCGGGAATGATGAGCAGGACTTCCACCTTGATATTTTGCCCATTCTGCGTGGCCGGCCTGAACTCCCACTGGCTAAGCGCATTGAGGACAAACTGGGCTTGCGCGAACTCCGGCGGAAAGGCGATGGAGAGCGACTCGAAGCGGCCTGTCTGATTGACAAAGCCGTGAATCATGAGGGCATCGGCGTCGATCGTGCCGGGAGCGATGTTGGGGCGCACGATGTTATAGGGCCAGGGCGGCTCAACGTGCGTGGTCGCGCCCGCGGGGCTGTCGGCGCGCGAAAGCGAGTACTGGAGAATCCAGCTCCTGGCCAGGCCGACGGGAAGATATACGGTGTAGGAGAGCCGTCCGCTCCATATATCGGCGGTCTCCGGATACTTCTCTGTGAGCGTGGAGCCTACCACTACGGAACCGAATTGTCCTTCCTTCGGCCTTGTAATGTGAGCTCCTGAAGGCGTATTGACGATCCCGTACCCAGTTGGCGCGGTAGTCTTTTGCGCGGAGCCCGCATTGGATCCCTGTGCGGATTTGGCGGAGTCGGGCAGGCCAGCGGCTTTGGCGGAATCCGGTTTTGCCGCGCCCTTGCCAACTGCATTATCGGCGGACTTATTGGCCGCCTTGCCATCTGCCTTGTCCGCCGGCTTATCGGTGGGCTTGCCAACTGCCTTATCGGCGGGCTTCTCGACCGGTTTATTGGTCTGGCTTCCATGCCCCGCGGGCGTGGTGTTTTTTGCCTCCGCCGGGGCGAGCTCTCCAGGTGAAGGCGTGGCAACCGACGAGTTCACGGGAGGCAGAGTGACGGCGCCATTTGCCATGCGATGCTCGGAGAGCGACATCACCGCGGCGGGTGTAGGCAGCGAGGAGCCTTGCGCGGTGGTGATCGGAGCCGGCGGCGTGGGCTTGGGCCCAGTAACCACCAGCGGCGTCGTGGTGCTGGGTAGGATCGGCTGAGGTTGCACAACCGGCAGCGCGACGGCGGGGATAGCGATATCCGCCAGGTTCTGTTCCTCATTAGGCAACTGGGTGGAAGGCTTGACGTCGGCCACCACCGGCTTTTCCGGCAGGGGCGGAACGATGGTCTTGACCACAGTTTTCTTCCCCGCCCAGATCACAACTGTTGGCACCGGGATTTCCACATTGAGCGCCAGAGGCTTGGGGATATCCGGCTGCACCAGCGTCTGCGCTCCCCGCGGAGCCTGCACAACCATCCGCAAAGCCGGCCGCGGCGCGTCCGGGCTCGCGGCCGGTGGAGATGCTAGCGCTTTTGCAGGCGCCGGAGCTTTGGAAGGCGTGCGGGGCGTCTTGATTTCTTCTCTGAAATCGCTTCTGGCCCGCTGCATTTCGGCTTCCAGCGTGTGCAGATCAAGATGCCGCACCTCATAGCGCTGCACGGCAACCTGGACCTTGACCTTGGGCGCGGAGATGATGCCTAAAAAAATTAATCCGAATGCGACGCCGTGCGCCAGGATCGAAAACACAAAGGAGTAGGGCCGCTGATTCAGCTCCGGTTGCTCGGAAAAGAGCGAAATCGTTGAGGAAGTCCTCATGCTCGGATGAAATTCCTTCCTCGCGCCGCCAGGTACCATTTTGCAGGGTAAATCGAGGTCCATTAAACCTCAGCTTGATCATCGGCCGAGAAAGACCTATCATCCCCTGGGTGATTCAATTATAATCTTTCAGAGCATGGTACATGGAGGGGATCTGACCCATGACCCTCTTGATACCTCCTGTCCATGCGGATGTCCTTGCCGCTGTTTCGATAAGGCATCAAAGGAATACACTGAATACGCATTTGAACTTGATGGACGATCTGTCCACGCAACTCCTGTTTCGGCATGGAGTCGAAGCAGGTTTTTCAAGGGCGCGGCAATTGCCACAAGGGACAGAAAGGCGGAGCTGGCTGGGTAGCCAGTTCAAACAGGTTTCCAAATGAACCGAAGACTACTCACGATCCTTCTGGTCGCTTTAGTGATTGGCTTTGTCTGCGCTTTTCTGGTCTATCAGATGGTGAACAGCCGCTTGGCGGCGGTCCGTCCGGTAGCCGCTACCGGAATCGTCGCTGTAAAATCGGACATCAAGCTCGGATCCGTTCTCGTCGCCAGCGACCTGACGACGGTCCAGATTGCGGGAGGGGTGCCCTCGGGCGCCATTCTCGTCAAAGACATGAGCCGCGCGATTGGACGAGGGGTCATCTCGGACCTCTATGCGGGCGAGCCAATTATAGAGAACCGCCTGGCCGCCATCGGATCCGGCGGAGGATTGGCGGCCACCATTCCCCCCGGCATGAGAGCCTGCGCAGTCAAGGTCGACGACGTGGTGAACGTCTCTGGGTTCGTCACTCCCGGAATGCGCGTGGATGTTCTGATCTCCGGCACGCCACCGGGTACGACAAACTTCGAGCAAGGCCAGGTATCGAAGACGCTGCTGCAGAACATCCAGGTTTTATCCGCGGGCACGGAAATGCAAAAGGATCCGGAAGGGAAGGCGAAGCCGGTGCAGGTGGTCAACCTGCTGGTAACACCGGAAGGCGCTGAGAAACTGAGCCTGGCTACCAATTATTCCATCCGGCTGGTGCTGCGCAACCCACTGGATACCAAGGTCGATGTGGTTGCCAGCACGGACACCAAGAGCCTCTTTACGGGGATAAACACCGAGCCGCCAAAGGCGCAGCGCGTCGCGGCCCCCAAGAGCGTGGAACCCCCGGCCTTTTCCATCGAGGTGATCAACGGTACGAAAACGAGTGAAGAAAAATTTGCTTCTCCCGAGGGACACAAGTGAGAGCGAAGACTGTCATTACCATCACATGTTTCAGCGCATTTGCTCTATTGATCTGCGCCGGGGCCGGCTTGCGGGCTCAGACCTCACCGTCTCCTTCCGAACCCGCCGCCTCCACTCAGGATTCGGCAAATGATCTTTCCGTCGCGGTGGGCAAAACCGTGCTGGTTGACACTACATGGCCGATCAAGCGTGTCGCCATCGGCATGAGCGAGATTGCCGAGGTTCATGCGGCGAATCCAAACGAGATCATCGTCAATGGCAAGACCCCCGGAGAAACCAGTCTGATTGTCTGGGACACACACGGCGGCCGGCAGTTTTTCAACGTGACGGTTCGCGCCAGCGCGACGGCATCAAACGACAGCCTGGACTCGATTCGCCGCGAGCTCCGTACCGAGCTTCCCGGACAGCCCTTGAAGATCAGTCTCGAGAATGGCAACATCTTTCTGCGAGGAACGGTCAAGGATCTCGACAGTTCCTCGCGCGCGATGAAGATTGCCAGTACGGGCGGCAAAGTTGTAAATCTTCTCAACGTCAATGTGCCACCATCTGACCCGCAGGTACTGCTCAAGGTTCGCTTTATGAGCTTGGATCGCAGCAAAGCGAAGCAGCTGGGCATCAATATATTCAGCCTGGGCGCGCTCAACACAGTAGGAGGGATTTCAACCGGGCAGTACTCACCGCCAACTATCTCAAGCGGATCGAGCACATCTTCTGCCACAGCGACCTTTTCCAATGAGCTGAATATGCTTGTCCTGGAACCCGGCGGCCTGCCCTTCGGCATCGACATCGAGTCCCTCGAAACCAAAGGCGTAACGCAGGTTCTGGCTGAACCCAATATCGTGGCGATGAACGGGAAACAGGCCAGCTTCCTGGCGGGCGGTGAGTATCCCTATGCCTTCGCCTCCGGACTCGGAACCGTCTCCGTCGAGTTCAAAGAATATGGAGTTCGTCTCAACTTTCTCCCCACCATTACTCCTCGCGGAACCGTTCGCCTTCAGGTGGCTCCTGAGGTCAGTTCTTTGGACTTCGCCAATGCCATAACGATCTCTGGGTATGAGATTCCCGCCATTGCCACCCGGAAGATGAAGACCGAGGTCGAATTGTCGGACGGCCAAAGCTTCGTGATCGGCGGGTTGCTGGACAACCGCGATACCGAATCCTACCAGAAAATACCAGTCCTTGGGGACATTCCCATTCTCGGAAAGTTCTTTCAGTCGATGTCGAAGAACAGGACAAACACTGAGTTGATAGTTCTGGCGACTTTGGAGATTGTTGCTCCCATTCAGGCAGGCGATCCCTTGCCGGCGGTGAAGTATCCGACGAAGTTTCTGCCGCCTAACTCCGGCATACCTATGAATACTCCGGACGCCAAGACCGCTGCCAACACACCAGCCCCCGCGCCTCCAACCATCTCCGTCGAGAAGTTGATTGACAGCATGAAGCCGGAGACGCCGCTCATAGTCCAAGGCGAAGGAGGAAGCTTTGGTGGTGCATCGGGGTCCGCAACAAGCACCAGCGCGGCGCCTACTCCCCCGAACCAATGAGGTTTCCGGCTGTCTTTCCCGGCAGCCGGTGGCCTTGCGGAAGGGCTGTCCAGCGTGTAGCGGCAAGCGCAGTTTCAGGGCGAACGCGACAGGACGTTTCTTCTGGAAGGCGGCTTATTCTTCGCGGGAAAACTGCCTGAGTGATTGGCTCCGATTCCAGCAGACTGGAGATGGATATTACCTGCGAAAGGATCGAAGACATCCGGATGAATCCATTCAGGTGGATCGTATCGAGAGCGCGGAATCTGCTTATTTCGAGCCGCAATGCTCCCCGGGATACGCGTCTTCAGGTTTCAAATCTGACCCGCAATACAGTGCTGGCCACCTGCATGGAAGTAGCTGACAGCGCAACAAAACGCAACAAAGGTCTGCTCGGGCGCGAGCGTATCTCGCCCGGAGAGGGGCTGTGGATTATCCCCTGCGCATCCGTGCATACTTTCTGGATGCGCTTTCCCATCGACCTGGTTTATCTGGACCGCAAGAAGCGAATCCGCAAGCTCAGTAGCGACGTGCGACCCTGGCGGCTGTCGGCCTGTCTCTGGGCGCACTCCGTCATCGAGCTTCCACCGGGCACAATCCACGGAACGCGAACACAGCATGGGGACAGGCTGGAATTCTCGAATGTCCCCGTGCCGGAGACGGCGGTGGAATGGCCACGACGCGAGGGCAAAATCGAGACTGAGATTCCACAATGAACAGCCTTGCGCCCCCGATTTTGATTCGATCCCGATTGGACGCCGTGCCCAGGTTTGATCGGTTCATGGCGTTAGCCAGCGCGGCGGTCTTGGCTATTTCGTACGCTGGCTGCAAAGTGACTTTGATCCACATCCCTGATCTCGCGGCTACGTAGATTGGCACGGTACTTCTGATCCCCATCCTTCTCCTGATACCGGTCTACAGCAAGAGAAGGGGAAGACAGAGCTGCGAGACGCCACTCTGACTATTCCCTGGTGCCTGATTTTCAGGTTCGCCCTGGGATACACAATCGCTATTGGCGGCAGGCTGGGCATGAGCATCCCGCTAAAGGATGAGTACTTTGTGCGCCTGGATCACTCCCTCGGAATCTATGTGCGGGCGTCATGGAGTGGTCCTTACATCATTGATTCGGCAACTTCGTCAGCAGTACATATCCTCTTTTCTTCCCAGTGCTGATGGTTTCGTATTTTTTACCTGCCATGACCGGCAAAGTCAGAGCAGCGCAGCAATTCATCACGTCTAACCTGATCGCATTCGCGGTCAGCGTGCCCTTGCTGGGCTTACTTCCCGCTGTCGGGCCGTGGTACGGCTATCACCTTGCTGCGACTCCTACCAAGGCGGCCTGCCAGCCAAGCCTGTTCCTGCTTCGCACTCCCGGCCCCTAGACCCTGAATCTCTTCGGAGTGGTTTGGTTTCCCTCCTTTCATGTGATCTGGGTTCTGCTGTCCGCGAACTCGCTGTGGTGCTTCAAGTCCTTACGCATTCCGGCGGCCATTCTCTCGACACTCATTATCCTGTCTACGATGACCGGCGGCGGGCACTCTTTTGTCGACGTACTCGCCGGCCTCTTGCTGGCAGTCGCGGCTATCGTTGCTTCCAGGGCGTTCAGCTACTGGCATCCCCCCGTAACGGCGGCGGAGGGGAACAATTCATAGGCAATCCTGATTGCCAGCAGGCTCCTTCACCGCATCCGCGGCCCGGAATCGCTTCATCGCTCTGAACACTACCCAATCCGAGCCCCGTGTGCCCCAGTTGCACACAATGAGATACCAAACCAGCCACGCTGGCGCCGTCCAAAGTGTCCAATAAAGTAAAACGGTAGGCTGCGCAATGCTGCCATAGAGCGCGATTTCCACCATGGCGCTCAAGAACGCAAGAGCGATCAACAGGTTGCGGGAGCGGGTAAGAAAGGCGCCTTGTAACAGCGCAGGGATCACCACTCCCTGATCGTAAATCCATGAATAGGGCGCCACAAGGATCGAAACCAGCAGCAGCGGGCTGCCGTTCTTCGTCCAATCCCAGGTCTGGCGTCGAGGCCAATAATAGCTCAGTGCCCAGGTACAGCCCAGGGCGGCCGGCAGAAATTGCAAGCTCATCGAGTTTGCGCCGAGCCAAGTACGCAGCAGATAGCTCAGGCAAGGAATGTACTCCCTCTCGATTCCAGAGGCGCGCGCCATTTGTGCATACTGGGTCCACGCATGCGGGTCAATCAGGAATGCAATCGCACTGCTCGTAGCCATGGCGGCCACGGTGCCGGCCACTAGCTTGTAGCTCCGGGAAACCAGCACCCAGATCAGGAGCACGGCGCCGAAGGGCAAAAACAGATGAGGCTTCAGCGCGCAAAGCCCAAGCGCGCTTCCAGCCAAAAAGGGCTGTGTGCGATGCAGGCGTAGAAACAGCGCCATCCCGAGCAGCAGGAGCAGAGAAGTTTGCCCATAGAGCAGGCAAAGAAGAGCAGGTCCGAAGGAAAGCCCGAGCAAGTACCGGGAATTCCTTGGCCGGCCATACAGAATCCAGAGCAGGCGAACGGAAACTGCAAGACACACGAGCATGAACAAAAACCACAGCAGCCATCCCGTCCGCGGACTGAGGAACCCCAGCGGATAGACCAGTGGAAGCGCCCAGGGAGGGTTCCTCATGAAGCCAATTGGATTAGTCGTTGGCATACCCACCGAGCGCTCAATCCGCGTCATAGCGGCTGCATCATAGGGATTGGCATGGTGCGCCAGTTGCTGACCGGTGGCCCAGAAGAAGATGTAGTCGCGGGTGGCGGGACCTTTGACTGAGATCAATGCGACGCAGAGTACACCCGCGGTAAACCCCGCTGTCATGCCGCAAACGGTGACGAATGGCAGTACTGCGGCAGTACTGAGAATTTTCTGCCGTGTGAGCAGCTCTCCGTTGATCTTCATTTCTGACTCCAGGGCTGCAAGTTTCTGCGGGACGTGTGGATGCGCATGAGCCGCTCGGTGGCATGCAGCAGCGCAAGTATATAGCTGTCTGCTTCCCGGTTTGTGGAGACATATATCTTGGTTGCCATGGACGCTATTTTACTTCCTCGTAGTGATCTCTATGTTGCACAGGTTCAGGTTCTTGAGATGCGAGCGCCCAGCGCGATTTCGATGCGGTCTTCGATTACCTTCGTCTTCCGATTCGGCACTTCAGTGTCCTGTATACAGGGTCGGGAGGTTCGGGTCGAACAGTATACAATTGTTTACACTCGGAGGCGCATTATTGGCCAATTACTTTCGTAAATTATTGTTATATAAGGATTTTACTATTTTTCTTGAATGGCACTACACATGCACCAGACAGAGTGCCCCGGCCTCGGCTGGGAAAATCAACTTACGGGGAGAACACAAATGAACACCATGCTTCTTAAGATGTATGTGAAGTTCCAGGACCTGATGGACCGCGAAGAAGGCCAGGATCTGGTTGAATATGCCTTGGTTCTAGCTTTAATTGCCCTTGGCGCCACCGTTGCCATGAACTCTTTGGCCAAAGCCATCAGCACAGAGTTCTCAGTCATCGCCACCCAGTTCACGGCCAGCGCCTAACTCCTGTCAATATACCGTCAGGACAACACTTCCCAGCGCCTTTGCAGGAGAGATGCGTCCGCCAGATTTGGCGAGAAGACGTATTCTCTCCGGCTAAGGTTAGGACGAGCCCCAATCACAAAGAGGCAATCCGATGTGGCCCGGATTTCATAAACTCGTCTTCCGAATGCAAGGCTGGATGTCGCGGGAAGACGGTCAAGATATTGTTGAATACGCCTTACTCTGTGCAATGCTTGGCGCCTTTTTGACTGCTTCTAGTCAGTCTCTGGCATACCTCCTCACCACGACCATCAGCAATCTTGCCACGCGGTTCACTGCCAACGTCTAGATGATCCGTGGCCAGGCACGGAATCGGCGTCATTACTGTTCCCCTTGTAGCTGCACGGGAGAGATTCGTGAGGCATCACTATTGCCGCTACGTTCTCTCCCATGCTTTTTAGACCGTCTTTTCTGGTCGCAATCACTCCCAGCCCGGCTAAAGCTTCGGTCAAAGGCGACCGGGATTGTTATGAAATAATACTGACCATGAACATGACAAGCACGCGGCGGATTGCTCTAGTCTGGCTGTTCTTGTGCTGTGCAATTTCTGTGCTCTGGGGCTATTCCATGGCGTACGCCGCGCCCAACGGAATGGGAGATTTCAAGTCGTTATACTATGGCACGCAATGCCTGATCCAGCATCAGGATCCCTACAAAGCCGGTGCGCCGCTCTTACTCTATTTGGCCGAGGGTGATGGCCGTCAGCAGCCCTCCAGCTCGCTCCGCGAAGTCCTTTCCCTGCAAGTCTACATGCCGCCCGCGCTTCTGTTAATTGCTCCTTTCGCGATGCTGCCTCTTGGAATGGCGTCTCTGTTGTGGACAATTCTCACCGTCGTCAGCCTCTTCATGGCCGCATTCCTGATGTGGAAGCTCGCTGGCAACTGCGCGCCCGGCCTTTCCCTTCTGCTGATCTGCTTTGTGATAGCCAACAGCGAAATGCTCTTTGTCTTTGGCAATCCCGCCGGAATCTCCTTGAGCCTTTGCATGGTGGCTGTTTGGTGCTTCCTTGAGCGCCGTTTTGAGCTTGCCGGAGTCGTATGCCTGGCGGTTAGCCTCGTCGTCAAGCCCCATGATGCCGGCTTGGTCTGGCTCTACTTCCTGCTGGCCGGCGGCGTCTTCCGCCGACGCGCACTGCAAACCCTGGCTCTGGCCGTTGCTGTCAGCCTGCCAGCCCTCCTCTGGGTTACGCAAGTCTCCCCGCATTGGCTCCCGGAGTTGCGCGCGAATCTGTTGACGGTATCGACGCACGGCTATCTTGCCGATCCAGGCCCCACGTCCATCACCGGCCACAATGTCGGAATGATCATTGATCTGCAATCGATTCTCAGCCTGCTCAGGGATGATCCGCGCTTTTACAACCCGGCTACCTATCTGATCTGCGGGGTGCTGCTTCTGGCCTGGACGCTGCGCACGCTCCGGGGGCACTTTTCTCAGCCATCGGCCAAGCTCGCGCTCGCCGCAGTTACCGCTTTCACCCTGCTTGTGGCCTATCACCGCACCGCGGATGCGAAGCTGCTGCTGCTGACCGTTCCTGCCTGCGCCATGCTCTGGGCCGAAGGCGGCCCAATGCGTTGGATTGCGCTGCTGCTGAACGGCGCGGCGATTGTGCTGACCGCAGATATTCCCTTGTACTTCCTACTGAATCTCACCAGAAATATGAGCCTTTCCCCAACGGGGTTATCCAGGCAGATTCTGGCGGCTCTATTGCTGCGGCCCATTCCTTTTCTCCTGCTGCTGATGGGTATCTTTTATCTGTGGCTCTATCTGCGCCGCGATGCCGCCCGAACAGAATGATTGTTATGATGCATGCATAACCA
>Ga0181527_1005784_pt1 | contig 10116 bp, 9 predicted proteins | sample PEATcosm2014_Bin_30_FD_119762 | JGI IMG/M metagenome (GOLD analysis project Ga0181527, IMG submission 119762) | Peatland microbial communities from MTU Mesocosm Facility, Houghton, MI, USA - PEATcosm2014_Bin06_60_metaG | ecosystem: Environmental > Terrestrial > Soil > Wetlands > Peat | place...
TGATGTGATAGGCCCTTCCCAACATCGAAGAAGCCTCACAGACCCTTCCCCTGAGCAGGAGGCTGCGTATCCTGCTGCTGCTGACGACATCATCATGAACTTTTGCGTATCGCACTACATGAGTCTTGAATCCATATTTTCTGCCTCTGGACCTGAGCATTGAGGTCGTGCCCCTTTTGCCTTTTCCAAAAGCGTAACTGTGCCCCACTATGACCCACTTTGCGCCGATCATATCAACAAGAATATTTTGTATGAAGGCATCAGGACCGGTGTGGGAGAAATCCCTGTTAAAACTAATGCAGATCAGCGCATTTATTCCAGCTCGCTCAATAAGTTTTTCTTTGTCAGCAGGGCTATTTATCATTTTCAGCCCCCGCTCGGGTGCAAGAAGACGCACCGGATGGGGGTGAAACGTTATTGCAACAGGTGTGCCGTCTATTTCTTCAGCTTTGGCAACCACATCTTTAAATATCTTTTGATGGCCGAGATGTACTCCATCAAAATTACCTATGGTTACCACAGGGTTTTTATACCCGAGGGGACTGGTCAAATCCCTAATTATTTCCATGCAGGTTGCCCGACACATCGCCGCCTTTAGCAAGGGCGGCCAATTCACGGTAAATGTCTGCAACCTGATCTCTGGTCGCATCAAGTCCATGATCGTTATCGATACGGTAATCGGACCGGCTTATCTTCATTTCAATGGGGAACTGGCTTTTTAAACGTATTAGCGCGTTTTCTTCGGATACGCCTTTAGTTGACAAGTTTTTCATGGCGGTCTCCAGCGATGTATATACCGTTATGGTCCTGTCGAAGCGGCTTTGGTAACTTCGCTCGTAGAGCAGGGGCGCTTCTATGACTACGACGGCCTGGCTGCATGTTACCGACAGCCCGGACAGTTTTTCGTCTATTTTATTAAACACTCGCGGGTGAAGAATGTCCTCAAGGGATATTCTGAGGGACGGAGAACCAAAGACTATATCCGCCAACATTTTTTTGTTTATCGAATTGCCCTCGACAATATCATCCCCTATGGCCTTTTTTATTTCGTTAATTACTTCAGGATCGTTAAGCAGTTCGCCCACAATAACATCGGTATCGATGGTCACGGCCCCGAGTTCTCCGAACATTTTTGACACTGTGCTTTTGCCCATCCCGTAATTTCCGGTAAGGCCGACAACGATCATATGGTCCCCTCCGCCTTCTTTTTTAGTTCGCCCAACTTTTTTAAGGCCTTTTGAGGCGTGAGCGAATCGATGTCAAGTGAAAGAAGCTCCCGGGTAATGGGGTCGCCTGTGAAGAAGAGGTCCATTTGAGCATGACGCGGGACCAGGGCCTTCGATTCCTTTTTTTCGAGCATGTCGAGCACCGCCTTAGACCGTTCGATTACCGCTGCCGGAAGCCCTGCAAGTCTCGCAACCTGTATGCCATAACTTTTGTCCGCGGAACCGGCCTCAATTTTCCTCAGGAATATTACCTCATCTCCCCATTCCCTGACGACAACGTTATAGTTCTTAATACCTTCCATGGTAAGCGCCAGTTCGGTAAGTTCGTTATAATGCGTAGCGAAGAGGGTGCGGGCTTTTATTTTATTCACAAGGTATTCGGCAACCGCCCATGCGATGCTGATACCGTCAAAGGTGCTTGTGCCTCTGCCGACTTCGTCGAGCAATACCAGGCTCCTGCCGGTAGCATTATTCAGGATGTTGGAGGCCTCCACCATTTCGACCATGAATGTGCTTTGTCCCCTGCCGATGAAGTCGGAGGCCCCGATGCGGGTGAATATTCTGTCCACTATCCCGATTTTTGCATCAGTCGCCGGAACGAATGAGCCGATTTGGGCCATAAGCACAATAAGGGCGGTCTGCCGCATATATGTTGATTTGCCGGCCATGTTCGGGCCGGTGATGACCAGCATCATGTTGTCACCACAGTCCATGTGTGTATCGTTCGGAATGAATTTCTCATCTCCTGAGGAAATGCTGCGTGTATTGATAAGCCGTTCAATAACGGGATGCCTCCCATCCGATATTTCCAGTATATCATCATCTGAAACGAGCGGTTTGCTGTAATCATATCGTTTTGCGACCACAGTGAGGGACAGAAGAAAATCAACGGCGGCAAGCTGCAAAGAGGCATGCAGCAGCCGGGTTGAATATTTTTGAATACTATCAAGAATAGAAAGGAAAAGAGTGTATTCAAGCTCTTTAAGACGGTCTTCAGCGCCTAATACCTTTGTTTCGTATTCCTTCAACTCCGGAGTTATGAACCGTTCGCCGTTAACGAGAGTCTGTTTGCGCAGGTAATCATCAGGCACAAGGTGGAGATTGGATTTCGTGACCTCAATATAGTAGCCGTATATTCTATTGAACCCCACTTTCAACGAATTTATTCCGGTACGCAGCCGTTCATCAGCTTCGAGCCGGGCAATAAAATCTTTGCCGCTGACCGAGATGTTTCTCAGTTCATCAACCTCTTTGTTAAAACCTTTTTTCAGTATACCTCCGTCCCTCGGGTTGGCCGGAGGATTGTCCATCATGCTGAAGTCAATCAAATCCACCAGTTCATGAAATTCAAGCAGTTCTTTGCCCAGTTCCTTAATATAATGGTTTTGAGAGGATGCAAGATGCTTTTTTATCTCCGGCAGCCGCTCGATAGAATCTCTCAAAGCTACAACATCCCTCGGACCTGCCGAACGCGCAATGATGCGTGAGACTATACGGTCGATATCCTGTATCTTCCTCAACACAGTCCTGAGATTCTCCGTCAGCTCATAGTCTTCGATTATTGCGCCGACAGCATCCTGACGTTTCACGATCTCCGCAGATGAGCGGAGAGGCCTGGTCAGGGCGCCTCTGAGGAACCTTCCTCCCATAGGGGTGAGCGTTTCGTCCAGCAGCCACAGGAGAGAACCTTCGGTGGCGCCATCTTTAAGATTGTGCGTGATCTCAAGGTTACGTATGGTCACGGCATCAAGGAACATATGTTCTGCCTGATTGAGGACAGAGATCTTTTTAAAGGTCAGGAGTTTCTGCGTCTCCTCAAGATAGCTGATGAGCGCCCCTGCAGATGAGATAGCGGTATCCATGCCGCTTAATCCGTAACCATCGAGAGATGAGACTTTGAAATATTTAAGCAGGACCTTATACGCTTCGCTGTAATCGAAGTACCAGTCATCATAATACGAAACAAAATATCCGGAGGACAACTCCTCATGATGAAAATTGCCTTTCAGACTTCGGGGACAGAGTATTTCCCTGGGCTCGTATCTTGAGAGTTCATCTTCCAGTGGTTTATCGGTTTCATATGCAGTGAATTCACCGGTAGAAAGGTCGGCCACTGTGACCCCCAGCTTCCCCTGGTTGGCAATGATGCTCATAATGTATGCATTTTCTTTAGGCTGCTCAGGAATGTGGGTGCCCGGCGTTATCACGCGCACCACTTCTCTCGGGATTATTCCCCTTTCAGGGCTTTTGGAAAGTTTGGGGTCTTCAACCTGTTCGCAAATGGCTACTTTATGGCCTGCTTTAATGAGTTTTGATATATATGTATCGACCGAGAAATAGGGCACTCCGCACATTGGGGTGGGGTCCTCTTTGTTCTTGTCCCTGGTGGTTAGTGCTATCTGCAATATGCCTGAAGCCAGTTTCGCATCATCTTCAAACATCTCATAGAAGTCGCCGAGCCTGAAAAGCACTATGGCATCGGGATATTTTTCTTTAACGCTGTAGTATTGCTTCATTAAAGGGGTCAATTCTGACACAGCCGAAACCTCACATTCTTTAATAATATTTTTGATTATACACCATACCGGGTGTATATATAAAAGGTTAGATAGCGCAGGGCGCCTGCATAAGATTTATGGGTCCCTAATTTTGTCATCCCGGTGCTTAAGGGCGCCTGCTTAGAGCACCTACTGTCGGTGCTGTTGGCTTGTCCTGAATCTTTCTTTATTTTCAAGCAGAATTCCAGACAGCTTTATGCAACTGAGGCAGTTATCATATACTAATAATATGGAATCCACTATGAAGGAGGAATGGTGAGATGAAAACTGTCAAAGATATCTTAAAAAAACCAGGTCGTAAAATTTGGTCGGTTTCTCCCAAGACGACGGCATACGAGGCTCTCGAAGTGATGGCTGAGAAGGATATCGGAGCTTTATTGGTCTTGGAAAATGAGCATCTTGTAGGAATTTTTTCGGAACGTGATTATGCAAGAAAAGTGATCCTGAAAGGAAAGGCTTCCAAGGATACACCTGTCAGTGAACTGATGACTCGACAGGTATTCTATGTTGACCCGGGAAATACCCTTAATGAATGTATGGCGTTGATGACAATGAAACATATCCGTCATTTGCCTGTTTTTGACAATAACGAAATCACGGGAATCGTAACGATCGGCGACGTGGTTAAGGAAATTGTTTCCGAACAGGAGCTTACAATTAAAGCCCTTCAAGATTTTATGTCCTGGGATGGATATTAGTGAGTACGTGCAGTCGGATGAACACCGCAAAAGATGTGCGCCATACGGAGCAACGGAGCAAAAGAAATGACGCCGCACTACCGCATCATCAGTTGACACTACGGGGTATATCTGTTAGTTTAAGGCGTGGGCAAGTTGACGGAAAAGGATATTATCGAAAAGATCAGATCAGGCTATTCGCTGCCATCACTATCAGCTGTTGCCCTCGGGTTTGTTGAAATAGCATCTAACGAGTACTGTTCCCTGACTTTCTTTAATAAGTGCGGATGAAGAGTGTGGGATACTGACGCATATGGAAGAAAATAACCGGAGTACAAAAGATCTGATCCTGGAAAGGCTGCAGGAGCACCACGATTTCCCGGCCTTGTCAAATACTGTTGATATTATGAATAAATTCAAGGCTACCGAAGATGTCTCAGTTTCCGAACTTGCCAATATTGTTTTGAAGGATTATGCTTTAACTTCAAAAGTTCTGAAACTTGTAAACAGCGTCAGCTATTCTCAGTTCGGTGAAGTTACGACTATTTCGCGTGCGATCATTCTCCTCGGTTTTGAAAATATCAAGAATCTTGCTCTTTCACTTATGCTCTTTGATCATTTCCAGAAAGACAGCTCAAATGCCGAGCATGTAGATACAATGGTCAAATCCTTCTACAGCGGAATCCTGGCCCAGAGGATCTCCCTTGAAATATCTTTTACCGATAAGGAAGAAGCGTTTATCTGTGCGCTTTTCCACACTTTCGGCAAGATGCTGGTGTCCTTCACATTGTCTGAGAAAATAGAGGAAATAAAATTTGTCAGCCGTGAAAAAGGCGTTCCGGAAGATGCGGCGGCACTCTCTGTCCTCGGGGGGCGTTATGAAGACATTGGAATGGCTGTGGCCAGGGACTGGCATTTTCCGAACAAAATCATTAAGAGCATGCACAAACTCCGTGGAATGGAAATTACGGCAAATGCCGGCGACCTCGATAAACTCAATGTTATTGCATTCTTTGCCAATGAAATCGCCAATATAGTATCCACGAATACTGAAAAAAAGGAGATGGATAAGAAAATCGGGAAACTCGTAGAAATGTTCAAGCCCCACTTTGGTGATCTGGACCGCAGATTGGAAATTATTATTAATGCCAGTCTTGAGGACCTGAGTGAGTTTTCGAGAATTTTTAATGTCAACCTGAATGCTGTCCCCTTTAGGAGACAGTTGCTGATCTGGGCCGATAGGTCGGAGAAGTCTGTTGCAACCTCCCAGGACTTGCTCCTCGAGGACTTTCCTGCCGGAGCGCTCGAAACTATTGATATTATCCGTGAATCGGAAAAAGAAGACACCCCCGAAAGTATTTTCACGAAAGGCATCCAGGATATTAATAGTTCGATACTGAGCAATTTCACCCTTAACGATGTCGTCAGGATTGTCTTGGAAACGATGTACAGGGGCATGCAATTGTCAGGACAGGCAAAGGCACTTTTCCTGATAAAGGACACTAAGCTTCCTCTCATGAACATCAGGTTCGGGTTTGGGAGCCGAATTGAGGAACTGAAGAAATGGTTCAAAATTTCGCTCGATGACTCCAGCGACATATTCAATACTTCGATAGTTAAGGGGCATGATCTTGTCGTCAAGAACATCGAGTCTCCGGATATTAAAAAGTTGCTGCCCGAGTGGTTTAAAAGCAAGGTCTTTGCCAGAATATTTTTTGTCCTTTTGCCTATCATAGTTAATAAAAAACCTCTGGGTATTTTCTATGTAGAGGGGGACAGGGAAGGCTTTCAGAAAGTCTCCGCCATGCATTTAAACTACCTGAAAATATTGCGTGACCAAACGGTTGTGGCGATCAGGCAAAAACATTGGTATTAAATGAAAGCCCCGGACCCTCAAATGGTTTTTATTGCGAAGGAGGAGATACTCCGGAACATTGTCAGCACCCATGCTGTTATCCTGATCGAAGGATGGAAAGGTACGGGAAAGACTCTTACCGCGCTTAAAGCCGTCAAAGGGTTGGGAGATATATATTATTATAACGGGACGGCAGGGGAAATTCCGCAGAGTACCACCCAACTGAGCGTTGTGAAAAACTGTCAGGAACTGCGCGCCATTCAGCCCGGAAAGCAGTGCATTATCTTTGATGATCTGGACCGTCTTGACAGCGAGGCTCGAAGAATTTTAACGGATATGGTGCTGGAAAGGACAAAAGACAGGAAGATACTTATTATCACACGGGTGGTGCTCGATGCGCAGGACATTCTGGAACATATGGATGTTGTCGTTCGCTTCAAGCATAACACCGCAGAGATGCTGCATACGAAATTGTATGACCTGGGCAGATAGCACCCTAATAATACAAAGAAGTTTCAGTTTTTTTATTCGGTCATTCCGGTGCTTAAGGCACCTGCTGTTGGCTTGTCCGGAATCGTTCTTAACGACTTTAATTTAAGCAGACTTTGTTTCTTCATACATTAACACCTTGCCAACCTCTTTAAGTTGGGCCTTGGTATTTGGAAGATTGACTTCAACCCCCTCAAGAAACTGCATTGTGCGTCTGTCGTAATACCGCTCTCCACACGTTTTACAAACGGGAACCTTGACAGGGATATAGACGATATCGTTACCAATGGCGAACTCTTCTTTTACATCCATGATCTGGATATTCTAGCCGTGACAGATAATGCATTTCATTATTTTTTTCTCCTTCTGAACTCAATCCATAAATCTGGATCAGGCTCATAGACAGTAATAACTATTGCCATATGATCCTCTTCGTCATACGCACAAACTATATGTGACGGCCGTGCTGCCGGTGTTTGGAAAAAGCAACCGAATTTTGACCATTTGCGATAACCGAATTTTGACCACCCTGAGCTGGTTAATATTCGGGATGACATGTGGTAATCATCCTACCCTTGGTTGTAACAATGGCAAGTGAAACCCTCCTTTCCTTTCACCTGCCTGCTCATTTATCGACACTATAGGCATTGTTATTCGTACTGGCGGCTCAGTTCCCTTGCTTTCTTCTGGTCATACCCGATATCAGCCCGTGATATATCATAAATCCTTATTGGATAGTTGTAATTGCATTCACTGATCAGGATACCGCCTTCATAATCTGTTATCCTCGATATATCGTTGGCATTTCTGCATTGGCTGAACCAGGTCGTATTGTCATTAGTGAATTCTACGTTAATGGTTTCCAGTCTGCTTTTTTGGGGATTATACACTGTAGTTTCCATAGGTTATGTCTCCTTTCCTCCATGTTTTCTTTTTTCCTTAAGACTCTGCTTCAGCCGATAGCTATCCCAGGTACAGTTGATGATACAGGCTTTATGGGTTAGCCGATCCAACAGCGCCGCAGTCATTACCGGATCGCCAAATATCTGAGTCCAGTCGGCGAACCCCAGGTTGGTTGTGATCATCACCGACCCTTTCTCGTGTCTTTCCGCCAAGACCTGAAAAAGCAGTTCAGCGCCTTCCTTGGTAAAAGGAACATATCCGAGCTCGTCCAGTATGAGCAGATCGTAGCGAACATACTTTTGGATAAGACGCTGCAACGTCCTGTCCTGTCTTGCTTCTATCAGTTCGTTGACTAGGCCGTAACAGGTGACAAACCGGGTGCGAAAGTTATTTTTACAGGCTTCGATTCCCAAAGCTGTGGCCATATGGGTCTTGCCGGTACCGCTTCTTCCAAGGAAAATGAGATTCCTGCGCTCCTTGATATAACCTTCTCCTGTAAGCTCCCGAAAAAGCCGAAGGTCCAACTCAGGTACGGCTGCAAGATCGAAGGTCTCCAGAGGCTTGATAAGGGGGAACTTTGATTCCCTGATGCGGCGGTTCAATCTGCTTTCCGATCTTCCTTGCAGTTCGGCAACAGTCAGATTCAAGAGAAACTCATCATAGCCGATTCCGGTTTCCCGGGCCTGCCGCACGAATCCCTCCATGTTGGAAGCCATGGTCGATAGCTTCAGCGTCTTGAGATTCTCCTGTAACTCCATCAATGTCCCTGCTTTCATTGGACACCTCCCAACTGCCCGTAAACCGCTAAATCCGGAGGTGGTAGCGTAGGCCATGAAGGTAAGGAAGCGATATGCGTGTCGGTGCCGCCAGTGTAGGTGAGAACGTGATATACTCCATCGCTGGTGCTGAGGCTGTTGTCTAAGGCCAACTCAACTGCCGCTTCAATATCGCCGGCCTTATAATCCCTGTAGAACATGAGAACGGTTATAAAGTCCTTGATCCCGTTTGTTTCGCCCTGTGAGCAGCAAAAACGCGCCAAAAGAAGGTGCAGGGACTGCGGCCAGCTCTTCCGCCATTGCTGGATGGGCCGGGCACTATTGAAAGCCAGCGGACGTTGCTGAATTAGTTCAAGATAATGGTCCGGCTTGAGACTCCATTTGTTGTTGCCGTACAACCGCTCATGCGTAGTCAGCTTCTTCGTGCCTGTAAATATCTCCACCCGATCAGCGTGGCGCAGCACCTTCAATCTGAACCCAGCATAACGGCTTGGTACGGAATATCGGTTCTTATCCACAATGACTGTGGCATACTTGTCAGCGCGGCCGATTGATGTCTGTATATTACTGAAAGCAGCTTCTGGAAGAGCAAAAAGATGCTCTTTCTCTTCTTCGTATAATTCGTTTACGGTCCGGTCACGTCCAGCTATTTTGTGCCCCCCGTAATTGAAGCACTGCCCAAGAACTTTATCATTTAACTCTTCCAGGCTGTCGGCCTCCGGAATAGGGACCATGTAATTGCGCCGTGCATAACCGACCAGTCCTTCAACGCCCCCTTTCTCATGACCGCTGTCGGGATTGCAGAAACGGGCTTCAAAGCTGTGGTAGGCCTTGAACTTGCTAAATCCCTCCTGCTCGACGCGATCCTTCCCGCGCAACACCTTCCGTATCGCTGTAGTTAAATTGTCATAGATGAGGACCGGAAAGATGCCGCCATAAAAGGAGAAAGCGTGAATGTGAGCATCCAGAAATGCCTGTTGCCGTTCACAATGATAGAAGCGTACAAAGTGCTTACCGGAATATTTGCTCCGCATGCAGAAAAACTTCAGACGGAGCTCTTCCCCGGCAATGATCGCCGTCGCTGTGCCCCAGTCAACTTCCGCTTCATTCCCAGCCTCAGGATTACATGGGATAAATGCGTGCGGCGTTTCGATCCCAAATGTCATCTTTGCAAGCTTCACATAGCGCCGCACTGTGGATTCACACCCTTTATAGCCATACTCATCCACCAAACGATTGTATATCCGGTGCGCCGTATGCCGCTGCTTCTTCGGTTTGTCCCTGTCGTTCTTAAGCCAGCTATCGATAGTCTCCATGTAATCGCCAAGAGCTGGGAACGGCTGGTGGTTTCGTTCCTTGTACCCCCATGGCTCACCCCGTATCGCTTTCTTGATCGTGTTTCGTGCATGGCCCGTCAATCTTGACAGCTCACTGATGTTTTGGCCGTACACCCGATGACCCGTTCTAACCAATTCATACTGATCCATATTGAGCAATCCTTTCCCCCTCGGCGTAAAAATGGGGCGACTTTGAAACTTCGCCCCACCTTATCATGAGGAGATATGCCCGGGATGGTCAATTTTCGGTTATCAAAAACCACTTTTGCTGGTCAATATTAGGTTATCAAAACCA
>Ga0181527_1005787_pt1 | contig 10115 bp, 6 predicted proteins | sample PEATcosm2014_Bin_30_FD_119762 | JGI IMG/M metagenome (GOLD analysis project Ga0181527, IMG submission 119762) | Peatland microbial communities from MTU Mesocosm Facility, Houghton, MI, USA - PEATcosm2014_Bin06_60_metaG | ecosystem: Environmental > Terrestrial > Soil > Wetlands > Peat | place...
CGGGACTGTCATCCGCCGCGCCCTGAACGCCTGGCGCGACGTGGTATTCCGCGGCTTGGACCGACAGCGAAAACGACAGTGAGAACACCGACAAAGCCGCCAGTCTCATCGTTTTCATGGACGACTCATTCTTCAGGTGCGGAGAGAACGTGCCAAACCGCAAGCGATTTGAACATTACTGCTTAATCGCAAATTACCCGCGCAGCGTCAAGTACACGCAGGCGCAGAAAAAGGCAAATTCTTATCAGTTTCATTCGGCGCCTGACCTAAATCACACTCCGCCAGCAGTGAACCCAGCGCACGTTGCTCGTCTGGCTGCGGATGGAATAAGCGCTCGAAAACCCCAGCAACAAACTCCTCGCAGTAACCGATTGTCATTAATCTCCTACGGCAGCAGCCGGAAATTATATTCGGTTTTCGTGCGGCAGTGGGAATAGCATAGTAGAATGATGATTTGCTCCACGGATGCCGAGCTGCTGAAGCGCTATCTGCAAGACGGCGCGGAGGATGCCTTCGGCACGCTGGTGGAACGCCACCTTGCCTTGGTTTATGGTGTGGCGCTCCGCCGTTTGCGTGATCCGGCGCTGGCGCAGGAGGTGACGCAAACCGTGTTCATCACTCTCGCCCGGCGAGCCGTCTGGCTGACCGGACACTCATCCCTGGGCGGCTGCCCGCAAAGGAGAGGGCGCCTTCCAACGCGTTGGCGAGGACCTCGATCCCAATTCCCAGACCGCCTACTATGCCCAACTGTTTGGAATAAAGCTGCCGGGACACTAAAACCAGGGGTCAGTAGCAATCAGGCCGGACGCGGCGTTGATTCTATCCGCGGCAAGCCGTTGAGCATCAGCAGACCGGCGATGTCCAGCAGGATACCCAATGCAATCACTGCCAAGGCTCGGGGCAGGTTGGGGGAGATGGGGCGGAGCGGTGGCACCGCCCGGTCCACAATTTCGACGGGCCTCGTATTGGGCAAGTTCCCGTCGATCTTCTCGCTGGCAATCTTCATATCGAGAATCTGGCGGAAGTGCTGCAAATCCTCCAGGTTGCGCTTCGCCTCGTGATAGGGCCGGGTGCGGCTGACAGCATTAATGTCATTTTGCGCAGCCTGTGCGACTTCCCGGTCAAAATTGGCCACGCCATTACTCAGCGAGAACACCCTGGTGCTTTGGCCAAGCATAATGCCATTCGTCCGTTCCTTGATCTTGCTGCGCAGGGTCTCAATCTGGCTCTTGAGTTTGACAACCTCGATGTGTTCCGCGCCGAACTCTTTCGTCAGCACGGCAAGCCGCTGCTCCGCAGTGCCCAACTGATCAAGGAGGGAACTAAGAAGCGTATCCGGAAGCGCCGTCGGGATGGCTTGGGCCAGGCCTTCCGGGCCAAGTTCCTTTCCAAGCCCATTCAATCGGTCTAAGAGGGCTTGCTGCTTAGCAAATTCGGCGTGGCTTTCAATGCGGACGCTTTCGAGCTTGCGCAGCGTATCCCCCGTCATCAGAAACAAAGGGCCTTCCGCATTCGCCTCCGCGTCACTGATGTTCAGATCTACGCGCAGCGCATCCACCTGCTGCCGGGCTTTCTTGACCTTTTCGTCCTGCTCCGCGAAACGTTCTTCCAGCGGCTTGATACCGTCTTTGCTCAACGCCAAGTGCTGCTCTTGGCGTAGGGCCCGGTAGGAATCGGCAATCGCGTTGGCGATCCTGGCGGCTTGATCGGGCTTTTCGCTGGAGACGCGGATCTCGATGAGGCTGGTGTTGCGCACGACGCGGAAATCGAGCCTTGATCTGAGCAAGGTCATGGCTTCCCGGGTCTGAAGGCGGTCGCCGCCGTCATACTTTATTCCCCATTCTCTGTTCAGATCGAGGGCGTCGATGACCTTGCCCAGGACAACTTCGGACTGGAGCACCTCGAATTCGGTCTGGAGGAAGTAGGGGTCATAGCTAGCCGGCCCGCGCTGGTCAGCCGGACCCGTGAATTGCGCCTGGTCGTGATTCACACGAATGCGAGCCGTGGACTGGTAGGTCGTGGGACTCAGGGCCAGTCGGACGCCCAGGACAATGATCAGCAGACCGATTCCCAGCAGCGCCAAGCCACTCAACTGCCGGATGCTGACCGCCCCAGTCTCACTCGACACCCCGAGCAGCCGGCGGATACGGTTCAGCAGCGAGCCGCCGCTTGCCGCGAATGCCAGGTCCGGCAGCTCGCCGCGAAGGCCTTCCATCGCGGCCAGGGCGCGCGCGTACGCCAGGCGGTCGCCGCACACTTCTATCACCAAATCATCGCAACAGTTCTCCCGCTCCTCGCGTATGCACCGTGAAATCCACCACACGACGGGATGGTAGAACATCAACGTTTCCACCAGGCACTGAAAGGCGTTAACCAGGTAGTCCTGCCGGCGCACATGGGCCAGCTCATGAGCGAGCACCGCCTCCAACTGGCGTGGCGTCAGCCCGCTCAAAGTGGCCGCCGGCACGAGAATGACCGGGCGCAACCAGCCGATCACCGTCGGCACTTCCACCAGCGCCGATTTCAAGAGGCGGACTGGCCGGCTCACCCCAAGCCGGAGTCGCAAATCGTTGAGAGTATCCACCCACGCCGCCTCGAGCGGCTCGTTGTCCCGGAGGCGGATGTTCCTCACACACCAACAGCTCCTCGACAACCTGGCCGAGAAGAACGCCACCCCCAACAACCAGCCCGCTGCCAGCATGGGTGCGACCCGCCCAAGGAAGTCCGTGCCCCAAGGTGAAAGTGAATAAGGGCCATTCCCGCTGTACGCGCTTTGGAGCCCACCAGAGCCCAACCCAGGCAGAAAAGATCCCGGAAAGGTTGACATCACCGGAGACCCGGAACCTGGCGCACCGGAAGGGTTTGGCCCGATGAGCAGCGTCAGCACCGGGGCGGCCAGAAGAACCCCAAGGCTGAGGCAGCCGGCCAGGTAACGCGCGCCCGCCGAGCGGCGCCGCAGCGCAAATCGCAGCAGGGCAAAAACAGCCCCGACCAGCGCCCCCTGCCAGAGCGAGTGCAAAAGGGCCCAGCCGATTTGGTGTGGGAGCTGATAATTCACTATTCCCAATAGCGTATTCACCGAGAGCCTCCTTCCATGTTGTCCAGCAGTTTCCGGATCTCCGCCAGCTCAGCGGGCGTGGCTTTCTTGGCCGCCAGCGCCTGCATCACCAGCTTGGGCGCCGAGCCGGCAAAAAGCCGGTCCAGCAAATGGCCGACCACCTGGCGCTGCGTCTGCGCCTCGCTGCGGGCCGCGCGGTAAACATGCGAGCGGTCCGTCTCGTCGCGGGCCAGCAGCCCCTTCTCGACCATGATTTGCATGGTCTTCAATACGGTCGTGTAGCCCGTGCCCTGCTCCGGGTTAAGTTGCTCCCACACCTCGCGGACCGTGCTGGGCCCGCGCTGCCAAAGCACACGCAGAATCGCCAACTCGGCATCAGTCGGTTTGGGCGGTTTAGACGGTTTGAGCCTATTCATACAGCCTTATAGACAGCAATCATACGAAAGTGTTCGTACTATTCGACGAAAACTTTCGTAGGGCTGATCCCGCCGGTTATTTCAGCGCAATGTGGTGCTCTTCCAAGGTAGCGCGAACGGCCAGCGCCAGCTCGCTCCGAATCTGGGACCAATCCTCGGTTTGGTTGGTCCAGGCCCGGAGCTCGAAACTCATGGTGTCGCCAGCGAAACTGCCGAGCAATACCTCGGGCGGCGGGTCCTTGAGAACCCGCGATTGCCCGGCCGCCGCGCCGGTGAGCAATTCCATGACCCGGCGCGCGTCCGCCGGGCCGCCCACCGCGACGGGCAGGTCAATCCGGCGCAAACGGTCCGAGAAGGTCCAGTTGGTCACCGTCTCGGAAATCAAACTGCCGTTGGGCACGATGTACTCCGAACCGTTCGGGGCCTCCACAATGCTGGCGCGGATGCCGATGTGTTTCACCACGCCTTCGTTGCCGCCCAATTGGATGACATCGCCGACTTTGATCGGGCGTTCGAAGAGCAAAATAAGGCCGGAGACAAAGTTGTTGATGATATTCTGCAAGCCGAAACCCAAACCCACGCCGAAGGCGCCCACCAAGATCGTCAGGCGCGTCAGGTCGAATCCCAGTATGTAGATGCCAATGAAAAAGCCGATGACCAGGATCACGTAGTTGACCATCTTGGAGATGGAATAGTGAAGTCCGGGGGCCAGTTTCACCCGGGCATACACCTCCTCCTCCAGGACAAAACGCACCATCCGCGAGATCAGAAACGACGCCCAGACGGTGACCCCAAACAGCACCACGTCGCCCGGGGAGACCTTGAACGAGCCCGCTCCCCAAGAGGCCGTCAGCACCTCGCGGAGGTTCTGAAACACCGGCGCGCGCAACGACAGCGCCTCCAGCACATAAGCCGCCCAGAACAGAATGGCCGCCCATGCCACCACGTCCCGCAGCCGGCTGCGCAGCAAGTCCTGATGCCGCTGCACCAAACCCAGCCGCGTCAGGGGTGGAACACTCAGAGCGCTCAAGAAGAGTCCATCAATAATCCGCACGACGGCGTATAACATCAGGGCCATGTAGGAGCTTTGCAGCAGGGCGTGGCCGAGGAGTTTACTCAGGCTCACGTAGCCCAGCGCGTCGGCGAGAAACGCCACGGCAAACCAGCCCAACGCAACCCAGCAGGCTTTGCCAATGGCCTTCCAGAAGCAGTTGCCCGCCGGCGCGGTCCCAAACCGGCCCGGCCCCAGCAGCCAGCCCACAAACAAAATGCCGCCCAGCATCTCCGCCATTAGCAGCAACCGGGACAAGACGGCTTGCGAGGCGGCGACCCCCCGCAATTGATCAACAAAGTAAAAGATCACCAAGGCGTTCAGGACCGGAAACAGGCGTCGGTCAATGAGCTTGCGCACCACCAGGATGGTCGGGATCATCGCGGCGGCGCCGGAAATGGCCAGGAACAACCGTGGCGCCTCGGGGTAAATCCAACTGCTTGCCAGCAGGGCGAGCACCAGCGCCGTCGCGACCGGGGAGTCAAACACCCGCGCCGCATGGCTCGCTTCGTCTCCCCCCAGCTTCCGCAAGGTTCGGCGCGCTCCGACCAGGCCGAACAAGATCGCCAGGAACAAGACCCCCTGCAGAACCAGGCTTCCGCCTTTGCGCTCGAGGTATCCGCGCAGAGCCTGCACCTGGCGCAACAACGAATGATGGCTTTGCACCACGAGATTCTGCGCCGAATCCGACCACAGTTCCGCGCTCCAGACCGGGGGGCCATCCCGCACAAATAAACGGCGGATGACCGCTTCCCGCGCGCGCTCGATGGCATTGAGGCTGTGGATCGCCCGGCCGTCCAGCTCCGACACCCGGGTTTGCAGGCTCAACACCACCATTTGTTGAGCTTCCGCCTTGTCCTGGGTGCGCTTGACCGCGGCCATGACCCGTTCCACCTGTGTCTGGACCTCCGGCGGCATATTCGACGCCAGCACCGAAGCGTGCGTGGCTTTCCAAACCTGCTCCAGTTGGACCAGCCGCCCCCCGTCTTCGTCCAGTTGCGTTATGCGTGTCTTCAGGCTGCGCTTCCATTCCGCCAACTCCTTGCGAACCCCTTCCCACTCCCGGTCCAACCGCTTGAGCGTTTGCAGCGAGGGACTGGACGAAAGCATTTTCGAACTCTCTTCCAGGCGCGCACTCGACTCCCGCGTCAGCATCGGCAGGTCCTGCTGAATCGCCAGGGTGGCTTGGTCGGCGGACAAATTGCCTTCGATGGACTGGAGGCTGGCGAAGGCCGCTTCGGCCTGCGCGGCCACCTCCGCCAGCGGTATGGCCGCCACGTTTGTGCTGACGGCTCCCGCGACAACCACCTTGTTGGTGTCCTCCGGACTCGCCTCCGCCGCAGCCTCGACTCGCGCGCCACCGCCAAGCAGCGCCGCGGCGCCCATAACCAGCGCCCAGCATCTCACCTGGCGCCGCCGACTCTGTATCGCCCGCAATCCCAGTTCCGATCTTTGCATAATGAAACTATAAAGGTCATGAGGATATACTCAGTCGGCACCTGGATAGCAAGGATTCGAGGAATGTGACGAAGTACGGGATACTGGAGATGAGACGGGAGGAACCAGGGATACGGCAAGCGGGTCGCTTTCAGTTTTCACTCGCAACCAGCATGAAAGGGACTAAGTTTTGGAAGACGGCAACAAAGATGAGCGGAAGAAACGAATGAAACGAGAATCCACTTTCACGACCATGCTGTTGGCCTTCCTCAGCGCGGGGATTGTCGCGCGGGCCCAAATGCCAGTTCCACCTCCTGCCCCGGAAGCGCAACCGCGCTCCGGCGCCGAACTGGACCAAATGCTGGGCCCGGTTGCTCTTTATCCCGACCCGTTGATCGCGCAACTCCTGCCTGCCGCGACGTTGCCCTCTGAAATCGTCCTGGCGGATCGGTACGTCAACGGCGGCGGCGACCCGAACCTGATTGACCAGCAACCCTGGGATCCCAGCGTCCAAGCGCTGGCCAGATACCCGACCGTGCTCAAATGGATGGACGATAACCTGGCTTGGGCAACTGCCCTGGGGCAGGCATTTCTGGCTCAGCAGCAGGACGTGATGGATTCTATTCAACGCCTTCGAGCCCAGGCACAAGCTCTGGGGAACCTGCAAACCACCCCGCAAGAGAATGTCGTTGCCGACCCCGGAAGCATCGAAATCCTCCCTGCCGATCCGCAGATGCTCTATGTGCCCGTGTATCAGCCTGATATGGTCTATTTCCAGCGACCTTTCGGCAGCCCGTTCATCTCTTTTGGCTTGGGCTTTGCGGTCGGTGGCTGGCTCAACTACGACTTTGATTGGCGCAATCACCACCTCATCGTCTGGGGCCATGACCTGCCGCGCCCGGCCGATTGGTGGTTTCGTCGCCCTGGCGAACGGCCCCGGGTCGAGATGACCCACGCCGCCATCTGGCACCCGAGCAACCATCCCGGCCCTGCCGCTCCGGGCTTGGACCGCGGCTGGGACTCTCGCCCGGTCCGCAGCACGGTAACTGTAGTCGGGAGCCAACCCAGGCCGGCGGAAGCGCCCCGCGCGCGGCCGGCCAACGTTGCACCGGTCCGCAGCACGGTAACTGTAATCGGGGGCCAATCCAAACCGGCGGCGGCGCCCCGCTCGCGACCGGCCAGCGGCGCGCTGATTGGGGTCCAGAGTTCGCATCAGACCCAGCAGTTTAGCAGCCGCGGCCAGGCAAGCCGCCAGACGATTACTTCCCGCCCAGCGGCGCCTGCCTCCCATTCATCCGCGCCCGCGCATTCGGCGGCTCCGAGCCACCCAACCAGCACCGGAAAACGCTGATCCCTTGGCCGCATGACGATTTCACGAAAGAACAATAAGCGATGAAACTCTACAATTCTTCACCCGTGCGCCGGTTCGCCATGCTTATGCTTAGACTGGTGCTCACTTCCCTCCTGTTGGTGCTGCCCGGGCGGCTGCTGGCTGCGGGCGAGGAGCGATTCAGTTCCCCCCAAGCCGCAGTGGACGCGCTCAAAGCGGCGGTTGAAGCCAGCGATACCAATGCCTTGCATGCGATTTTCGGGCCTGCCGGGCACGCCCTGGTTTCAGTTGATGTCGTCGAGGCTGCCGAGGAGCATGAGCTCTTCATGAACTGCGTCAAAGAGAAGGTCAATCTGGTGGTCGAGTCCGACTCCAAGCAGGAATTGCAACTCGGTGCCGACGGCTGGCCCTTTCCCATTCCCCTGATAAAGCAGGAAGGGCAATGGCTCTTCGACGTCGAAGCAGGTAAGGAGGAAATTCTCAATCGGCGCATTGGGGCCAACGAGCTGGGCGCCATCCAGGTCTGCCGCGCTTACGTGCAGGCCCAGCGCGAATATGCCAGCGAGGATCGCAACGCGGATGAAGTGCTCGAATACGCCCAGCATCTTCGGAGCACCCCCGGCACCCACGACGGCCTCTACTGGTCCACCCGAACGGGCGATGAACTCAGCCCTTTAGGCCCGTTAGTCGCGCAGGCCCGGGTCGAAGGTTATCGGCAGCAGACCAAGATCCTGACTGACGAACAGTCGCCCTACCATGGTTACTACTTCAGAATCCTGACCCGGCAGGGCAAACACGCGCCCGGCGGCAAGTACAATTACATCATCAATGGGCACATGATCGCAGGCTTCGCGCTCGTGGCGTGGCCGGCGGAGTGGGGCAATACCGGGGTGATGACTTTCATCGTCAACCAGCGCAGCAAGGTCTATCAGAAGAACGTCGGCCCTAAAACTCCGTCAATCGCCAAGGCCATGACCACCTACAACCCGGACAGCAGTTGGACGCTGACGAACGAGGAATGACTTTGAGTCCTGCAACCAGCAAGGCGCTCACCAGGATGTAAGCAACAAGCTGCTCAGGCGGCAGTCCCTGCCCAAAGAAGGGGAAATCACGCCTTCATTAGGTCCGCCTTCTGTCTTCCGTCTTCTGTCTTCTGCCATGTCCCCCTCCGCCTTCCTCGCCATTTTCCTGTAACAACCAGCGGGATTTGTTTCATAATCAGGCGATGGCAACAGACGAGAGCGGCGGTCATACCGAAGACCGGCCCCAGCCGTTGTTTGTCACTACCCATTGGTCGGTGGTGCTGGCGGCTGCGCACGGCGACACCACTCGCGCTGCCGATGCCCTGGCTCACCTCTGCACGATCTACTGGTATCCGCTTTATGCCTACGCCCGCCGTCGAGGCTACTCGCCGCCCGATGCTCAGGACCTGACGCAGGAGTTCTTCGCCAGACTCCTGCAGGGTAACTGGGTGGCGCAGGCGGACCAGCACCGGGGGCGGTTCCGTTCCTTTCTGCTCTCGGCCATGAAGCACTTTATGGTGAACGAATGGAATAAAGCCCAGACGAAAAAGCGCGGCGGCGGGCAACCCATCCTGTCGCTCAATGATGATTCGGCCGAGCACCGTTACCGGCTTGAACCCGCGGAAACAGCCACGCCGGAAAGCCTGTTCGAGCGAGGGTGGGCGCTCACGTTGCTGGAGGGGGTTCTGGCGCGGTTGGAGAAGGAATATCGCAACGAGGATAAGCAAGCCTGGATGGAGGCGATGCGTCCTGCGCTCGCCACCGACCGGGGAGCTCTTAACTACGCTGACATGGCGCACAAGCTGGGCATCACAGAAGCCGCCGCCCGCGTGGCCGTGCATCGGCTGCGGCAGCGGTATCGGCAGCTCATCCGCGCAGAAGTCGCCAGCACGGTGGCCTCGCCGGAAGAGGTCGAGGCGGAAATGCGCCACCTCTTCCAAGTCCTGACAAATGGCTGAGACTGACTGTAACAAGCGCCCGCGCTTCTTTCAGTAAGGGGGTAAGACTATGGATAAGTTTTGCCAGAATTGCCAGGCTCTGCTGGCCGCCGACGCCCCCCGGGGCCTATGTCCCGCTTGTTTGATGAAAGTGGCCTTGGCTACCGGCACGGTGGCCGCGCCGGAGAAGCCGGGTTTCACGCCGCCGGCCATCGAGGAGTTGGCGCGCAAGTTCCCTCAGCTCGAAATCATCGAACTGATCGGTCGCGGTGGCATGGGCGCGGTTTACAAGGCCCGCCAGAAGGAGCTCGACCGTATCGTTGCGCTCAAGATTCTACCCCCCGGGATTGGAGACGACGCGGCGTTTGCCGAACGATTCGCCCGCGAAGCCAAGGCGCTGGCCCGGCTCAACCACCCTGGCATTATTACCATCCATGATTTCGGACGGGCGGACGGGCTGTATTTCTTCGTCATGGAATTCGTGGACGGGGTGAACCTGCGCCAACTGCTCGCCAGCAGCCGCGTGAGCCCGCGCGAGGCGCTGGCCATCGTGCCCCAGATTTGCGACGCGCTCCAATTCGCGCACGACCAGGGCATCGTCCACCGCGACATCAAGCCCGAGAACATCCTGCTGGACCGCCGTGGCCGCGTGAAGGTGGCGGACTTTGGATTGGCGAAAATTGTGGAAGGTAGCGCGGGCAGTCCTCTGCCCGCCGAATCAGGCAGCGGAACGTCCGACGGCGCGCACGGAGCGTCGCGCCCTGCCAGCGAATTGACCGACGCCGGAAAAGTTCTGGGCACCCCCGCCTATATGGCCCCCGAACAGGTCGAGCATCCGGCCGAAGTGGATCATCGCGCCGACA
>Ga0181527_1005789_pt1 | contig 10113 bp, 9 predicted proteins | sample PEATcosm2014_Bin_30_FD_119762 | JGI IMG/M metagenome (GOLD analysis project Ga0181527, IMG submission 119762) | Peatland microbial communities from MTU Mesocosm Facility, Houghton, MI, USA - PEATcosm2014_Bin06_60_metaG | ecosystem: Environmental > Terrestrial > Soil > Wetlands > Peat | place...
ACTCGCGGAGACGCTGCATGAAGTTCTGGACCGTTTGCTGATAGGCCCTCATCCGGTAGCGGCCGAAGGTCACCTCCTGCGTCGCGCCGGATTCCGAATCGACCAGCCGCAGATCGCCAAACGTGACGGGAGACAGTTCTTCGGGGGCCAGGATTTGGACCAGGTCGACTTGGAAGCCGCGCCCGACCAGGGCGGACAGGCCGGAGTCATAGCCGGCGGGGTCCAGGAAGTCGCTCAGGACGAGGGCGACGCCCGGCTGGCGGGCCTGGAGGGCGCCGCGCCGCAGGGCTTGGTTCAGATTGGCCGAACCGCCGGCAGTCAGGGCGCCCAGACTGGCGAAGAACTGGATGGCCGAGCGTTTGCCGCGCACGGAGCGCAACGCGCCTCGGGCGGCTAATTCGGCCATGCGGGCGGCGGGGTCTGCGGCGGGGTCTGCCGCAAGCTCGGGGAACGGGATTACACTGACACGATCAAAGCCGGAAAGGGCCACATACCCCGCCGCCGCGGCGACCTGGCGGGCGAAATCGAATTTGCGCGGCTCGCCGAAGGTCATGGATTCGCTGGCATCCAGGAAGATGCGCACGGGCAGTTCGCGCTCCTCTTCGTAGAGCTTCAAGAACAGCCGTTCCAGGCGCCCGTAGAGGTTCCAATCCAGGTAGCGGAAATCGTCCCCCGGGACGTAGTCGCGGTAGTCGGCAAACTCGACGGATTGGCCGCGCGCCCGGCTGCGGCGCTCGCCTCTGGCCGAGCTCTTGGCGCGGCGGGCGGCCAGGAGCTGAAACTGCTCGAGGCGGCGCAGAAGTTCGGGCGTGAGGAGCGGGGTGGACATGGGGCCGCTCAAGCATTGACCACCTGGGCGTCCTTCGGCACGTCTTTCAAAACTTGAGCGATAATGTGCTCGGTGGTGACGCCCTCGGCTTCGGCCTCGAAATTGAGGATGAGCCGGTGACGGAGGGCGGGCGGGGCGACCGCCTCGATGTCATCGAAGCTGACGTTGAAACGGCCTTGGATGAGCGCGCGGACTTTGCCGGCCAGGACCAGGGTCTGGCCGCCGCGCGGGCTGCTGCCGAAACGCAGGTACTGGGAGGCGATGGGCGCGGCGGTTTCGGTCTTGGGATGCGTGGCCAGCACCAGCCGCACCGCGTAGTCTTTCACATGCGAAGCAACGGGCACCTCGCGGACCAGTCCTATCAATTGGCACAAAGTCTCGCCCGTGAGGATTTTCTGGACGTTGAGGCGCTCTCCGGCGGTCGTGCGGGTGAGGACCTCGGTGAGTTCCTCGCCCGAGGGGTAGCCGACCAGGATCTTGAAAAAGAAGCGGTCGAGTTGGGCCTCGGGCAACGGGTAGGTGCCTTCCTGGTCGATCGGGTTTTGGGTCGCCATGACGAAGAACGGCTCGGCCAGCTTGCGCAGTTGGCCGCCGGCGGTGACCTGGTGCTCCTGCATCGCTTCCAGCAAAGCGGACTGCGTCTTGGGTGTCGCGCGGTTGATTTCGTCGGCCAGGATCAGGTGCGCGAAAATCGGGCCGCTTTGGAACTCGAACTGCCGCCGCCCGCCGGCGGCTTCCATGACGATGTTGGTGCCGAGAATATCGGCCGGCATGAGGTCCGGAGTAAACTGAATACGATTGAAAGAAAGGTCGAGCACCTCGCTGAGCGTGCGCACCAGGAGGGTCTTGCCCAGTCCGGGCACCCCTTCCAGCAGCACATGCCCGTGGGCAAAGAGCGCAATGAGGGTGCCCTCGACAACGGCGTCGTGGCCGACAATGACCTTGGCGATTTCAGCGCGCAAGGCCGCGTAGGTGTTCCGGAAAGATTCAATGGCTTGTTGCGTTTCCATGGGCAGGATGGGTTGTCAGCTTCATTTCTTCAAATCGTCGAAGTAATCCTTCACGGCCGCCTGGTAAGCGCGGGGAACCTGTTCGTGGCTCAGCGCGCTTTGGGCGTCGGACTGGGCGGTGCTGGCAGCGGCCTCGTAGTCCAGTTTGCTCTGGCCTTTGATGCTCACGTTCCTCAAGGTCACGCTGGGCATCTGGCTGCCGGGTGAGAATTGGCCGCGGACTTTGGTGGGGCTGAGGGCCTCGCTCAACTCGCCGTCGCCCCGATCGGTGTGGCCGCGCGGGTCTTCGTCCGGACGTTCCACACCGCTGTTGTCCCAGTGATCGCTCCATTGGCCGTTCCATTCGCCGTTTTCATCGGCCCAGGTGCCCACGCCGCTGCCCGTGCCGCCGCCCTCTCCCATGTCGGGACGGCCGGGGCGGCCGCTGCGGCGCCAACGTTGCTCGGAGCCGATGGCGGCAGCGGCCTCGTTAAGGGCTTGGAGTTCGGCCGCCAGCGATTGAGCATCGCCCATCTGCTGGGCCAGCCGTTCCAGTTCTTTGGCGGCGTCGGCCAACGACTGGGAGGCGCCGGGCTTGTCGCCGGACGCCAACTGCTTGCCGGCCTTTTTGAGGTGCTCGGCCAGGGCGCCGTAATTGTCTGCCGGCTTTAGGGCCTTGGCCACGTCGGCAGCTATCTTCTCGAGCTGTTCGGAGGGGAGATCGGCGGCCTTCAGTTGAGCGGCCATCTTCTCGAGGGTCATCTGGGCGGCCTCGGGCTGGCCGTTCTTGAGTTGCTCGGCCAAGTCCTTGCCCAGCTTCTCCATTTGCTGCTGCAGTTGCTGGAGGCCCTTGGCCATATCGCTGAGCTTCTCGAGGTCCGTCACCGAGGCCTGCAGGTCTTTAAGGAAGAGTTCGGTATGGTTGGCCTCCAGCGCCTCGATAGCGTCCTTTAATTGCGGGGCCTGCAGCCCCATCTCCTGCGCTTGGCGCGAAAGCGCCGACAGCGCCTTCGAGATGTCCTCTCGCTGCGAGTCGGCGCCGATGGGATTCTTGTCGTTGAGGCCCTTGGCGGCCTCCTGCAGTTTCTCGAGGTCTTTCTTAAGCTTCTCCAGGGCCTGCAGATTGCCCGTAGGAGCGCCAAGCTGCTTTTGCAGCGATTCGATTTGCTTCTGCAACCCGGCGGCGCTCCGGGAGTCGCCGGCCCCCGAGGCGCGCGCAGCCTGTTCCAAACGCTTGAGGACCGGGTCTTTGCCCAGCTCCCGAAGCTCGTCTTTGAGCTTTTCGGCGACATTGGCCATCTCTTTGAGCGCCTCGCTCTGGGTGAGGGTGGCTTTGTTGAGCCGATCTCCTAATTCGCTGACCGTTTCGAGCGCCTTTTCGCTCCGAGGCTCCATGGCGGGCTGGCGGGCCTGGAGGGCGCGCCGGGTCAACTCCGCAAGCTGGCGGCCGGCTTCCCGGATAATCTGCCGCTCGTCTTGCTTTTGCAGGAACCGCTTGCTGCGGTACTCGGGCGCGAAGCCCAGACCCACACCCAGGGCGAGGACAACCAGGAGCCAACGCGTCACCTTTTTGGGCAGGCTCAACGGCGCGATGCGGCGCAGGTCCAGTTGGCGGACGTGCTCGGCGGCGTCTGCCACCACCAGGTCGCGCCAGGAGCTCGGCTTGGGTTCGGCGGCCACTTCCAGCGCGGTGCTCAGGCGCTCTTTGAGATGCTCACGCCCATCCACCCAGCGGGCGGCTTCGGCCATGCCCAGGCTGCGCCAACCGCCGAGGATCAACCCGGCCAGCAAGAAAGGAAACGGCGCCACCCCCGCGGCCGCCTGTGTCCAAAACGGCAGGGGCAGAAGATGATATGCCCCCTCCAGCAGCAAGGAAACCACCGCCCCGACCAGCAGGCCAACCCAGAGCCCGCGTATTGCCCTGGCCCAGCGGCGGCGTCGAGCCGCTCCTGAGAGCGCCGATTCGATGATCTGAAGCTCGCTCATGACCTCGCCCCAAAAGGTGCAATACTGGCGCCCGTTTGGCCAGTCCTAATCAACGGTTAGACAAGTCTGCTGAAAAAAAGTTCCGCCAGGTTCGGCCCCGCCGCGCCACAGGACAAGGTCGCCTCGTGCATCATTCCAGAGCCCGGAAATGCTGTCTTGTCCCCATTTTGTAACCTTGAATCTAATCTTAACAGACCCACCGCCTTCGCTCTGGCTTTGTGAGCAAGGCCATGCGCGATAAGTTTTCCATTCAGAGCCTTCACGGCTCGCTGGCTTAATTCCACGCCAAGATAATTCCCGGCCGATTCTGCAGGCTCGAAAGTGAACCGGCTTCCGGAAAAGCACCCCAGTTCAAGAAAACCTCCTCCGGCCTTGAGACCTGACCAATGTTTATGCGCCTCCTCGACCTTGTCTTCAATGCCGGCCTCTTTCACCGCGGCCTGTTGTCGGCAGCGAAGCCTTGCCCACAGGCGCGTTAAGATATTGGCGGATGGGTTTTCAGCGTAACCTCAGTGGATCTTCGCCGCCTCGGATTTATAGAGGTCGTCATAGAATCTCGCTTGGCGCCTGTTCAGTGAGACCATGTCATCAAGCGTTTTCATAATCTTAATTGCCTTTCTTGAAGGTTTCAACCCACCTGCGACGCAGTGCCTTGCAGGGCAGTCCTGCGTAAACGAAGCCGCCTTCCAAAGAGCGATTGACTAACGACATCGCCATAATCACGGCATCAACACCCACGGTCACGCCTGGCCCCACAAATGCGCCCGCCCCCACCCAGACTCCATCCTTCAGGGTAGTTGGGGCATTGCGATAGCGCATATCCGGCGAGCGATAGTCATGATTGCCAGAACAAAGAAGACTCCGCTGCGAAAGGCAACAATGGCCACCGATAGTGACAGGGGCAAAATTGATGATACAAACCTCTTCGCCGACACTAGTGTAGTCTCCCACCTTGAGTTTCCAGGGAATGTGGATGTTCACGCGCGGTTTCCAATAAACCCCCTGTCCAACCTCAGCGCCAAACAACCGCAAGAGCCACGATTTGAAGCGCGACGGCCACGGAAAGGAAGAGAGAAAAATGAGGATTTTCACGCAATACCAAATAATGAAAACCAGACGCGGTCGCCCTAAATCGAAGCCCATCCGGTTATCGAAGAGATCGTTTCGGACGCGGCTCTTTTCTCCCTCCTTAGAATCAATAAGCATCGCAACTATTCAGGTGTTGTTTTGTAGCTAGTGGGTGGTATGAGGGATTTGTGGCATGGGCGCAAGCGAAAAACACTTTGAGAATAGTTCATTAGGATGTCCGAGGTCGTCTGGTCGGTTCGGACATGGGAAAACGATATGCTATGATAATGGGAGGGTCCTTCACCGTCTTGAATCGCAACAGGAAGAGAGTGACTGCAAGAGCGCGCCCCGGGAGGCAATATGCTTGCGGGCGGTCTTTTGGCGGCCGGGGCGGACTTAACAATCAGCTATGGGTTCGCCACGATCCCTGAGGCCGCGACGTGGCTGGCTGCCGGTGCGGCGATTGTGGGTCTGGCCCTCAATTCAGGCCGGCCACACCGGAGAAGGAGTGGGGAGCGGGGGTGGGACCGCGACGGGACAGTGACCGGACATTGAAGGGGTGGGCGCACTGCGTCCCCCCTCGACACTCGGTCCTCGACCCTCGGGTTTGGGCGCGATTGAAGCGGGCGCTAATCGCGGCGGATGAGGCGGGGCAACTCGGTTCTGAGGCAGGCCAGAGCCTGGTCGCCGGAATCGGGCCCCTGGAGCGTGATTTCCAGGACCTGCTGTCCGAGGTGGCGTTTGCCAGCCTCCAGCAAACGTTCTCGGCGAAAGGGCGGCCGCCACCGGCTGCCGGCCGGCCGCCGGCGGCCCGTCAGTTGACGGTGGAGTTTCAGGCATGGGAGGCTCAGTCATTTCCACTTGCCAACACGATCGCTTGCGGCCTGGCGGTGTTTGAGAAGCGCCATGTTGGCCTCCCTTAGTGGCGGAAGCTCGGACCGGTATCGAAGCATCAGCGGGATTAGCTTCCGGGCGGCCCAGTACCGAGGCACAAACCGGCCAGGTTGATACAGGCACCGAATCAACCATCCCAGGAATAGCCGGTCCGCCCACGGCGGTATGGGGGCCTGCTCTCCGGTCAGGAATCCGATGGCAGCCCCGACTCCATGCAAGCCCGGCCTAAGGTTGAGTCGCTGGCGCAGGCACCAGCCCAGGCGTTCTTGAGTGCAGCCACCGACGCAGAGGATGACATGTCTTGGCCGGCGACGCTGGAGCCACTCCAGGAGGATTGGATCGTCTATGCGCCCGGCCTTGGGGTATGCGGGAGCCACATAACAATCATCCGGTGAGGCCGGGAACCCAACCGACTTAAGCCAAGCGAGGCTGCTGTCCCGGGCGGCGGCCGAGGGCATCACCCAGGCCGTCGCGCCTGGTTCATGTAACGCCGCCTCTCTGAGCAGAAGCCGGAGGTACTCCAAACCCGACGTGCGCGGCAGCCGCTCGCCAGTCATGGCAAACCAAAGCAACACCATCGCCCCGCTATCGGTGATAGCCAGGTCGGCCTCCACCAAGGCGTTCCGGTGAATGGCGTCCCATTGAGCTTGCAGCAGGACGGGGGCCGAGGGAACAACCACCAGGCCGCCGTCCAAACCGCGCGCTACCGCTTCCTGGGCGGTTCCCGCAAAGAAACGTATGCCGAGGATTTGTCGGGACGGGAAGGGGCTCATGCCGGGAAGCTCTCTATATCGTTCTCAAGTGCGTGTTCACTGCCTTCGGAAAAAGAGGGCGTCCATCTGCACTATGAGACCCCGCTCGTCGCGCATGAAGGCCAGCGGCATCCTGAAGGCAAAGCCGGCGCCGCCTGCCGCAGCCCCAACAGGAGCCTTTGGGAGGCAAGCGATGGCGGACGGCGGAAACAGGCGCCCAGGCCTCCCGGCAGCCGCGTGATTTCCAGAAGGCGCTCGAGCCGCCTCGACAATCGCTGCCCCCTGGCCCTTCCACCTCTTTGAGCAGCACTCATTTGCTCACGGATTCAGCCTAGTGTGGCGACCCCGAAATCGGGGTCGCCACACTAGTCCAGCCTCACGCACGATGGCGGCGAGCCGCCGCCCAATAGCCAGTCATAGACCGCCTTCATCTGCTGCGCCGCTCTGGGCCATGCAAATCTCTCCTCCACCAGCCGATAGCCCCTGGCGCCCATGCCCTGGCGCTGATCATTGGTCATGGCGAACAGCGACTCAAGGGCCACGCGCAGGCTGTCTGCCGATGGCTCGGCGCCAATGGCGGCGCCGGCTGCCAAGCCCTCCGGCAGGTTGCACTGCCTCGTCATCAAGACTGGCCGCCCGTGTGCCCAGGCTTCCAAGACCACCATGGGCAGGCCCTCGTCCTGCGACGGCAGCACAAGGGCGTCCGTGCTTTGGAAGGCGGCAAGCTTCGCCTCCCCGAAGAGCGGCCCGAGGAAACAAATGCTTCGCGTAAGGCCCGCGCCGCGTACTCGCTCTTCCAACTCACGTTCATGGCCGAATTGGCCCCAGCCAACGATCACCAGGGCCCAGTCATTGCTCCCCGGCGCCTTCCGGCGGACGGCAGCAGCCCATGCGTCTATGAGGAAGTGGATGCCCTTCTTCTTGTTGAGGCGTCCCACATACAGCAATATCTTTCGACCGGCATCGAAATTCCCGGCCCATGGAGCAGGGGCTTTCGGTTGAGCCGAAGGCGGCGGAGGCAAGTACGTTCCGTTCGGGATTTGGCAGACGGCATTGCGCAGTCCCATTCTCCTGAAGAACCGGTACTCGCCATCGCTCAGGGCGTGCAGGCACGCCGCGCCGCGCAGGTGCGCGCCCTGATAGGTCCAGAGAGCGAGCCTCTTCTTCCCGAAGGAGTGCCGCAGCTCCCACTCCGTGAGCATTCCGTGCGGGGACACGACATAGGGCCGCCGTGTTTGCGCCGCCCATAGGCTGCAGGCCCGCACGTGGTATCGCCATAAGCCGTGGCAGTGCGTGAGGTCGGGCTGGCGCTCGATAAGAGCGGACGTCAGTTGCGGCGAGCGGCCCCAGGCCGCGGGGAAGGTGCGCAGGTCCAGGGGCTTCCAAAGGGGGCGATCCTGGTCGTCGAAGGCGTCGGCAAGCGCCAGGACATGCACGGCCAGACCGCCCTGCGGAGCCTGCGTCAAGGCCAGAGAGAGGCAACGCGCCGCCTCTGCGACGCCTGCCATCCGGCGGCTCGCCTTGTAGAGGATCTGTGCGGCCCTCATCGCATAAAAGGAATCCATTCTCGCCGTCGCGCAGAAACTCCGAAATCCCGCCATAGGTGTTCGATGCAACGCAGACGCACCCATAGCTGGCCGCTCCCATCGGTGCGCGGGGGAGTGTGTCGAAATCCGAGTTGAAGAGGACTGCGTCCCAGGCGCGGTAAAAGGGGACCAGGGGCGAGTGTCCAGGGGCGAGCGTTCCGGGCAAGCGCCGCCCCTGGCCTTTTGCTCCATGGGCGCAAAAACCTGCTCTGCCGCGATATTGTTGCTGCTGACCGCACCAAAAGTGCCGCCGCGGGCCTTGCCCAAGACGACCGAGGCTACCGAACCCGTGTGCCAACCTGGTGGCATTTCTGTGGCAAATCTGTGAACTCCTCCTCAATAGGCGCTGCGGGGCGGAAAGATGCAGTGGCGCATCGTTTTCAAAACAATCAGGCAATCCAGGCTGAACGACCAGTTTTCCAGGTAGTGGATGTCCGCCTCGACGCGATGGGCGATGTCGTTCTCGGTGTGGACTTCGCCGCGGTATCCGTTGACCTGGGCCCAGCCGGTGATGCCGGGCCGGATCAACTTGCGAATGACATAGGTGCGCATCGCCCGGGTGAACAGTTCGTCATGCCTGGGCAGGTGGGGGCGCGGCCCGATCACGCTCATATCGCCCCGGAGCACATTGATGAACTGCGGCAGTTCATCGAGGCTTGTCTTGCGGAGCCAGCGCCCGGCCGGAAAGATGCGTGAGTCACCCTGGGATGCCTGCCTGGCTTCATCCGGGTTATGGACGTGCATCGTGCGGTACTTGATCATCTTGAAAGGCCGTCCCATCATGCCCGAGCGGGTCTGGAGGAGGAAGACCGGTCCGGGCGACTGGAAACGTTGCGCCAGCCAGACCGCCAGGGTTGTGGCGGGCAAAACCAGCGCCACGACCGGCACGGCTGCCGCCAAATCCATCGCTCGTTTGACGAACCGGTTGACGGGGCTTTCGAGCGGCTCTTCGCGCAACCCCACGAAGCGCATGCCCTCGTCCTCGAACATCATGGTGGTATGCCCGAAGTAAGCGTTCAGATTGTTCAAGGCTAGCAATCGCACCGCTGCCCCTTCGCAGGTCTGGGTCAACTGGCGCAAGCGGGCGCTTCCCAAAGTCAAATCGAGCACGATGACCTGGGTGATCGACTCGCGCTGCAGTATTTCGCCCACCTGGTCCAGCCGACCGAGCACCGGGAAGGGCAACCCATTAGCGCGGCTGTCTTCGGAACAGACCAGGCCTACGGCCTGCAAACCCAGCAGATTCTTCCGCTCCAGCCAGGGCTGGAGTTGCAGGGCTTGTTCCACCGTTCCGACCAGTCCCACCCGTTCCCTGCGGGCTCCCGAAAAGGCCCATTGGCCCAGCGTGCGCGGCAGCAGGTAATTGGAGCCCAGCAAGGTCAGGTAGAGCCAGGGCAGGTAACTGAAAAGAAAGGAGCGCGGGGCGGTATAGTCGTTCAGCGCAATGACGACCATGAATACGCAGAACATTCCCACAACCCCTTGGCGCAGGGTCCGCCGGTTGGCCTCGACGAAGGCATGCACGGGCTCGTGCCCGGGACGTTTCCCGCCGGACCCGAACAGGACCCCCACGAGCAGGAACTCGTTGTAAAGACAGTAACGCGGCCACGCCATGCCCTCGTCGAAAGCCGCATTCTGCCAGATGAAAAGCCACCCCCAGAAGCTCAGGGTGACCAATATCATCTGCCACAACAAAGCCAGAGTACGGATGCCAACGGAACGGTTGCTTAGCATGGGACGGGCGCTATACAATGCCGGCCGGCTGGTTCCGAGGTTGTCCTTTGGCGGCGCGCCCTCTGCCCGCCTGGTACCGCTCCCGCCATTGCGTGGGCGTCATCCCAAACCGCTGCTTGAACACATGATTGAACTGCGCCGGCGAGCCGTAGCCGCTCTCCAGGGCCACGTCAATGACCTTGCGGCTTCCCTGGGCCAGCAGCGAGCAGGCCTTCTTGAGCCTCAATTCGGAGACATAGACGCGCAGGCTGCGGCCGCAAACGGCGCGGAACAGG
>Ga0181527_1005800_pt1 | contig 10100 bp, 6 predicted proteins | sample PEATcosm2014_Bin_30_FD_119762 | JGI IMG/M metagenome (GOLD analysis project Ga0181527, IMG submission 119762) | Peatland microbial communities from MTU Mesocosm Facility, Houghton, MI, USA - PEATcosm2014_Bin06_60_metaG | ecosystem: Environmental > Terrestrial > Soil > Wetlands > Peat | place...
CCTCATCTGTTAGCGTAGTGCCGCCAGTAAAGTGGCTTACGGCGATTTCTGTTGCAAGCTCCCACCTAGATTCCTTTACCACCCGCATCTCAGCGTAGAAACGCTCGACAAGCGCACGCACTTCAGGGAAATAGCCCTTGTCGCCCGGTCGAAGGGAAATTACCTGGTACCCTTCTGTCGTGAGATCCGAATCTCTGAGCTTGTCGGCCTCAAAATCTACGTGCGCTCCATCTAGTTCGATCGCATACCACTGGTACACGAGGAACTGTTTTGGAACGAATGCGACAAAATCTGGCCTTCTTCGTCCGCTAACGCCGATCCGCGGCTGCGGCAGAAGCATCGGGAAATTCTGCGTCTTCGCAATCTGTAGGTACGCCCACAAGAATCTTTGCTCTTGCGGTGTTTGACAGAACTCCTTGATCTTCTCAAAAAGAGGGCAGGTCTTAGCATTGCGCGTGAATCCCGAGGTGATGTGGCAAGTACGCCCCTCATCCCATTCCCCTGGTTCTGGCGAGTCGTAGCAGCAATCGTTGAATAGCTTCTCGCCAAAGACCACATCAGGGCCGCGCACAGTCAAAAAGCATTGCCCAAATTCACGCGACATCTGATACAAAACGGAGCGGATTGAGTAGGGATAAGCCCATTCAGAGGTGCTCCGCTCGGGCGGGTACGGCAAAACCCTAACTTGGTTGTGTATTTCATGGCCTAAGAAAAGGTCTGGAGGTAGATTGGGGTACATTTCTGGATTCCGAAAATAATTGATAGCGGAACAGGAATCGCAAGTGAACTTCCCTTTTGGAACTGCTGCCTCGTTCCCTCCTGCCTTGGGACTAAAGAGCCATCTAGTTCCGCACTTCTTACAGGAGGTCACGTAAAGCCGGTCGTCATATCCCATCTACACCGCCCTCGTTAGACTTGCTGCTACCAGGCGCTATTCGTACTTCCGCTCGTCCGGCTCTTTTGCGACACCTTTGAACGGTGTGCCGTCCTTCTTTTGCCGGAGGAACCTGCCCGTTACCGAATCCCGCTCTACCCAATTACCGTTTTGCGGATTTTGAACCTGGCTGCGATCATCAACCGAACCTTCTCGGAATCCTTCTCCGGTGTTCTTTGCCATTCTTACCTCCATAAACTGAAAGTGCTCGGGGTGGGCGACTAATATCGCCCACCCCGCTGACTTGCTGGCTCGCTAACTCGCCGACTTGCTTACTTCTTCTCGTCTACGTCCATGTACTCGGCGTCGATGACACCTTCGTCCTTCTTGGCTTCGCCGCCGGTTGACCCAGCAGTGCTGCCATCCGAAGGTCCGCTCGATGCAGTCGCGCCCGGCGCAGCCGCAGTCGCCTTGTACATCGCCTCGGCCAGCTTGTGGCTGGCTTGCGTCAGCCGCTCGTGCGCGGACTTGAGGTCCGAGGTCGACGGCGAGCCCTCGAGGGTCTTCTTGGCATCGGCCAGCGCCGACTCGACGTCGGTCTTGTCCGCTGCCGCCACCTTTTCGCCGCCCTCCTTCAGCATCTTTTCGATGTTGTAGACCATCGAGTCGAGAGCGTTGCGGGCCTCGATCTGCTCGCGCTGCTCCTTGTCCTCGGCAGCGTGGGCGTCGGCTTCCTTGGCCATCTTCTCGACCTCTTCCTTGCTGAGGCCGGAGCTCGAAGTGATGGTGATGCGCGTGTCCTTGCCGGTGGCGTTGTCCTTCGCCGTCACGTTGAGGATGCCGTTGGCGTCGATGTCAAAAGTGACCTCGATCTGCGGCACGCCGCGCGGAGCCGGCATGATGCCGCCCAGCTTGAACTTGCCCAGGGTGCGGTTCTGCGCCGCCATGGGCCGCTCGCCCTGCAGCACGTGGACCTCAACTTCGGTCTGATTGTCGGCCGCCGTCGAGAAGGTCTCCGTCTTCTTGGTCGGGATGGTCGTGTTGCGCGGGATCATGGTCGTGGCCACGCCGCCCAGCGTTTCAATGGACAGAGTCAGCGGCGTCACATCGAGCAGCAACAGATCCTTGACATCGCCGGCCAGCACGCCCGCCTGCACAGCTGCACCAATGGCAACCACCTCATCCGGATTCACGCTGTGATTCGGCTCCTTGCCGAACAGCTTCTTTACCAGTTCCTGAATCTTGGGCATGCGCGTTTGTCCGCCCACCAGGACCACTTCGTCGATATCGCCCGGCTTGACGTTGGCGTCGGCCATCGCTTTCTTGCAGGGCTCAACCGAGCGCTCGATCAGGTCTTCGACCAACTGCTCCAGCTTGGCGCGCGTCAATTTGCGCACCAGGTGCTTGGGACCCGAGGCGTCGGCAGTAATAAACGGCAAATTGATCTCGGTCTCGACGGTGGTCGAAAGCTCGATCTTGGCCTTTTCCGCGGCGTCCTTCAGGCGCTGCAGGGCCATTTCGTTGCCCTTCGAGGTCAGATCGAGGCCGTGCTCCTGCTTGAACTCGGCAATCAGCCAGTCCACGATGCGCTGGTCGAGGTTGTCGCCGCCCAGGTGGGTGTCGCCATTGGTCGATTTGACCTCGATCACGCCCTCGCCCACTTCGAGAATCGAAATGTCGAAGGTGCCGCCGCCAAAGTCATAGACAGCGATGGTCTCGTCCTTCTTTTTGTCGAGTCCGTAGGCCAACGCGGCCGCAGTGGGCTCGTTCACGATGCGTTTCACGTCGAGACCGGCGATCTTGCCCGCGTCCTTGGTCGCCTGGCGCTGGGCATCGTTGAAGTAGGCAGGAACGGTAATCACCGCCTCGGTAACCGTCTCGCCCAGATAGGCTTCGGCGGACTTCTTCAGCTTTTGCAGGATCATCGCCGAGATCTCCGGCGGAGTGTACTCCTTGCCCTGCGCCATAATGCCCACGTGGTCGCCCTGCGCGATCACCTTGAAAGGCACCATCTTCATCTCGTCGCTGACTTCGTTGTAGCGCCGCCCCATGAAGCGCTTGATGGAGAAGATGGTGTTCTCCGGATTGGTGATGGCCTGGCGCTTGGCCACCTGGCCGACCAGGCGCTCGCCGCTCTTGGTGAAGGCGACCACCGAGGGCGTAGTGCGCGCACCCTCTTCATTCGCAATGACTTTTGGTTCGCCGCCTTCGAGAACCGCGACGCACGAATTGGTGGTGCCCAGATCGATGCCGATAATCTTTGCCATGGTTTGAACCTGCCTGTTGAGTGAATTTCCGACTCTTTCAGGATTTCACATTGAGTGAATTATTGTCAAGATTATTTGATTGTATCTTCATAAACATTAGTTTCCGCCAATCCGGCACCCTCGCCCATGCAATATCTCTTTATTTTTCAATTGCATATTGTTTGTTTTTGTGCGACTCTTATGTTCAATTTTGCTCACTTTTTCGCGGCTCATCGGGAGCGATGTCTAAGGCAGAGCTGGGACCCAGGCCAGCTCAAGTGATCAAAATTGCACATTCTGCCGATAGCTAAACACCACCGGAATCCTGGCGCGAGAAAGACGAAAGGTGATTATGAAAAGAGCTGCGACGCTTCTGACCCTCGCCGTCCTCCTTGCCTCCTCTGCCGCGCAGTTGGCCGCCTCTACAAGTGCAATGCCGCCCCTCCAGGCGATTCCGGCCGGCAATCTCAACACCGCGCCCCCCAAACCCATTCCCTCCAATACTGTATTGAACTTCACGGTGATGGATTTGCATGGCGTGCTGTTGACCTGCGCCAAACAGCAGCTCGATACCGACACCTTCAGCGGCTGCGCGCTGGCGCCGGGCCGGACACTGGACGATCTGATGACCTCCATCGTCCAGACCATCCACGCCGAGCAACAGAAGGACAGCGCCGACGAGAAGTAGCGCGGTTTTTTGGCGGGGTGGATGGCCCGAAATCAATCGTGAGCTAAAGGCTATCGTTCATCGCAAACTGTGAAGCTATCTGTTGCCGGTTTACCCCCAAAATGAGCAGCTACAGGTCACCGGTTTCGGAGAAAGTGTTGACCTGTAGCTGTCCACTTTTACGGGAATGGCTGCAAATACGTCATCAAAAAAATGAAATCGTCCCGGATGGCGGGACTCCGGGGCATTTGGGAACGAAGATTTGGCGGCTTTTTCTGACTATGGTTGGTCAAGTTTTGCTGGTCTCCCAGGTCCGAAAATCCGGACCTGGGTACCCATCTTAACTAAAGGGGACCTGCGCCACCAGCCTACACGGGAACGAGCACCATCACATCTTTGCCGATAGTTCCTGCGCGGGAGTAATTGTCGAGCTTGATTAGAAGCGCTTGCGTGATCGCCTGCCCTTCCGGCACCACGAGCATTCCCGAATGAGTCCTAATCTCCTGCTGCAGAATCATGCCTGTCGTAAGCTTTGACGCTGAAACCTTGCGAAGCTCCATCTTGGCTGTTTCTGGCTCAATCTCCTTCAACGCCTCGATCAGTTCAGGTCCAAACTCAATGCGCCGGTCCCAAAGTCTTTCAATCGCATCCCCGTCGGACAGCCCCCTCATTCTGAGGTTGTCCAAGGCCACGGCAAGCTTCAGGATTCTAGCGCCTAATACAACGTCTTCCTTGTATGGCGCCGGCTCATTAGGATTGCCATGCCTATTCCCCGCAGTGAGTTGCTGACCGATCATCCATGCTATCGGTTCCAGCCTTGGAATATTGGCGAGAAGATTGCTCGCTACCTCAGGATGAGCAGCAAACCGAGTCCTGTCTTCCGGTGAAAGACGTTCTCCGACATACGATGCTTTGATGAGTCCGGGATCAAGCGTTACACAGCCCAACTGTGACAGCATAGCTGCGGCCTCAAAGCGCCACGGAGAAGGAAGATTGAACTTGGCAGCCAGATGACGGACATAGCGCGCAATCCGCATCGATCTTCCAAAGGCCTCGGGGCTCGCTGCGCTCAAAACTTCCGTGAGTACCTTGATACTCCCCATGAGGGTATTTTCCAGCAGTTCTCTCTCGGCCGTTACCAGGCGATACTGAGCCAGTCCTGCGTTGATGGCGTTTGTCAGAACGTCCTTGTCGCAAGGCTTGGTGAGGAAACGGAATATGTTACCCTCATTGACTGCAAGCATGGCGGCGTCCAGGTCCGTGTAGCCGGTCAATAGCATTCGTACAGTGTCTGGAGTTCTCTGCCTCACCTGTGCCAGGAATTGGGCGCCGTTCATGCCGGGCATTCGCATATCTGAAATGACGACGGAGTACGGACCCCGATCGCGGATCGAAGCCAGGCCCTGCTCCCCGCCCACGGCCGTGTCCACCTCGAATTCACGGTGGAGAATTCGTTTGTAGCCATCCAGGATCAGGGATTCATCGTCAACAAAGAGAATTCTGTCAGCCATCTTCAACTCCTAACGTTATTTTATTCTTGCGCCATGAGCGCCGCACTCCTTGCCTGGCGCCGGACAAGGTCGAGCCAGCGTGTCCAGGGCCGTTGGCGTTTCACGCCGCTCCCACGCCTCCGCCACGGAATGCGAACCGGCTTCGGCCCATGATCGTATCGCCGGCGCATGATCGAAACAAATCAGTGACTTAATCTCCATTGAGAGAGTTTCAATTTGGCTTAGTTCGGGCTATGAAATGAATCTCCCTTTGTGCCGATAGATCTAGCGGCAGACCCGCGGCAGTCCCGATCACCTATCGCGCAAGCGCGACACCCGCTTTTGCGATCTGCCACAGGAGACGCGAAGTCGTATGCACCCCAGCACAACAACTCGGTATTTCCGGCGTCAAATGAAAAGAGCGCATGCATTGTGGAGCAGCGCCTCAGCGCGCCGGAATTCGCTTCCCGGGTCGATGAAGAACAGCATTATCGTGATCGTTCTTGGCACCGTCGGGCTGCTGGCGATCATTCAGTGGACCTCATATTCAGTTCAAAAGCACGTCAAGATTGCATCTCAGTCCGTCTTCTCGGCTGCTCTTGACAGTCAACGAGCCGGCATGGCTTACGAGAAAATGAATCGCGAATACAGCGACGCCGTCGTGATTCAGGAAAAGGCGGCTTTCAAACGAGCCGATCGGGAGGCTGCGGCGGTTTTGTCGTCGCTTGATAGTGTCGCAACATCCATGAGCTTCAACCCCGCTCGCCACGGGCAGGCCGTCACTCTCCGGCAGCGGGTTACCACCCTGCAGATGCAGACCAAGGCGCTGTACACGGTAGCTGCCGATCCCGACGTTATCCCCCCGAGCCAACAAGTGCTGGCGAGTCTAAGCCGCGAGAACAAGGAAGTCGGGACGGAACTGGAAGCACTGCAAAGCGACTTGGCAGGCGATTTCAGAGCCGAATTGTCCTTGATCAACAAGTTGCTATGGATTCAAGGAATATTTCTGGTCGGGGTGATCGCCGGTGTGATTATCGCTCTGTTCTTCAGTATTCGTTCGTTGATTCATGCTACCGTTCAAAGGCGGGAAGATGACATATTGCGCCAGACTCATTCTGAACGGGAAAACGAACGCAAAGTGTTGCACGCGCTTATCGACAACATCCCCGATTTCATGTATGTAAAAGACCTCGAGAGCAGGTTCATGGTGGCTAATCCTCATTTGGCGCATATGGTTGGAGCATCGACGCCGGACGAGCTGCTGGGAAAGTCGGACTTCGATTTTTTCCCGAAGGAGATTGCCAGCGCCTTCTATGATGACGAGCAGAGCGTAATACGTTCAGGGAAACCACTGTATAACCGGGAAGAAATGAGCATCGATAAAGAAGGAAATAAAGTCTATTTCCTGACGACAAAAGTTCCCATACGCGACAGCGAGGGCCAGGTGATCGGAATTGCAGGCGTCGGCAGAGACATCAGCGCGCGCAAGAGGATGGATAACGCACTTCACGAGGCGGAACTGAAGTATCGCGGGATATTTGACAATGCCATTGTCGGCATCTTTCAGAGCACCCCGGCCGGCCGCTTTCTGAGCGTGAACTCTTCCATGGCCTCCGCTCACGGCTATGACTCCCCGGAGGAGATGATCACGAGCATAACCGACATCTCCCGGCAGTTTTACGCGAATCCCAATCGCCGCCAGGAATTCATCCTCCAGATGAACAAACTCGGCAGCGTGCAGAACTTCGAATGTGAGACATTTCGCAAGGATGGCAGCAAGATCTGGCTTTCAATGAGCGTCCGCGCCATTTCTCTGAACGGCGAACTTGCCCGTTATGAAGGGATGAGCGAAGACATCACCGAGAGGTGCCGGCTGCGGGAACAGCTTCTCCAGGCGCAAAAGCTGGAATCGGTGGGCCATCTGGCGGCCGGCATAGCCCACGAAATCAACACGCCAACCCAGTACATTGGAGACAATGTGCGATTCTTGAAGGACGCGTTCAATGATCTCAGTAGCCTGCTTGCGAGTTATGAGGCGCTATTGTCAGCGGCTCAAGGCGGCAACTTGTCCAGCGACACAATTCAGGATGTCGCGGCAGCAATTGAGCGTGCCGATACCGCTTATCTGCTTGGGGAGATTCCCAAGGCCATAGACCAATCACTCGAGGGCGTGACGCGGGTGGCCGCGCTCGTGAATGCGATGAAAGAATTCTCCCATCCAGGCACCAAAGAAAAGATTCCAGTGGACTTGAACCATGCCATCAATAGCACGATTACGGTGGCGCGGAACGAGTGGAAGTATGTTGCAGAGGTTGAAACTGAATTTGATGCATCGCTCCCTCTGATTCCTTGCCTTCCGGGAGAATTCAACCAGGTGATTCTCAACCTGATCATCAATGCCGCGCATGCAATTGGCGACGCCAATCGAAAGGGAGGGCAGGAAAAGGGAAGAATCAGCGTGCGGACTCTGAATTGCCCGGAGTGGGCCGAGATTCGAATTCAGGACTCGGGATCGGGCATTCCAGTGGAGATTCGCAATCGAATTTTCGATCCCTTCTTTACGACGAAAGAGATCGGCAAGGGCACCGGGCAGGGGCTCGCCATTGCACACTCGGTTGTGGTTGACAAACACGGAGGATCCATTCACTTCGAAACCGAGGAGGGGAGAGGCACAACCTTTATCATCCGTCTCCCCCTTGATGGCAAGACTCTGGCCTCCAAGGCGGTGGCGGTGTGAAACGCATCCTTTTCGTTGATGATGAAAGCAAGATTCTCGACGGTATCCGGCGCGCGCTCCATCCGGATCGAGATCGCTGGGATATGCAGTTCGTTGTCGGTGGTGAAGCAGCCTTGCAGGCATGTGAAGCAGGCAGCTTCGACGTGGTCATCTCGGATATGCGGATGCCGGGAATGGATGGCGCCACGCTATTAGGCCACATTCGCGACCGCTTTCCCGATTCCGCAAGGATTATTCTGTCCGGGTACTCGGAAGCCGCACTGGTGACACGCGCGGTTCACGTGGCGCACCGATTCCTGGCCAAGCCTTGCAACCCATTGGAACTGCAGTCGACGATCGAGCGGGTGTGCACACTACAGGATCTGATGAGCTCGCCGGAGATTCGCAAGACTGTTGGAACACTTGGCGAACTGCCTTCGCTTTCAAGTACGTTCATACGCCTGACAAATGCGGTAAAGGATCCAAATACCGCGATAAGCCTAGTGGGGGAGATCATCGAGCAGGACATCGCGATGTCAGCGAAGGTTCTGCAGCTGACGAACAGCGCTTTTTTCGGACTGTCGCAACAGGTAACGAGCTTGTCGAGAGCTGTCTATTATCTGGGGATGGAAACGATCAAGAATCTGGCTCTGGCTTCCGAGGCATTCCGGCTCTTCGTGCCGGATTCGCGCGTTCCGCAACATGTCTGTGAGTCAATCCAGCGACACGCTCTCAAGGCGGCTGCGATTGCTTCGGCGCTCCCTGTCGAGGCAAGACATCGAGATATTGCCACTGTCGCAGCGCTTCTTCAAGATATTGGCAGCCTCTTTCTGGCAAGCTCGATGCCCGATAAGTTCTATTCCATTCTGGCGCGCGCCAACGAACGCGGTTGCAGGCAATTCGAGGCTGAGGAGGAACTGCTTGGAACCACTCACGCGGAGATCGGTGCGTACCTGCTGGGATTGTGGGGCATTCCCAATCTCGCCGTTGAGGCAGTTGCGCATCACCACCATCCCACCCGCATACCGCACACTACTTTTGATTGCACTGTGGCCGTTTATGTTGCCGACCTCTTGGCTGACGAGTTGGAAGATCATCCGCAGGGTTCAATGGGAGTCGAAATAGCGGAGTCCGACAGGACTTGCCTTGAAGCGCTGGGAGTTTTAGCCAAATTTCCCGAACTGCGTGAACTTGCGCTACTGAGTCGCAACAGAAACTGTGCGTCTGACAGTTCACTTGATTCTTGATGCGGCGTAAGGCAGCGCGGAAGTCAGAGAACAGGCGAGGGTAGAGGACGCGCATCATCGGGTAAGCTAGTCCTGCCACGCCGCCTTCGCAAGAGGATGACTACCGAAAAATGCCTTTCCGTCCAGGCAGAAATCCACCCACGAATCGCCGGGAACCCGCTGGGCGCCCGACCATCGTTTGGCCTTCTGAGCGAAGCGCATCCGAGAAGATCAACGACTGGCCCGTGGCTAAAGCCACTTTGATTGCTTGCCTGCTTTCAGGAGCCTGAAGGCTCCTGCTCCCTCCGTCGCTCAGGGGCTATTGGTTCCTGCATCAACAATGTCCCTGCGCCGTCCCGACGGGACTCCGTAACGAACTGTGGAATCCCTTTTCCCCACGCTGAAGCGCGGGGCTAATCAACTTTGCGCCTCCAGCGCGTTTATGCGGACATTACTTTTGCATTCCTCAATAAAACCACTTGGTTGCATGGCTGCTTTCAGGAGCCTGAAGGCTCCTGCTTCCTCCGTCCTTCAGAGGCTGAAAGCCCGGCCTGCTGACAAGAAACAAGCGTGGACCGGGAGGTCCACACTACAGCCGGCCGGGAGGCCGGCGCTACAGTCTCATGCCTTCGCGGGTTGGCAACGGCGGTGGAGGACTAAAAAGAACCTTCCGCGCGCGGTTTTTGCCGAATCCTTGGCCAAAAATATGCAAAATTTGCTTGATCTCGATGCATAGGATTCTCGTCTCGTTTTTCGCAACAAAAGTCTGCCTGAAAGGCTACACATTGCGTCCGGAACGATCCATCGCCTGTCTTACGGATGTCTAACGGAGCAGTCCCTTTATTTTGTTTGACTTACGGAATCGGACGCGCCAAACTCCG